>Ga0208105_1000122_pt1 | contig 32301 bp, 33 predicted proteins | sample CryBogCBE16Jul07_FD_184574 | JGI IMG/M metagenome (GOLD analysis project Ga0208105, IMG submission 184574) | Freshwater microbial communities from Crystal Bog, Wisconsin, USA - CBE16Jul07 (SPAdes) | ecosystem: Environmental > Aquatic > Freshwater > Lake | place: Crystal Bog, Wisconsin, USA... | reverse complement strand
AAGCTCATCGCCGGGCCGGGCGTCTACATCTGCGACAGCTGCATCACGGTCTGCAAGGGGATTCTGGACAAGGAGGGTGGGGAGAATCGCCGGGAGGAGGGCGAGGGAGCACTGCGTGTTCCCAAACCTTCGGAGATCCGGGCCGAACTCGACGCCCACGTCATCGGTCAGGACCTGGCCAAGCGGACGCTTTCGGTCGCCGTTCACAACCATTACAAGCGCATCGCTCTCGAACGTCAGGGATTCCCGGCGGGACTCCTCGCCGAGGGCCTGGCCGACGTGGAGGTGGAGAAGAGCAATATCCTGCTCATGGGGCCGACGGGATCGGGCAAGACGCTGCTGGCCCGTACGCTGGCCCGCATTCTCGACGTCCCTTTCTGCATCGCCGACGCCACCACGCTGACGGAGGCCGGATATGTCGGGGAGGATGTGGAGAATATCGTCCTCCGCCTGCTTCAGAACGCCGACTACGATGTCAAGAAGGCGGAGATCGGCATCGTCTACATCGATGAGATCGACAAGATCGGGCGCAAGACCGACAACGTTTCCATCACCCGCGATGTCTCGGGCGAGGGGGTCCAGCAGGCCCTGCTGAAAATTCTCGAGGGAACCACCTGCAATGTGCCGCCGCAGGGAGGTCGCAAGCACCCGCATCAGGAATACATCCAGCTTAACACCCAGAGCATTCTCTTCATCTGCGGCGGTGCCTTTGTCGGTCTCGATAAAATCATCCAGCGCCGGATTGGAGGCAAGACGCTGGGATTCCATGCCCGGGAGGAAAAGGGCGCTCACCGTTCCGAGGATCTGAAGACACTTGCTGCCGTCGAGCCCGAGGATTTGCTCTCTTTCGGCATGATTCCCGAGTTCATCGGACGTCTTCCGGTTCTTTCCACGCTCGAGCAACTCAATGAGGAGCAGTTGGTCAGGATTCTCACGGAACCGCGCAATGCGTTGGTCAAGCAGTTCACCAAACTGCTGGCGATGGATGACATTGCCCTGACCGTGACCAAGGATGGTCTGGCTGCTCTGGCCGAGACGGCTGTCAGAAAAGGAACCGGGGCGCGAGCCCTACGCTCACTCCTTGAAAAGATCATGCTCGACGTGATGTATGAGGCTCCCGACCGAGAGGATCTCGCCGGAGTGACCGTGAACCGGGCTGTTGTCGAGGGAAAGCGCTCGGCCTTGATCCGCAAGCGTCAGGAGAAAGACGCCGCCTGATCCGCCAGTGACCAGCAGGGCCGAACTGGAGGCCCGGGGAGGGGAAATCCCGCTGCCGGGCCGAATGATGTCGAACCGTGAGTTGGAGGCTGCCCGTGAAGCGCTGATCAGGGCATCCGAACCTTATACCCGTGTCGAGTGCGATTTCGGCGCCTCGAAGGGGAAGTTTTTGACTGAGAGCGCGGTGGCGAATCCTGAGGTCTTCTTTGCTGGAATCGAGGGACTGTCGGATCGGGTAGTCAGGGGCAACCGGAAAATCGCGCGTCTTGGTCTTGCCAACGCTCTCCTCTGGCGAGGTTGGGGCAAGGAATCGCTCGATGCCCTCGTGCCTGATGGCCTCCTTGATGCCCTCCACGTTTCCTTTCCCGATCCTTGGCCGAAGAGGCGTCATTGGTTCCGACGTTTGGTCACGGTGGATTTTCTGACCGTGGCTGCACGGAAACTCAAGTCAACGGGCACCCTGCGTCTGCAGACCGATCACCTCGGGTATTTTTCGTCCATGAAGGAACAGTTGGCGGTCCATGGCGGTTGGGACGAGGTGCCTTGGGATGACAGCTTGGTGCGACCGGTCACGGAGTTCGAGACCATCTTCCGGGAAAAGGGGAATCCCATCGGCAGGATTGCGATCAAGAAGGTATGATGAAGCAACTTGTTCCACGCAACCGGCGCCGCCTTGCGGTGTTAAGGCTTGTGGGCAGGCCGATTCATGTCGTCTTGTGAACAAAAGCCTCCCTTGGAACAGCATTTTCCCGTGACGCGTCCTTCCCAGATTTCCGAAAATACGGATGAGGAGTTGATGGCAGCCATCGCCGACGGTGATCACGCAGCCTTTCGGATCTTGGTGGAGCGTCATCAGAAACTCGTGATCGGGACGGTGGCCCGGATGATCGGAACGGCTGATGCCGAGGATGTGGCCCAGCAGGTTTTTCTCAATGTCTGGAGATCTGCCCCCCGATGGCGGCCTGAGGCCAAGGTGACGACCTGGGTGATGACCATCGCGAAGCGTCTCGTCTTCAACGAGTCGCGGCGGCGTTCCAGGACTCGTGTTGTGCCTCAGGATGATGGGAAGGGGGCATTGCCAGAATTTCCCGATGCCTCGCCGGGTCCCGACCGCCGGATACTGGATCACGAACTTCATGGAGCGGTGGAGGCCGCGATGGCTTCCCTCGGAGAGAAGGAGAGGTTGGCCGTGGTGTTGCGTCGTCACGAGGGAATGCCCTATGAGGAAATCGCCCACGTGCTCGGAATCAGCGTTCCGGCGGTGAAAAGCCTCCTGTTCCGTGCCCGCAATACCCTTCGGCAAGAACTCTCCGCTTATCTGGACGGGTGAACTGCCGGAGATCGACATGATGGCTTTTTCCTAAGAGTCTAGGGATCTTCAGCCTAAAAGTCTTTTTTCCCTATGTCCGACCAAGTCCCAGAAAAAGTCCTCGTCGTCCGCCGTTCCCTTTTCGATGAGATCGGTTCTTTTCACGGCCTGAATGCCGACATCCAGCGGTACCTTCCGGTTTTTCTCGAATCCGGAAATCACTTCTTTGTACCGCGAGCGGAGGCCGAGGAGGATCCTTCGCTCAAGCAACTCATTCCCTACGTTGTGGTCACCGCCGGCGAAAGACTCCTTCATTACCGCCGCGGGAGCGGTTCAGGGGAAACCCGCCTCCTCAAAAAGGGCTCGGTCGGTATCGGCGGGCATATCAATGACGGTGACGGATTGGGGGAGGCTTTTGATGCTGCAGCCTATCAGCGCGCGCTGATGCGCGAGTTACAGGAGGAGCTTGTGATTGAGAGTTGCTTTATTGAGCGCCCGCTCGCCCTCCTCAACGACGACACCAATCCCGTCGGTGCCGTCCATCTCGGCATCGTCCATCAGTGCCACCTTGCCGAGGCGAACGTCCGAGCCAACGAGGAGGCGATTGCCGAACTGGAATTCCTCTCGCTTGAGGAACTTGCCGATCGTCACGAGCAGCTGGAGACTTGGTCCCAGCTGGTGGTCGGCGGGTGGAAGGATCTCAGAAGAATTGCGTGATCAAGAGAGGTAACATCGACGTTACCAGTTCTTGATCCAGGTGTTCGTGTTGGTGCTGCCTCCGGCTGTGGACCAGAGGTCGTAGTTGTTCGTTCCGTTGTTTGGAGCACCATTTGTGTAGATATAATTGTAGTTCAGTCCGAAGGGATCGATCCAACCCTGTGCATTCGTGTACTTGGATTTGAACTCAAAGTAGACCTTGGTTCCGGTAGTCGGCATCAGAGCCGTGAGCAGAGTAGCCGATCCGGAGGAGCTGTTGCTTGGATAGTCACCGTTGTCCGACTTGTAGCTTTCCAAGGCGGCTTCCACGGCCTTGATTTCGGCCTCGGTCCTTGATCGGGCGCCCTTCTTCTGGACGGATCCCGCCGCGGCCAGAACCAGGGAGGCCAGAATCGCGATGATCGCCATCACGATGAGAAGCTCGATCAAAGTGAAGGCTCCCTTGGTCTTGTATCGGAAGGTTGTGGTCATGCCTGTCTTCTATTGCTGCATGCCGCTGATGATGCTGATGAGGGGCAGGAAGAGGGCGATGACGATCGAGCCGACCACTACGGCCAGAAAGACGATCATGATCGGCTCCATGAGTGAGGTAAGTCCCGCCACGGCGTTGTCGACCTCGTCGTCGTAGAGGTCGGCGACCTTGAGCAGCATCTCTGGGAGTTGGCCCGTCTCCTCGCCGACATCCACCATGCTGATCACCATGGAGGGGAAGACTCCGCTTGATTCCATGGGACGGACGATGGGCTCACCCTCTTTCACCGCGTCGTGAATCTTGGCGATGGCGCTCGAGATGACGGCGTTACCGGCGGTTTCCTTGGTGATGTTAAGGGCTTGTAGGATCGGGACGCCGCTGGTGACGAGCGTTCCCAAGGTACGGGTGAACCGAGAGATGGCATTTTTGCGGGTCAGATCACCGAAGAGTGGTGCCTTCAGCAGGAACTGGTCGATGAGCACGGAGCCCCTGGGAGTGGAGGCGAACCATTTCAGTCCGAAAACAAAGGCAATCACACCGCCGATGATGAACAGGATGTTCTGCTGGATCGCCCGGCTGGCACCAACAACGATCTGCGTCAGAAGAGGGAGAGGTTTGCCTCCCAGCATGTCGTTGAAGATCTGTTCAAACTTAGGGACGATGAAGACGAGTAGGAATCCCATGATGATGACAGCGATCACTAGGATGATGGCCGGATACATCATCGCAGACTGCACCTTGCCCTTGACCTTCTGGGCCTTTTCCTGAAATTCGGCCAAACGGTTGAGCACGACCTCGAGCACGCCTCCCAGTTCGCCCGCCTTCACCATGTTGACGTAGAGTTTGTTGAAGATCCTCGGGTGGGCGGTCAGGCCGTCGCTAAAGGTGCCTCCCCCCTGAACCGCCTCGGCGAGTTGGGTGATGGTTTTTTTTAGAACGGGATCGGGTTCCTGTTTGCCCAGCACGGTGAGTCCCCTGAGCAAGGGTAACCCGGCGTCGATAAGTGTCGCCAACTGCCTTGTGAAGATCATGAGCGTCTTGCTCTTGATCGTCTTCTTCTCAAGGAAGGGAATGTTGATCTTGATTCCCTTGGACTTGGTGACACCGCTCTTGGTGGTTCCCTTCAACTTTGCGGCACGTGCCTGTTCCTTGACGCTTGTCGGAAAGAGTCCCCGGCCCCTCAGTTGGGTTACCGCCTCCGACTGGGATGCGGCGTCGATATAGTCACTGACCTGCTGCCCTTGAGCATCGAGGGCGACATAGGCAAAGGAGGGCATAACTTACTTCTATCCGCCGGAAATTCCCCCTGTCGAGTTTTACGGGATCCTTTTGGGGACGCGGAAGCGGTGTTTACTGAAGATAAGGATTGGATCGCTTTTCCTTTCCGATGGTGGTGGAAGGGCCGTGTCCCGGAAAAACCGTCGTTTCCGGGGGAAGCGTCAGGAGTTTGGAGCGGATGCCCTCGAGAAGGAGTTCCCTGTCACCGCCCGGCAGATCCCAGCGCCCCACGCCGCCGGCAAAAAGGACATCGCCGCCGTAAATCCGGGCTGACTCCTGCTCGTGAAGGCAGATGCTCCCGGGGCAATGCCCCGGGACTTCCAGTAAATTGAAGGTTTTCCCCAACAGGGTGACCGGACCTTCCGAAAGAAAGGAGGTGGCTGACACCGGGGTGATTTCCAGGTCGATCCCGATGCGTCGCAGGAGGTTCCTGTCATTGACGATCTCCTGGGTGACCGGATGCATGACCACGGGGCAGCCGTGCAGGGAGGCCGCCGCAGCCGCATCCCAGACATGGTCGAAGTGGCCGTGTGTCAGAAGAAGCAGCGAAACCCGCCCCTTTGCAAAGGCCGTGGCCGCACCCTCCGGGGCATCCACCAAGATATTTCCCTCCGGGCAGGGAATCAGGTAGGCATTCGTCTCCAGCCCTCCTCCGGTGAACACTTCCGGCATCCGCATTGTCTGATAGTATTCCATTCTCATGATGTTTGCTTTTACCCGAACGCTCTGCAACGGTTCTGTTCCATGATTTTTTCACATCTCAGGAAGATCATCGCCTTCCCCTTGTTACTCTGTCTTGTCGTCGCGACCTGCCGCGCCGGGGATGCAGACTCCACCAATCCCCCTGTCACGCAGGAGCAGTCCGACACGGCGACGGACATGAGGCCCGTGGCCGCCACCGTTGCCAGAATGCTCGAACAGGGGCATTATCTCCATCCTCTTTCCCTTTCGGAGAAGACGCCTCCGCGCCTTGAGTCGGAACCTCCCCAGACCATGTCCGAAAGGGTATTGAAAAACTACCTGCAGATGCTCGACTACATGCATCTCTACTTTACCCAGGATGACGTGAACGAGTTCATGCTCCGGTTCGCTCCAAACCTCGCTTCCCAGATCCCCAATGGCGATCTCAGTGCCCCCCGCGAGATCTTCACCCGCTTTCGCCAACGGGTCGAGGACCGCGTTGCCAAGAATAAGTCAATTGCAGAGGCCCCTCATGATTTCAAGAGTCGCAAGACCGTCGAGATCGACCGTAAAAAGGCCCCCTGGCCGGCGACCATGGAGGAGGCTGACAGGCTCTGGTCGGACCGGATCGAGGCGGAGCTTCTCCAGGAAAGCCTCAACGAGCACCCGCTCAACCCTCCCGCCAAGGTCGTCACCAAGCGCTACAACCAGTTTCTCAAGAGCATCAACGATCAGACCGACGAGGAGGTGGTCAAGACCTTCTTAGTTGCCCTGGCCCAGAGTTACGATCCCCACTCGGAGTACATGAGCCCTTCCGACATGGAAAATTTCAACATCCAGATGCGACTCTCCCTAGTGGGTATCGGAGCGGTACTCCGGACCGACGACGGCTATGCAAAGATCGTCGAGGTGGTGCCGGGCGGTCCCGCCGACAAGGACGGTAGGCTGAAGCCCAACGATCGCATTGCCGCCGTGGCGCAGGGAAAGGGTCCCTTCGAGGATGTCGTCGACATGAAACTCGACAAGGTGGTTGAAAAGATCCGCGGTGCCAAGGGGTCCCAGGTCCGCTTGCAGGTGATCCCAGCCAACGCTACCGACCCTTCCAAGCGCAACGTGATCGAAATCACTCGTGAGGAAGTGAAGCTTAAGGCACAGGAAGCCAAGGGTGAAGTGATCGATTACAAGGAACCTAATGGCAAGGTACAGAAGTTCGGCTGGCTTACCGTTCCCTCCTTTTATGCCGACATGGAGGGTAAGGCAAAGGTCGCCAATAATGACAAAGGTTCCGAAGATGGTCCCAAGAGCACGACCAGGGATGTGCGCCGGATCCTTGAACGCTTGAAAAAGGAGGGTATCGGGGGGCTCGTCATCGATCTTCGCAGGGATGGCGGCGGCTCGCTCGAGGAGGCAATCAACCTGACCGGTCTCTTTGTCGGGGCCGGGCCCGTTGTGCAGGCCAAGGACGCCACGGGCAGGGTGAGCGTTGCCCGTGACGATGAGCAGGAGCCCTTTTACACCGGTCCCGTGGTCGTGCTAGTCAACCGCCTGAGTGCCTCCGCCAGCGAGATCTTCGCGGCTGCGCTGCAAGATTATGGGCGGGCCGTAATCGTCGGCGACGAGAGGAGTTTTGGCAAGGGGACGGTGCAAACCCTGCTCGATGTAGGAAAGTTCATGCCCCTTTTTCACGACCAAGGCGTCAAGGCGGGATCGCTCAAACTCACGATCCAGAAGTTCTACCGTGTTTCGGGAGGGTCGACCCAGCATCGGGGTGTGCTCTCAGACATCGTTCTTCCCTCGACCACGGACACCCCGGAAATCGGGGAAAGTTCTCTTCCCAATCCTCTTGCCTATGACGAGGTCGATCCCCAACCCGTCCGTCACTTTACTTTCACCTCCCCGCTGATCGAGGAGTTGAAGCACCGTTCTGAGGAGCGGGTTTCCAAGGACACGGAATTTTCCTATATCAATGAGGACATGAAACGGTTCCGGGAGAAACTGGCCCTGAATCGTCTCTCCCTCAACGAGAAGGAGCGTCGGGATGAAATGGCCAAGGAAAAGGCTATCAAGAAAACGCGTCAGGCTGAGCGCAGCAAGAATCCCAGGCCGGATCCCGTTGCCTACGAGGTGACGCTCGATACCGTCGAGAAGGAAAAGCTTCCTCGGGTGACTCTCAAGAACAAATCGAAGGCCGATAAAGCCTCTCAGGAAGACGAAGGGGAAACCGATGTGGAGGAAAAGGAAGACGCCGCTCCGGTTCCCGATCCCATCAAGAGCGAGTCCCTCAACATTCTCAATGACCTAGCAAATCAAATGCAGGGGACACGAACTGCCGGCATCATGGACCGGGAATAATCCCATCTCGCATGCGCATTGACATCGAAAGCCGCTTTCTTTTTTAATCATCCCTTAATTTTTTGTGAGCGACATCCCCCCTCCCTCCAGTCAACCTGACCAGTCTGCCGGTAATCCGGTCAAACTGCCACCTCTCAAGCTTCCCCCGAAGCCAGTGCCTTCCGGCGGCGGGGCGACTTCCCCCATTCCTCCAGGACCGCTGAAACCTCCGGTTGCCGGTGCGATTCCTTCAACCTCGCCACCCATGCCTCCGGGACCATTGAGGCCCCCGGTGGTGTCCACGCCGTCATCCGCTCCGGCACCCTCCGTTGCCGCCTCTTCTGTGTCGGCATCTGTTCCTGTTCCGGCACCTAAGCCTCCGATCACAACCAAGCCGGAATCTGCGCCCGCGAAGCCCACGGTGGCCCTAAAACCATCCCCCGTGGCGACCTCAGCTTCCGGCACTCCCGCGAAGCCGATGCCGCAGGCTACCATCAAGCTGCAGCCTGCGCCGGCACCTGCCAGTGCCTCACGCCCCGTTGGGTCAATCTCTCCAAGCTCCGAGGTTAAGCCGACCGGCCCGTCTGCACCTTCCAATCCTCCCCAAGCGGGGGTCGTCCCGCCTCTTATCGAGACGGATGAAGAGGGCGGGGGCGCTCCCTCCCTTCCTCTCGCTTTCTTCATTGCAGCCGCCGTGCTCGCTCTTGCGGCGTTGGGAATCCAAATTTGGACCTTGATTCAGCTACCACCCCAATAAAATCATTCCACCATGTCATCCGAGCACATCCTTGAACTGAACGATTCCAACTTTGATTCCACCGTCGCTTCTTCACCTGTCATCCTCGTGGATTTTTGGGCGCCATGGTGTGGTCCCTGTCGCATGATTGCCCCGGTGATCGAGGAGCTCGGCAAGGAACTTGTCGGCAAGGTGACCGTTGCGAAGGTGAATGTGGACGATGCCCCCGGCATCGCCGGAGTTCACAATGTGACCTCGATTCCCACCCTGATCATTTTCAAGAACGGCCAATTGGTTGATCGTTCCACCGGACTTGCCTCCAAAGCCGCTTTGCTTGCCAAGCTTCAGGCGCTTTGATTTCCGGCTAACCCCGCGACGCTGCCTCCGGTTGTGACGGACAACGTTGCCACGCCTCGTCTCGCGGGCTACCGAATGCCTGCGGAGTGGGAGCCGCACGAGGCTACCTGGATCTCTTGGCCGCATGCCAACGGCCAGAGCTTTCCCGAGAGTTACGGACGCGTCGTCCCCACGCTGGTCAAGATGGCTTCCGCCCTGGCCGAGTCTGAGATCCTGCGTATTAACATTACCTCGGCAGAGCAGGAACACGAGGTGAGGGGATATCTCTCGAAGTGCGCTCCCATGGAACGGGTGGAATTTCATCACAATCCGACCAATGAGCCGTGGTGCCGAGATCATGGGCCGATTTTTGTAAAGCGTGCGGAGCATCCTGCTCTGGCCGTGAACGATTTCGGCTACAATGCCTGGGGCGGAAAGTATCCTCCCTACGATGCCGACGACATCGTCCCGACAAGAATCGCCCGGGATCTCGGGCTGCCGCTTTTCAATCCGGGGTTCATTCTGGAGGGAGGGTCCGTTGACCCGAACGGGGAGGGCACCCTCCTGACCACCGAGTCCTGTCTGCTCAATCCCAACCGAAATCCCTCAATGTCCCGCGAGCAGATCGAGCAGGGACTCTGCGACTATCTCGGGGTGGAGAAGATTCTCTGGCTCGGGGACGGCATCGAGGGAGACGACACGGACGGTCATGTCGATGACATCACGCGTTTCGTCTCCCGTGACACCGTGGTAACGGTCGTCGAGCCCCATCACGGCGATCCCAATCACCTTCCCCTCAGGGAGAACCTAGAGCGTCTCTCGGAGATGACTCTTGCCGATGGTACTCCGCTCAATGTTCTGGAAATGCCGATGCCTCCGCGCATCGACCGTGAGGGGCTTCGGCTCCCGGCCAGCCATGCCAATTTCTACATTGCCAACGAATCGGTCCTGATGCCCGCGTTCGGCGGGGAATCGGATGTCGTGGCCGCCGATTTGCTGGCGGGCCTCTTTCCCACCAGGATGATCCGGCCCATCGACTGCCGGGAGCTGATCTGGGGATTGGGGGCCTTCCACTGTCTGACCCAGCAGCAGCCCGTTTCCTAAGCCAAGGCGAAAAAGTGTCTCTTGGAGGCTTGCCAAAGAGAAGCGCTCCGTTTGTGCTGGAGAGCCTATTTTATGAACACCCAGATCCTTGAACTCGCCGCCCGCGACGCGCGCGGCCTCGCCATCGACGCCGTTTCCGCCTGCAAGTCGGGCCATCTCGGCCTTCCCCTCGGTTCGGCTGACATCGGTGCCGTTCTCTTCGGCCACGCGCTTCAGATCGATCCGGCCAATCCGCGCTGGATCAACCGCGACCGCTTCATTCTCTCCGCCGGACATGGCAGCATGTTTCTCTACGCTTGGCTTCACCTCTCGGGGTTCGAACTCAGCCTCGATCAGGTGAAGAAGTTCCGCCAACTCCACAGCATCACCCCCGGTCACCCGGAGTTCCACGAGACCCCGGGAGTCGAGGCGACCACCGGTCCCCTCGGTCAGGGAGTCGCCAATGCCGTCGGCTACGCCATGTCGCAGAAGATGGCCGCCGCCCGGTTCAATACCCCGCAGCACACCATCCTCGACAACCATGTCGTCGCCCTCTGCGGTGACGGTTGCCTCCAGGAAGGTGTCTCCGCCGAGGCCTCCTCACTCGCAGGCCACCTCGGCCTTGACAACCTGATCCTCTTTTTCGATGCCAACAACGTCACCCTCGACGCGATGCTCAACGTGAGCCAGAGCGAGGATGTCGCCGCGCGTTACAAGGCCTACGGTTGGGACGTCCAGGAGATCGACGGCCACAACCTCGCCGAGATCCTCGCCGCCTTCGAAAAGGCCAAGTCTGCCAAGGGCAAGCCCCAGATGATCATGTGCCGCACCATGATCGGAAAGGGAATCCCGCAGGTCGAGGGGACGAACAAGGCGCACGGCGAAGCCGGCGTGAAGTTCGCCGACGAGGCCCGTAAGGGACTCGGCCTCCCCGAGGAAAAGTTCTACGTCTCCCCCGAGGTTTCCGCCTACTTTACCGATCTCAAGAAGAAGCGTTCCGAAGCCCACGCCGCCTGGCAGAAGGAATACGCCTCCTGGCGCTCCGCCAATGCCGAACTCGCCGCCCTGCTGGATTCCGGCATCGAGCAGAAAATTCCGAATCTCTTTGCCGCGATTCCGGCCTTCAAGCCCGAGGAGACCATCGCCACCCGCAAGGCCGGCAGTATCGTCCTCCAGCCGATTTCCAAGGCCATGCCCCTGCTCGTCAGCGGCAGTGCCGACCTCTTCGGTTCTACCCTCAACTATATCGAGGGTGGAGGGGACTTCACCGCGGAGAACCGTGAGGGCCGTAACATCCACTTCGGCATCCGCGAACACGCCATGTGCGCCATCATGAACGGCTATGCCTATGATGGCTTCTTCCGCATCGCCGGGGCGACCTTCCTGGTCTTCAGCGACTACGGCCGTCCCTCGATCCGTGTCGCAGCCCTCTCGAAGCTGCCGACGACCTACATCTTTACCCACGATTCCGTCGCCGTCGGCGAGGATGGCCCCACCCACGAACCCGTGGAGACGGTTGCCGCCCTGCGCGCGATCCCCGGCCTCGACGTGATCCGTCCCGCCGATCCCGAGGAGACCGCCGGAGCCTTTGTGGCCGCGATGACCCATACCGACGGGCCGACCCTTCTGTCGCTCTGCCGCCAGAACCTGCCCAATCTCAACGAAATTTCCGTCGAGACACGCCGTCAGGGTGTCCTGCGCGGAGGCTATATCGCCCGTAAGGAGACGGCTCCCCTCGAGGTCATCATCCTCTCCTGCGGTAGCGAGCTTTCGCTCGCCCTGGAGGCAGCCAAGCAGCTCGGCGCCACTGCCCGCGTTGTCTCCATGCCCTCCATGGAGCGTTTCGAGCGCCAGGATGCCGCCTACCGCGAGGAGGTTCTCCCGGCCAAGTGCCGCAAGCGCGTCTCCATCGAGGCCGGTATCTCTGATCCTTGGTTCCGCTTTGTCGGACTTGATGGCAAGACCGTGGCGATCGACCGCTTCGGCCTCAGCGCTCCCGGTTCGACCGTCCTCAAGGAACTCGGCATGACCGTCGAGAACGTGGTGGCCGCCGCCAAGTCTCTCTGATTCACATTCGTTTCAAGAAGCCCCCCGTGGAATCACATCCCCGGGGGGCTTTTCTTTTTGGCGTAACAGCCTAGCTTGATTGAGTGCTCTCCGCTCCGTGGTTCCAGTTCAGCCTGCCTGATTTCCAGTATGCCTTCCTGAGCATCCTGCTCGAGGGGGCACCGTTCCTGTTGGCCGGAGCCCTCCTCTCGGGAATCCTTGAGGAGTATCTGCCGCCGTCCCTGATGACACGGCTACTGCCGGCAAATCCGCGCCTTGCAATCGTGGCGAGCGCCTTTGTCGGATTGGTGATCCCGGTCTGCGAATGCGGCATCGTCCCGGTGGTGCGGCGTCTTCTGCGCAAGGGACTGCCCGTCTCCTGCGGCATCACCTATATGCTGGCCGCTCCGATCGTGAACCCGCTCGTGATTCTGAGCACGATGGCGGCCTTCCGGGGGCAGGGAGCCCTGGAGATGACCATCCTCCGGTTCACGCTCGGGGTTGTGGTGGCGGTCTCCGCCGGATTGCTCTGCACACGCTTCACCTCGTTCTCCATCCTGCGCCCGGGACTTCTCTCTCCCGATGACGGAGATCACCACCATCATGGCATCGAGTCGGGGATCAGGGGGCGTCTCGCGAATGTCGCCGCCACGGCGACGCGGGATTTTCTCGATGTTTCGGTTTTCTTTGTCCTGGGCGCGGCGGCGGCCGCTCTCTTCGGCACCGCCGTGAATCAGGAGATCATCCTGCCACTCTCGACGAACCTGCCGCTCTCGGTCGCCTCGCTGATGGGTCTGGCCTCCGTGCTCTCCGTCTGCAGCACCACTGACGCCTTCATTGCTGCGACCCTGACCGCATTTCCGATGGCTGCAAAGCTCGCCTTTCTTGTCTTCGGGCCGATGCTCGATTTCAAACTTCTCTTTCTCTACGGAGCGGCTTTTTCCAATCGTTTCATCCTGCTGCTCGCGCTCGGCCTCTTCGTGATGATCGGCCTGATCTGCTGGAGGATCGGTTCACTCAATCTGGCTTGGTGACATGCATGCCGTGATCCGCATCCTTTCCGAAGTAAGGAACGCCCTCATCCTCTTGCTCTGGGGTACCGGGATTCTCTGGTTGGCTGGGAGCGGCCGCCTGCCGACCTATCTTCATCCGTCGCTCCAACCCTTCACCGTGGGAGCCGGCTTCCTGCTGATCCTCCTTGCGGGCTTCGCCATCATGGGGTTGGCCACGATGCGACGCGCACCGGGTCACTCCTGTAGCTGTGATCATGATGCACATGGTCAGGTGCCGCATTACCACCATGAGGAGCATCACCATGAGGAGCATCACCATGGGGAGAAGGGGGTGCTTGGTCTGCTAGCCAAGACCACTGTTTTGCTCGTGCCGATCCTCGTGCTTCTTTCGGGGAATGCCGACCGGTTCACTTCGACAACCGTCACCAATCGTGGTGTCGTGCAGGATCTTTCCAAGCTTCCCTCGGCGAATGCCTCAGCCGCCAAGGCCGCCGGGAATACGGCGGTGCCTGAAGCCTCTCCCGTCAAACCCGGTGGAGCGATGCCCCTTCAGGTGATCGATATGCTCTATGCCCTACAGATGCCTTCCTACCGTGAAGAATTCGAGGAAAAGGAAGTCGAGATGATCGCTCAGTATGTCCCGATGACGACGGGCAATCCCAAGGGAGATCGCTTCCAGGCCGTCAGAATGTTCATCACCTGCTGTGCCGCCGATGCCAAGCCCGTCGGTGTCACCGTAAGGGCCTCCGCGATTCCCAAGGTTCCCGAGATGGGATGGGTCAGAATCACCGGCAAGCCGATCTTTCCCATGGAGGGAGGGAAGCGGACAGCCATCCTGGAGGCCTCCAAGGTCGAACCATGCGACGCCCCCTCCGAGCCCTTTGTCTACTGATCCTCTCCGGGGGAGGGCTGCTTCATGGAGGGGAGAGCTGGCGCTCCGCGGAACCGGGGTGGAGGTATGAATTTCCGAAGGACCACGGTCCCCATAGGGAGTTCAAGACCGAGTGGTGGTATGCCACCGGAACCCTCGACGACGGAGAGAGGCGCGATGATGGCTTTCAACTCACCTTCTTCCGGCAGGGGGTGAAGCCCGGTTCGAAGTCGCCTGGATCCTCACGCTTCCGGGTCACCGAGCTTCACTTCGCACACTTTGCCGTAACGGATGTAGCGGGGGGAACCTTCCGCCATTTCCAGAAATCATCACGTGGTGCCTTCGGGGAGGCCGGTTTTTCGATTCCCTCCGCGCAGGAGCCCCGGATGGCATGGATCGAGGGCTGGGAACTGCGTCAGGAATCGCCGGGACACTTTCGTCTCAAAGCCTCGGAGGCCGGACGGGCAATCGACCTGACGCTCGTTCAGGAGAGGGAGCCCCTACTCCATGGCAAGGACGGGATCAGTCCCAAAAGCGCCAAGCCGGGCCATGCTTCCCACTATTATTCGCTCACCAGACTCCGTGCCTCGGGGAGTATGACCATCGATGGCAGGACACGCTCCGTCTCGGGACTCGTCTGGTTCGATCATGAATGGGCCACTAATTCCCTCGACCCCGACGAGGCGGGATGGGATTGGTCGGGTCTTCATCTTTCCAACGGGGAGGACCTGATGCTCTTCAGGATCCGGGACAAGCAGGGAGCCACGGTGTTCTCCGCAGGGACGCTCCGGGATGCGAAGGGTGTGGTCACCGATTTGAAGGACATCACGCTCAAGCCGCAGGGAGTCTGGAAGAGTCCCCATACGGGAGGCCTCTACCCGGCGACGCTGGCCGTGGAGATCGCCTCCAGGGATCTTCATCTGAACCTGACTCCCCGCCTCAAGGATCAGGAACTGCTCCTGACACCCTTCGCCTACTGGGAAGGCGCCGTGAAAGGTGAGGGGAGGTCGGGAACGAACAGCGTGACCGCCGAGGGATATCTTGAACTCACCGGATACGGCGGCCGAATCGTCGGCATCAACGGCCAATAGATCATTGGAGGACCGTTCAGTCGCCTAGAGTTCGCAAGGTTTCTCCCGATCAGCCGCTCATCCGGTTGATTCAATGTGTTAGTAGTTATTGTGAAAGCAACTGGCGTTCCCAAAAATCCGATCACCCTTCCGGGAGAGCCTTGGAATCCCAGAGGGATTTGCTCGCCTCGGGCTTCCTCTCCTGAGCATAAGAAGGCATGTCCGCTTCCCCATATTCGCTCCTGCTGACCATCCATGATGACCTGCGATGGCTGGTTCTCCTCTCAGCCCTCGTGGCCGTGATCGCGGCGCTTTCGGGGCTTCTGGGAGGTCGTCCTTTTCGGCCGCTCGGACGGGTGACGGGGGTCTTTTTCATCTCGATCATGGATCTGCAGTTTCTTCTCGGCCTGATCCTCTTCTTCCTGAGTCCCTGGGTTGCCCAATTCTGGTCATCGCCCACAGCCGCCATGAAAGTGAAGGAAGCCCGGTTCTTCGGGATGGAGCACCTCGTGATCATGATCACCGCGCTCGCCCTGGCTCATGTCGGTGCGGCGCGCAGCAAGAGGGCCGGTATCGATGGCAAAGCTTATCGCACGGCCCTTGTCTGGTTTTCGCTCTCGTTGCTGCTGATTCTGGCGGGGATCCCCTGGTGGAGACCCCTGTTCCAGATCTGAGAATTCCGAAGAGGGGATTACTCCCCGATAATCTTCACCAGGATCCGTTTGCGCCTTAGTCCGTCGAATTCCCCGTAGAAGATCTGCTCCCACGGTCCGAAGTCGAGCCGTCCTCGGGTGACGGCCACCACCACTTCCCGACCCATGATCGTCCGCTTGAGATGGGCGTCTGCGTTATCCTCGGTGCCGTTGTGCTCGTACTGGGCGTAGGGTTTCTCGGGAGCCAGTCTCTCAAGCCATTTCTCGAAGTCGGCGTGAAGCCCAGGTTCGTTGTCGTTGATGAAAACGCTCGCCGTGATGTGCATGGCGTTCACAAGGCAAAGCCCTTCCCGGATCCCGCTGTCGGTGACGCAATGCTCGATCTCGGATGTGATGTTCAGGAATCCGCGGCGTGAGGAGAGCGTGAAGGCAAGTTCATGGCGGTAAGATTTCATGACTCGGTGGGTTGAAACATGATGTCGGGAAGATTGCGGTAAAGGCCTGCCAGATCGAGGCCGTAGCCGATCACAAAATGATCGGGAATCTCGAACCCAACGTAGTCCGCTCCGAGATGGGCGGCCGATTCCTTGCGCAGCAGCACGCAGGTCTTCACGCGGGAGGATCCGACTTCCAGGAACCGCCCGCGCAGCATCTCGAGGGTGAGGCCCGTGTCGAGGATGTCGTCGATCAGGAGGATCGTGCGGCCCTTCACATCCTCCGGCAATCCCCACGGCAGGGTTACGCTTCCCGTGCTGGTCGTGCTGGAGCCGTAGCTCGACGCCTTTACGGGACGCAAGAGAACGGGGAGGGAGATCTCCCTCATTAGGTCCGCCGCGAAGATCATTCCGCCGTCCATCACGGGGATGAGGCAGGGGGTGGTGTCGCTCAGATCCCGGGTAATTTCTTCGCCAAGTTCCCTGACACGTCGCGCGATGGCATGCCGGTCGATGAGGGTGCGGAATTTCTCAACGCTCATCGGGGTCGATGGTTCCGACGGCCTTCAGTCCGCCTTTCGAAAGTTCGAAGAGTTCCGTGGAAACCGGCATCGGGGAGATCAGATAATCGTCCCGGATCGTCGCGCTCATCTCGGGAATGCGATTGGCGAGTTTCGGGAAGACGTAGACCTTGTTCCGGGAGGGAACGGCGATGAGGAGTTCCGGTCCGAACAGGGCACTGAATTTTGTCAGGAACCCCTTGGTCAGGACGCCGGTAGCGAGCAACGGGGAATCTGCGCTAAGCACCGCCATCTGGAGCACCCCTTTGGAATCACGCACGAGCAAGGGATCAAGAGTGCTTAAGAGCAGATCCGCCCGCTCCAAGGAGCCGGTGATCATGTGATCCCATCCTCCTTTTCCCGGAGATTGGAGGGAGCGGGTGAACCCGTAGGAATCTACCGTGGCGGGATAGAGGATCGTCCGGCGGGAGCCCGGTATGAAGCGCTCCACGGCTGCTCGTTCCGAGGCCTGGCCGAGAAGCAGAAGAGATTCCCCGGGCGTGGCGGCCCGGAGACCGGGCGCCAGGAAAAGCGGTGCCGTCAGAAAGAAAATCATCACCCATGACATCCGCTGGCCTTTGCGGGTTCTCCCGTCTAGAAGGGGTGTCGTCATGATCACGTTTGTCGAAGGGGTTCTCGAGGAGGTGCTGCCGAACCAGATCGTCGTCAATGCCGGTGGCATCGGCTACCAGATTCTCATTCCCCTCTCGAGCTATAACAAGCTCTCCCAGCCGGGCGCCCGGGTCCGCGTCCTGACCCATCATCATGTCCGGGAGGATGCCCAGCTGCTCTATGGCTTTTCCACGACGGGGGAGAGGGATCTGTTCCGGCTGCTGCTGGCTCACGTCTCGGGAGTCGGCCCCAAGATCGCCCTGGCCATTCTCAGCGGCATGGAAGTTGATCAGTTCAAGGCTGCCGTGGTCACCTCCGACATCACGGCCATTTCCAGGATCTCCGGGGTGGGGAAGAAAACCGCGGAGCGCATTGTTTTGGAACTCAAGGATAAGCTGGGGGTTGCCGCCGAATGGGAGGCAGCCAGCCGCAAGAATGCCCCGGATGGCATCGAGCGCCATCTCCACGACGCCGTGCTCGCCCTGATTTCCCTCGGCTACAAGCAATTGGAGGCACACAAGGCGGTGAAGGCCGTCCTGACCTCCCTCTCCGCCGAGTCCTCTGCGGAGGATGTCGTCCGCGAGGCCCTCAAGCGCCTGCTTTCGTGAGCACCTCTGCGCACCAGGAGCCGGTCTCGCTCGAAGAAATTCTTTCCCGTTTTCCGGAGAGCGAACTCTTCGGAGGGAAAACATGGCGCTGGGCCCCGGAACCGTATCGCCTCGATCCGAAACTGGTGCGCGAGTTGGAATCCATGGGGCACCGCCTCCAGCAGTTCAATCAGGCGTGCGACCTGCTCTACCGGCAGAGCGCCCAGGGTAAGCAGCCTGCGTGGATCGCCTCCCTGCTTGACCGGGGGAAGCCGGATGACGTGGTGGCGCTTGGACGTGACGAGGCTTTCAAGGGACGGAACGCATCGGTGATCCGACCCGATCTGATCCTGACTGAGGAGGGATTCTCCATCTGTGAATTGGACCAGATCCCCGGGGGAATCGGCCTCACCGCCTGGCTGAACGAGACCTACTCCGGGCTGGGGTTCGACGTGTTGGGTGGTCCCGTCGGCATGCTCCAGGGATTCTCCTCGATCCTGCCCCACGGGGAGATCGTGGTCTCGGAGGAATCGGCCACCTACCGCCCCGAGATGGAATGGCTTTCGAATCGTCTCTCGGCGGTGTATGGCGAGAGACGCTGGAAAGTCTCGGATACGTCGCCCCGGGATTTCTGGAACGGGAATGTCTACCGTTTCTTCGAGTTGTTCGATCTGGAAAATGTGCCCTGCGCCGGGGGACTCTTTCGGGATGCCGCAGCGGGAAAGGTTTCCATCACCCCGCCGCCGAAAGCCCAACTTGAGGAGAAGCTCTGGATGGCGCTTTTCTGGATGCCGACACTCAGGGAGTTTTGGCTTCGCCAACTCGGTGAGCGTGGCGTCGATTCCCTGCGCAAATGGTTTCCCTATACCTGGATTCTGGATCCGTCGCCGCTTCCCCCCAATGCCGTCTATCCGCGCCTGGAGATCCAGGACTGGAAGGAGATGGCGGGCTTCAGCCAGAAGGAACGCGATCTCATCATCAAGATCAGCGGCTTCGACGGAAGGGCCTGGGGCGCGAGGGGAGTCCGACTCGGATCCGACCTTTCCGCCAAGGAATGGGCTGAGACCATCGAAAGCGCCTTGTCGGAGTTTCCGCGTCATCCCCATGTCCTGCAGGTCTTCCGCCACTCGGTTCTCACCGATCAATCCTACTACGGGGAGGAGGGGGCATTCACGACGATGAAGGGGAAGGTGCGCCTCAGCCCCTATTTTTTTGTCGCCGAAAACAAGGCGATGCTCGGCGGTGTGCTGGCCACGGTCTGCCCCGCCGACAAAAAGATCCTGCACGGAATGAGTGTCGCGGTGATGACGCCTGTCATGGCGTCTTCCTGATCAAGCGGGAGAATCGTCCTCCGTGATCCAATCATTCCGCGGATGGAAGGGGATCATGGGTTGGAAACATGGTCATTCCATGCAAGCCGTGATCAGTTTGCAGTTTCCTGCCGATTGAGGGAAAAACCCATCGTGCTTTATGTCATGAAGACCAAGGCCGAGGACATTGATCCGATACCCGAGTTCTTTCGGCGATTGAACGATCCGGCCTTCTTGTCAGCGACGTCGAGATCCTCAACGGAAGCCATTATGTGCGGACCCTGCGGTTCTGGGCGGAGCGCTTCCAGCGGGCCCGCCCGGAAATCCGCAGATTTTTCGACGAGCGCTTCTGCAGGATGTGGGAGTTTTACCTCACGGCGAGCGAAGAGTTCTTTCTTCACCGTGGACTCACCGTGTTCCAGATCCAGATGACCAATGATCTGGACTCCATCCCGGCCCCGCATGATTACATTGCCCCGTAGGAGGGAAGCTCGGAGCGATCGGGGGAGGTCTCCAGATCGGCGATCACGGGGTGAGGTGGAGCGATGAGACCTCCGATCATCCTCTCCCAGTGTTCCTGACCCCTCAGGATCTCGATCTCGATCCGGAGATGGCGGATCGGCAGTTCCTGGTTGAGGAGGCGGGGCATGCGGACGGCGTCCTTCTCCGTGGTGAGCACGCAGGAGACACCGCGGCGGGCGCAGCGCTTCAGGAATCGGTCGATCTCCCGGCGCGAATAGCGGTGATGGTCGGCAAAGCTCTGGGTCAGTTCCAGATGCACACCCAGCCGCCGAAGCCCCTGCTCGAAGCTTTCCGGCGAGGCGATCGCGGACAGGGCGCCTGCCCGGAGACCTTGGAGTTTTTCCAACGGGATGATCTCGCCGGTCGAGAGATCCTGAAGTTCCACGGGGCGGTGACGGCATTCGATGATCGGCGCTGTTCTGTTATATTTCCTGATACGGTCGTGGAGGGCCGAGAGATCGCTTCCGTCGCATTTGGTGATGAGGATGTGGGTGGCGCGGCGCAGATGCTGGGGCGGTTCCCTCAGGGTGCCTCGAGGCAGGAGGTATTCGTTTCCGAAGGGTGCCTCGCGGTCGATCAGCACGATGTCATGGCGCCTGTGGAGTTTCAGGTACTGAAGGCCGTCGTCGAGGATGAGCAGATCGCTGCCAAGCACAGTCACGGCATGCCGTCCGCACTCCACGCGGTCCTTGTCGACGACGACCGCGACCCCGCGAAGATTCTTGGCTAGCATGAACGGCTCATCCCCTGCGGCCTTGGAGTCGAGTAGAAGGGCTCCTCCCTCCGTGACGACTCGAGCGGATGTCCCGGCGGCCGACTGACCGCGGCGTTTCACGCTCTTGTAGCCGCGGCTCAGGATGGCGACCTTGCGGCCCCGATCCGCCAGATCCCGGGCAAGCTTCTCGACCACGGGCGTCTTGCCCGTCCCGCCTACTGTCAGGTTACCGACGCTGACAACCGGGCAGCCGATGCGGTGAGAGCGAAAGATGTTGGAACGGAAAAAGGAGACACGCAGCGCCACGATGGCCCGGTACAGGAACGAGAACAGGAGCAGGAGCGCCCTCAGAGCCCCCGCGCGCTTCCCCGCACGGCGCCCGAGGATGACATCGACGGCGAACTGCTCCAGGCTGTCGAGAAGACGCCGCATCGCTCCTTAAAACCTCGAAACGAAGGCCCCCTTGTTGTCCGGGCCGCAAATCATGATGGTGGAGCGCTTGGACGCCTTGGATCGCATTGCAGAGGCTATTTTCGCCGAGGCCTTCGCGTCGGGAGCCAGACAGCAGATGGTGGAGCCCGATCCGCTCAGCCATCCGCCGATGGCTCCGGCATCTTCCCCGGCTCGGATCACCTGCTGGAGAAAAGGGACCAACGGGGCGCGGAAGGGCTGGTGAAGGCGGTCACCGAAGGACCCGCGAAGCAACTCATACTTGCGGGTGGCGAATGCGGCTGCAATCACGGCGGCGTCCGCTGCGTTGGCGGCCGCTTCGGAAATGCCGATTGACTTGGGCATCACTTTCCGGGCGACCGGTGTCGCGACCTCGAAATCGGGAATCAGCAGGACGAAACGGAGCGAGGGGGCGACGGCAAAACGGACCGGATCCAAATGGCAACGGGCGATGCTGAATCCGCCATAGACGGCCGGGGCGGCGTTGTCGGGATGCCCTTCCAATTCGCTACAGAGACGAAAAAGTCCATCCCGTGAAAGGGGCTTTCCAGCGAGGGCGTTCAAGCCCATCAAAACGCCGAGTCGCACCGTGACGCTGCTACCGAGTCCCCGGGCCTGGGGAACCTTTCCGGAGATTTTCCACGAGAACTCAAAAGGCGTCAGTCCGCTACCGACAAAGAAACTGCGGGCTGCATCCTTGACGATCGAAGGGTAGGGGGCACCGGATGGGTGCAGGGAAACCGTGACCTTGTTGGCAACCTCGAGGGCTATCCCGAAGGAGTCGAATCCAGGGCCGACATTGGCCGTGGTTCCCGGAACGGAGACCGTAACGGAGGAGCGGGGAGGATTTGAGGGACGGGATTTTGAAGATGACTTCATTTTCAGCTGAGAGTGTCTTCCATTTTCACAAAATGCGGAATCACGCATTTCATCCTTTCAGAAGCGCGGGGAGGGAGAAGGTTATCCCCGTTGACGCGGGGCTCTGGAAAATTCAGGCTTTTCTCTTTTTCGGATGCCTCTCGGTGCCACTTTGCACCGAAACGCACCAACGCGCAAGGGCAGGAAACGGCTTGCAGAGTTAGCTTCTATAAGGGTCGAGGGCCGATTCTTCTACTCTGAAAAATGGCGGTGAGGGAGGGATTCGAACCCTCGGTACCCTTTTGGAGTACGGCGCTTTAGCAAAGCGCTGCTTTCGACCACTCAGCCACCTCACCAGTTGCAGCTTTTCACCATGATGAAGGCATAGTTTCGGGTCAATCCGAAACGATTCCTCCGCGTTGATTCCACGAGATCTTTTTCACGAGTCGAAGTGAAAATCCATGCATTGATTGATTGAATCTCCTCACCTTTCAGGTTTGGACGTGCCCTTTCAGTGCAAGGATGCAGCGAGGTGGTTCACGAAGACCAGGGCGGCCACGGCGATTGATGCCAAGGCGCTGATCAGGACTCCTCCTGCGGCCACGTCCTTGGCCTTGCCGATGCGATCGCACCGCTCGAGGGTCACTTCGTCGGCGAGAAACTCGATCGCGGTGTTGAGAGCTTCCGCCATCCAGACCATCCCGATGCAGAGCAGAATGGCCACCCACTCCCAGCGTCGCAAGTGAACGGCCCAACCTGTCCCGAGAACGAGGATGGTGGCCAGCAGGTGGAGTCGCGCATGGGGCTGGGTTCCGACTAGAGTCATGATTCCCCTGATGGCGCATCCGAAGCTCCGGACGCGTGCGGCGAGATATTTTTTCATGATTCCGGTGTGTCGGTCGGGATGGTGGCCGAGAGGCGGTCCCATTCCTCCAGAAGATTACCCAAACGCTCCTGAAGGTCGGCAAGCTCCCTGTTAAGGGCAAAGGCTTTCCCGTTGCTGAAGGTTGCGGGATCCTCGAGTTCAGCCACGAGTTCCTTTTGTCGCTCTTCAAGGGTGTGGATCTCGGTTTCCACGGTGGCGAGACGGTTCTTGGCCTCCCGGGTTGCCTTGTTGGCCGCCTTGCGGGCCTCGGCCTCGGCGCGGCGCAGTTCCTTGATCTCCTTAAGACCCATCTTTTCCCTGGGAGCCGCTTCCGCTGCCTTTTCCCCGGGACGGAAGTTCCCCGGAACCCCAGGCGCGATCAGGGCATCCCGCTCCGACGTGGAGCCGGACTTGTCGAGGTAGTATTGGTAGTCCCCCGCATAACGGATAAGATTCCCCGCACTGATATGGATCACGGTGGAGGCGAGCGCCCTGATGAAGTGGACATCATGGCTGACGAAGAGCAGCGTCCCCTCGTACTGCTTCAGGGCGGTGAGCAGGGCGTCGATGCTCGCCATGTCGAGGTGGGTTGTCGGCTCGTCGAGCAGGAGGAGATTCGGCGGGCGGAGCAGCAGCTTCACAAGCGCAAGGCGGCTCTTTTCACCGCCGCTCAGAACACCGACCGATTTGAAGACGTCATCGCCGCGGAAGAGGAAGGATCCCAGCAGGGTTCGCACGGACTGTTCCGAAATCCCCGTCACCCCGTCGCACGCTTCCTCAAGGACGGATCGTTTCAGTTCCAGCATCTCGGTGCGGTGCTGTGCGAAGTACCCGACCGAGAGACGGTGACCCGGCGTGACGGTTCCTGATTCCAGCGGAAGCATTCCTGCCAGGATCTTGAGCAGGGTCGACTTGCCGGCTCCGTTAGGTCCGACCAGCACGGTGCGCTGACCGCGCTCGATCTCGAGATCCAGACGCTCGTAGACGACATGGGAGCCGTAAGCCTGACGAACCCCCTCCAGGGTAATGACCCGCTGTCCCGAGCGCTCCGGCTGGGGGAAGGTGAAGGAAACCGTCGCTTCCTCCGGCTCCGGGGGTTCGATCTTGACCATGCGGTCGAGCTGCTTGATGCGGTCCTGGGCCTGCGCGGCCTTGCTGGCTTTGGCCCGGAAGCGGTCGATGAAGCGCTGCAGCTCGGCTATTTCCCTCTGCTGGTTCCGGTAGGCGGCCCACTGCTGTTCGTTCCGCGCGGCTTTCTGCTCCAGATAAGCGTCGTAGTTCCCGCGGTAGCGGTTGAGTTTCCGGTTGCGGATTTCCAGGATGCTCTCGCAGATGGCGTTGAGGAAGGCCCTGTCGTGCGAGATGGCAATGATGGCACCCCGGTATTTGACGAGGTGGTTCTGGAACCAGCCGAGGGACTCGAGATCGAGGTGGTTCGTCGGCTCGTCAAGCATCAGCAGATCCGGCTCCATGACGAGGAGGCGGGCGAGGTGGGCGCGCATGATCCATCCGCCGCTTAGGGTGCGGGCCGGCTTGTCCACATCGCCGGGGCGGAAGGCCAGACCGGCGAGGATCCTCCGCGCCTTCACCTCCAGAGAATGTCCGTCAAGTTCCGAAAAACGGGTGGCCGCCTCGTGCCTTTCGGGATCCTCCTCGGAGAGTTCCCTGATCGATCGCTGGACGCGTGCCATTTCGCCCGAGACGGCGGTTGCCAGTTCCAGGACGGTTTCGTCGCCGGACGGGGCGCTCTCCTGAGGCAGGAAACCGATCGTCACGTTCCGCTCCAGGGCGACAGTTCCCTCGTCTGGCGAGGCCTCGCGAAGGATCAGGGAGAAGAGGGTCGATTTGCCGGCGCCGTTAGCCCCGATCAGGCCGATCCTGTCGCCGCGGTTGATCTGCAGGGAGGCATCCTCGAAAAGGGTGCGTCCGCCATACGATTTGGAGAGTCCGGAAGCCGTGAGCATGGAGGGGCGACACGATGCCCTCCCGTGAACCGGAGCAAAAGGAGATTCGTCGCCGACCCAACACGCTCGCGAAACACGGGGCGCTCTGCTAGGTGTCGATGGTGAGTTGGATTGAAATCATCAGCCTCTTTGCATCGGCCTCCGCGGCCGGTGCCATCAACGCCATCGCAGGCGGGGGGACGCTGATCACCTTTCCTGTGCTGATCCTTTTCGGGGTTCCTCCCGTGATCGCCAATGCCACGAGCACACTCTCCCTGGTCGTCGGAGTGTTCGGGGGATTTCTGGGCTTCCGCAAGTTGATCGCCGAGATCCGCCCCTGGCTCCCCGCCTTTCTTCCCATCAGCCTGCTCGGTGGATGGATCGGCAGCTTCCTGCTGACCCATGGAAAATCAGAGACCTTTTCCAAGCTTGTTCCCTACCTGATTCTTTTCGCCACAATGCTGTTCATGCTTCAGGGAGTGGTCAGAAAGCTTGTTGCACGGCGAGCTGCCGATGAGCTGATCGCCGGACATGACGGGCCTCCCACCAAGGGAATCGGCCTCGTTGCTGCCATCTTCTTCCAGTTCCTGGTCTCGGTCTACGGCGGGTATTTCGGTGCCGGCATCGGAATCCTGATGCTGGCGACCTTCGGCATCCTGGGTTTCTCCAACATTCATAGGATGAATGCGCTCAAGAACTTGATCGGCGGCCTGATCAACGTGGTGGCGGCCGTCTGGTTCACGGTCAGCGGACTCATCGACTGGCCCCGCATGGCGGTCATGGCCGTCGGGGCCTTGGCCGGCTATTACCTTGGGGCAACCTATTCCCAAAAACTCTCCCAGTCGGCAGTCCGCAACATGATCACCGCGATCGGCCTCATCATCACTGCCGTGATGTTCTTGAAACTCCGCTGAGAAGTCCCGGGAGGGGGATCAGGAACGATCCGCCGCTTTTGGGGAGATGAGGAAGCGAACGAAGGAATTCATCCCTTTCAGCAGATAGTGGATCAGCGTCACCGCGACGAAGAAGATCACGGTCAGCTCCAGTGGTTTCGGCATCGTCGCGTCGCGGAGTGCATGGCCGAGAAGCCCGCGGGGATCGGTCACGACATCCCAGCTGTTGATCCTCTCGATGCGCCCGAGATAAATCGCGAAAGAACTCGCTGCGATCAGGAGAAGTTCCATGGGAACGATCAGGCATCCGAGTCCCCGACGCTCCAGCACACTGTCCCAAAGCATGATCGAGAGGGTGAAACACTGCATCCCGAAGAGAAAATAGAGGATGTATTCGAAGAGCAGGATGCTCATCGCCCAGATGGGAAGGGGAGGGATCACCCGTACCCTTGCGACAAAGTGGATCACGTCGGTGAGGACGTAGGGGGCATTCGGAAGAAACAGCACGAAGACCGCAAACAACGGCCACCAGAGCAATCCATGCAGTTTGACGGAACGAAAGAGCAGGAGTGACAGCAGGAAGGGAATGAGGGCCAGCGAGAGATCGAGTCCCATGTGGAAGTTGGGCCTGATCACTGCAATCGCCTGCTCGATCGTCTGTTCCACCAAGGCGTGGGACGTGATAGTGACGGGAGGATTCATGCGTGACGCACCATAGCCAAGGATGGCGGAACCCAGGACTTAGAATTCCAAATTCTCGACGAAATGTTTCGGGCGTGTCTCGTAAAAGGCGTGACCCGCCATCACGGCATCCCGCCTCAATGAGGGAAGCAGTTCAGCAATTTTACCGAGCAGCAGGGATGTTGCCTTACCCTGAGGGCCCAGTTTCAGGGTCTCCCCAAGCAATGTCAGATCCCTCTCATTACCGACGAGTTGGCCGATTCTTGCCGTGGCGACTATCAGTTCAGTAGCCTTGTCTTTCCAGTAAGGGGCCGTGATGCGGAGTTGGTACCAGAGTTGCTTGACCTGCTTGCGCCAGAGATGAAAAGGATCGGGATCCATCGTCGCGCTGCAGAGATCAAGGGCGGTCCTTCCCCTGCGGTAGCTGCGTCTTATCCTGCGCTTCAGATCCTTTCCCTCGAGACCATCAAGTGGCCAGGATTCCGCCGCGTCACGAAGCTCCCTGAGGGAGGCCAGTACCCCGGGAATCCGGCGGGCATCATTGTGCCTGCGTTGTTTAGCGACATCCGCGAGTCCGGCGCGTAGGGAAGCGTAGTCATCGAGGGGGAGGCCTGTCTGCTCAAGCAGGGAGTCGAGCGTGCGGACGCGAACCTCCGAGTCACGGAGCGGACCAAGCCTGACGGCGGACTCCCTGAGATGTCTTGTTGGCTGTTCTCTCTGCTTCCTCGACATCACTGGCGATGCGAGATGGAGGACTGCACGGAGCTTCTTGATGTAGGTACGGGCGTCGTGGACGGAATCCGGGGAGACATTGTTGCCATGGAGCGCCTCAAGGGCTGCCTCGATCTGGAGAAGCACGATCTTGCGGAGCTCGGGACCGCACGGTTTTCCGGGGCGCATCTGCAGGCGGGCTTTGGACGACTTCTTTTCCTTGCCCGTTCCGGAAGCTGTTGATTTTCCCGGGGCCATGATTGCGTGTCAGGAGTGCCAATCCCGATAGGGATGGACCGCCAGGTTCGAATTGTAATACCGGGGGTCAGCGGTCACTTCGACGCCGATCCAGGGGGGAAGGGCAACTTCCTCGTCGGGGGAGGAGAGCTCCACTTCGGCGACGATCAGGCCGCGATTCTCACCGCCAAATTCGTCCACCTCCCAGACATGGGAGGCATGAGGAACGCGTGTCCGGGTCTTCTCGATCACAGGATCCTTGCAAAGTCTGAGCATCTCACGGGCATCCTCGACGGGAACCGGATACTCAAACTCGGGACGACTGATGCCCTCGACAGGTCCCTTCACGGTGAAGAAGGCATTTTTTCCGGCAATGCGGATGCGCACGGTGATGCCGTTTCCCCTGGCGAGGTAGCCTTGGGCATAAGGAACGCCCCTCCCAAAGGAGCGCCATGCGTCTCCCGATACCAAGAACTTCCGTTCGGTCTCGACGGCCATGTCCCTAGGAAACCATCAGGAGTCTCTACGGGCAAGCCCTGTAGCTGTTCGGCATAAAGAGCGGCATGGAGTTTTGGGAGGAACAAAGTTAGGATTGCGTTCTTATGTGGCTTCTCTACGCCGTTACCGCCTCCCTCTGCTGGGGGATGAGCTATGCCGCCAGCGGACCAATTCTCCGTAAGGGACTCAGTCCCGTCCTCTTCTTTTTCGGCTACTCGACCCTCGGATTTCTGGGGTCCCTTGTCCTGCTCTCGGTCACCGGAAAAATCGGCCAGGCCTTTCGCATGGAGGGGGTGGAGAGGGGGGACCTCGGATGGTTTCTCTTCTCGATCGGAGGATCCGCGTTCGGCGCTTTCCTGACTTATGCTGCCATGTCGGCCAAGAACCCGACGATCGTCTCTCTCATCGAAATTTCCTACCCTCTCTTCGTGGTAATCTTTGCCTGGCTCTTTTTCCGTGAAATGCAACTTAACCCCATGACCATCTGCGGCGGTCTACTTGTGATCGCCGGGGTCACGGTGATCATCTTCGGAGAAAGGTGAGTCCGCCTATCTGAGGAAAGATGATCGCGGTGCTTTCCCTTTGGGAAGCAATCGAATTCCATGATTGTCGTTGAAGAGCAATTCCTGATTTTTGAAGAAGCGAGTATTGAGCAATATCCAAAGCGGTCTCCATACGATTTATTCAGCGGTTTTCTTGCTAAAGTTTCTATTTATGCGATGGAGGTAAGGCCGTGATCCGGAATCAACCCTCATTCACGTCCTCCCTTCTGAACAGACGCTCCTTCCTTGCTGGACTCGGTGCATTGGTGACATCCCAGATTCTGCTCCCGAAAACGCTCCGCGGGAACGATCTTTCACCCGGTCTGCGACCCCTGCGCCTCGGTTTTCTGACCGACTGCCACTCCATGCTGGAGAAGGGGGCCCCTCAGGCGCTGGATCGCGCCGCTCAGCTCATGAATTTCCTCCAACCCGATCTAATCATCGGAGGAGGGGATTTCGTCCACGGCGGTTTCTATGATTCCGGCCACGTGATTGATCGCCGTTGGAAAATCGCCGACACCTTTCTGAAAAAACTCCATGCCAGGGTTGAGCCGATCATTGGGAATCATGATTTCTACGAACCGATCCTTCCCGACGGTTCACCCTCGCCGACCGATCCCCGCTGGAAATGGCGTCAGTATTTCGGACTCGACCGGACCTACCGCTCTTTTTCCTTCCGGGGATACCGCTTCCTGATGCTGGACTCCGTGAAAGTCGTGGGGGGGGCCAGTCCCTACCGCGGATGGATCGATGCCGCCCAACTCTCCTGGCTCGACCGCGAACTCCTGCGGATCCCTCCCAACCAACCGATCATCCTCTGCACCCATATCCCGTTCAGGACTTTGCTCAGAGACTCTTTCGGTCCGATCATCGGACCCTCGCCCGGCAGGGTGCGTGTCCTCAACGCCGAGGCCGTCCTCTCCCGCCTGAAAGACCGTCCGTTGGCATTGGTGCTGCAGGGACATGTTCACCTCAACGAACGCCTCCGTGACAACGGGGTGCCTTTCATCACCGGCGGTGCCGTCTGCGGGAAATGGTGGAACGGCCCGAACATGGGAACCTGGCCCGGACTGGGATTGATCGAGATTAGGCCGTCCGGGTCGGTATGTGTACCCGGTGATGACCGGATCGATTGGAACTACATGAACCTCCCGAAATCCCCTGCCTTGCCATCTCTCCCTCAGGTGGCGTGACGGATCAAGGCGATCCCGATCTCGATCACGATGAGCAGGATGATTGCAAACTCGAGCAGTTCGCCCCGTGCGCTTGAGGCCTCTTCGTAGAGTGCGGCATAGGTGTCCCGGATGATGGCGAGCTTTCCCTGGACGGAGGCACTGACCGTCGTTACGCGGAAGATACCCAAGGCGGCCAGATAGACCCTAGCCAAGTAGACATCCTCGGTGACCCGGAGTACATTCTCCGCCTTCTCCGTGAGTTCGGTCACCTCGGCGACCAGGGTATAGAGGCGGCGTGCCAGGTCCGCGAAGCGTCTTGAGGCCAGGAGATTGAGCGGCCGCCTTGCTTTCCGGACCATCTCGTACATGCGAGGAAGTTCGTCATCGAGGAGTTCGTCGTAGTAGCGGAATTCCAGCAACTGGGCGTTGGCGACCTCCAGGATGTCGGCGACGTCGGAATCGTTGCGGGGCTCGTAGATGAAGGCTCTGTCCCAAGTCATCACCACCAGATCATCCTCGTAGTACGAGAAACGGTGTCGGAGCAATTCCTCACGCGCCTTGGCGGCCAGGGGGCGCGACTCTCCCGAGAGCAGGGGTACGAGATCGAGCGACTCCTGCAGTTCGGCTGCGGTCACGGGACTTTCCCACTCCTGGACCACGGTGACGAGATGGTCCTCCTCGAAAAGCGTGGTATTGGGACGATGGAATGCCGGGGAAAAGGTTTTGCGAAGGTCGTCCAGGATTCCTTCCCAGGGAGAGAGAAATCCCCGGGGCCCCACGGCGCGATCCAACTCGTTGGCGAATTCGCTCAGCCCGGACCAAGGGATGTCATTGGTCGGAAAGCGGAGGGAAATCGCGACGACACCGAAATCGTAGAAACGGACCGTCAGAGGACACTCGAGGGAAAGCCCTCCGATCGAAATCTTCAGGGGAGGGAGGGTGAGCAGAACCGGTGGCACGTCGAAGGCCAGTGACTTCACCGGGGCCGAGAGAAGGGAGGAACGCACCGAGGATCCACGGCTTTTTTCACGGGTCAGCTCCTCGATCCTTTTGAGGTCGATCGAGTAAGCGATGTCGAAAAGACGCAACGCGATGATGGCACCCGAGCGGACATGGAAGTCATTCATGATTCCGGGGAGAGGAAACTCCCGGAATCCAACCTACGCCCGGGACGTTGGGCGGTCAACGGATGCCGAGTCCCGCGATCAGGTTAAGTCCCAGCGCGAAGAGGGTGGCTCCCAGGAAGACGCAGATCGGGAGGGTCAGCACCCAGGCCATCAGGATGTTCCGGACAGTGGCCATCTGGAGTCCCGACCCGCTTGCGGCCATTGTTCCCGCTACGCCCGAGGAGAGGACGTGGGTTGTGCTGACGGGCAGGCCGAACCTGTCGGCAATCCCGATGGTCGTCATGGCGACCAATTCGGCTGCGGCTCCTTGTCCATAGGTCATGTGGGTTTTGCCTATCTTCTCGCCGACCGTCACAACGATACGTTTCCATCCGACCATGGTACCGAGTCCGAGGGCGAGGGCGACCGCCGCCTTGACCCAGACCGGAATGAAGTTGGTGACCCCGTTGATCGTGGAGACCATGTCCTTGGCTTCCTTCTCCGCGTTTGCGGAGTCAAGTTGCTGGTTCTTGGCCAGCTTGGTCATCACCGTGGAGAGGAGATAGAGATTGGAGCGCAGGATGCCTCGCTGCATTTCGGGGATTTCCCTGATCGAAGAGACGTTCTCGATCATCGAACAGGAATCCGACGCGATGGCGCCGATGGAAGCGAAAAGCTCGGGCGAGGTCTGGTGGGAGCCACGCAGGAACTCGCTGACAACCGTTGAGGGATTACTGATCAGTGCCTTGTCTGCTCCGGCGTTGTGGGTTGCGCAATACGCCACGGCATCCTTCATTTCCTGATGCAGGGCCGCCAGTTCACGAATGCTGCAGTTTTGCTTGAGGGCATAGCTGGATGGGAGGATGCCAACCAGGATGAGCATGATGAGCCCCATACCTTTCTGGCCGTCGTTGGATCCGTGGGCGAAGCTTACGCCGGTACAGGTGAACATCAGCAGGGCCCGAATCCACCCCGGCGGCGGATGATGGGCATCGGGCGTGGTGTAGAGGCGTGGATTCTTGATGAGGATCCTCATCACAATTAGCAGGAGGGCTGCTACGCAGAATCCGACGACTGGCGAGATCAGCAAGGCCATGCCGACTTCCTTGGCCTTGGCCCAGTTCACGCCGTCACCCCAGTAGTGGGCACCGCTCATGAGGGCATTGGCGACGCCGACGCCGATGATCGATCCAATCAGGGTGTGGGAACTGGAGGCGGGAAGACCGAAATACCAAGTGCCGACATTCCAGAGGATCGCTGAAACAAGGAGGGAAAAAACCATGGCAAACCCCGCTGCCGAGCCGATATGGATCACGAGTTCCGCAGGTAAGAGATTCACGATGCTGAAGGCCACGGCACCCGTGGAGGTAAGCACCCCGAGGAAGTTGAAGAAACCCGACCAGATCACCGCCGGAACGGCGGGGAGGGTGTGGGTGTAGATCACGGTGGCCACAGCGTTGGCTGTGTCGTGGAAGCCGTTGACGAACTCGAAGCTCAGCGCAAGGAACAGGGCAAGCAGGAGCAGGGCCAGCGTTCCGGGCGGGATGGAGAGGAATTCGGCGAAATGATGCATCGCTTGCTTTTTAACGTGTTCCCGTCGTCCTGTGCAGGGTGATCTGTCTCGGAACGTGTTACGATTTCGTGACAGGGAGCGGCGTAAGGGTGGCGCTCTGGGGTAGATCCCGCTCCGAAAATCCTGCCTCGAGTTTCAGGGGGCCAGTCGGGTCTACCCACCGGTGGAGATCGGGATGCCAGTAACGGAGATCCTCCGACGGGATGGTGATCTTC
>Ga0208105_1000120_pt1 | contig 32652 bp, 43 predicted proteins | sample CryBogCBE16Jul07_FD_184574 | JGI IMG/M metagenome (GOLD analysis project Ga0208105, IMG submission 184574) | Freshwater microbial communities from Crystal Bog, Wisconsin, USA - CBE16Jul07 (SPAdes) | ecosystem: Environmental > Aquatic > Freshwater > Lake | place: Crystal Bog, Wisconsin, USA... | reverse complement strand
CCATACGTTTCTTTGAAAAAAGACTTGAACGTATGGAACTCTTGGATATCGGTGCAAAGATACAACATTACTTAACTAACTTGAAGAACCCTTAAATTAAAAAGCACGTGGGGCTATAGGATCGTTAATCTTCAAATGAGCAGGTGCGCCAGCAGGAATTTGGTATTTACCAGGAACAGGTTTAGCAGATGTTGTCTTGACGTTCGTGTCTTTCTTAGAGATGTGGAAGTTTTGTGGGCGAACAAGTGCGCCACCAACCTTGTAATTAGGATTACCTCCAAGTGCACCAACATCTTTTCCAGGTGCCAAGTTGCCTTTAATAGCGTATTGACCACCACCTTGAGATGGTTTTGGACTATAAATGGTATGTGGAACTTCAACGACGTAACTATGATTAGGAACGCGGGCAGTACATAAGGCAGGATCTCCTTGGTTACGAATAGTGTTGTCTACAAATATTCTGGGTCCCACAGTATTAGGTTCATGTTGTTGTCCCAATGAAACTTTACATCCTTGTGTTTGGCGTATAAAGTCTGAAGCAGATTGAGGAGGAGCAGCTGGATTATCTATCAAGGCACATTGAGCAGGAGTCATCGTTGTAGGATTGACGATTAAACCACGATTGTAAGCGGCATCTGTTCTAATTGCTTGAGATCCAACGTAGGCAGTAAAGGCAGACGCAGGGCCAGGTCTTCCTGTGTTTTTCAAGTTTGATATTGGGGCATGATTCAATCCGTCAAGAGACATATCACTAGATTGAAGTGTTGTTCCGTATGCTCCTCCAGCAGTAGAAAAATCCTGGGATGCAATATGTCTCACCTTTTGAGTGAACATAGAAGCATCTGTTGGTTTTTTGGTGTTTAATTTAACTGGCTCCGATGCCAATTTGCTGCGGAGATAGACCGAACAGGACATTTGTCTTTATAAACCATTTTATTATAACAAATCCACATGTGTTAACATTTTTGTGCGACAACATTCTCTAGTAATCTTTACGTCATCTAATGCCTTACCTTCAGCAGTTTTTGTAGTTGTAGCAGTCAAGTATTCCATTTCTTTTACACCACGTCCTTCTTCCTTTCGGTATTCTTCTACCTTTTTCAAGTAGAGGAGGTAGCGAGAAGAAAGCCAAGGGTTATTGCATGTCCAGCATCGAATTGGGATTAACATCTTTATTATTCATTCCCTCAGTTTCTGTATATTCGTTTTTATCACAGAAGAATAAGGATGTGGAGTGATTCTACTACAGCATTAATCGTCGTGGGCTTATTGCTCGTAGTTGTTTCTGTTAAACAATTTTCATTTACGGTCATGGAGTTACTTCTTGGTTTGACACGTCCAGGAGCAACAATCGTATTACTCTTGGCCGTCCTCGGACTCTTGTACAAAAAATACACTTACACGGGTCTTGCGTTGTCAGTCTTGACGATCTTATTGTTGAAAGATTTATGGGTCAAATACCCACGATCAGATGCTCGTAGATTACGTAATGAAGTTATTTTAGATGAACAACGTTTTGATCCTAAGTATAGTGTAGATTTACAATGGGGAAACAAGACTGCTAAACATGATAAACCATTATTACAATTTCAAACAGGGTCTCCTAAATTATTAGTGTTCCCCCCAAGCGATAAGACATTAAATGAAATGTGTGGTTAAATTACCAATTCTTTTTGAGTTCTTGAAGGCTCCAGTATTCGGATTTAGCAGGAAGACCCTCGGCGGCAGGTAAGCGACGATGAATAATGAAAGGAAGAACTCCTTGATCAACTTCGAGTTCTGCTACGATCCACACAAATCTGGGATCGGAAGTAGATATTCCTTCCAAAGATATGAGAATACGAGCGCCGTCTGCTAATTGTTGAGCACGAGTAGCTATTACGCAAGTATATTCGTATTTGGTAAGGTAAGGTTTGGTTACTCGTTCTTCCTTCAAGGTCTCTGCGACTTTTTCTCGTTCAACGGAGAGAACTTCAGGGTGTGTAATGCGAGATTGAAATCGTAATTGTTCCATTGTTTTGACTTATCCTAATTTATTTAGATACTTTACGTTTTTGGGTGATAAATTTTGGTTTCTTTCCCAAACATGAAAAACGCTTCAAGGTGCGACCCTTGGTGTGAAGCATAGACTTGACGCAAATAGCGATAGCGGCTGCCTCCTTGTTGGGAGACAACCCTTTTCTGAGTTTTAGCGTCTTTTTAACTGCCTTGATACATTGGCAAAACTTTCGTCCTCTTGTTACCATTATTAACTAGCACGAGAAGCTTGTTTCCACATGAGGTCGCAATTTATACATTGATACATCCAAATTAAACGTTGTTGATCTATTTTCATACCTACTACATTAGGTTCTGCTCCTGATTTTGAAGGGCAGTCCGGATTGGAACAGGCAATATTATTGAAACGAGGTAACGTTAAATCGTATTTGATGTTTGGGTTCATACTTAATCGTGTAGTCTTGTCTTCTCTTAGAATGTGTTCATACACTAAAGGATTGTTTTTATCTAAAGGTTTTTCGTAACCGCATTTGCTACATAAATGAACTGCAGTTTTTACTCCGTCTACTACACGCTCATCCAAATCGTTTAACCAGCTTTGACAAACAGGACAGAACTTTTCCATCTTTCTTACCTTATCTTATCCCGAAACTATTAAATTCATTTTTTAAGGTGCGTTCAAAACGGATGTTTCGCCAAAAAGTTATCTTGCCCCAACACACGAATGTCGGAAAAATTGACCTTACGTAATTTTCTTGAAAACCACAAGTCTGACGGAACTTGGACACATACGTCCCTTGCCGGAGGTAAATACTTCATTGGCGAGGATGATATCAAGACCTTCTATGAACTCTATACTGAAAGCATTATGGATCAGGAGAAGCAATACATCGTAGAGAAGTCTACAGATGTAGGTCCGCTTCGTATTGACTTTGATTTTATTTATGATCGCGATAAGGCATCAGATAAGCATTTGCATACAAAAACACAAGTAACAAAATTCGTGGAGGCATATATCAACGAAATCAATAAATATTTAGAAATTCCGTCAAAGTTTGATGTGTATATTATGGAAAAGCGAAAACCAACATACGATACTAAAAAACAAAAAAATAAATCAGGTATTCATATTGTAGTTCCTGAAGTATGTACTCATAAATTTGTAGAACAACGTGTTAGACGAGCATTGTTGAATAGCATGGACGAATACTTTAACGGACTTCCATTGGAAGAACCTTGGTCAAAAGTGTATGATGAGGCAGTCGTAAATCGTAGCGTTCCATGGACATTGTATGGTTCACGTAAAACAGACCCAAACTCTCTACCTTATCTCGTTTCTTATATCATCGGTTACGATAACGGTAACTTGAAAATTAACGAAGATAAACCGGAACCGTCCTTTGAACTTATGAAACTTCTATCTCTTCGTCGTGACGATTCTTCGGCTACAAAGTTTACAGAAGAAGGTCAGAAAATTTACGAAACTCTGGAAAAAAACAAGGAAGTTCGTATTTCTGGAGGAAGTGCAGTAACACCTGCTAGAGGCAGACCTGCTCAACGAGGAGATAAACCAGGATCTCGTGGATCATCTCCAACAAACAGACCTATACTTCAACCTTTGGACGCAGATCGTGAACAATACTTGAAAAATCATACTTTGAACTTGAAAGATTCACGATTCACAGATTACAATGAATGGGTTCAAGTCGCAATATGTTTGAAGAATATCCATCCAGATTTATTGGATGTGTTTCTTGAATTCAGTCAGCAAATTGGACCAAAGTATGATGAAGACGATTGTATCAATAAATGGAACTCTTTGACATTCAGAAATGATGGAGACCGTTTGGGAGAAGGAACATTACGTTTCTGGTCTCGCGAAGATAATCGTGAAGGATACGACGAAATTGAGGCAGAAAATATAGATAGACTTGTATTGACTGCTTGTTCAGGAACAGAACACGATGTAGGCGCAGTTATTTATGCGAAGTTTCGTGATCAATACAAATGTGTTGATTTCGGCAAGAATATCTGGTTTCGTTGGTGCGGTCACGTATGGCGTGAAACAGATAAGGGTGTAGATTTACAACTTAAATTATCACGACAAATCGCCAAAGTATTTAGAGATCGTCACTTGAACGTTGCAAACCAAATGAGCGAACGAAACTTGACAGAATGTAACGCAGAAGGCAAGAAAGATTGTGGTGTTTGTGAGTTTTGTCAACTTGAAAAACAAAGCAATAAATATAACGAAATTTACTTGAAATTGAAAACAGTTAAGTTCAAGGATAACGTAATGAAAGAATGTCGTGAGTTCTTCTTTGACGAAGAATTTACCAAGAAGGTTGATTCAAACAAGGAATTGATTGCATTTAATAACGGAGTTCTTGATTTAACTACATTTGAGTTTCGTGATGGAAAACCAGAAGATTACATTTCATTCTCTACTGGAATTGATTACGATCCTGAAAAGAAGTATTACGATTACGATACATGGCCTGCATTGGATAGTTTCATTTGTAGCGTTATTCGTGATCCAGTAGTTAGAGACTACTTTATGAAACATTTATCTACAAACTTGGTGGGTGGAAACACAGCACAAAAGTTTCATATTCTTACCGGTTCAGGTTCTAACGGTAAATCTATGATTCTCAACTTGACTGCTGCAGCTCTTGGTGATTACGCATGCACTGTTCCCATCTCGTTGTTTACTCAAAAACGTAAGGGATCAGGAAACGCAGCTCCAGAAGTTATTCGATTGAAAGGCAGACGATTTGTGACTATGCAAGAACCAGATGAATCTATCGCATTGAATACTGGATTGATGAAGGAAATTACTTCAGGCGAAAAGATGTATGCTCGCGACTTGTTCAAGTCAGGCACAGAATTTGAAGTTCAAGCGAAGTTTCACTTGGCATGTAACGACAAACCGGCAATTAATACGACGGATGGCGGTACATGGAGACGATTGGTAGTTATTGAATTCACATCGAAGTTTGTTCCTCATCCAAAGGCAGACAACGAATTACCAATTGACGAAAGTATTCAGTTCGCAGTTGGATCAAAAGAATGGGCAACACCGTTCTTGAACTATCTTGTTCATATCCTCAAAGAAGGTAAGGGATGGCGTAAACTTCCTGCTCCAGAAAAGGTTATGCAATATACTACAGAATACCGTAACGACAACGATGGTATTGCGAGATTTATTAGCGAAAAATTGGTGAAGATTTCAGAAGGAGATGAAATCATTCCAGTGGATCGTCAAACACTCAAAAGTTCATTTGTGCGTTGGAAGACCGAAAACGATCTGAGAACTCTAAAAATTCAAGATATGGAAAAGCGAGTAGAAGTCATGTATGGAAAATATATGAAAGGCGGATGGACAAGTTTCACATTAGTAGGTTAATGTTTACGGTGGGAACGACGTTTAGTGCGACGTCCTCCTTTAGATTTACGGACTTGAGTTGGTGCATACGAAACTTTATCAGAATCTGAGGCAGGAGGAGAAGGTCTACGGATTTTGGTAGGTAAATATTCATAGTTTCCACCACCACCGCGACGTGTTTTTTTATGAGAGCGACTGCGTTTGATACGACGTCCGCCTGTAGCAGTGTACCCTGGAGTTTCAGGAGCAGTTCCTAAAGCAGAAGGTGCCTTAGCCGTTGCCACATCAGGAAGTGAAGTTTGAGCAGCTGCGTTTGTTCCGCTCAAACTGGTCTTAACTTTTTCAACACCGGATTTTACGGTGTCTGCTAATTTACTAATGAATTCCATCCTTTGTTAAACGCAAAGAATTTAACGACGTCCTCCAGAGATTGGGGAGTAAGCGCGGATGTATGGGAGAGTGGCGTAGACGACGAAGAGGGCAATAGCTAATTGAAGAGTTGCGCCAATTGCGTCACCAATATCGAGCTTGACTGGGCCTACTTGGATAACAATTTTGTCTAAACTTTGTTGAACACCTGGAATTGCACCGGCGATAACGGGGGCGACCAAGTCACGTGTAATTGCGCTGAAGAATTGGGTTAATGCGCCACCCAAGAAGATTGCGACTGCGAAAGTCATGATAGTCATATCGGATGCCATTTTTAGTTTTATCGCAGAAATCTTTTTCTGCCTATGAGTAGTGAGGATGGGTGTGGACACTAGATACTGGGGACCAAGCGCATGGCAATTATTCCATTTAATTGCGTTCAAATCGCGTAACCCTCAAGCAATTTTACTTGAAATGAAAGAGATGTTGCCATGTAAATTTTGCCGCGCATCCACGAAAGAGTTTGTGTATGACCACCCCTTGAAGGGAGACGCAGGAAAGTGGTTATACGAAATCCACAACATGGTGAATAACAAGTTGAGGACACAATGCGCAGAAAATCCAGAAGTTGTGAACCCTGGTTCTGACCCAAAATTCGAAGATGTTAAGAAATTTTACTTATCTTTGAAACCAACCGCGGTTCCGGGTCGTGATTTTTTGTTTTCTATTGCGTCTAATTACCCTGAGAAACCGGAAGAGGAAGATATGTCACGACACCGTCAGTTCATGGAAAAGTTATGTGAAGTGTATCCTTTTGACAATTTACGTAAGGTTTTCAAATCTTATATGGAAAAAAGCACACCTATTCCCTTACAGAACCGAAGAGTGTATATGAAGTGGATGTATGGTTTGCTTAAGATGTTATCTCGTGAAACAAAAAGTCAGTTACCTACTTATCGTGGTTACGTAGCGAGAGTCCAATATTACACTTCAGGTTGCGACAAGAAAACCTACAGAGGTATCACTTGTCGAACAATGAAAAATGGTGTTAAAACGAAGTCCAGAGATAATCGTAAGACACAAAGAGTATCCCACTCATCTCTTCTCCATTAAACGTTCTAGGTTACGAATATGTTTCTTCCCGTAACCATCACCTTTTTTTTCTTTTTTAGTTTTCTTAGTTTGACGTCTTGTTTTTGGTTCGTCCATCTTATTTATGTTATTTTTCCATTAACAAAAAGAATCCGTTTTATAAATGGAACTCTGGTATTCGGTGGTTATAGGCACAGTTATATTTACCTATATCCAACTATTCAACTATAACGCAAAACAGTATTTATCTTCAAAAGATAAACAAAACATTTAATAAAATGTTTCCTTGGCAGAAGAAATTTGGTAATAAACAACCATTTTCACAACCTCCACCTCCTCCTTTCAAAGAATTTATAGGGAGATTCTACAACAAAAATCCAGATATAAATTGGTCACCATATATTCCACAAACAAACAATCCAATAAATTATTTAGAAATCGGGGTAGCAGATGGAGGAAACGCAATTCAAGTAGAAAAAACGTTTGCCAAACATCCAGATTCTAGATTGTATTGTGTAGATCCATGGCAAGATTACGATGAGTATCCTGAATACAAAGGAGAACAAGAAGAAGGATGGGTTAAGTTTAACAGAAATATCGATAGACTTTCAAATCCTAATAAATATGTGATAAAAAGAGGATTCTCCGATGATATTGTTCCAACATTCCCAGACAATTTCTTTGACATAGCATTTGTAGATGGAAATCACGAAACAGAGTTTGTGTATCGTGATGGCTTGATGGCTCTACAAAAAACAAAAAGTGGAGGATTCATCATTTTTGACGATTACTGTTATATGTGGTCCCAAACTATGGCAGGAATTGATAAGTTTTTAGAAGAAAAGAAGGATGAAATTAAATTAGTGTATGACGGAAAACGTTCTTTCTTTCAAATTATTGTTCAGAAACTTTAAAGATTGAATCGTTTCTTGAAATCTGAAATACTTGCTTTTAAAGTAGGTTTGTTCCACAGAATCCATTTGGACAATGCGCCTGGAGTATCTGGTTTATTCCAGTGTTCTCCCATACCTGAATGACGATTTAGATATCTGTTCTTACGAGTCACATCTCTGTGCTTGGTGAAATCAGACATATCAACCCATTTTCCATTTACATTTTTCCTTGCTCCAAAAGGAACAACTTTTTCTCTGCCGTTGTCTTGGACAAAAACCGCATCAAACTTCTTTTCCTTGCGATGAGAACGACGAATGGTTTTTAACTTCATTATTCTTTCGTTTGAAAATTCAAATGGACGAGTGGTACAAGGCTGTTCGTATTTTACGTGAAGAGAGCGACGACGGAGCATTAGTAAAAGACTTCTGTAACGATATCTTTTACCAACTGAAGCATTTGAAGGTCAAGGACAAAAAGAAGTTTTTACAACGTATCGGCCCCGACTTTGAGGGATGGAGTATGTCGCTAGAAGAGAAGTATCCTCCTGAAATGGTCCGTGAAATCTTAAATGATGACGAATTTTGGAAATTGACAATCAGCGTTACACGTTCATAAAAATGGAACAATATAAAGACAATACTTACTAACTATAAGAATGGGAGACGTCATTATTGGTGTTCAATTTGGTATTGCCAACCCAGAAGAAATAGTAAAACGCAGTGTTGTCCAAGTGGTCACAGACAAAACCTACCAGGCAGAGAAACCTGTTCCCGGTGGTGTCTTTGATGCGAGATTTGGAGTCATTGAAAATGGTAAGATTTGTCCTACATGTAAGCAGACAAACATACTTTGTCCTGGCCACTTCGGTCATATTCAATTAGCAAGACCTGTGTATTTATACCAATTTGTAGACCCTTTAATAAAAATACTTCAATTAATATGTCACAATTGTTCTATTCCTTACCTTCCTGAGACTGAATTAGAAATCATCGCAGGACGAGTAAAAGGATTAGACCGCTTCAATGAAGTGAGAGAACGAACAGCAGATTACAAGAAAGAATTACGTGATAGTGGATGCGCACACTGCGGAACACCAACAATCACAAAAGTTATTAAAGAAGAAGGAACAGTAATAAAATTACAAGCAAAAACATTTGACGAAGACGCAGAACCAATACCTTTACAACCTGAAATGGTATTGAGAACCTTTCAACGTATCACCGACAAGCACGTAGAACTCATGGGATTTAATCCAAAGTTCAGTCGTCCTGATTGGATGATTTGTAATGTCCTTGCCGTTCCTCCTCTGACTGTCCGTCCATCGGTTATCATGGACGACAACCAACGAATGGAAGATGACTTGACACATATCTTAATTGATATTGTCCGAAACAACCAGCGCTTACAAGCCAGTATCGATAAAGGCGATGGAGCAGAAACCATTGATAAACATACACAAGTCTTACAATTCTACGTTGCGACCTACGTGGATAACGATATCAAGGGAATGCCTCCTGCTGCCCAACGTTCAGGACGACCTTTAAAAACTTTGAAATCACGCTTGGGAGCCAAGACTGGTCGTGTAAGAGGTAATTTGATGGGTAAGCGTGTAGATTTCTCTGCTCGTTCTGTCATTACTCCTGATGCCAACATTGACGTAGACGAATTAGGTGTCCCTGAAGAAATCGCAAAGAACTTAACCTTTCCTGAAATTGTGACAGTGTACAATCGTGATCGGTTGATGTCCTATGTCCGCAACGGACCTGGAAAGTATCCTGGTGCCAAATCAGTGCTCAATAAACACGACAATCGTGTTATCAGTTTAAAGTTCATTAACCCTGAAACAATTGATTTGAAGCAGGGAGATGTAGTCCATCGTCACTTGATTGATGGAGATGTAGTTCTCTTTAACCGACAACCTTCATTACACAAGGCTTCAATGGAATGCCATCGTATTCGTGTTCTTCCTTACTCAACTTTCCGCTTGAACGTTTCGGCAACGAAACCTTACAATGCTGACTTTGATGGTGATGAAATGAATATGCACGTTCCACAAAGCATAGCATCGGCAACAGAATTGAAATACTTAGCATCAGTTCTTCGCCAAATTGTATCTCCACGCACGAACTCACCTATCATTCAAATTATTCAAGATACATTGACAGGTTCATACCGATTATCGCAAGATTACGTTCGTATTCCTGAACATTTGGCAATGAATATCATTGGTCGTATGAAGAAACCTTTGTCTGCGTATCGTCGTAAAGACCGAGACATTACAGGTAAGGAAGTATTCTCAACTACATTCCCATTGATGAATTTAGATAGTAAAGTCAAAATCAAAGATGGACAACTCATTTCAGGAATTATGGAAAAGTCTGCTTACGGTAAAGCATCTAAAGGTGTAATTCACGTTATCTTCAACGATTTCGGACCACAACGAGCAGGACAATTCATTAACGAAATTCAAAACATCGTAACCAAGTTCAATTTACATGCCGGATTCTCAATTGGTCCTTCAGACTTAATCAATTCTCCAGAAACGATGGAGTTTGTGGCTAGTAAAATCCAAGAAGGCAAAGAGAAGATCGCACAAATCTTATCTTCCATGCACGACGGTTCGTTCTTGAACGATGTGAATGGACGTTCTGATGGAGAAGAACTAGAATTACAAATTACTAAGGTGATTGCCTCTACGAACAAGGATATTGTTGAAATGGTGATGAAAAACTTACCAGTCACAAACCGATTATCTCAAATGGTAAAATCAGGAGCGAAAGGAAGTGAAGATAACGTTCTTCAAATGACTGCATTATTAGGACAACAGCAAGTAGGAGGTAAGAGAGTACAATATTCTTTACAAGACCGAACCTTGCCTCACTTCGCAAGATATGACGATGGATTAGAATCACGTGGATACGTAGATAGCAGTTTCATCGCAGGTATTCGTCCATACGAATTCTTCTTCCACGCAATGGGAGGACGTGAAGGGTTGATTGATACGGCTGTAAAGACATCAGATTCAGGTTACATTCAACGACGTTTAGTGAAGACTATGGAAGATATCCATGTAGATTACGACGGAACAGTAAGAAATGTAAATGGTGCTATTGTTCAATTTCATTACGGAGGTGATGGTGTAGATTCAACGCAAGTAGAAGCTCAAGAATGTCCATTGGCATTGATGACTATGGAAGAAATATACAGAGACTTTGCATTAGCAGCAGATGATGTAGCTGCGGTAGTAAAAGAAGAAGTAACTGAATTCCCTGATATGGTAGATGAACTTTTACAAGACAGAGACACGTTGGTAAAGAACGTGTTCAGATACATCAAAAATGAAGAAGTTCTTGTTCCAGTTCATTTCGGAAGAATGATTGAAAAGTATCAGAACGAATACTCTGTAAAGACTGATTTGACACCTACTTATGTAGTCTCTGAACTCAACAAGTTCTGTGCTCAATCTTGGGTAGCACATAATAAATTGTTCCATATCATGATGAGATTCAACTTCGCACCCAAGAAATCAATCATCAAGATGCGCTTGACGAAGACGTTATTTGACGAAATGTTGAAAGATATACATTTCAGATACACCAAGGCAAGTGTTCATCCAGGTGAAATGGTTGGAACTTTAGCTGCTCAATCGGTAGGAGAACCAACAACACAACTTACATTGAACACTTTCCACTCGGCAGGAACCGCAAAAGCCAATGCCACTGAAGGTGTTCCTCGTATCATGGAATTATTAGGCGCATCTCCAAATCCAAAGACTCCAATGAACATAATATACTTGGATCCAAGTATCGCAGGATCATACGACGCTGCTCTCTCTAAAATGAAAGAAGTTCAAAAGACTACATTGAGAGATATCACAACATCCGTTCGTATCTACTACGATCCAAACCCCTTATCCGAAAACACATCAGTTCAAGAAGACAGAGATATTCTCCTTTCTTACCAGAAGTTCTCAGTAACGAACGGTCAAATGTGTACTTCACCTTGGATCATCAGATTAGAATTGGACAGACAAGAAATGGCGGCAAGAAACGTTATTGATATGACACTCATTTCTGCGAAGATCCAAAACAATAAAGTCATCAAGGCATTCGAATGTGTTCACAGCGACACCAATACTCCAGACAAACTTGTTATGCGTATAGTATTCGCAGGAGATGTAGTCAAGAATGTATTAGCATTACGATTCATTGAAGAGAAATTGTTAGATACAGTGTTAACAGGAGTTGATGGAGTTGGTAGAGTATACCCAAGAGAAATCAAAGATGAACTTGTATATTCAGAAAAGGTTGGAGGATACGTTTCAGGAAGCCAGTATGTGTTGGACGTAGAAGGAACAAATTTATTAGATTTATCTATTGTTTCAAATACTGATCCATTCCGTTCGTTCTCTAACGATATTCACGAAATCTTACAAGTGTTCGGAATTGAGGCAGCCAGAATTGCCTTGTTAAGAGAATTCAAGAACGTATTTACTCGCGAATACATCAATTACCATCACTTAATTACATTGGTAGATGCGATGACATATCCAGGTTACTTCTTGAAGGCTGATCGCACAGGTATGTCCCAAAACGAAGAAAATGGTGTTCTCGCTAAATCATCATTTGAAGAAACTGCAAAACACTTATTCAATGCCGCATTGATGGGAGAATTAGATAATATGAAAGGCGTTTCGGCAAACATCATGTTCGGACAAAAACCTCCTTGCGGAACAGGTATAGTTGATATTCTTATTGACGAAACCAAGTTACCTGAAGGAACAGAAGAAGATCATACTATATTTGAGGCAGAACGCAAGGCAGTTCTAAACTTAATTGAAAAAGAAGAAGAAAAAGAATCAACAATCAGTATGAGCGATATCATAATGTCATTCGATTAGATCAATAAATGAAAAAGTAATATAAAAAACATACCAGGATTCATTTGAACCCTATTATGTGTTTTTTACTTTAAATTAGACTATATCACGTTTAGTTGCTGTATGCTAATCCACCCATACCGGACATAACACGGAGAATGTTGTAGTTAACTGCATATACACGAACATCAAATGTTTGGTCAGAAGAAGGAACAATTGTTACGTTGTTTGCTAAGTTCAATACCAAGGTAGCAGTATCAATACGAGAGAAGTTACATGTTCCAGATGGTTGGTGTTCTTCTGGTTTCAAGGCAAATGAATACATGTAAATACCTGGTTGGTATACATTGTATACTTGGTTACCAGAAACATAGGTGAAACCTGGAGAGCCAGTGTGGTGTTGGTATGGTTGGACCATGTTGTAGTAGTCTCCGTAACGTCCATCCAAACGATCTTGGCCGTTGATTTGGAGACGTTGAGTGGCGATTGCTGCTACGTCATAAGTGAATGGTCGGAGACGATTGTTTAAAAATTGAGCTGAGTAATGACAGTTTGTGTAAGAAGTAGGTTGAACTACCCAAACAAGTTCCTTTACAGGGTGATTGAATGTTAAGTCAATACGATTGGCGTAAGAAGATAATCCCTTATCTTCGTTGTATTGAGTTTGTTCAATCAAGTATTCATGGGATTGTTGTGCCATGCGACGACGTTCTTCAGTGTCCAAGTAGATGTAGTCAATGTAGACTGCGGCTTGGGTTGGTTGAGGAGTAGATGTTGCGGCAGAAGTAAAGTTTCCGGCAATGAATTTTTGGTCTTGCCATTGGATGTTGATCTTGACTTCGTGGTATTGAAGAGCAATCAAAGGTAAGGCAGCACCTGGGTTACGTGTGTAGAAGAAGTTGAGTGGGATGTATAAAGTATTAGGTAAAGCAGGTTGATTAGAACCTCCACCCGATGGACAAGTTGCTGGAGAAGGAACTGTGTATGATCCTGGAGCAACACCATCACCAACCATTTGGTGGAGTTTAATACCAGTTTGAATGTCAGAACTTAATGAGTCCCATAAGAAGAGCCATTCACCATATAAGCGATCAATTAATTGACCACCAATATCTAATTCAACATATCGTATTAAGTTGTAACCTAAACGACCTTGATCGTTGTTAAAGACTCCACCTGGAGGGAGAACGACTTCCAAATATGTAGAGTATAAAAGATCAGCATGACGAGGAATTAAGGCAGAGTGTTTTACTCCCCAATTGGCTTCACCGGCTAAGTTAATGCGAAATGGTTCCATCGCGAAGTTTGTGTGACGTTTGAACAAGCCTTTCCAGAAAGTAATTTGAGGATTTCCAGAGAGGTATGCGTCCTGCGCACCATAGGCAACAAGTTGTAATAGACCGCCACCCATTTTGTATTTATATGTTACTTACAATCATTTTTTCTGAAAATACTTACTTGCGGTGACGACGAGTGCGACGACGCTTTCCTCCTTCTTCTCCTCCTTCTTCACCACCGTGTTTCTTATATGTCTTCTTTGCGCTCTTGAGCACATGGGAGAACCACTTCTTTCCCATAGACTTCTTTTCACCTGCCATTTTCTTCATTGTCTTCTTGACGTGAGCCAACCATACACCTGCCATTTTATACTCATATAGCAGATTTTTTACGCATTACAGAAGGAGCAAGGTTTTCCACATTTTGAGCAGGTGGGGACTTCGACAGGTTGTTCTTCTAAATGAGTTGATTCACTTTCATCAAAAATTTCTTCAACTACAGCTTCAGCTACTACTGGTGTTTCTTCTACTACAGGTTCTTCAATTACTGGTGTATCTTCAACCGCTGGAGTTTCTTCAACTACTGGTTCAGTAACTACTGGAGCTTCTTCAACAATAGGTGTTTCTTCAACAACAGGGGTTTCTTCTACAGGTTGTTCAACAGGAGTTTCTTCAGTTACTGGAGATTCTTCGACTACTGGTTCAGTAACTACTGGAGCTTCTTCTACAACAGGGATTTCTTCTAAAGGTTGTTCTACTACTGGTTGTTCAACAGGAGTTTCTTCGACTACTGGTTCAGTAACTACTGGAGTTTCTTCAACAACAACAGGTGTTTCTTCTACAGGTTGTTCTACCACTGGTTCATCAACAACAGGTGTTTCTTCTACGGCTGGTTGATCAATTACAGGAACTTCTACTGATTGTTCAGTAACCACTGGTTCAGTAACCACTGGTTCATCAACCACTGGTTCACTAACAGGAATTTCTACGACTGAACTACGACGTGTGCGTATTAATTCAGTTGTCAAACGACGATGAACTTTTGTAACGCTGTACATTTGTTTTATTTAGACATTTTATATAGTTATGTTGTAGAGTGGACTTGTTTTATTTAAAGGTTGGAACGATACTACTGGATCAGGCATTGTAGGGCTAGCGTATTTTTTAGGAGCAAGGGCACGCAAAGGTTCGGGTTTTAATACGCAACTTGCTTGTTGAAATTGACTAATGTATAATTCCATAGCGCTATCTGGAGATCCATAATTCATCAAAACCCATTGACAACCGTAAGTCAATAATATTTGTGGGTTCATGTTTCGTAAATCATCTGAAACATCAGGAACAACCATCGTGATATTGTTACGATTATTATTGATCAATTCATCGTTATCGTTTGTTTGTGATGCTTGAGTATAAGTCAATCTTCTTAAGTGAGATGTGTCCCAGGACAAATTTACAAGTTCTTCCATCAATGTTCCTTTAATTGGACCTCCTGAGACGATAATCAATTTGCTTTGAAGGTTACAAATAGGTTCAACTGCTATGTTCTTTCGTTGGTAACTGTATGAAGTATCTAGCATATGACTGATACATGTTGTTTTCAAAATTTGAGCAGCAGCATTGACTACGTTGGTATTATCTGTATGGAACACCAAACTCAACATAAATGGATCAGTAGAAACAGGACATACTACAGAGTTAAAGGCATTATTTACAATCGCCACACAGCATGCTTCAAATGAAATAGTATTGTAAGCGTAATCTACTCCCGTCTTTTGATTTTTAAGACCAACTACAGGTTGATTGTTTTCGTCTGAATAGATGTCTAATTCAACTAAACGAGGACCTGCAGGCATCAACATTGGAATAACTGCGTCTGTGATGTAATCATACAACTTAGATCCCGGAAACAAAGAATAAGCAGACGAAGCCACATAGTAGTCGCACAAACGATACGAAGGTGTTGTAGGACAACCTAAAGGAGCCAATTGCATAACTGTTTTGTATGCGTCAAAAATAGGACCCGCAGTATTTGTTGCCTGGATTTCTGATGGCGTTGCTACTTTATAAACCCCAAATGCGATAGTAAAAATAAGCACCATCGCAAACACGATAATGACAAGCATAGAAAACCAGTCCATTATTATTTACGCCACGAATTAATGGATGCGAAGAAAGCATAGCATATAGCTGCCAGAATAAACAATCCTCCAATAGCCAAACCGTATCCCTTTAATTTCATTGGATTATACTTTGAATAATAAACTACGGAAACCACGCACAACTTTATCTGGAACTTTATCTTTCATAGGTATGCCCATAAGACAGCATAAATGAAAATACAAAGAATACATTCCGCATTCTGAATCTTCGTATTGATGACGAGTTTTGTTGTAACTGACTTCCATTGGTTTAGAATGGATATGTGTAGAATCCCATTCCTGCTTCCAGGTCTTCATTAAGACTTGAATTTCCTTCTCGGGTTTGTAGGCATACGAATCAAAGTAAGTGATTCGTGGATACTCTAATTCAGGACGAATGTCGCAGAATAAGGCAATCCAATGTTTTCCCGGACCAGTGCTTACATCCGTATTAAATACAATTCCAATTTGTCGGAACCCTTTTTTGTATATGTTTCGGATATCCAAAGAACAAAGAGAATTTACTAAACATTGACCCGTTTTAGAATGTTTTCCGAAATCTATTGGAACAGTTCCTACGTAATAATATTGTCTGAATACTTGTTGAAATTTACGTTCTAATTCATCAATATCAAGAGACGATAACCATTCTTCTGGATTTGTGCGCCATGAACTAGGAGCCTTAGGCTTGGAGATCAAAGATGTAATGATACATTCTGCGGCTCCGTCATCACACTTTTCTTGGAGACGATGTTGGATAGTTTTCCATACCTTATCTACTCCTCCTTTTGGAATGGGTGGTTCATTTGCGTGTTCTTTATTATACACTTGACGCAAGTTGTCTATTTCCTTCTCATCAAAGTACATTGTATGTAAAACGGATAATCTTTATAATGATAAATACAGAACAAAAATGACACAAGAACTCGTTGATTTGAAACGTTGTATCAAGAAATACCGTGAAATAGATGACGATTTAAGAAACCTTAATAAGCAGGTATACGATAAACGCGACGAACGCAAGTCGGTTGAATTGGAAATAACCGAAATAATTAAAAGTCCTACATTCGACAATTTCCGTAAAATGAAGTTGGAAGAAGACGGATCCACAATTCAAATACAGAGACCAGGAGAATACTCAAAACCTTGGTCTTTATCGCAAAAAGAGTTAATGGTATTAGTTACTGCGTATTTTCAGGACACTCCAAATCCAAATGCCGAAGGATTAACAAACTTTATAATCCAAAAACGCAAACAAGATTTAGTGGCAACAGAATTTAATTTAACCCGATCAGTACCAGAATAAACCATAAAAAGTGTAATGTCTTTTTTTATGAAAACGGACTTTAATATGTAAAAACCATCTATAGTAAAAAATGACGACACAGCCTTTAGTGTACAACCCTTTCAACGCAAAAAATCGCTTGTTTACCAAACAGGATATCCAAGCGATTCTTGAGAAACACAATTGTGTAACAAATGTCAAGAACGTTTCATTATACCAAGAAGCGATGGTTCACTCGTCTTATGTAGAACGCACCGAATACGTGAGTCCTACAGGAGATAAAGCACAACTCGCAGACAAACCAACAGAATGTATTGGATTATTCAAGAAATCATATGAACGACTAGAACATCTAGGTGATTCAGTATTGGGATCTTGTGTATCTACTTACTTGATGGAACGATACAACGAAGACGAAGGATTCATGACAGATTTGAAGAAATCTATTGTGTGTAACGAGATGCTGGGAACATTAAGTCAAAAAATAGGACTTGATAAGTTCTATATTATTTCAAGACACAACGAAGACGTATGTGCCGGAAGAACAAACTCTAAAAAATTAGGAGATATATTAGAAGCGTTTATTGGCGCTCTGTGGACCGATTCAAAATACAACTTTCAAGTCGTATACGCATTTGTCGTATGTTTGATTGAAACGTATATCGATATTCCAAAGATACTGATGAACAATACAAATTACAAGGAACAATTACAGAAACTATACCAAGCAAGGTTTCATCAAACACCGAAATACGAAGTGGTGTCTGCTGCGACCAATATGTATACAATGGCGGCAGTGGACGAGAAAGGAATACATTTAGGAATTGGAACTGCTCCAACGAAAAAACAAGCAGAACAATTAGCAGCAGCGGAGGCCATAAAGAACCTCCAACCCAAATAAATTAAAAAAATTAAATAGTCATACTATTTTTTTGTTTAGGGATTCTTCTTGATAATACTTCTCTTACTGTTCCTGTAGTAGACGTCATATCATCTGCTCCTTCTGCGATACCTTCAATTTGACGCAACGCTTCGGCAACTCTTTGTGGTTGATCAGCAAACTGAATAAGTAATTGTGTTCGGATTGTTTCACGACGTAAAGGAGGACGTGAAGTTCTTACTGAACGACTTATATTTCCAACACCTGATCCTTCCAAGGCAAAGTTATCCACCGAGTTGTCTCTCATAAACTTTAAAATAGATTCGGAATTACGAGTTTTCTTTTCACGAATAGCTTTGATTTGTTGCTTTAAGTTACGTTCTTCATCATCCAGAGCGACCCATTCTTTTATGATCGCACGGATTTGATTCGCTTGGTCTTCTTCTGCCATTTGTATGATCTATTCTTGTAGGTTGAAAATCTCTTTCCGCCCTTCAAGTTTTCTTCAATGGACGAAACTATTGTACTCAATGTTGGACCAATAAACGGAGTAGCTTGTGCTACTTGCGCAACTGCTCCCCCCAAATCGTCTTCCAATACAGATACTAAAGCGGCAATAGAACCTACAAAGGCAACAGGAATAGCGACTATACCTTCTCCGATTGGACCACCTAAATCTGCGGCAATTGTTTCAACTGCCGAATCTCCTAACTTTACACTTGCCTTGTAAATCTTCAACAATGTGCGAAGTAAAGGCATAGATTGTTCCAAAGAAGTTAAAGGAGACACAACCGAAGAATAAACGCTGTTTGAACTAGTGCTTACAAATTGGGGAAGTAAGGATTGAATATTCGTTATTAATTCTCTAACCAATCTATCTGTGACAGGATGTGTTTGAGAATATCCTCCTTTCTTCTTCAAAGATTCAAACGATAACTTCGCAGTTTTTTCGTTGAACATTGGACGTGTATGTTTTCGATCGTAAAACACAGACTCTTCCAAATGCTTTGCACTTCGAAACTTATGAGAACGCAAATATTTCACCAAGTTCAAGAGTTTAGCAGAACGTTCTGCTAAATCTTTATTGTGAGTGCGTTCATGGATAAAATCCATTACCTTTTTTTCATCTGAAGTCAGTCTAGTATCATCATACACCCACACCATTATTTAATACAAATAATTTACAATGGATGAGGAGATAAAGAACGAAATAACATGGAATTCGCAACTGGAAAAGATTATTTCTGACGAAGGGGAAGTAGCATTATGCTACTCTTGGCTTCATACAAGATCAGAAAAGTTATTTTCTAGATTGAATACGAGCATCACCATTCCTTCCATTATTTTGGCAACATTGGCAGGTTCTACATCTATGGGATTTAATATGGTTTTTCCAAATCCTACGGTCGCAAATATAGTTTCTGGTGGAATAACTTTATCTATAGGAATACTTACCACTGTATCTAATTATTTCGGATGGGCAAAACGAACAGAAGGACATCGTATTGCGTCTATAACGTATGCGAAGTTACACAAATTCATATTAATTGAACTTGCGTTACCAAGAAACGAACGTATGACAGCCAAAGATATGTTAAAAATAGTGAGAGACGAAAACCAAAGATTACAGGAAACTAGTCCTCAAATTCCAGACAGAATTATAGCACAATTCAACGCTAAGTTCGCAAAAACCACTCCTGACGTAAAAAAGCCGGAAATCACTAACGGATTAGACCCAATATACGTCTATCCAAGCGATAATCAGTCTCCTGTCATAGGACGTGAATCCATAATTGATCCAATGTACAGATCCATGCCAGTAATAAAGATTCCTCCTTCTCCAGAACCAACACTTATAATTAAAACTTCCAGCGACGATCACATTCCAAACAAGTTACAAAAGTCGTCATCGGTTCGTCCGCAGACCGAGTCTGAAGTTGATAGTAATCACACTTAGATTTCTTCTTACAACGTGAGCACCATAAGAATATAGAAGCAGTATCGTTTTTGGCGTATAATTTCTTTTCCATTTCAATGATCTTTTCGATCGATGCCTTCCATCGGTGAGGATACAAATCAACGGCCGTCATTTCTGCAAACGCACGAGGCGTTAATTCTCCTTTTTGAAGTTGTTCTAACCAGTTTTCGGGATTGTTGACGTATCCTCCTTTTCCACGTAAGTTTTCGTAAACCGAAATAGCTCTGCTGCGATACATGTTCCAGAACACGCGATTTGACCAATCTACATCTATTCCTTCCTTTAATGCTTGATCGCTTACGACATGAAGAACGGCGTTTTCTAGTTCGGTAGACAAATCTTTATTTTGCAAAAGTTCTTCAAAGTTTTCAATTACTTTATCGCGGATCGCTACTTCAATAAATACGTTCTTTTTATTCGAATGAACTGGTCGTGAAGTGTTTACAATTTCACGTCTTACTTCTTCTTCCTCTTCTTCATCGTCACCTCCTAAATCTTCATCTAAATCTTCGTCTCCTTCTTCATCTATTTCCAACACTTCATCTTCCTCTTCTTCTGGAGCATCAAATGTCCATTCTTGATACAAAGTATTATAGTCACTTGCTTTCAAATTCACATACGAAGAAATTTGTGGTTCATATTCATCTTCATCTTCTGATTCTGTTGCGAGAACTACGATATTTCCAGAGTATGTTTCTTCATCAAAAGGAGAAGGAAGCATATGAGAATTTGCAGTATCAGGATCATCAGAAACAGCAGCAAATATAGATAACCACTGGGTTTCTTTTGTTGGGTCTTGTATTTTTCCCTGAAACTGAAATTCAGGTGATTTATATTTTTTACGTATCCAGTCTAATACATCTTTAGTCTTTGTAGGAATTTGAATTTCACTTACAGTTCCGTTTGGAGAGATACATACACCGTATGTCATTCTTTGGCTTACCAATGTATCATCTGCGTAAGTTCGTTTTTGAAAACGAATTTTATGTTAGAAAATCTAATAACAGTATATCAAAATGTCAACATCACATTATATCCCACCTCATATGCGCAATCGCAAACGACCATCGGAAAATTTGAAAAAGGAAGAAAAACCCATAATTGTGGAATCAGAATTCCCTTCTATTAGCACACAATCTGCTACTACAAGGACATTTAACGGACCAAGTTTTCGTGATATGGCGGCAATTACTCCAGAAGTATTAACTCCACCACACAAAAACCCTGAACTCAAGTTACAGAAAAGCAGTATTTTAAGAAGAAGACAACTTTATTCTATGACTTCCGAGTATTACCCAGAAACAGAACAAACTGAACAACTTATTCCTGAAAAGGAACCTGAAAATGATGGTTGGACAACTGTAGAACGTAAGGTCGCGGTAAAGAAGGATAAAGTTCAAGAAGCATTGGACAACGGTAATCTTTCATATGGAGAAGAGGAAGAAACATCTTGGGGAGATCAACAAGAAGAAGACGAAGATTCATTCTGGATTGATCGAAAGTATTAAACTGCTACTACTTGACTAACTGAAGGAGGCTGAATAAACAAACTACGTAAAAATTTACCAAAAACACCAGCCTTCTCATTTATGAACAAAATAAAAGTAAACATTTGATACTTCATGAAACCAAAATAGAAGGCAATCGCAAACGATAAAATTAAAAGAAAAATATCAAAAATTCCAATAATTCCGTTTGTTTCAACTTGACCAGTCACCCAATCAGATACATTAGCAGTGATACCACTTTTTGCTTTTTGTGTAGAAGCGGCATCAGATATTCCAGGTACAGTAACTGCCTTGTTGATTCCTGCCTTTTTTGGGTTTTCGCGGAATACAAGGTAGGCACGGTTATCCATAGGCATGGGTCCTCCAGGTAATTGTTTAGAAGCGTTGAAGTAGACAGAACGTTCACCAAGACCTTGTATTGGACGAGAGGCAGCAGGAACCTTGTTTGATAGTGTAACAAAATCAGATGGGTCAATGTTGATCATTGACTTGAAAACTACGACTTTCGCATGATCGCAATTTCCAAATGGAATAGTGCCGTCATACACAAAGTATTCTCCGGAAGTTGGAACTAAGTTTGCTAGACTCCAATTACTTCCTAATGGAATTTCAACTTCTTTTGATGGATCTGCGTATTTTACAATAGAGTTGAACCATTGAGAAGAGTTTGAAGGATTAGGATTAGACTGAGCCAAGAAGCAAACTAGTAAGTTTCCCTTTGTTGGACTTTTGAATACGATAGACACTTCAACATCTGCTTGAATACTTTCAATCGTATGATTGCTTGGATGATTTATGGTGACGGACATCGCATTGTATCCATCATCGTTGAATTTACAAGATCCCAATCCCGCGGTGTTATTCAAGACCAAACCTTGAGGTTCCACATCCAAATACGTAGATGTTGGATATACGTCGTCAAAGACCAACTGACACAACAAATCACAAGGTTGTGAAAAGGATTGTGACAGATTAATAGGACTTTGATTTGGCGAACTACAGTTTCCACTCATTTGTAATTTCACGTTATTTTGTATCTTGGGAATAATCAATGGACAGCAACAATATTGTAGCATACGGATTAATAGGAGGAGCCGTTGTTGGTGTGGTAGGTCTTCTCATATATGCCATCGCAAAGGCAGGCGTTGATTTATGGACATTATTTGTAGGTATTCAAGTGTCAATAGTCGCAATAGCATTAGTAGTTGGTGGAACTATTTCTTTGAAAGACGCGGCAGAAGCTCCATCGTTTACGTTTCAAGTGGCTAGAGCAGCTATTGTATATTTTCCCATTTCTTTGGGAATGTTTTCTGTTATTGGCTCTGTGGTATTTGAAAACGCTAATTTCTTGATTCCTGTAATTGCCGGAATAGGAGCCGTTTCCTTGAATTATGTTCTTGATGCTATAGGAACTCGTGCTGGATCAGAAATTTTATCATACATTAGTGGTTTTTTTACTTACATTTTTAGTTTCTTTTATAGTAAAAAACCATAAACACTAATATTTACACCAAAAAATAAAGACAAGGTAAATTAATGGCGTCACCTGGAGCAATACCTGCAGTTTGTGATATTCCTTTACCAGGAGGATTACGTACATCTAGTTCTCCATCTGTTATAGTGTTTACTGCAACAATTGGATTCTATTACTTAAATGCATTATGGAACAGTGGTTCTAGTGCTGCTAGTAAATCTTGGATTGCTGCGATAATGTTTATTATATTCTTGTCTATCCAAGTATGGGTTATTTATTACCAGGCAGTTCATTTCAATAAATGTCCTCCAACCGTATGGTTAGGAATATTGTTTGCCTTGGTATTTGGGGCAGTGTTTGGAACTGTTACATATTGGGTTTCTGTTGCCGTAAATCAAAACTCTTTAGGTATTAACCAATCATTCACAAATTACAAGGAAAAATTCACTGATCAATCAGCTTTTAATAGCATAGCTTTCCCAGGTGGTTCTGCCTCTAATTTAGCAGCAAACATAAATTCTGTTGCCGCAGGAACTCTTTCAAGTGTTAGCAATGCAAAAAACAATACAGGAGTAACTGGTCAATGTTTACAAAAAAGTGCTAGTTCTGATGAATATATTTGTGATGTTTACAAGAACGGTCAATTAGTTACTCAAACAATTACTGAATAGATTTCATAGCATTACTAATAATTTTATAATAATTTGCGACATTCGTTCCAGATTGTTTTTCAACTTTTAATAATTTTCCTTCTTTGTCTTTTGAAACAACGGCCAAAGTAGGAACCATTGTGACACCAAATTTTTGTGTGTAACCTTCTGCGTCGTCATGAGTATTGACAGAAACCCAATTGTTTACTTCAAACTCTTCTTGTAAGTCTTTGAACACTGGTTTCATTGTCTTACAAGGACCACATGTAGGATTCCAAAATTGATATACTGCTACACTCATTCTTCTTTTGTTATTACTTCAGTTTCTGCGATTAAATGATTTAATGGCGTTAACCGATATAAGTTTGTTTTATGTAGCCGTTGTTTAGATAAATCAAATCCCTTTTTCTTGAGAGTTTTGGTCAGAGTTGATAATAAAGCATTATTCAAATCTGTTTGGTCTAATTTAATTAAGTTTTCACGACACCATTGAACTAAAACCCTATCTGAAACTGGAGGACCCATTAGGGAAATAGGAAGACCTTCAATTGCCGTTTCTGTATTGGAAGTTAACTTGATTTCTTTTGATTCAGGTTCAATGACTTCTACGGCCATTCGATCAACGATATGATTATTTTTGCTTTGGTAATCATCATTTCCCGTATGAGCTTTTACATGAGTAAATGTGAATCCGTCAAATTTCGAAAGCAAATTACTGGTTGCCTCAATGATATCACGGTGCTTCACATTTGCGCCTTGTGAAGTCTTCCAGTTTTTTGCCACCCAACCAGGTAACCAAGTAGTCAAACAGTCAATAGAATACTTTGAGTCGCTGTATATTTGGATTTCTGTATCAAATGGGAAGTTTGATTTTATGATTTCTACTGCCTTGGCAATTGCCATCAATTCTCCTCGTTGATTGGTTTGAGGTTCAGTTTCAGGAACTCGTTCTGCCTTGGATATATTAGGATGGTCAGGAAACCAGCAAGCCCATGAAGCTTGAGCTCCTTTCTTGCCGTTGTTTGTACATGCTCCGTCTGTGAATACTACGACCTTCATTATTATATGATTGTTGGAGTGTGTATAAACGTCGGAATTCGTTTTACGATACATCGGCTGTAAATAGCAGGTTGAATTGTGGTAGGATCTTCTGCGTGAAACCAAACTCTACATTTGAAAGAACGTTGTTCTAAAGAACGTCTCAACATTTGCTGACATGAATAAGTCAAGAATTCCGAGTTCCAAATAAGCAGTATTCTTATTTTTGTTGATTTTCTTTCGGGGACTTTTGAAATCCAGTTATCGAACCAAGGGGAAAAGGTTTCTGCTGAATTTGTTTCGGTCGCATCTACTTCTGAGAACTCACACTGGTCACCGTATTTTTCTTTATACAAGGACCAAAGTTTCTTCGTTTCTGAATTATTCAGAGGTTCAAATAAAAAATAGTGGGGCGGAGGGAACACTAAATCCATTATGTTTCTTTATTGCTCTTGTTTAGATCCCATAATCTTCTTAATTGGAATATCAGTGGAAACAATATACAAACTGTTTTCGGTCATAACAATGTAACAAGTTTCGCATTTAAAAACGTTCTGGATAGTCGATGTGTATTCACTATCTGACTTGACCAAGAACTTTTCTGTATCTTTCACACCGATACAACATTTTTTGCTGAGACTGTCTGGGTAATAATCTAAATAAATAGGTTTATCTTCAGTCATTGATACTTGAGCCGCCCGAAGTAATACACTAGCAGGTGGTGGTGAGACAGATGACATTTGTCTTATGGGTTTCTTTGGTGTTTAAACTACTGAACGCATTTAAGAGTGTCTTCAAGTTTGAATCTTGATCGCATATTTAAGCTTGGAAGTTCAGGACGAGGAACAGCAAGAAGAGTTGTCACACAATTTCGTACCATATCTCGAAGAGATGTTGCCGTTGGAGGTAGTGTTTTTACCAATTCGTATAAGAACACTACAAATTGAGATGTATTTTCTTCCGTCTGTTCTGTCTTTGGTTGTTTAGCCGTATCGTTCAAATCTGCAATTACTTGACCTAAGGTTTTTGTCACCACTTCTTCTGGAAGAAGGTCTCTGACAAAGAGGTTTGTAATAAATTTAGCATACCCACGTCGTTTGTCTTTCATCTTGGTCCATTCCACAATTTTGTCTGCGTAATCAGAGTCTTCAATGGAAGGACATACCGCTGTTTCGGTCATGTTGTAAAGTTTAGGAAACATTTCGGTTTGAACTAAGATATCTTCTCTAATTTCAGGAATGTCTGTCGCTAAATATTTAGCACAATGTGACATTAAATCCACGTAAAATCCACCTTGGGTCATAACAGTATCGAATAATAAAGTAGTTACACGTAATCTAAAATTTTCGTCTCTTTTTTGAATGTTTTGAATTATTTGTTTTGATAATTTTTCTAGTGTTTTTTCTGAAATTTTGTTTATACAACTAAATACTTCTGCGTATTCTGGATCATCTTTTTCCTTGACTCGTCTTACTGCGTCTACCAAGAAGTTCTCTCTCCAGTTATCGGGTTGAGATTTTGGTTTGAATGCCACTCTTGGAGGAGGACGAAAAGGTTTGAAGGCCACAGGTGTAATACGTAACTTTGCGATATTTTCTTGAATAATAGCGGGCAGAGCTAATTTTTCTGCGAAACGAACCGAATAAATCTGTGCGACTGTTAGGCTCATTGTAATTCTGTAAGATACTTTGACGTTGCGAAAAACGAATCCATTTTAAACTAACATATGAATAGTATAAAATGGGATCAGTTGTAGAGACCACAAAATTCCAGTATTCCTGGATTCTGTGGTATCATGATCCAAACAACAAGAACTATGATTTGGATAGTTATGTAAAAATTGCAGATATGTCGACGCCCCAGCAGTTCTGGAGCGTAGTAGACTCAATTTCAAAAGAAGCATGGGAATCGGGAATGTTCTTCTTTATGCGACGGGGTTTCAAACCTCTGTGGGACGTTCCCGAAAATGAGGCAGGAGGAGCTTGGTCAAAGAAAATTGAAGATAAAGTCGTTCATTCTACGTTTATCAACCTTATGGTCCATTGTATTGCCAATGAATTATTGGTTCATCGTAAAGAAACTTTAGTAGGAATAACCTTATCTCCAAAAGGTCCTTTCTCTATCGTAAAAATATGGAATACAACTACAACAGTGTCAGATAATACATATATAAATCAAACAATTGAAAACTTTAAAATTGGAGAAGACGTTACTTATACACCACATAAAGCAAGACCTAAATAATAATGGAACCAAAAAAACCTATAGTGGAAACACTAGATTCGTATATCCGGAAAACCATACGTTTTTTGTATGGTTGGATTTCCAAGGATAGTGAAGCTTTAGGTTACATTCTAGGTGTCATTCATATTCTTGTTCTGACCACCATGATTTTTATTGTGGTTCTCGCACATACTTGGTACCCTTTATTCTGGTTCAAATGTGTAGTGTTTGTGTGTATTTTACTGCTTTACATCCAGCATATATGTTTGGACGTTTGTGTTTTGATCGTTTCGGAACGTAAATTAACCAACAATGTGTCTCCATATTTCAAGATTTTGGAAGATTTAACAGGTATGGACTTGGAGGACGATAACGATTACTTAGTTATTGTTGAAGGAATAATGATCGCCGTGTTAGGAACAGAATTAGTTTATATGATGTTTCAATAATGGAAATCAGTATACGACCAGAGATAGTATCTGTTTTGGAAAAGAATACAAGACACATTATTGAGTTCATGTATAGTTGGTTTACGGAAGATAAGGAAGCATTAGGTCATATCCTTGCGTTATACCATTTCATGATTTCTACGTTCTTTTTTGTTTTGGTCATCGTTTCACACACTATATATCCAGCCTTTTGGCTCAAATGTATAGTTTGCGTTTGCTTGACAGCTATATGGTTACAGCACGTATTTCTCCAAGTATGTTTCATCATGGTTGCAGAGAAGAACTTAACAAAGAAAGAATCGCCATATTACGGCATGGTTGAAAAACTCATAGGTATTCCAGGAACGTCTCTTGCTACTTATTTTGTATTTTTCGAAACTGGGTTGATATCTGGTTTAGCTTTGGAAATCATATCTGAAGTTTTTGTTTGGATCTTTAAAAATTATGATATCCCGTTTTTAAGTTGAGCAGGGCATTAAGCAGAGTTTAATGTCTCCTAAATTAGCGACAACATAACGGATCATTAAAAACCAATCATTTTTCATATGGATTTCTAAATTGTTGCATAAGTTTGTGCATTTTGTAAATAAGACCAAATGAGGCAATGAAAAGTTACCTGATACGATTTCGTCGGTCATCTTTTTTTGGATAGAAAACTCGTTCTCGGAATCACCCATGACTGTTGTGCGCGAGGCAAAATGACCCTTACATCCAAATGTCAATGAGGAACTAACGTTTTTGATTTCCACTGTTTTGGCACCAAGTAATGTCATGTCGCGACATATCTTTTGGAAGTCCAAGGAAGGCATAGTGATGTGTGCCGAGAATTCAGTTTCAGGTAATTGAATATCCGGTTCGTCGCGGTCCAACAAGTTCAATTTGTATCTTGTGACTTGCTTCTTTTCACCGTCTTCAAGCAGAATACCTAATGTATTTGGATCTGCTTGATCAACGTAAAATGTGATTGTGTCGTCGTTTGTAGCAGTTCGGACAATACGATGGAGATGATCAGTATTAATACCAATAACGAACTTACCTGTATTGTGCTTGTAAGAATACTTTTCGAACTTATCAGAATACAATCTTAAGTGGACCAACACTGTTCGGGTATTATCCATGGCTACCATACGAACACCATCGGAGTCAAATATGAGACTCATTTCCACCAAAATACATTTCAAAGCTTCAGTCAACGTTCGGACTGCTCCTGTTTGAACTGTCTTGGCTTCAACAATATAGTCGGGCATTTTACTTGATTAATGAAAGTGCGTTTAAAACCTTTATTCCTCTCCTCCAATTCGCTTCTTCATTGTTGCGTGTCGTTTCTTGGAGACAATACGACCACCTTTGTTATACATCAAGTCGTCCTTTGTGAGACCTCCTGTTGTCTTCATGGCACCGCCGTGCATAACTTGTGCGCGACTTCCGTATGTTTTTACCTTGCGTGTCTTGTCTGGCATTTACTTATTATTAATAAATTTTAAGCCATTTGAGTTTTGGTTCAGGGTACCACAACGGAAGTCCATATCTTTTTGACCAAAAACGTGAATTTGACTTTATTTGTCCTTGGATATTTGGAGGATAGTTTGATAAGAATAATACATTAAAAACATATTTTTGATCTATCATTTCTGAATACACCTTTTCAAGATATTCAATAGTTATTTCTGAATAATCTTTAGTATACAAAATTGGACAACCTTTGTATTTTTCCCTTATCAAAGGATTGTCTTCTACAATAGGAATACAACCTGCTAAAAGTGCCTCGTAATGACGGTGACAATCTATACCGTTTCCTTCTGGAGACACAACAAACTTATATTCAGTTAACGTTTTTTGGTAATCTTTAAACGGTATGTTTTGATTTGAAATACCGTTTGAAGTTAGTATGTTTACAAAACTTTCTCTATTATTTTCTTGTCTTCTCCATTTATCTGTATAAGTATTTATACTACACAGAACTGTTTTATCATGAGGTCCTTCTTGATTATATTGTAAAATTTCAAATGTGGCATGTATAGTTGCCCCAATTGGAAAAGGAACCCAATTATCTGTTCCATCTGTAACAGATGCGCCAATTATGAGGTTTCTTACATCTTTTTTTAAATTTTGCCATTCACGTAATGAATACATTATACTTTTTGTAATACAAAATTACAAGAACAAGAAGGACAAACTATACGATCAAGTAAAAAATTTACCATAAAATGTCTCATACTTCCTATTTTGTAATCATCTTTTCCAGGACTACCTGCGAAATGTATAATTTTGTTACGACATCGTTCATCAAATGGATAATACATATTGTAAACTTCACTTGTAATCAATGATCCATCAACTAAATCGCGTTTATTGAAGTATACGTTCATTCCAGATTGTTCTAAAAAATGTTCTTCATCTTTGTAACTTTCGATAAGTTCAATTGTGTTTTTAAAATGTTCTTTCATTTGAGGTGTGTTCATAAACGCAAACAATCCTGTATTGAAAACGTAGATTTTACGTTCTCTGAAAAATTCAAGGTATGCTTCTGAATAATTTTTTAGAGACCAATTAATGTTATTGTGCGATTCAATAAGTGAATTTTCATAAAAGGCATAAAGCTTTTCTTCGTTTTTTACTTCATATAATATTGAATCTATGTTTCTGTCAACTAATATATCTGAATCAATGTACATGATTCGTTTGAAATTAGTATTTTGAATTGCGTCAAAAATACGAAGTTTGTTCAGTGTTGCCTCTGTTGTGTCGGTTGTATTAGGAACAGAGAAGAGTAAAGTATCTCGTGGAAGTGTATTGGCACATTTTTCCATGAACGATTCATCGCAAATAACCATAACTGCTATTGTTGGATTTTTTAAACGAAAGTAACGAATCGCTAAATTTACAACGTCAATAAATTTGTCGTTATATCCTATAGCGAAATACACCAAGTTTGACATTTTATTAAACTAAACTCATTGTGTTTATATTTTAAACATTTAGGTTATCGCTGTAAGATTCTATTTGTTTTACCATGGAAGGAAATATTCCTATCCAATTATCTCTTGCTTGTAAAGAGCACCAGTAAACGTCAATATGGTATTGATGTGAATTTTTTACTATTTTTATTGGATCTCTTCTCAAAAAACTACCTTTGACTTTTATAATTGAAAGAATGTTTAATCCTTCTTGAAAATTCTTCAATAACGTATCCACATAATGAAAAGGAACTATATATGACAATGTATAATATGACTTGAGTATTCTTTCTCCAGATCCAGCTATAACTTTGTAATCTCCTCCCAACATCAAAATATCATATGGTTTTTTGACTAATTCTTCTAGTTTTTTGTAATTGTTCTCAAAATCTTCCCATCTTGCGTCATCTTCTAAAATTAAAGTATTTTTCCATCCTTTTTGCTTTATTAAATTCATAACTCCAATATGACTTTTCGCAGCTCCCATAATTCCAGGAGTGTATCGTATAGCAGGAAACCTTGTTATTTTTTCAGGAGGAATATTGCCTTCCTTAAAAAATTTTTGGATGGATTCTAATCTATCTGTTCTGTGATCTAAGTTAATAAACACAACATGATCAATGAATTCCCACATTTATTATTAAATTATAAATGAGTTTCAATTTTTAGTATCACTATGTGTATCTACATGGTTTACCATAGCAGGAATCATTCCTATCCAGTTATCTCTTACTTGTAATGTCCACCAGTAAACATCAATGTTATACAAATTTGCTTTTTTTACTGCCTTTATTGGGTCTCTTCTCAAGAAACTATTTTGAAATTTTATAATTGAATGATAATTCAATCCTTCTTCAAAATTTTGTAATAATGTATCCACGTAACGAAGAGGAACTATATAAGAATAAGTACCGTGCGCCTTAAGTATTCTATCTTCTTTTACTTCTATAAAATCTCCTCCCAACAACAGAACATTATAAGGTTTTTTCATAGCCTCTTCTAACTTTTTGTAATTGGTTTCAAAATCATTCCATTCTACATCGTCTTCTAGAACTAGTGTGTTTTTCCATCCTTTTTGTTTTATTAAGTTCATGACCCCAATATGGCTTTTTGAGCATCCCATATTTCCAGGAGTGTATCTTATAGCAGGAAATCGTGTTACTTTTTCCGGAGGAATGTTCCCTTTTTTCAAAAAATCTTGAATAATTGGAAGTCTGTCTGTCCTGTGGTCCAAGTTAATAAACACAAAGTGGTCAATGAACTCCCACATTTATTAGTAAATCATAATTGAATTTCAGTATTGAATCTCAATTATGGTTTCATTATGTTTTAATTTATATTACACTAAAAGCCAACAAATATAGTAGATATTTGCGGGTTTAGTTGGAGTATGCGAGACCACCCATACCAGACATTACACGGAGAACGTTGTAGTTGAGGGCATATACACGAACTTGTGCAGTGCGTGTACCAGTAACTGTGTTGAGAGATACAGTGAGTTGGAGAGTTGCCTTATCGATACGGGAGAAGTTACATGTTCCGGATGGTTGATGTTCTTCTGGGCGTAAGGCGAAGGAGTAAACGTTGATACCAGTAGATGGTGAGCGAGAATGGTGTTGGTAAGGTTGGACCTTGTCGAAGTAGGCACCTTCACGTTCAGTGAATCGGTCTTGGCCGTTGAGTTGGAGCTTGGCAACTTCAACAGGGTTCTTACCTTCACAGCGGACACCGGAGTCGAGAATGACTTTGGCGAGGAGGTAGTTGACACCGGCTTCAAATTCAGCAGATCCAGCGACATCAAATGTATTGGCACCAACCAAGGATGATGGTTCTGTGGATGCTTGTCCGAGTAAGGCAGTAGCTCCAGAAGCTCCGGCAGTGCTGTTGGTACCAACACTGTTGAGTGAACCACCGTTAGATTGGGCTAAGAGAGATGTGATGATACCATCAGTGGAGAAGTCATCAGAGTAGTTGAATGGTTGTGCGCCACCAACAGATGCTAACCAAGGAGCAGTAGAGCAGTCTACGAAGGAGTCACGTTGGACGACCCATTGGAGTTCCTTAACTGGGTGGTTAAAGTTGAGTTGGATCTTGTTGGAAGAAGATGTGATGGATTCGGCACCAGTGAATTGAACTTGTTCAATCAAGTATTCATGGGATTGTTGGGCGAAACGA
>Ga0208105_1000116_pt1 | contig 34345 bp, 28 predicted proteins | sample CryBogCBE16Jul07_FD_184574 | JGI IMG/M metagenome (GOLD analysis project Ga0208105, IMG submission 184574) | Freshwater microbial communities from Crystal Bog, Wisconsin, USA - CBE16Jul07 (SPAdes) | ecosystem: Environmental > Aquatic > Freshwater > Lake | place: Crystal Bog, Wisconsin, USA... | reverse complement strand
GTTGTTGTCACTGAACGTACACGCGCATAGTGCCCGGTCGCGATGTGGTCTGCGCCCAGCGTCATGGCATGATCGAGGAAGGCTTTGAATTTAATCTCAGCATTGCACAATACGTCTGGATTTGGCGTACGGCCTGCTGAATACTCGCGCAAAAAGTCAGCAAACACTCGATCTTTATACTGCGCAGCGAAATTGACGGCCTCGATATCCACGCCCACCACATCCGCGACACTGGCGGCATCGAGCCAATCCTGACGCGTCGAGCAGTACTCGGAGTCGTCATCGTCCTCCCAGTTTTTCATGAATAAACCAACGACCTCATAGCCCTGCTGCTTGAGTAACCAGGCTGTCACGGACGAATCCACACCGCCGGACATGCCGACGACAACGCGTTTCTTAGGGTGTAGGTTTTGGCTCATAGTAACTAAATTGTAGTCCCAACCCCAATGGTGTATAAAACAGAGGTTAAGCACAACTCAATCTGATGGAGACGTCGATGCGCATTGGTATACCGCGCGAAAGCCGCGATGGGGAAACCCGTGTGGCCGCCACCCCCGAAACGGTCAAGAAATATTCGGGTGCCGGGCATCAGGTGCTCGTCGAACGCGATGCTGGCCTGCACGCGCATTACGAAAATACAGCCTATGAACAAGCTGGCGCAACCCTGGTTGATGCAGCTCAGGCCTTTGGCGCGCAGCTCGTCCTGAAGGTTCGTGCTCCAGACGCCTCAGAGTTAGTCCTGATGCAAAGCGGCTCATGCCTGCTTGGCATGCTGGATCCATTTGATTCGGTAGGTATTGATGCCATGGCGGCGGCTGGCTTGACGGCCTTCGCGCTTGAAGCCGCTCCGCGAACCACGAGGGCTCAAAGTCTTGATGTTTTGTCCTCCCAGGCCAATCTGGCAGGCTACAAGGCAGTTTTACTGGCAAGTCAGTACTACGGTCGAATGTTCCCGATGATGATGACGGCTGCGGGCACTATTAAAGCCGCACGCGTTGTGGTCCTGGGAACCGGGGTTGCGGGTTTGCAAGCCATCGCCACAGCAAAAAGACTAGGCGCTGTCGTGGAAGCCTCTGATGTTCGCCCTGCGGCAAAAGAGCAAGTCGAATCGCTTGGAGCAAAATTCATTGATGTTCCATTTGAAACCGACGAAGAGCGAGAGATCGCCCAGGGTGTCGGTGGCTATGCCCGACCCATGCCGGCGAGCTGGATGACACGCCAGGCTGCCCTGGTAGCCGAGCGCTGCAAGCAAGCCGACATCGTCATCGCCACGGCGCTCATTCCTGGACGCCCCGCCCCTCAACTGATTGCGGCTGAAACAGTTCATGCGATGAAGCCCGGTTCGGTGATCGTTGATCTGGCCGTCGAACGTGGTGGTAATTGCCCACTTTCAGTTAAAGGACAGGTCATCCACGTCAAGGGTGTCACGCTTGTAGGTCTGACTAATTTGCCAGGAATGATCGCGACCGATGCCTCCGCGCTCTACGCAAGAAATCTGATGGATTTCCTCAAACTCATCATCGACAAAGACGCAAACCTCGCGATTGCACGTGAGGACGATATTGTGATGGCTTGCCTGATCTGCGAAGGCGGACAAAATTTAAGGAATAAATAATGGATGCGATCAACCCAACCTTGGTCAATCTGATCATTTTTGTACTCGCTATTTACGTGGGTTATCACGTTGTCTGGAACGTCACCCCCGCGCTGCATACGCCGCTCATGGCGGTAACGAATGCCATTTCCGCCATCGTCATTGTCGGTGCCATGCTGGCCGCCGCGCTGACAGAGGGCGGACTGGCCCGGGGCATGGGTGTCTTTGCGGTTGCCCTGGCTGCTGTTAATGTCTTTGGTGGTTTTCTCGTCACGCGCAGGATGCTTGAGATGTTCAAGAAAAAAACGCCTAAAGCGCACGCGGACAAAACAGGAGCCAAAGCATGATTTCAATCAACATGGTGACCCTGCTCTATCTGGTGGCCTCTGTCTGCTTTATTCAGGCACTTAAAGGACTGTCACATCCCACCACCTCCCGGCTAGGCAATGCCTTTGGTATGGCTGGAATGCTCATTGCAGTACTGACCACCGCAGCGCTGATTGTGAGTCTTGCCAAGAGTCAGTCAGTCAACCCTGGTATCGGTCTGGGCTGGGTGCTCCTGGGTCTGCTGATTGGCGGCACCATTGGCACCATCATGGCCAAACGTGTCGAAATGACCAAAATGCCTGAGCTCGTCGCTTTCATGCACAGCATGATCGGCCTGGCTGCGGTAGCCATTGCTGTCGCAATTGTGGCCGAGCCTTTTGCCTTCAGTATTGCGCCAAAAGGTCAGCCCATCCCCTTGGGCAACAGGCTGGAATTGTTTATCGGTACTTTTGTTGGCGCGATTACCTTCTCTGGTTCTGTGATCGCTTTTGGCAAACTGTCGGGTAAGTACAAATTCAGATTTTTTCAAGGTGCACCCGTCGTATTTCCCGGTCAGCATATGTTTAATCTGGCCCTGGCCCTGGCCATGATTGGTTGTGGTGTCTGGTTCATGGCCACACAGGATTGGGCACCTTTCGTGCTCATGACGTTGCTGGCTTTCATGCTCGGTGTGCTGATCATCATCCCGATCGGTGGAGCCGACATGCCAGTTGTCGTGTCAATGCTCAACAGTTACTCGGGCTGGGCGGCGGCAGGTATCGGATTTTCACTGAACAACCCTATGCTGATCATCGCGGGATCACTGGTCGGCTCCTCCGGTGCCATCCTCTCCTACATTATGTGTAAAGCAATGAATCGTTCATTCTTTAACGTGATTCTTGGGGGCTTTGGAGGCTCAGCCGACGCGGCTGCCGGCGCCGGTACACAAACACAGCGCAATGTCCGCTCTGGCAGTCCAGATGATGCCGCGTTCCTACTGATGAATGCCGAGACCGTTGTGATTGTTCCTGGTTACGGTCTGGCTGTCGCCCGTGCCCAGCATGCGCTCAAAGAGCTCGTGGAGAAACTGCTCGAACACGGTGTCAATGTGAAATATGCGATCCATCCTGTTGCCGGCCGGATGCCAGGACACATGAACGTGTTACTCGCTGAGGCGGAAGTTCCCTATGACCAGGTCTTCGAGATGGAAGACATCAACAGCGAGTTTTCACAGACCGATGTGGTGCTGGTTCTTGGTGCGAATGATGTGGTGAACCCGGCTGCGAAAAACGATCCAAAATCTCCGATCGCAGGCATGCCAATCCTCGAAGCCTACAAAGCTAAAACCATTATCGTTAACAAACGCTCAATGGCTTCAGGTTATGCGGGACTGGATAATGAACTGTTCTACCTCGACAAAACCATGATGGTGTTTGGCGATGCGAAAAAGGTCATTGAAGATATGGGCAAGGCGGTCGAGGCGAATTAAACCGCCTTTACTTTTAAGGTGTTAGCACTGAAAAGAATGTGAATGGCCCAAATCTGTCCCACTGAGGGCAGAATCATGGCAACTTTTCGCAATAGAAATGGCAAATGGCAGGTGCGGGTTCGTCGTAAAGGGCAACCCGCCGTAGTGAAGTCGTTCCAGACCAAGCAAGATGGTGAACGCTATGCAATACAGGTCGAGTCAGACATTGACAAAGGCGCTTATACAAACCTTGCCCTAGCCGAACGCACGACGCTAAAAGAACTGATCGAACGCTACATCGTTGAAGTGACCGCGCCTAATCGCAGCGCAAAAGAGGACACCTTTCGTTTAAAAGCACTCAGCCGAGACCCACTGGCAGCTTTGAACGTCACAGGACTCACACTTAACTTTACATTTAGAACAAGTCTTAGTTACCGCAGCTGGTCGTATCAAATGCCAGCGCTGCACAGCCCAGTCAAAGAGGTCAAAACTCCAATGCGGCCGCGCAGCACTTAAAGGCAAAACAAAATGTGAGTTTCATGGCGGATTATCTACAGGACCGAAAACACTTGAAGGACGTGATCGTTGCGCTCAAGCTAAAAAGATACATGGCAACGAAACCAGAGCAGGCCGAGCCGAGCACAGCAAGAAAATAGCAGAGATCCGTGACCTAGAAGCCTTGGGTTTAAAACTCGGTATGCTTAGTGGCTCACGTTTTGTTGGGCGCAAACCAAAGCCACGCGGCTAAATCAATCTGGCCGTTGCCAATTCGATGCCCCTCGTCTGTATCACAGGGTGATACAGCACCAAAATAATTGAGATAGAAAAGACGAAAGCCGCACATGGCGGCTTTCCATTTGGTGCATCTTTCTGCTTGTTAGCGTCCAGAGCGCATATCTCAATCAACTATGTGGAATACTGTAGCACACTAAATTAAATAAACAAATGAGCATTGAAAGGGGTAGAGAATGGCCAAAATGCGTTATCGACTGGCTTTAGACCTTGGCAGCACTTCGCTTGGCTGGGCGATGGTTCGACTCAATGATGCCAACGAACCCCATGCAATCATCAAGGCAGGCGTGCGCATCTTCAGCGATGGCCGCAACCCCAAAGACGGATCCTCCTTGGCAGTCACTAGGCGCGAGGCTCGGGCGATGCGCAGGCGACGCGACCGCCTATTAAAGCGCAAGTCGCGCATGATGGCCAACTTGGTCGAATACGGTTTTTTTCCTGTTGATCCCGTGGCTCGCAAAGAGTTTGAACTTCTTGACCCATATGAACTCAGAGCCCGAGGTTTAAACGAGGCATTGCAGCCGAGCGAGTTTGCCCGCGCTCTATTTCACATAAACCAGCGCAGGGGCTTTAAAAGCAACAGGAAAACGGACAAAAAAGAAAACGACGCTAGCGCCCTTAAAAGTGCCCTAAAAAACCTACGTTCAGCGATGGTCTCTGATGGCAGTCGCACTGTCGGTGAGTGGCTATACAAGCGCCACACCAGCGGTCAAACGGTACGAGCTCGCTACCGCCAAACGTCCGTTAAACAAGAAAACGGAAAGAGTAAGATTGATAAAAGCTACGATTTATATATTGATCGAGCAATGATCGAGGCCGAATTCAATGCCCTGTGGAGTGCTCAGACGAAGTTCAATTCAAATCTGTTTACAGAGGCTGCCCGCCGTACCCTGAAAGACTGCTTGCTTCACCAACGTCCACTCAAACCTGTAAGGCCAGGACGTTGCACCCTATTGCCCGACGAAGAACGTGCCCCTCTGGCACTGCCAAGCACCCAGCAGTTCCGCATGTATCAAGAGGTAAATAATCTAAGGATCCTAGGCGAAGGACTTAGCGAGAGACCCTTGACATTAGACCAGCGAGATCTTTTAGTTTCCTCCCTTGAGCAAAACAGTAAACGGTCATTCACACAAATTAAACGTCTACTGAATTTAACCGGTGCAGCACAGTTCAACTTTGAAGACCCAAAGCGTCAAGAGTTAAATGGTAATAAGACTAGTGCAATTCTTTCAAAGACTGATTACTTCGGTGCGATATGGTTTGATCTCAGCCTTGAGCAGCAAGACGAAATTGTGAGCAAACTCGTTAACGAAGAGAACGAAACCCGTTTGATCAACTGGCTGCAACAGGAGTTCAGCTTTGACGAGAACCAAGCGGAGAAAATCGCGAATGCACCACTGCCTGAAGGGTACGGTAGTTTGTGTGCAACAGCCCTCAACAGAATTTTGCCTGAACTTAAAAAAGAAATTGTCACCTATGACAAGGCGGTAGTAGCAGCGGGGTTTGAACACCACAGCAATATTAGCCATGCAGCGACAGGAGAAATTTTACCTCTCTTGCCTTACTACGGCGAGTATTTACAGCGCCATGTGGGGTTTGGTACTGGCGTACCCGAAGATCATCCTGAAAAAAGATACGGCAAGATCGCAAATCCCACCGTACACATAGGGCTGAATCAAATCCGCGTAGTCGTTAATGCTCTAATCAAACGCTATGGGCATCCAAGCGAAGTCATAGTAGAACTCGCGCGAGACTTAAAACAAAGCCAGGAGCAACGTAAAGAAGAAAACAAACGACAAGCGGAGAACCAAAACCGCAATGCGCGACTGCGCCAAGATATCGCTGCCGCATTAAATATTTCTGCGGAACGCGTTCGTAGGGATGACATTCAAAAAATGCTTTTATGGGAAGAATTAAGTCACGATGTGGCAGACCGTCGTTGCCCCTACAGCGGCGTACAAATCAGCGTTCAAATGCTTCTTTCCGATCAGGTTGAAATTGAACACATTCTGCCATTTTCTCAAACATTAGATGACGGGTTGAATAACAAAACAGTGGCAACTCGGCAGGCTAATCGCATTAAGGGTAATCGCACGCCGTGGGAGGCCCGACACGACCTTGCGGCACAAGGCTGGAATTATGAGGATATGCTTACAAGAGCAGAAAAAATGCCCAAAAATAAGCGCTATCGTTTTGGCGATGATGGCTATCAACACTGGCTAAGTGAAGACAAAACGTTTTTAGCTCGCGCACTAAACGATACGCGCCACCTGAGTCGAGTAGCGCGTGAGTATATGAGTCTAATCTGCCCGCAAAATACGCGCGTTATAACCGGTCAAATGACGGCAATGCTACGCAGAAAATTTGGGCTCAACGACATTCTCGGTTTGCATGGTGAAAAGAACCGAAACGATCACAGGCATCATGCGGTTGACGCTTGTGTCATCGCTGTCACAGATCAAGCTATGCTTCAGCGATTTGCAAAAGCTAGCGCCAGTGCAAGAGAGCAACAGTTGACGCGCCTAGTCGAGAATATGCCTCTGCCTTGGAACACTTATCGGGATCACGTTGCGCGTGCAATCAACGCGATTTACGTTAGTCATAAACCAGATCACGGTCACGAGGGCGCGATGCATAACGATACGGCTTATGGGTTACTAGGTAGTGGCGTTGTGCGGACACACAAAATTGTGGATGGTATCCGGCAACGGGAAGACTTGAATCTGAAAGTCATTGAGATGAGTAGTAATAAAGCAGCTGACCGACACGGTACATTGCCAGACGGATCCCCTCGGCCTTACAAGGGTTACAAAGGTGACAGCAACTATTGCATGGAAATCTACAGAACAGAAGCTGGTAAATGGGCAAGTGAGGTGATTTCGACCTTTCAAGCGTATCAAATCGTTAGGCGTGAGGGAGTGATACGTTTACGAAATCCGCGTCTTAGTTTGAGTGGTAAGCCCTTGGTTATGCGCCTCCTCATTGGCGATACGTTGCGACTTGAAGTTAATGGACGAACCGAAACGGTCAGAATTCAAAAACTTGCAGGGAACGGACAAATATTTCTAGCCTCACACCAAGAAGCAAATGTGGATGCACGGAATCGTGACGCCTCAGATACGTTTGCCTTTGTTTCAAAAATGGTTGGATCTTTGCGAACTGCCAAGGGTAGGCGAGTAACAGTCTCCCCGATCGGTGAGGTTAATGACAAGGGCTTCGTGGATTAAACTTATGCTCGGGCGTATTGTTGAAGTCGCTGATGACAGCCGGCACTTATCGGCGCTTCGCGGCCTAATGGTCGTGCGCAGTACCGAAGGTGGCCGTGAAGAGCTAGGACGTATCCCATTGGATGACATTGCCGCAGTCATAGCCAATGCTCATGGTTTGAGTTATACAAACAATCTGCTTGTAGCACTTGCAAAAAGAGGTGTGCCATTCGTGCTGTGCGCGTCAAATCACAACGCGATCGGAATGCTGCTGCCAATAGAGGGGAATTTTGAGCAATCCAAACGAATTGAGTCACAGATTTCAGCAAAAGTCCCACTTCACAAACGACTGTGGGGTAGCATTATCCGTTCTAAATTAACTCAACAAGCTGCGGTTTTGGATGCGGTAGGAGCACCGTCAGTTCCACTAAAAGTCTTGGTTGATAAAGTTAAGAGTGGTGACCCTGACAACATCGAAGCACAAGGTGCTCGTCGATACTGGAGCCTACTTTTTGGTACAGACTTTCGCCGCGATCGCAATGCAGATGGCATCAACTCATTACTAAATTACGGTTACACCGTTTTTCGTGCTGCAACGGCGCGAGCAGTGATTGCAGCAGGGCTGCACCCAAGCATCGGCTTACATCACAGCAACGACAGCAATGCGATGCGACTGGTCGACGACTTGATTGAGCCCTTTCGCCCAATGGTCGATCTTATGGTCTGGCATTTATGGAGTAAAAACGACGCCGAAGTAAAACCAGAAACCAAGCGCTTGTTAGTAAGCACTCTGTATAGCGATATGCAGAGCGAAGCCGGGGTGAGCCCAGTAATAGTCTGTATGCAGAACTTGGCCATTTCGCTAGCTCAGTGCTACTTAGGTGAGCGTGACAAACTTGCACTGCCGTTGCCGTCATTATCAATTGCTTTGGCAACCGCGTACCGTACTGATTAAGCAACAGTCTACGATGCTTTCAGGATATCGACTCATGTGGATGATAGTAATGTTTGATCTGCCTGTGGTCGAAAAGGCGGAACGAAGGGCTGCAACGGAATTTCGTAATACTCTGCTGGAATTAGGCTTTTCTATGAGTCAGTTCAGCGTATATATGAGGTTTTGCAGTAGTCCTACTCAAGTTGACACATACTGTAAACGGGTAGAGGAAGCCTTGCCCGAGGGTGGCAACGTAAACATCATTCAATTTACCGATAAGCAGTATGAAAGAATAATGAGTTTTCACGGCCGAGCAAAGCAACCCGATAAAAAAACACCAGATCAGTTTGATTTATTTTGAAAAATAAACGGTTTTTACAGATCAGATGCGAAAAACCCACTGACGGATCAATGGGTTATCGGGCTTTCAGTTTACTTGATTGAGATATGCGCACTGGCCGGAACCTGCATCAAACATGACAGGAGACAAAAGAGAGTTTACTTGATTGAGATATGCGCACTGGCCGGAACTACGCTCTATTCGGTATTGATGAAAATTGAAGTTTACTTGATTGAGATATGCGCACTGGCCGGAACTACAGGCGCATCAGGCAACATCATCCCAAAAGTTTACTTGATTGAGATATGCGCACTGGCCGGAACAGCAAAACGAAACCGAAACGGTAAGTTTTAAGTTTACTTGATTGAGATATGCGCACTGGCCGGAACAAGGTGCAACTATGAAAACATGGAAAATCAAGTTTACTTGATTGAGATATGCGCACTGGCCGGAACATTTGCTTGCCCCAGTTACATAAAGGCATTAGTTTACTTGATTGAGATATGCGCACTGGCCGGAACTAAATGTTCGCCCTGGCGCAGTCTGAGCAGGAGTTTACTTGATTGAGATATGCGCACTGGCCGGAACTATTAATTATGTGATCAACTTCTTGCGCAGAGTTTACTTGATTGAGATATGCGCACTGGCCGGAACGTTACTGGTCGAGTCAATGAGTTGCTGGCTAGTTTACTTGATTGAGATATGCGCACTGGCCGGAACCATTGAAACTAGACCCTTACCACCCGAAGAAGTTTACTTGATTGAGATATGCGCACTGGCCGGAACATCAAAGAGGTGAAAAATGAACAAACTTGAAGTTTACTTGATTGAGATATGCGCACTGGCCGGAACCGCGCAGTCAATCTACCGCTATCAATCAAAAGTTTACTTGATTGAGATATGCGCACTGGCCGGAACAACTCGGTCAGTAATGCGCGAAGCTCTTTTAGTTTACTTGATTGAGATATGCGCACTGGCCGGAACCATAATTCAGTTGTGGTTAATTTAAACGTGAAGTTTACTTGATTGAGATATGCGCACTGGCCGGAACTACAGGTGCACGCCTCGTTATCTTGGTCAAAGTTTACTTGATTGAGATATGCGCACTGGCCGGAACCCCGCGGTTGCGGCACTGGCTGGCGACATAAGTTTACTTGATTGAGATATGCGCACTGGCCGGAACTGCAAGCGGCGGAGTTCTTTAGCTGTAGTGAGTTTACTTGATTGAGATATGCGCACTGGCCGGAACTTTGCCGTCTGTAGCCATAAATTGAGGCGTAGTTTACTTGATTGAGATATGCGCACTGGCCGGAACTTTTGAGCGTTTCAAAGAAAAAACCGCTGTAGTTTACTTGATTGAGATATGCGCACTGGCCGGAACTGCAAATGTCCCTTTCGACATCAAGGGCGAGTTTACTTGATTGAGATATGCGCACTGGCCGGAACCGACACTTTAAACGAGCAACTGCGAGTAGCAGTTTACTTGATTGAGATATGCGCACTGGCCGGAACAGGTCTAAAGAAAAAATGAATGTACTTGAAGTTTACTTGATTGAGATATGCGCACTGGCCGGAACCAGCTGGTGCGGTCAAAGGCTGGTATTACAGTTTACTTGATTGAGATATGCGCACTGGCCGGAACAACAATTCGGGGTTATCAATCACGCCATCAAGTTTACTTGATTGAGATATGCGCACTGGCCGGAACTGGATAAAAATACGTGTTGGCTCGTTATATAGTTTACTTGATTGAGATATGCGCACTGGCCGGAACAAGTTTGATCAAAGCACTGATGATCATTTTAGTTTACTTGATTGAGATATGCGCACTGGCCGGAACTGTTCCAGTAATACCTGCTAAACCCGTTCCAGTTTACTTGATTGAGATATGCGCACTGGCCGGAACATACGCTTTAGATATGCCTACCGTTGGGATAGTTTACTTGATTGAGATATGCGCACTGGCCGGAACTGCTCTATTTGTACTCGAACTTGTTTACGAGTTTACTTGATTGAGATATGCGCACTGGCCGGAACTTCACAGTAACACCTCAGACATTATTGTAAAGTTTACTTGATTGAGATATGCGCACTGGCCGGAACTTCTCGCGCACGCGAGCTGCGTGCTCGGCCAGTTTACTTGATTGAGATATGCGCACTGGCCGGAACTTGAAATCATTTCAAATTGCTGCTGTTTTGAGTTTACTTGATTGAGATATGCGCACTGGCCGGAACCGCAGCTTTAGCCGCATACTCCAAAAGTTCAGTTTACTTGATTGAGATATGCGCACTGGCCGGAACTTCACTGTAGCGCTACCAATCGCGGCGGGAAGTTTACTTGATTGAGATATGCGCACTGGCCGGAACGCTTCAATATCAAACTTATATTTAAAATCTAGTTTACTTGATTGAGATATGCGCACTGGCCGGAACCCAGCTACGACAACATTTTTTAACTCAAGAAGTTTACTTGATTGAGATATGCGCACTGGCCGGAACAGTAACAATAAATGCTCAAGGGCAAGTTACAGTTTACTTGATTGAGATATGCGCACTGGCCGGAACTGCTCAGACCAAGATTTGCACACAAACGAAAGTTTACTTGATTGAGATATGCGCACTGGCCGGAACTTACCAAGTCCGTTTATTCCGTTGTGAAAAAGTTTACTTGATTGAGATATGCGCACTGGCCGGAACGTTATCGACAGCCCATTGAACCCCTGCGATAGTTTACTTGATTGAGATATGCGCACTGGCCGGAACTAGGCTTGGGCGGGTTTGCGAGGGTCTGGGAGTTTACTTGATTGAGATATGCGCACTGGCCGGAACTGAAAAGGCACGCACATTACGCAAGAATACAGTTTACTTGATTGAGATATGCGCACTGGCCGGAACCATACGAAGGTCAGATGACGGGCCTATCAGAGTTTACTTGATTGAGATATGCGCACTGGCCGGAACGCAAGTGCGGAAATACCATTTAGCGCACCCAGTTTACTTGATTGAGATATGCGCACTGGCCGGAACCTAAGCTTGCGATAGCGAAGGCGAAAAGTTTAGTTTACTTGATTGAGATATGCGCACTGGCCGGAATTATTCTAAATGGGGCGCAACATCTTGCCAATAAAGATGGTTCCCAGACTCTTGAAATTAGAGCCAAATACAGCGCCTCAGCAGCTAGGCTACGCAAGCTTGAACAGATAATGGTTGACACAGGGATGGTCGGTGCGGATTTCAAACAGATGGTGGGAAGGAAACTCCGACAGGGAATATGATCAACTGCATTACCCCCGTATACTGGTGACCTACGCCCGAACACGCGTGTTAAAGAATGTCGTAATGGGTTCGTCTAAGCCAAGACTCCGCCAGTTCAATAACCAATAACTATCAGGCAATCTCAGCGAACCCCTGCAAATCAAAGCCATTTACTCTTGCACAGTGCGTCTTCATGTTACGATTTCATTACCAGTTCTGCCCCAAATTTGGACCACTGAGGTTCAATTTTTAGCAGTTTCTTTACTAAACCAAGCAGATTTGGTCTTTCAAATTCTTTGCAGACGTGGCACTAAGTCTTTGATCTTGCTCATGAACTGTTCTACCTCGACAAAACCATGATGGTGTTTGGTGACGCGAAAAAAGTCATTGAGGATATGGGCAAGGCTATCGAATAAGGGCTTGGTCCGCTATCGAATAAGGGCTTGGTCCACAACCTCGATCCAGTGCCTCACAGGTGTATCGGTTCCGCTTTGCAAGTGACCGATACAGCCAATATTGGACGACATCATCACATCTGGCTCTGCGTGATTCAAATTTGCCAGCTTTCGGTCACGCAGAGATTTCGAAATCTCTGGCTGCATGACTGAATACGCTCCGGCAGAACCGCAGCACAGATGACTTTCACTAAAGGGCTGTAGTGTCATCCCAAGCTTGGTCATCACCTGCTCGCTCAGAGGGCGCAGACCCTGCCAGTGCTGTAAGGTGCATGGCGGATGGAAAACCGGACGTTTAGGCAAACGCTGCGCATCAATTTTTGTAACTAACACCTCAACACTTGGTGCGACAATTTGCGCAACATCTTTCACAACGGCGACAATCTTTTTAGCTTTTGGCAAATAAACAGGATCATTTCGTAAGTGATGTGCGTATTCCGCCACCATTGCACCGCAACCAGAAGCGTTCATCACAATCGCCTCAACAGCGCCTGATTCAACCAGCGACAACCAGGCGTCAATGTTTGCACGCATCTGCGAGAGCGCCACCTCCTGCGCATCGAGATGAAAATTCAAGGCGCCACAGCAGCCTGCACCCGCGGCAACTTGCGTGCCGATACCAATGGCATTGAGAACGCGAATCGTTGCCGCATCGATGGTTGGCATCATGGTCGGTTGCACGCAACCAGACAAAATCAAGACCTGCCGGACTTGCTTGGCGGTATCGGGGATATGACCCACTTCGCGTTTAGCCAGCATCTTGCGTTGCAGTGACTCCGGCAAGAGGCTGCGCATGGTTTGTCCGAGTTTATATGCGGGCGCAAACAAGCTCGAAGTCAATCCTTTGCGTAAAGCCAAGCGCTGAAGTTGTTGCAGGGGTGGACGTTTAACTTTTTCTTCAACAATCTGGCGGCCAATATCAACCAGATGCCCGTACTGCACACCGGACGGACAAGTTGTTTCACAGTTACGACAAGTCAGACAGCGATCCAGATGCTGTTGGGTCGCGCGGGTTGGCTCCTTGCCCTCAAGGACTTCTTTGATGAGATAGATGCGACCACGAGGACTATCGAGCTCGTCACCCAGGACCTGATAAGTCGGGCACGTTGCAGTACAAAAACCACAATGCACACAGCGACGCAGGATCTCGTCAGCTTCCTGGCCCAGCTTGGAGTCACGCGCCCACTCGGCGAGATTTGTTTGCATACTTAATCCGTCAGATGCCAGCGACCAGACGACCGGGGTTGAAAACCCCCTTCGGGTCAAATTCTTGTTTTAAACGTTTCACAATCGTTGTGACTGCAGGAGTGAGCGGGTGAAAAACTCCTTGCTCTGGTGCCTGTTTTCCCGCACCCATGCGAAACAGGGTTGCATGGCCGTGAGCTTGCTGTGCAGCGTTACGTACCATTCCTGGCTCCAGGTCTGCAGCAATCCAGCGTTGTCCACCACCCCACTCAATCAGCGTCGGGCCCAGATTGAGTGCAGGTGTGCCAGGTGCGACCGCCACACGCCACAAATGAGGCGCCATAAAAAATGACAAACGTTGTTCCCGCAAATCTTGCCAGTACTGAGAAGACTCCGGCTCATTGACCACTTCACCGCCAATCTTTCTTCGAGCCGATTCGATCGCGGCGGGTGCACCTGCCAGACGAATACGTAATCGGCCCCTGTGACCCACTAATTCCCAGGCACTCGCCGAAACAGGCAAAGGATGCGCACGCATGCCATGGCACATTGCCAGAGACGCCGCTTCTGTACACTCCCACTCAAGCGTAAGAGTCTGAAGCGGTTTGGGAGCGACCTTTACAGAGATTTGTAATAACGCGCCAAACATCCCCATCGAACCAGCCAACAGGCGTGAGACATCGTAGCCGGCTACGTTTTTCATCACCTCGCCGCCGAATTTCAACACCCTGCCCTGGGCATCGAGCAGATGTGTACCCAGAACATAATCTTTTAAAGGGCCTGCGCCCAAGCGGCCAGGTCCAGAAAGGCCGCTGGCGATACAACCACCAAGTGTGGCTTGCGCACCGAAGGCAGGCGGATCAAAGGCAAGCATCTGGCCAGAGGCCTCCAGGGTATCGGTGATCTCTTGCAAAGGCGTACCAGCCAACGCTGTCAATACAAGTTCTGTTGGCTCATAATTGACGATGCCGCGCAGACTACGCATATCAAGCGATATGGGTTCATCACTTGAGCGGAGATATTGGTTGCCGTAAAAGGATTTGGTGTGACCACCGTGAATCAGCACGGGACGATAATTGGCACGCGCCTCCAGGACTTGCTCGCTTAGCTGAGCGATTTCGTATTTCATGCGCGACTCAGAATCTGGGGATTTCAGGAAATTCAAGCGCACCTCCATGCACATGCATCTTGCCGTACTCGGCACAGCGTGCAAGTGTCGGGATCACTTTCTCGGGATTTAAAAGACAATCCGGATCAAACGCACGTTTCACCGCGAGAAACTGATCGAGCTCGTCGCGGGAAAACTGCACACACATCTGATTGATTTTCTCCATCCCGACGCCATGCTCACCAGTAATGGTGCCGCCCACCTCGACACAAAGCTCAAGAATTGCAGCACCAAAATCCTCGGCGCGACGCACTTCGTCAGGGATATTTGAATCAAACAGGATCAAGGGATGTAAATTTCCATCTCCAGCATGAAAAACGTTAGCACAGCGCATGGAAAAGGTCGTCTCCATCTGCTGAATTGCTTTCAATACGTCACCTAAGCGGCGCCGAGGAATCGTGCCATCCATGCAGTAATAATCTGGCGATACACGGCCAGCTGCGGGGAAAGCGTTTTTACGCCCAGCCCAGAACAACAGGCGTTCGGCTTCAGATTTTGAGACCTGCAGACGTGTGGCGCCTGCGCGTTCAAACACTTGCTCCATTCGGCGAATTTCGTCTGCAACCTCTTCGAGCGTACCGTCTGATTCACAAAGCAGAATCGCCTCTGCATTGGTGTCGTAGCCAGCCTTGACAAAAGGCTCAACCATCAGGGTTGCTTGTTTGTCCATCATCTCCAGACCTGCCGGAATGATGCCTGCTGCGATGATCATTGCGACAGCGTTACTCGCTTTTTCGACATCATCAAAACTCGCCATGATGACCTGCGCAAGAGCAGGTTTTGGCGTCAGACGCAGTGTCACCTCGGTCACGACACCCAGCATGCCCTCAGAGCCCACGAAAACCGATAATAAATCGGGTCCAGGCGAATCAGGAGCAAGAGAACCTAGTTCAATGAGCTCGCCATCCATGGTGATCATGCGAACTTTCAGAACGTTGTGCACCGTCAGGCCGTATTTAAGGCAATGCACTCCACCGGAGTTTTCGGCGACATTGCCACCGATCGTGCAGGCAATCTGACTCGAAGGATCCGGAGCATAGTACAAACCATACTGGCTGACGGCTTCGGAAACGGCAAGGTTACGCACACCCGGCTCTACAACGGCAATCGCTGCCTCTGCATCGATCGACTTGATACGATTGAATTTGGCCAAGCCAAGCAATACGCCCTGAGCATGCGGCATTGCACCACCAGAAAGCCCTGTGCCTGCGCCGCGCGCTACAACAGGAACGTTGAGCCGTTTACAGGTTTTCAGCACTGCCTGAACCTGCGCTTCGGTTTCTGGCAGCACGACAGCCATCGGGACCGAACGATACAAGGACAGACCGTCGCACTCGTAGGGGCGCGTATCTTCTGTGCGGCTCAGTACACAGTGCGCTGGCAATCTGGCCAACAACGCCTGAACGACCAAGTCAGCCGAGGGGGTATTTAATTGGGCAAGCCCTGTTTCTGTGATTGCATTCATAGGTTAAGACAATAGCCTGCCCAGCATATTTACACAGGACAGGTTTACCCCTATTTCAGGGAAATTTAGGCAGTCAACTCGATGATCTTGCCGGGGTTCAAGATGTTGTTTGGGTCAAAAGCAATTTTGAGTGCACGCATCAAATCCAGTGCATCCTCACCATGCTCCTGGGCCATGAACTGCATCTTATGCAGACCAATGCCGTGTTCACCTGTGCAGGTGCCATTCGCTTGAATCGCCTGATGCACCAGATTGTGATTGATACGCTCGGACTCCTCCCACTCAGACTCACTATTGGGATCGACCAGCATCAGTACGTGAAAATTACCGTCGCCGACATGACCAACAATGGTTGAAGGGAAACTCGCGGCAGCGAGCTCTTTGGTCGCTGCATCAATACACTCAGCCAGACGCGACATTGGAACACAGACATCAGTCGTACTGGCTTTGCACCCTGGACGCAATTGCAAACCTGCAAAATAAGCATTGTGACGCGCTGTCCACAGACGGTTGCGATCCTCGGGACGCTCGGCCCATTCAAAATCCATACCCCCGCAGTCCTTGGCGATTTCCTGCACGGTTTCGGCTTGCTCTTTAACACCTGTCACGCTGCCGTGAAATTCAAAAAGCAAAAGCGGAGTTTCGCGCAAAGTCAGTTTGCTGTAGCGATTACTCGCCATCACCGCATTACGATCGAGCAACTCGACACGGGCCACCGGCACGCCTAGCTGAATCGTCTGAATCACGCATTGAACAGCATCGTGCATAGTCGGAAAATTACATACCGCGGCGGAAATTGCTTCTGGTTGGGGATAGAGTTTGACTGTGACCTCGGTAATGATGCCAAGCGTACCCTCGCTTCCAACAAATATTCGCGTTAAGTCATAACCCGCCGAAGACTTGCGTGCGCGTCCTGCGGTACGAACGACCTTGCCAAGTGCGGTCACAACGGTGAGTGAGACAACGTTTTCACGCATGGTGCCGTAGCGCACCGCATTCGTGCCTGAAGCACGTGTAGCAGACATGCCACCAAGCGATGCATCCGCGCCTGGATCAATCGGAAAAAACAGGCCCGAATCACGAATCTGTTCATTAAGTTGCTTGCGCGTCAAACCAGGTTGCACGGTCACGGTCAGATCTTCCGCATTCAAGGAAACGATCTTATTCATCGCGGTCATATCAAGGGAGATCCCGCCCTGGATCGCCAGAATATGCCCTTCCAGCGAAGACCCCGCACCATAGGGAATCAGCGGAATCAGATACTGGTTGCACAGTTGGACAACCGACACGACCTCTTCGGTGTTTTCAACAAAAATAACCGCGTCGGGCAACATCACCGGATAAGGCGACTCGTCTTTGCCATGGTGCTCACGCACAGCATTGGACATACTGAAACGGTCACCAAACTGCGCACGCAACGCAGAGATCATCTCTTCGGGCAAAGGCTTGCGCAAAGTCTGGACAGCATGAGGTGCATTCATAACAAACTCTTTTATTTACCTGAGGTGTGCAAGCTCAGGCGACGCTCTTTCACGGACTGCGCCAAGCGCTCGAGAACTGCGACCGAGCTATCCCAGTCGATACAACCGTCAGTCACGCTCTGGCCATAGACCAGGGCCTGACCTGGAATCAGATCCTGACGTCCTGCGACCAGATTGCTTTCAACCATCAAACCAAAAATACGTGTGTCACCCGCCGCAACTTGTGCAGCCACATCGTCACAAACTGCAGGCTGATTCTCGGGTTTTTTATTGCTATTAGCGTGGCTCGCATCGATCATGATGCGCTGTGCCAAACCAGCCTTGGCCATATCGGCACAAGCTGCCTCAACGCTTTTCGCATCATAGTTCGGCTCTTTACCACCACGTAAAATCACATGACAGTCTTCATTGCCTGCAGTTGAAACAATCGCAGAATGGCCACCTTTGGTCACTGATAAAAAGTGGTGGGGCTGAGAAGAGGCTTTCATTGCATCAACCGCGATCCTGACGTTACCGTCGGTGCCATTTTTGAAGCCGACCGGGCACGACAAGCCTGAAGCGAGCTCCCGATGTACCTGACTCTCGGTGGTACGAGCACCAATCGCGCCCCAGGAGACCAGATCTGCAATGTATTGTGGCGTGATCATGTCAAGAAACTCACACCCCGCAGGCAAGCCCATCGCGTTAATTTCAAGCAATAGGCCACGTGCGGTTCGCAGTCCCTGATTAATGTTAAAGCTGCCATCCATATCCGGATCATTGATCAAGCCTTTCCAGCCAACTGTCGTGCGCGGCTTTTCAAAATAGACACGCATCACGATCTCGAGCTCACCCTTGAACCGTTCACGCTGCACTTTGAGGCGCTTGGCATAATCAAGGGCGGCCTTGGTGTCATGGATCGAACAGGGTCCTATGACAACCACCAGACGATCGTCCATACCATGCAAGACACGATGAATAGATTGTCGCGCATCATGCACAAGTGTCGAAACCTCAGGGGTGCACTGGTACTCGCGCATTGCATGCGATGGAGGTGCAAGTTCTTTGATTTCGCGGATACGCAGATCATCAGTATTGTGTGACACAAAAACTCCTGAATACAAATTCAAAAAATATTAAAAAACAATTTTTACTCTGTTACGGACTTACTCAAGCCGTACCACCTACAGTCAGGCCTTCCATCTTGATTGTTGGCATGCCAACACCGACGGGTACGCTCTGGCCATCCTTGCCACAGGTTCCGACGCCATTATCAAGTTTCATATCGTTCCCAATCATGCTGACGCGATTCATCGCCTCGATGCCGCTACCAATCAAGGTTGCGCCTTTGACTGGATAGGTGACCTTACCATTTTCGATCATATAAGCCTCGGAAGCTGAAAAGACAAACTTGCCGCTTGTGATATCAACCTGGCCGCCACCAAAATTCGCCGCGTAAATACCCTTTTTAACCGAGGCGATAATTTCCTCTGGCGGTGTTGAGCCACCCAGCATGAAGGTATTTGTCATGCGCGGCATCGGCAAATGAGCAAAAGACTCTCGACGGGCATTACCCGTCGCAGCCGTCTTCATCAGACGCGCATTCAAGGTGTCTTGCATATACCCACGCAAAACACCGTCCTCGATCAACACATTACGCTGACTAGGATTACCCTCGTCATCGATATTGAGCGAACCGCGACGGCCCTCAAGCGTGCCGTCATCAATCACGGTCACACCTTTGGAGGCGACCCGCTCACCGATGCGGTCAGTAAATACGCTCGAGCCCTTGCGATTGAAATCACCCTCGAGTCCATGACCCACTGCTTCATGTAACAAAATACCGGGCCAGCCAGAACCCAGCACCACCGTCATCTCGCCAGCCGGAGCCGGGCGCGCGTCCAGATTAACCATTGCTTCATGGACTGCGTTTTCTACGTAGCCACTCAGAATTTCATCAGTAAAGTATTGCAGTCCTGAACGACCGCCACCGCCACCATGGCCCGACTCGCGACGTCCGTTACGCTCGGCAATCACGGTCAATGACAAACGCACCAGCGGACGCACGTCAGCAGCCAGGCGGCCATCAGAGCCGGCAACCATGATCACGTCATATTCCATACCCAGGCTGGCCATCACCTGAATCACATGGGGATCTTTGGCGCGTGCCATTTTTTCCACACGCTCCAGTAAACCAACCTTCTCTGGCGCAGTCATGGTTCCTAACGGGTCGACAGGCGCATACAGGTTAGAGCCGGGACGTCCATCATCTGGTCGCACATAGATGCGACCCGCACCTTGTCGGGCGATCGTGCGCACCGCGTGTGCCGAAGACAGAAGCGCCTCTGGAGATAACGCATCTGAATAAGCGAAAGCGGTTTTCTCCCCAGCAACAGCGCGCACACCCACACCCTGTGAAATCGAGAAGCTTCCGGTTTTAACGATGCCTTCTTCGAGACTCCAGCCTTCGCTGCGGGTGTATTGAAAATATAAATCTGCGTAATCAACTTTGTGCGTGAATATTTCGCCAAGCGAACGCGCCATATCCGATTCTGTTAAGCCCCAAGGGTCAAGCAAAAGTGATTTAGCGGTATTGAGCGATGCATTGCCAGGATCAATCAGATTCATGAAAACCGTTTCTAGTTAGAAATTCAACACTTAAATTTTGCGTTTCAGAGCGTACGATGTCTGAGAGCTGGTAGCGCTTGCCTGACCTCGGCTAATCGTACAGGGTCTATCGTACCTGTTACTACTCCTGCATGCTCGGAAAGTACACCGAGCACTTCACCCCAGGGATCAATCAACATGCTATGACCCCAGGTTCGGCGGCCATTTTCATGCGTGCCACCCTGCGCCGGGGCCAACACGTAGCACTGATTCTCAATCGCTCGGGCACGCAACAACAATTCCCAGTGCGCCTGGCCTGTCGTATAGGTGAAGGCCGAAGGGACCAAAATCAAGTCAACTTCACCTAGGGCGCGATAAAGTTCAGGAAATCTTAAGTCATAGCAAATCGATAACCCAAGCTTAACAACTGGAATATCCAGCCGTTGCACAGTATCTCCTGCCAAAATACCCCTTGATTCGTCATAACTCTCTGCGCCGCGTGCAAAACTGAATAAATGAATTTTGTCGTAACGCGCGATTTGCTGACCGTCAGGATTAAATATCAATTGAGTATTAAATACCTTGCCTTGCGCGGGCGAGATAATCGGAATACTGCCACTCGATAGCCAGATTTTATGCTGCCTCGCAGATTCAGCCAGAAATGTCTGAATCGGTCCGGCCCCCGGCGTTTCAGCGATGTCGAGCTTGTCCGTTTCCTTCTTGCCCAGCATACAAAAATACTCAGGCAGCGCGACCAGTTGTGCGCCCTCTGAAGCGGCTTGAGCGATTAACTTTTCCGCCATGTGAAGATTATTATCAAGCGAAGCACTAGAAACCATCTGTACAGCAGAAACGATTAATTTATTATCCACTTAGTTTCCAATTCGAATAGAATCCGTCAAATTGCGCGAGTATGAATCAACACAAGTAATTAAACTTTCAGACTTCAAGGTATGACAAATATATCAATGCGTATTATTATTAGTCGAACATTTCAGTAAAAAATAATCCTGAAAATTAGGTTAATATTATTACAGTGAATATTTGATATATCCCAGAAAAAATAAAAATACTCGCAAATCATTATTTTAAAAATAAAAAACCCTTAAAACTCAACAGACTTCATAATAAAACTAATTTCAAGGAACGCATATATGGCACGCCAAAACTACGCAACGCTACAGGCTAAAATTAATAAAGAAATTGAAAAATTACAAAAACAGGCCCAGGCGCTGCAAAGCAAAAGCCGTAAACCCGTCATCAGCACGATCATTCGTCAGATGAAAGAGTACAGTATCACTCCTGAAGAAATCACAGCCGCCTTTGGCAAACCGGTTCGGACAGAAAAACCCGCTGTTAAAACAAAAACAATCAAAGCTGCTGGACCGAAAAAAACTGTTCCACCAAAATACCGTCACCCAGAGTCAGGCGCTAGCTGGACAGGGCGCGGCAAGCCTCCTGTATGGATTATCGAGGCTGAAAAAAATGGTCAGCTACGCCAGCAATTTTTGATTTAAACATTTAAATACAGGAAAACCTCAATTTCACGGATAGTGGTTATCCGGGAACTTGAGGTTTTTTTTCATACTTGATAAAAAAAATATAAATATCAGCACTTAATACCAGCACTTAATATCAGCACTTAATATCAGCACTTAATATCAGCACTTAATACCAGCATAGACTTAGATTCAAACCAAGCCTGAAAAAGTAGACTTTTTTAATCTGATTAATAATAATTAATCAATTTTAGCGCCCGAGTCGCGAACCGCCTGCCCCCACTGCAACATATCCTTATCGACGATTTTTTGAAACTCGTCCAGACCTGTCACCAATGGTGCAGCACCCTTTGATTCGAACTGAGCAATCACCGCTGGATCCTGCAAGACTTTGTTTAATTCATCATGAATTGCATTTCTGATTGCTGCAGGGGTTGCAGAGGAAACAAAAAAAGCAAACCAGGAGTCGATCGACAAGCCAGGATAACCAGCTTCAGCAAAGGTAGGCAGTTCCGGCAAGGCTGCGCTGCGTTTAGTCGCAGAGGCCGCAATCGCTTTAACCTGACCGCTCTTGATCTGTCCCATCACAGAAGGCGCACTGGCAAAAGTGCCCTGTACCTGCCCACTCATCACATCGGTCAGAGAACCCGCCACGCCCTTATAGGGTACGTGAGTGGTCTTAATACCGGCAGCAGAGTCCATCATATTGTCCAGCAAATGCGCGACCGAACCATTGCCCGAAGACGCAATATTCACTTTGCCAGGATTGGCTTTGGCATAAGCTACAAACTCGGCAAAATTATTAATCGGCAGGCTGGGCGATATCACCATCACAAAAGGCAGCGTCGCCAGCGAACCGATTGGAGCCAAATCGCGTGCTGTATCAAAGGGCATATTTTTATATAAAGATGGGTTAATCGAGTGTGTACCCGAATAACTCATGAGCCAGGTTGTGCCATCTGGTGTGGCTTTTGCAACCGCGTCGCTGCCGATATTGCCGCCTGCACCAGGACGATTTTCAACAATCACTGGAATCCCCCAGCGCTTGGTTAGCTCCTGAGCCATCACACGGGCCAGCGAGTCTGAGGCGCCAGCCGCAGTTTGTGGCACGATTACTTTAACCTGCTTGCCTGCCAGCGCCTGAGGCACCTCGGCTCGGACGATGCTCGAACCAAACAAACAGGCAAGAGTCATGGCAGCGATCTGGCTGAGTTGTTTGATTTTCATTTAGGAATATCTCCCTTTAAAGTGATGCGATGCAGCAGCCGTTTGTGGCCGTGGTAATCGTTAATTGGATTGTGAAGCACACAACGGTTATCCCAGAGCGCTATTGCACCAGGTGTCCAGTTAAAACGACAGGTGAACTCGGGCCTGACTTGATGGGCAAACAAATAGTTCAGCAAAGGCTCACTTTCCTCCTCTGTCCACCCGACAAAACGAACGGTATGGCCCGGATTGACATAGAGTGCTTTACGTCCGGTCTCTGGATGGGTTCTGACAACCGGGTGCTGGGAATTAAGCTCTTCGCGCCCCTTGCTGGTAGCCGAGTCGCCAAGCCGATCTTCGCGTGAATGAGTCACCGCAGCTTTGGCAGAGGAGTTCACCGCCAGAAGTTGATCAACAGTCTTTTTCAAGCCGTCAGAAAGCGCCTCATAGGCTGCGTAGTTACTGGCGAACATTGTGTCACCGCCGACCGGTGGTAACTCGCGCGCGATCAACATGGTGGCTGAGGGAGGCTCGGCCAGATAAGTGGTATCGGTATGCCATACCCCGCCAAAATTATGTTTCTCATGCGGTAATTTCAAAACCGGAATGATGAGGGGGAAATCAGGCAAGCCTTTAACGAAAGGATACTCAACCACCTCGCCAAAGCGTTTAGCGAATTCCAGATAGGCGGCCGGCTCAAGCGGCTGATCCCGAAAAAAAATCACTCCATGAGCAAGCCAGATTTTGCGAATCTCTGCAATCAGCGCATCGCTGACCGGCTCAAGCAGGTTGACGCCATGAATCTCAGCTCCAACGGAGCGTGTCAGGGGTTTAACAATCAATTTTGTGCTCATGTCTCGAATCTTTGGTTTAGTTCCGACTGGATGGGTTACAAGCAATTATCATAGGACAATATTGGCAATTAAGCTTTGCCTAATCTCTTTGCAATCCAAGACATCACCTGCGGACAACTGAAATGCCCACCGAAACTGGTAAGACCATTCACCGTCAAGACTATCTGCCCTACCCCTTTTCGATACCCCAGGTCAGCCTGGAATTTGACCTGGATCCTGACCAAACCTGGGTGCGCAGCACGTTGCGTGTTTTGCGCAAAACACCTGAGTCCAGCGATCTTGTGCTCAATGGCGAGGAGCTCGGACTGATTTCTGTCTATATGAACGGACGCGAACTAAGCTCGAGCGACTACACTTTGACAGAAGCGACTCTCACTCTTCATCACATGCCCGAGCAGTCTGATGTCGAGATTGTCAGTACCTGCCGCCCAAACAAGAACACGAGTCTGATGGGACTTTACGTCTCCGGTCAAAGCCTTTTTACACAATGCGAAGCAGAGGGTTTCCGCAAAATCTGCTGGTTTGCAGACCGTCCTGACGTGATGTCTATCTATAACGTCACGCTGCGCGCCGATCGCAAAGCCTTCCCTATTTTGCTGTCCAACGGTAATTTAATCCGGCAAAACGAGCTCGCAGACGGCCGTCACGAGGCGCAATGGCATGACCCCTTTGCCAAGCCCTGTTATCTGTTCGCGTTGGTCGCCGGCAATTTTGCCTGTCGCGAGCACACCACCCAAACAGCGAGTGGGCGTAGTGTGTTGTTGCAAGTCTATAGCGATCCGGGCACCGAAAGCCAGACGGCCTGGGCCATGGAGTCGCTTGAGCGCTCCCTCAAATGGGACGAGGAGCGTTTCGGTTTAGAGCTGGATCTGGACCGGTTCATGATCGTCGCAGCCCGAGATTTCAATATGGGAGCGATGGAAAACAAAGGGCTCAATGTTTTCAATGCGGCCTATGTTCTGGCTGACCCCAATACTGCGACGGATGCGAATTACGATGCCATCGAATCCGTCATCGGGCACGAGTATTTCCATAACTGGACCGGTAATCGTGTCACGTGCCGAGACTGGTTCCAGCTTAGCCTCAAAGAAGGCTTAACAGTATTTCGTGATCAGGAATTCAGTGCCGATATGATGGCTCGAGACCTGAGCTCAGAGGCTGCACAAAGTGCCCGCGCCGTCAAAAGGATCGAGGATGTCATCGGACTGCGTGCTGTACAGTTCCCGGAAGACAGGGGTCCCATGGCCCATCCGATTCGTCCCGAGAGCTACCAGGAAATCGGTAATTTTTATACGGCAACCGTTTATGAAAAAGGTGCAGAAGTCATTCGCATGCTACATACCTTGCTTGGCGAAACAGTCTTTCGCGCAGGGATGGACGAGTATTTCAGACGCCATGACGGCCAGGCTGTTACATGTGACGACTTCGTCAGTGCTATGCAATGGGCGTATCAACAAAAAAATCCGCAGAAAAATCTTGATGCATTTCGCCGCTGGTATGTGCAGGCAGGCACACCGCGTGTCAGTGTTTCTGTCGCTTATGATGCCGGGTCAAAAAAATGTCTCGTCACGCTATCGCAGCAGTGTGACCCAGTCGGTGTTGAAAAACAAACAGGGATGGCGAAAAAAGCTTTTCACATTCCGGTTTTATTTGGAATGCTCGACCAGTCAGGCAAGGATATCCCACTGGTCATAGAAGGAAAAGTTTCAAATACTGCTTTGTTAGAACTCACCGAGCCCTCGCAGAGCTGGACATTTGAAAATATACCCACTGCACCAACACCATCAATCTTGCGTAACTTTTCTGCCCCAGTCATTATTGACTATCCCTATGCAGATCAGGAGCTCGCCTTAATTTCTGCTCATGACAGTAATGCCTTTACCCGCTGGGAAGCCGGGCAGCAGCTTGCTACACGCCAGCTCCTCAATATGGCAAAAAGCTGGCGCGACACGGGCTGGAGCGGCACGGTGGCGCCAGTCATGCTCGAGGCCTGGCGGGCCATCCTCTCAGATGCGAAGCTCGATTCTGGCTATCGGGCACACGCGCTGAGCCTGCCCTCGGAAAAAGCCATCGCTGAGCGCATGACTCCCATTGATCCCCTGGCAATCTTTCAGGCGCGCCGTGTTCTTCGACAAGTGCTCGGTCAGGACAATACAGCACAGCTACTGAGTATCTATCAGGATCAAAAAACACCAGGTCCTTACTCACCTGCTCCGGGACCTGTCGGTCGACGCTCGCTCAAAAATCTCGCGCTTGCCTACCTTATGGCGGCTGGCCATCCACAAGCCACGACGTTGGCTCAACAGCAATTCAATCACGCCACCAATATGACCGACCGTATGGCTGCGCTCACCATACTGGCGCAAGAACATCCGAGTGAAGAAGCAAGCCAGGCCATCACGCTCTTTTATGAAAACTGGCAACAAGACCCCTTAGTGATTGATAAATGGTTTGCAGTTCAGGCGAGTTCTCCCAGCACGTCAGTGGCACACATGCAGGGCTTAATGGCACACCCCGCCTTTACCCTGCGCAATCCAAACCGTGCACGAGCGCTGATCTTTACGTTCTGCTCGCAAAACTCCCAAGGCTTTCATGCTGAGGATGGCAGTGGCTATGCGTTTTGGGCAGATCAAGCACTGGCCTTGGATAAGATCAACCCTGAAGTCGCCGCCAGGCTCGCACGTGCGATGGACCACTGGGCACGCATGATCCCCTCTGTCAGCGCACTCATGCGCAGTCAGCTTGAACGCGTGGCGTCTGCGCCCAACCTGTCGCGTAATACGCTGGAAATCATCACCAAGTCGCTTTCTTTATAATTAGCAAAACGCCAGTCATCCAACCGTTACGCACATTAATAGATACTCGATACTCAAACCTACCTTTTCAGAGCAACATGAAACGCAAAACACTCACGCAATACCTGGTTGAGCAACAGCGCTCAGCCCACGCACTTAGTTCAGAAGTCCGGCTGCTGATCGAAATCGTATCGCGTGCCTGTAAAACGATCAGCCATGCAGTGAGCAAAGGCGCACTGGGCGGTGTGCTGGGAAGTCTTGAAAGCGAGAACGTACAGGGCGAGGTGCAAAAAAAACTCGACGTTATTTCCAACGAGGTTCTGCTCGAAGCAAACGAATGGGGTGGTCACCTCGCTGCGATGGCCTCCGAGGAAATGGAAACTATCCATCTGATTCCTAATCGCTACCCAAAAGGCGAGTTTCTGTTGCTGTTTGATCCTCTCGATGGCTCTTCCAACATTGATGTCAACGTCTCGATTGGTACGATTTTTTCTGTACTGCGAGCCCCCGCAAGTGCCTCAGGCCGCGAAGTCACAGAAGACGACTTCATGCAACCTGGTAGCACCCAGGTTGTCGCAGGTTACGCCGTCTATGGTCCCCAGACCATGTTGGTACTGACGATTGGCAATGGCGTTATGGCGTTCACGCTTGATCGTGAGATGGGCTCCTGGATTATGACGGGTGAAAATCTCCGCATCCCCGAAGACACCAAAGAATTCGCTATCAATATGTCCAACATGCGTCATTGGGCACCTCCGGTCAAGCGTTATGTCGATGAGTGCCTGGCCGGTAAAACGGGCCCTCGCGAAAAAGATTTCAACATGCGCTGGATCGCCTCAATGGTGGCCGACGTGCATCGTCTGATCACACGGGGCGGTATATTTATGTACCCTTGGGACTCGCGCGAGCCTAACAAACCAGGCAAACTGCGCCTGATGTACGAAGCTAATCCAATGAGCATGCTGGTTGAACAAGCCGGTGGAGCCTCAACCAATGGTTTGGAGCGCATACTCGACATCCAGCCCACTTCGCTGCATCAGCGCGTTGGTGTAGTGATGGGCTCTAAAAATGAAGTGGACCGAGTCACCCGCTATCACCACGAAGCGCAGGCTTGACCATGGCCTGTCTGGTTTTAAGTTTGTCCGCCTCATAGTAGTTTTGAAGTTTGACAGCCCCAGTCCAAGCACAGAAGACTGATCGCAAGAAACTAATGACTACCTGCTGAGAGTGCAAAACTTAAAAGCCCTGCCGCAATTTGAAACGGCAGGGCTTTTAACTGTGGTGCGTGTTGTGAGGAAATATTATTCCATCGTGAACACGGTCGCGCCGGTTGTTTTGCGAGCGGCCAAAGCGGTTTGCGCCTCGGCAGCCTGTGCCAGGGGATAGCGCTGATCGATCCGAACCTTGATTTTCTTTTTCAAGACCAGTTCGAACAACTCGTCTGCCGCGGCTTGCATTTTTTCAGGTGTGTTGACGTGTGTGCCAAGAGTTGGACGTGTCACAAACAAGGAGCCCTTGCTGGCAAGTATGCCCAGGTTGACACCATCGACTGGGCCCGAAGCATTTCCATAGCTGATCATCAAACCACGGGGCTGCAAGCAATCCAGAGAGGCCAGCCAGGTGTCTTTGCCGACACCGTCATAGACCACTGGGACTTTCTTACCCTTGGTGAGTTCCATCACGCGTTCAACGACGTTTTCTTTCGAATAATCGATCACCTGCCAGGCGCCATTGGCTTTAGCCAGGGCGGCTTTTTCAGGGCTTGAAACGGTGCCGATCAATTTGACGCCAAGGGCCTTGGCCCACTGGCAAGCGATCAGTCCAACACCACCCGCAGCAGCATGAAACAGAATCGTTTCGCCGCCTTGCAGACGATAGGTCTGACGGAATAAATACTGAACCGTCAATCCTTTGAGCATAATGGCTGCGGCTTCTTCGAAACTGATGCCAGCAGGCAGATGTACAACTTGCGCTGCGGGGACGTTGCGCGCCTGAGCATAGCCACCGAGCGGGCTTTGACCATAGGCAACACGATCACCGACCTTAAAGCGTTTTTTAGCATTTTTACCGACAGCGGTAACAATACCTGCGCCTTCGGCGCCCAAACCGTGTGGCAAAGGCTGTTTATACAAGCCCTGACGGAAGTAAATATCGATGAAATTCAAACCAGCAGCGTGCTGCTGGATGGTTATTTCGTTATCAGCAGGTGCTGGCACTTCGATTTCTACGAGTTGCAGGACTTCAGGACCGCCGTTTTCTGCGATCTGGATAGCTTTTACTAAATTAGTCATATGTGCTCCTGACAAATGTGTTTGCGGCAAAGAGAATTTTTTTGTTCGTGGGGCGAGTTTATCTCAGCCAAGGTAAAATGTACGTCTATCTAAAACAAAATTGCAGGGAATTATGGCCGGACACAGTAAATGGGCCAATATCCAGCACCGTAAAGGTCGCCAGGATGCCAAACGCGGAAAACTCTGGACCAAGATCATCCGTGAAATCACCGTTGCCGCGCGAGCTGGCGGTGCAGACCCGGATGCCAACCCGAGACTGCGTCTTGCCTGGGATAAAGCCAACGCGGCCAACATGCCCAAGGACAATGTCCAGCGCGCCATCACAAAAGGCGTGGGCGGTGCAGACGGTTCAAATTTTGATGAAATCCGCTACGAAGGCTACGGCCTGGCTGGCGCAGCTGTTGTCGTTGACTGCATGACCGACAACCGCACCCGGACCGTGGCGGATGTAAGACATGCTTTCTCCAAACACGGGGGCAACCTTGGCCAGGAAGGCTCAGTCGCCTTTATGTTTACGCATTGCGGCCAGTTTATTTTTGCACCTGGCACCTCGGAAGACGCTGTCATGGAAGTCGCTCTCGATGCCGGTGCTGATGATGTCACGACCGATGCGGAAGGCGTGATCGAGGTGATATGCCCCGTCAATGCTTTTGCAGCCGTTCGCGATGCGCTGAGCGCAAAAGGCCTGACACCCGAGATGGCTGACATTGTCATGAAACCCAACAACGAAGTCGAGCTTGACGGTGATAACGCCATCAAAATGCAAAAACTTCTCGACGCGCTTGAAAGTCTCGACGACGTTCAAGAGGTCTACACCAATGCAGTCATGGACGAGCAAGGTTAATTCAGCATGAAACTCCTAGTCATCGGCTCAGGTGGCCGTGAACACGCCCTTGCCTGGCGCTTATTGCAATCTCCACGCGTCAAGCACGTTTATGTTGCGCCTGGCAATGGCGGTACTGCAGTCATGCAAGGCACCTCTAATGTTGCGCTTTCCTCACCTGAGGATCTCGCAGCCTTTGTTAAAAACGAAGGCGTTGCTTTGACTGTTGTCGGACCAGAAGCACCACTGGCAGGGGGTGTCGTGGATGTATTTCGCGCCCAAGGCTTGAAGATTTTCGGCCCGACGCAAGCGGCAGCCCAACTCGAGAGCTCGAAAGATTTCGCCAAAGCTTTCATGGTGCGTCACCGAATCCCGACAGCTGAGTATCAGACCTTTACTGATCCGCTTGCTGCTCATACCTACATTGATGCAAAAGGCGCACCGATCGTCATCAAAGCCGATGGCCTGGCTGCAGGCAAAGGCGTTGTTGTAGCGATGACTGCTCGCGAAGCGCACGAAGCCGTCGACGCCATGCTCGGCGATGGCTCGCTCGGTTCAGCAGGAGCGCGCGTCGTCATCGAAGAGTGCCTGCCTGGGGAGGAGGCCTCTTTCATCATTTTGTGCGATGGTATTAATATTCTGCCCCTCGCAACGAGCCAGGATCACAAGCGTTTAATGGATGCAGACCAGGGTCCGAATACCGGTGGCATGGGAGCTTACTCGCCCGCACCCGTTGTGACTCCAGTGATTCATCAGCGCATCATGCGCGAAGTCATTGAGCCCACGATCCAAGGCATGCGCGCCGATGGAATTCCCTTTACAGGTTTTTTGTATGCCGGCGTCATGATCGGGGAAGGCGCAGATGCAACCCGCCCGATCAAGGTACTAGAATTCAATTGCCGCATGGGAGACCCTGAAACACAACCTATAATGATGCGTATCCGCAGTGACCTGCTTGACGTATTTGAACATGGTGTAAATGGCACGCTTGATCAGGCCAGTATTGACTGGGATCCCCGGACTGCTTTGGGAGTCGTCATGGCTAGCGCGAACTACCCTGCCACACCACGTCTGGGCGACGCCATTACAGGCATACCGTTACCTCAATCTGATTGCGTAGTGTTTCACGCAGGTACAGTTCTCAAAGAAGGTGTAGTGCTGACCTCTGGTGGTCGAGTACTTTGTGTCACAGCGCTTGACGACTCTGTGCGTTCAACGCAAAAACGCGTTTACGCTGTGGTTGATACGATTAACTTTGATGGTGCACAATTCAGACGGGATATCGGCTGGCGTGCACTGGAGCCGCGCTAATTGTCTGAAGTCAATGTTCCTGCTGTTCGCAGTTATCTGCTTGGTTTGCAAAACCATATCGTTGGCGCGCTAGAGTCCGTCGAAGGCTCGAACTTTCTGACTGATCAGTGGCTACGTGACGAAGGTGGAGGCGGCATCTCTCGCCTGATTGAAGGCGGCCAAGTCTTCGAGCGTGCAGGCGTGTTATTTAGCCACGTGATGGGCACGACGCTTCCTCCCTCGGCTACAGCACATCGCCCTGAGGTCGCAGGACGACCTTGGGAAGCCATGGGCGTCTCGATGGTGCTGCATCCCTGCAACCCATACATTCCGACAACGCACATGAATGTCAGAATGTTTGTCGCAAAGGCTCAGCCAGATACCGAGCAGAAAGACGTGTTCTGGTTTGGGGGTGGCATGGACCTGACGCCTTATTACGTCTTTGAAGAAGACGCACGTCATTTTCATCAGGTCAACAAGGATGCCCTCGATCCGCACAGCCCTACTGCCTATGCGGATTACAAAAAATGGTGCGATGAATATTTTTATCTTAAACACCGCAAAGAAACACGTGGTATTGGCGGTGTGTTTTTTGATGATCTGAGCACGGGAGGATTTGACGCCTCCTTTGCGTTGATGCGCTCAGTCGGCGATGCGTTTACCCATGCCTATATGCCGATTGTTGAAAAACGCCTTAACACTGCGTTTGGCGAGCGTGAGCGCGACTTTCAGGCCTACCGCCGGGGTCGCTACGTTGAATTCAATCTGGTGTTTGACCGGGGTACCTTGTTTGGTCTGCAATCGGGTGGCAGGACGGAATCAATCCTGCTTTCCATGCCACCGGTAGCCAACTGGCGCTACAACTGGCAAGCCGAGCCTGGTACTGCCGAGGCAGCTCTGCAACAGTATCTGACCCCGAGAGACTGGGTCTGATGCGTATCGGCCTGCTCGGAGGGAGTTTTGATCCAGTACATCGCGCGCATCTGGAACTGGCGCGTACAGGGTTGAGAGCGCTCAATCTCGATCAAGTCCAATTGATACCGGCCGGACAACCATGGCAGAAACCTCCTCTGGGTGCCTCGACCGAGGACCGCCTGCAGATGATCAAACTAGCGCTCGAACAGGAGCCAGGACTCATCGTTAATCCAGTTGAAATAAACCGAACTGGCCCCACTTACACCATTGAGACGCTTGAATCGTTGCCGCCAGGCCCAGAATATTTCTGGATCCTCGGTGCCGACCAGCTTGCAAATTTTTGCACCTGGCGTCGCTGGCAGGAGATTGTGTCGCGCGTGCAACTGGTTGTGGCGCAGCGCCCGGGCTCTGATCTGATTGCTCCTCCAGAGCTAGCCTCCTGGATGCAGTTACACGATAAACGGCTGATTCACCTACCCTTTGAACCACTCGACATCTCAGCCAATGAAATCCGCAAACGGACGGCTCTGGCTGAGTCCACCTCTGACTTCTTACCCGAAGCAGTTGGTCAATACATTACCGCTCGCGGTCTTTACCGTCAGCACACAGCCTGACAGGACACTAAAAAATGGATATTACAAAACTGCAACGCGCAGTGGTTGATGCACTCGAAGACGTGAAAGCTCAAGACATACAGGTGTTTAATTCGACGCACCTGACTAGCTTGTTTGATCGCGTAATCGTCTGCTCTGCCACCTCAAATCGTCAAACCCGCTCACTGGCTAACAGCGTTTGTGAAAAAGTCAAAAGTATTGGCGAGACCGTTATCGCTACCGAAGGCGAAGATACGGGTGAATGGGTACTCGTCGATGTCGGCGATATTGTGATTCACATCATGCAACCTGCGATTCGTGCCTACTATCACCTGGAGCAGATCTGGGGTGGTAAGCCTGTTCACATGAAACTTTTACCTGAGTCGACGCGCCCGGTCGTAGCAGCAGGTGAAAAATTCGATCCAATGGCGATTTCTACCGAAGAGCCAGTCGGACGCCGTGCTCAGAGCCGTGCAGCGAATCGTGTCTCGGCACCAACAGGACGCTCATCGCGCCCTGCCCGCTCAACACGGTAATTCCACCTATCTGCAAAGAGATCAGGAATGAGTCTGGCATGAAGATCACCATTATTGCTGTCGGTGCTCGCATGCCAGACTGGGTAGAAGCCGCCTGGAGTGATTATGCCAAGCGGCTACCAGCCGAATGGGCCATTACACTTAAGGAAATCAAACCCGAGGCACGCACCAGCGGTAAGACTGCGGTGCAAATGATGGCAGCCGAGGCCAAACGCATTGAGGCGGTCATCCCTGAGGGTTGCTTGCGCGTCGCACTCGACGAGCATGGTCGAGACTACACAACTCATAAATTCGCTGAAGTGATGGGTGGATGGCATAACAACAGCCAATCACTTGCCATTATTATTGGAGGTCCCGACGGCCTGGATGCTGATTTAAAAAAATCGTGTCAAAGCATGCTTCGTTTATCATCCATGACAATGCCACACCCTATGGTCAGAGTCGTCTTAATTGAACAAATCTATCGCGCATGGTCACTTCTTAATAACCACCCCTACCATCGTGATTAATGTATTCGGATCAATTTAATTGTTGAATATTTATCTTGCGTCTGCGAGTCCTCGAAGAAGTGAATTACTAAAGCAATTAAATATTGCTCATATCGTCCTGAATGTACCAGCAACACCAGGTGAGGATGAACCACGGCACGCGAACGAATCTCCTTTGAGATACGTTCAACGTACAGCTTTTGACAAAGCAGAACGCGCCATAGCCTGGGTTAAAGCTCAATCAAGCGTATTGGATATTAATCAGCCTATATTGACAGCCGATACAACGGTTGCGTTTGGTGATCAGGTTCTCGGTAAGCCGGGAGATCAAACAGAAGCACGTCAAATTCTCAGGGCACTCTCAGGCAACACTCATATTGTCTATACAGCGGTTGTAGTGAGTCATGCGGGTAAACAATGGCAAGCGTTATCAACCTCACGGGTGAGCTTTACACAACTTAGCGACGAAGATATTTCACGTTATATCGAAAGCAGAGAGCCATTCGGCAAAGCCGGTGCCTACGGCATACAAGGACTCGCTGCTAAATACATTTCTAATCTCGACGGTAGCTATACCGGAGTAATGGGGTTGCCTTTATTTGAAACGGCAGAACTATTAAAACAAGCAGGTTTCAAACTCTAAAGCAAAAATCTACGAATCAAGTTTATTCAAAATTCTACGATTCAAGTTTATTTACTAGCGTAAAAAACAAAACCCCGTGGCATTAAGCCACGGGGTTTTGAGGTGTAAGAGCTTGACAATGTCCTACTTTCACAGACGTACGTCCACTATCATCGGCGCTAAGGTGTTTCACGGTCC
>Ga0208105_1000115_pt1 | contig 34380 bp, 29 predicted proteins | sample CryBogCBE16Jul07_FD_184574 | JGI IMG/M metagenome (GOLD analysis project Ga0208105, IMG submission 184574) | Freshwater microbial communities from Crystal Bog, Wisconsin, USA - CBE16Jul07 (SPAdes) | ecosystem: Environmental > Aquatic > Freshwater > Lake | place: Crystal Bog, Wisconsin, USA... | reverse complement strand
ATGCCTGCCTGGGGTTTCTGGTTCCTGCCAGGCTCTCTTTGCTGGACCAGGCGGGCCAACAGATTTCTGGCGATCGAGCCAGTAAAACATTAGCACTTCATAAGCGGATTTATGCCTGCTCCGAGCAGGCGATGTGCGTAATTCATACGCACTCCTCCTATCTGGTTGATCTGACCTTACGAGGCGTATGGTGTACACAAGATATTGTTCCTGCGATCACGCCTTACTATGTCATGAAAGTAGGACATGTCCCGCTCGTACCTTATTTTCCGCCTGGAGATGTGCGGGTGGCGGATTGTGTTGAACGCTTGATTCTGGATGCTGCCGAGCGAGAGCTGCCGCTCAGGGCTGTGATGTGCGAGCGTCTGGGCCCTCAGGTCTGGAACGACACACCTTCGAGCGCGATGGCCACACTCGAGGAGCTCGAAGAAACGGCAAAGCTATGGTTGCGTGGTAATCAGACTGCAGTGCCCCTATCCGATGCGCAGATAGAAGAACTGCGTCAACAATTCAAAGTCAAATGGTGAAGCAATGAATATTCTCATTACAGGTGGTGCTGGCTTTTTAGGTACCCTATTGACGCGTGCGCTTTTAAAACGCGGTACTTTGCGGGGTCAGAAAATCAGCTCCTTGACCGTGACAGATCTGGCTGCACCTTCTCATCCGGAAGTCGTGGGTCATCCGCTTTTGCGTGTCGATACTGGCGATCTGCTCAAGCAAATGGATCGTTTGCTGCAAAATGAATTCGATGCCGTCTTTCATATGGCCTCGGCTGTGTCGGGTGAATGCGAGGCAGATTTTGATCTGGGACTCAGGTCGAATCTGGATGCCACAAGGCGCCTGCTGGATGGTTTGCGAGCACAACAAGGCCGCACCGGGGTTGCGCCATTGTTATTCTTTTCCAGTTCGGTTGCTGTGTTTGGCTCTGATCCTGCCATACCTCTTGCCCCTGTGGTGCAAGACACAACTTTGCCTACACCCCAGTCAAGTTATGGCATTCATAAATTTATCTGCGAACAACTGGTGGCTGACTATACCCGCAAGGGTTACATCGATGGCCGCGTGGCACGGCTAATGACGGTGTCGGTCAGACCGGGGCGTCCTAATGGCGCGGCCTCGAGTTTTTTATCCGGGATTATTCGCGAACCCCTCGCAGGTGTGCCAGCCGTGTGTCCGGTTGCGTTGTCAACGGCGGTTGCACTGGCATCCCCAGCAACCACCATCGAGGGAATACTGGCGGTCGCTGAGGCTTCGCGTGAAAAGTTCGGTGGAAGAACTGCGCTGAATTTACCTGCACTGACCGTCACCGTCGCACAGATGCTACAGGCTCTTGAAGAGGTTGCTGGCAAAGAAGTTGCCGGGCTTGTGACACTCAAACCTGACGCTGCGATCGAGCGTATCGTGGGGGGCTGGCCGTCAAAGTTTGACTGCCAGCGTACCCATCAGTTTGGTTTGAAGCCTGATGCGTCCTATCAGGACATTATCAGGCAATACATCGATATGACGCGTTAAGACTTCTACACCACGATCGCGTGCGCAGCGCCATCCATGGTCAGGATGGTGCCTGTCACGTAACTCGCACGATCGGAGGCCAGATAGACCACGGTGTCGGCGACTTCTTCAGGCGTTGCGAGTCGGCCCATCGGAACTTTTTTGGTGGCTTGCACCATCGCTTCGTCTTCAGTGATTTTTTCATGCTTGGCGGTGACTGACATGCCTTCTTTGAGGCGCTCGGTTAGTGTCGCGGCAGGGTTCACTGCATTGACGCGCACGCCATAAGGCGCGTAGGCCGCAGCCAAGCCAGCACTCGCAAGCATCAAGGCAGCGTTGGCACTGCCTCCAGAGATGTGCAAGGTCGAAGCGACCTTACCCCCGGCACCCACGACGTTGATCACGACACCTTTGCCACGCGCACCCATACGCTTGATTGCGGGATCCATCATGTTGATATAGGTGAAAAACTTTGAGTCCATCGCATCGCGCCAGACCTCTGGTTTCAGATCAGGGGCAGCAGCTCTTTTTGCAGCACCGGCCGAGTTCACCAAAACATCCAGTGGGCCGAAAGCTTTTTCTGCTGCATCGAGCGCTTGCAGCGCGGAGGCGGCATTTTTTAAATCTGCCGAGTAGACAGCAATACGTTCGCCGCAGCCCGGAATTTGTTTGATCAAAGACTGTTTGGCTGCATCGAGTGTGGCCTGGTCGCGTGACACGAGACTGACTTTAGCGCCTTCTTCGAGAAATACTTTTGCGCAGGCCAGGCCAATACCTTTGCTGCCGCCTGTGATGAGTACATGATGATTGTTTAAATGTAAGTCCATTTCTGCTCCAATTTTTTTCTAAGTGTATGGGGTAAACAAGTTTAAATGTCTAAATAATTGTTTAGTTAACTCTGATTTTTTTAATTAAATCTGCATCGAATTCGAGCCCCCAACCTGGCAGGGTGCTCAGCGTCATCCTACCGTCCCGGATAACAGGACGATTGACAACCAGCGTGTGGTAGAGCGGATCGCGGTCAGGTTGCATGAACTCAACACATTGACCATTTGGTACACCCGCAGCGAGCGCGGCACCAACCTGTGTCTCGAGGTGCGACATGATGCCTATTCCAAAGGTATCGGCAAGCATTGCGACTTTACGCCACTCTGTTGGGCCACCCCCCCAGCTTGGATCAAAGTTACAGATGTCGATCGCGCCCGCGCTCATCAATTCCCGGCATCCTGCCTTGGTGATTTCGCTTTGGCCCGCGCAGAGCGGTATGTTGATGGTGCGGCGCAAGCGAGCGAGATCGAGCTTGTCGTTCTGCCAATGACAAGGCTCCTCGATCCAGCGGATATCGTACTGCTCGATGGCTCTGGCAAATCTGAGTGCCTCTTCGAAAGACCAACCTTGATTCGGATCAGGCATCAGCCAGAAATCAGGTCCCGCGCCATCGCGTGCCGCACGCACACGTTCTGCATCTTGCTCGGGCGACAGCGCACCGACCTTCAGTTTGCAACCCGAGAAACCTTGCTCTTTGAGCGAAGCCATTTCTCGAGCGACCTCAAGCAGGTCGTCGCGAGGTTTGTAATAACCACCCATCGCAATCGCGGCAATAGAGTCGGCTTGACCACCCCAGACGTGATGCAGAGGGGCTTGCATGGATTTGCCTACGGCATCCCAGATGGCGGCATCGACACAGGCGATCGCTCGAATGGCCATACGTCGGTCACGCAGAATGTCTCGTGTGACCGGGTGCATCGCCTGCCAGCAGGCTTCGACGTGCAAGGCGTTGCGACCGAGCAGACGCGGAGTAATTTCCTCTTGAATCAGTCGTACGATTTCTTTCTGGCCGGTATCTTCGTTGTTGCTGAAACACTCGCCCACGACGCCGCTACTCGTATGGATGCGCGTCAGGACGGTGCACCGCATGGTGATCGTAGCCGTCGCGGCTTTGAGTGGTTTTGCCAGGGGCATCCGTAACGCGATGACCTCGATGCGCTCTATTTTCATCGTGTTACTCAGGTTTGATACCTTGTTGTTTGATCAGCGCTGTCCAACGGTCGATTTCACCATAAACGGTTTTTGCGGCTTCATCGGGAGTGCCTGCAACTTTGATCAGTCCCATATCGTTTAGACTTTTCTGGGCTTCCGGTGTGCTTAAGCCTGCATTGATTTCTTTATTCAGTCGCTCAATGACCGGGTCAGGTGTACCTTTGGGCGCAGCAAAGGCCACCCAGAAATCCATCGTCATGTTGGGCAGCCCAACCTCTGAGGCTTTGGGTACTTCTGGCAGGGCTGGTGAACGCTGATCAGACAACACCATGAGCGCACGGAGTTTTCCACTCTGGATATAGGGCAAGACTGTTGTCACGGTGCTCACTAAGATCTGCACTTGTCCCGCCATCAGATCTGCCAGCACTGCGCCTGCGCCCTTATAGGGTACATGCACGACAGAGACGCCGGTGAGGCTTTTGAATAACTCACCACCCAGATGGGTATTCGTGCCAATGCCTCCTGAGCCAAAGTTCAGTTTGTCTGGCTGCGCTTTAGCCAGGGCGATTAACTCTTTCATGTTTTTGGCTGGTACGTTTGGATTGACGACCAGTACGTGTGGCACTGAGACGGCCATCGTGATCGGCACAAACGCTGTTTTTGGATCATAGGGCAGGTTAGGGGTGAGCCCTGCCGCTGTGGAATAAGACATATCCATCGTGAGCAGTGTGGTGCCGTCAGGTGCGGCACGCGCAGCAGCATTACGGCCGACTACTCCTCCACCGCCAAGTTTGTTTTCAACGATGACGGGGGTGTTGGTGCGACTGCCGAGTTGTTGTGCGACAAGTCTGGCGACAATATCGGTTGCACCTCCAGTGGCAAAGGGCACGATGATCGTGATCGGTTTGTTATTGCCTTGCTGCGTTTGTGCAGAGCTTTGAGCACTCAAGCCTATGGCAAAGCAAGCGAGCGTTGCGGCGAATAGGTTTAGTCTGTTGAGGCATTGCATAGTGCTGTCTCCGTAGTCTTTTATCTTTTCTATTGGTGTTTCAAAATCTGTTTGTAGCAGATTTTGTGTTTGTATCAGAATTTAAGGCCACTCTCCTGAATTAATTGAGCCCATTGACGTTGTCCACTAGCAATATAGTCACGGGCATATTCGGCTGTGCCACCCATGGCGCTGCTGCCTTCGGCCTCGAGTTGTTGAAGTAATACAGGATTTTTTAGAGCTTGATTGATGCTTAGGTTGAAACGTTGAATGGTTTCTTCGGCCATACCTGCGGGGCCTACAACGACTTTCCAGTCAACCGCCTCAAACCCTGGGAACCCTGACTCGGCAATGGTGGGTATTGCGGGGAACATAGTCAGTCGTTTGGCTGAAGTGACGGCGAGTGCGCGCAATTTGCCTGATTGGATGAGAGGCAGGATGCCTTGTGGAGTTGCCATCATGAAATCCGTTTGTCCACCAATCAAATCTGTCAGAGCGGGAGAGGCGCCCTTATAGGGCACGATCAGCACTTTATATTTAGCTTGTTGCGCGAGTAACTCTCCTGCCAGATGCCCGACCGTCCCGAGCGCAGCGACGGCCTGTCGCAATTCGGTGGGGGTGGTGCGAGCTTTGTTGAGCAGATCAGCTAAAGATGTAAATTCTGACTGCGCAGAGACGACCAGGAGCATCGGGACTTGGGCGATCAGTGCGATTGGACTGAAATCTTTCGCGGCCTGAAAAGGCATGGCAGGCATGATGGCCGGATTGATCGCCAGATTGGAAGTCTGACCCATACCAATCGTGTAGCCATCGGGTTTGGCCTTTGCGATCTGGTCCAGGCCGATATTGCCACCCACACCTGGTTTATTTTCAATGACAAAGGTCCATTTCGTCTCGCGTGCCATTTTGTCTGTGAGGTTTCGACTCACGACATCCGTGCCTCCCCCCGGGGTGTAGGGGACGATAAATTTGATCGCGTGCTCTGGCCAGTTATCTTGCGCCTGCGCTTGACCAGACAGGGTGATCAGGGACATGCATACTGAAAGCAGCAAAGAAAGCAGCCGGGTATGACGCATGTGAGAACTGAGCAAATGCAATGCCCGTGCCATACTTGCATGCAAGCTACCCGCTGTAATCATTCTTGCGTACCAATCACGCCATCGACTTTAAGTTGTTCGATTGTCTGCGCGCTGTAGCCAATCGATTGCAGCAGTTCAAGCGTGTCGGCTCCAAGTTTTGGAGGATTGTTGCGCAGCTTTAGACGCTCACCATTAAGAGCGAGCGGCAGCAGCGCCACGCGTGTCTGAATCTCGCGGCCAGCCCCAGTGTTATCGGCTGCAACAGTGACGGGCGTCAAGCCGCCCGTCGCAAGCAGATGAGGATCATCAAACAGATCCTGTGGGCGCGTGATGGGAGCGTAAGGCAGACCGGTTTTTTCAAAACGCTGGCTAAGCTCTGCTGCGCTGAAGGGTTTAAACCGCTCGCGCAGGACTGGTATGAGCCAGCTACGTAATTTGACGCGATCATTGTTTGTGACCAGACGCGGATCATCTCTCAAGTCATCAAAACCAAACTCTTTACACAATATTGCCCACTGCGTATCGCTCACCGCAGATAAAAAGATTTGCTCATCGTCTTTGACTTTAAATACGTCATAAACCGCCCAGGCACTGATGCGCTCAGGCATTGGATTAGCTGCGACTCCTGTGACGGCGTATTGCATCATGTGCTGCGCGACAAGGAACACGTTGTTTTCAAATAAGGCACTGGCGACTTCGCCACCTTTACCGGTCCGCGCGCGTTGTTGCAGGGAGGCGAGCACGCCAATCGCACCAAACATTCCGCCCATGATGTCGTTGACGCTTGTGCCTGCTCGCAAAGGGCGGCCCTCGGGTCCAGTCATATAGGCCAGGCCGCCCATCATTTGTACCACCTCATCCAAGGCGGTGCGATGCTCGTAGGGACCAGGCAGGAAGCCTTTGTGTGAAACGTAAATGAGTTTCGGATTCAGTTTGGAGAGCGCCTCATAACCAAAGCCCAGGCGCTCCATGGTGCCACCCTTGAAATTTTCACTGAATACATCAGCGCCAGTGACGAGTTTCAAAATGATTTCACGACCTCTGGGGTCTTTTACATCGACTGCAATACTTTTTTTATTACGGTTAAACATTGGGAAAAAACCCGCGCCAGACCCTAATAATTTGCGTGTGTTATCGCCTGCGATAGGTTCGACCTTGATGACTTCTGCTCCGAGGTCTGCGAGGATCATCCCACAGGTCGGTCCCATCACCATGTGAGTGAATTCAACAACGCGAATACCAGCGAGTGGTAGTGGTTCAGCCATGATTAACCTTTAATGTTTTGCTCAGGTGTTTTGCATTGCAACACCTTGCACGGAATTTTTAGATGGATTGTTATAACATCGGTCTATTCATGATGCAGAATTGCTGCGCAGCAACATTTAGGATTTCAGATGTCAAACAATATCCTGGTCAAAAAAGTCGACTACCTTGATGCCGCCGACGCCGCAGCACTGGTCGGTTTACTAGATATGTATGCACGGGATCCGATGGGAGGTGCGCAGGCGCTGGACGAACAAGTCAAAGCACGTTTATGCACGGATCTGGCCAACCACTTCGGCGCGGTTAGCTGGATCGCTTATGCAGGAGACAAGCCGATTGGTTTGTTGAATGCGTTTACGGGTTATTCCACGTTTAAAGCAAGACCTTTGATGAATGTTCATGATATTGCAGTCGCTCCCGCTTACAGAGGGCAGGGGGTTGGTCAGGCGTTACTCGACGCGCTGGAAAAGCATGCAGTGCAGAGTGGTTGTTGCAAACTCACGCTCGAGGTGCTGAGCGGCAATCAGGTGGCGCAACGTGCCTATCAGCACTTTGGCTTTGAGCAATATGCGCTGAGTGCAGCGACAGGCCAGGCTCTTTTCATGCAAAAGTGGCTTTGACCAGTCGTTCGTCAAAGCCACTGTTTTTCAGCGCTACGGGTAGTTCGACACGCTTAAAACGAAGCTACCGCTCCATTTGAGCGTGGATCGTAGCCGCCTTCGAGCACACCGTTCGGATGACGAATCAGCATGCCAGCGTGACCGACTGCTTCGTCGTAGGCTCCGATTGTTTCGACCTCATGGCCTAGCGCCCGGAGTTGTTGCAAGGTGCTTTCGCTGAAACGGCTTTCAAGTTTGAGCGAGTCACTGGACTGACCCCAGGTGCGACCAAGCAGCCAGCGCGGACGCTCAATCGCTTGCTGTGGGTCGTCGCCAAAACGTTCCACGCGGTTAAAGATCGTTGCTTGCGTCTGAGGCTGCCCATCTCCGCCCATCGTGCCATACACCATAGTGCCGCCATCGGCACGTTGAGCCATCGCCGGATTAAGCGTGTGGAAGGGCTTTTTTCCTGGCTCCAGCGTATTGATATGCTCAGGATTCAGTGAAAAGCTGCAACCACGGTTTTGCCAGTTAACGCCTGAGCTTGGCAGTACCACACCGGCTCCGAACTCATGATAGATGCTCTGGATGAATGAGACCGAAATGCCCTGCTGATCAATCGCACCCATCCAGATCGTATCGCCAGGGGAGGTTTTTTTACCCCAGGGCGCTGCTTGCTCGGTGTTGAGTTTTTCAGCCAGCGCGTCAATGCGATCGGAAGATAACAAGTCCTGTGGAGCAATTTTCATGAATGCCGGGTCGGTCAGGTACTGGTCGCGGATACTGAAGGCCAGTTTGGTCGCCTCAACTTGCGCATGGATGAAGGCCGCACCCTCTGGATCATGATCCCAGCCCTGAATCCGGTCCATGATGCCCAGAATCAACAGGGACACGAGTCCCTGCGAAGGCGGCACCATATTGAAAAGCTTGGATTGACCGAACGTGGTGGTGAGCGGATCAACCAGTTTTGCCTGATGCGCATTCAGATCCGCGAGCGTCAGTGGGCTGCCTGCCTGGGCTAATTCTGCGGCCAGGCTTTTGGCTAGTTTGCCGCGATAGAAAGACTCGCAACCATCCCTGGCGATGGCTTTAAGTGTATCGGCCAAGCGTTGCTGCTTGAAAATCCCCCCCGCTAAAGGCGCCTGACCTGCGGGTAAAAAGGTATCAGCAAAACCAATATGGCCTTTTAATTCCTCAAGTTTGACTTGAGTGCAGTTAGCCTGACTTTTGGTCACGGGAATGCCATGGGTCGCCAGGTACACCGCATCAGCGACCAGGCGTGAAATCGGCAGTTTGCCGCCAAGATGTCTGGCGGAGAGCTGGTGTGCTGCGCCCCAGCCTGAAATCGTACCCGCCACGGTGAGCGCTGCGACACCCCCTCTGAAAGGAATGCTTGTTGAAATCCCGCGCTGGCCATACCAGTCCCGTGTTGCCGCCATGGCGCTGCGGCCACTGGCATCGATACCACCCGCACGGTTGTCTGGACCATTGATCACCCAGAATCCATCGCCACCAATGGAGTTCATGTGAGGGTATACAACGGCGATGGTTGCAGCGGCAGCGATCATCGCCTCCAGTGCATTGCCACCTTCGCGCAGAACGGCCACTGCGGATTCCGCAGCAAGTGAGTGAGGGGCAACGGCGATACCGCGCATCCCGAAGACTGATTGGCTCAAAATGGACTCCTTGAAATAATTGGGAACATGATACCCATTTGCAGCCTAATCTCAAGCAAGATTCATGCCTTTTTGACGAATACAATTTCCTTGCGTTTTGCACGGCTTTGGTGCGTGGCATGAAGCAGTTCAAGGTAAGATACTGCAAGCCCTTCACAGATAGAAAAGCAGATAAAACATCATGAGCGATTCCGGTCAAGACAAAGGCACCCCTATTTCCGTGGTGATCCGTAAAAGGTTGCAGGAATCGCGCAAGCGTTTTCATGCCAATGACAATATTTCCGAGTTCATCGAACCAGGTGAATTAGAGAAACTGCTCGACGAGGTCGAGGCAAAAATGAAAGGCGTGCTTGAAAGCCTGGTCATCGATACCGTATCGGATCACAACACCAATGACACCGCACGCCGTGTCGCCAAAATGTATATCCAGGAGGTTTTCGGCGGGCGCTATGCCCATCAGCCGAAAATTACCGAGTTTCCAAACGTTGAGCATCTCAATGAGTTGATGATCGTCGGTCCCATCACGGTGCGCAGCGCCTGCAGCCATCATTTTTGTCCGGTGATAGGCAAGGTCTGGATCGGTGTGTTGCCTAACGAACATACCAACGTGATCGGCTTATCCAAATACGCGCGTCTGGCTGACTGGATCATGAGCCGTCCACAGATCCAGGAAGAAGCCGTGGTGCAGCTGGCTGATTTAATTCAAGGTAAAACACAGCCTGACGGTCTCGCTGTGGTGATGACGGCAACCCATTACTGCATGTCCTGGCGAGGCGTTAAAGACATGGACACACGCATGATTAATTCGGTGATGCGTGGTGCCTTTTTGAAGGACGCTAATCTGCGTCGTGAATTTCTGTCCCTCATTCCAAGAGAGAATTAATCATGCTTGTACGTTTGCTCTATGTCAGTCGCGCGCTTGACCCGAACGATACTCAGACGACACAGTCGATCCTGGATTCGGCCCGTGAACACAATACCGCTAACGGTATTACCGGCATCCTTTGCTATGGCGGCGGCATCTATCTGCAAGCCATTGAGGGCGGTCGCAAGCCTGTCAATGAACTCTACGGACACATCGTGCGTGACAAGCGTCACAAAGACGTGGTCTTGCTGGATTACGAGGAAATTACCGAGCGACGATTCGGTGGCTGGACGATGGGGCAGGTTAATTTGACGAAACTCAATACCTCCATCGTGCTGAAATATTCTGAACAACCTGAGCTTGATCCCTATTCAGTGTCGGGCGCGGTTTCTCTGGCCTTGCTTGAGGAACTCATGCTCACCGCTGCCATTATCGGACGCGCATAACATGAATCAGGCAGACCATTCCTTTGCGGTGAGGTTGTTACTCAATATTGGCCATGGTCTGGATCACATGTTTCTCTTGATCTTTGCCGCTGCGGTTGCCGTGATCGCGAGTGACTTTGGCTTTAAAAGCTGGGAAGATCTCATGCCCTATGGTGTGGGTGCTTTTATTTTGTTCGGCCTGGGCTCTATCCCTTCTGGTCGCCTCGGCGATCTCTGGGGGCGTCGCAGAATGATGGTGGTATTTTTTATCGGCATAGGTGTGTCGACCCTCTTGGTGGCCCTGACACAAACCGCCTGGCAACTGGCCATCGCGCTCACGCTTGTTGGTGCCTTTGCTTCGATCTACCACCCGGTTGGTATTCCTTTGCTGGTCCAGAAATCAGCCAATCCAGGGCTGGCCATCGGCGTGAATGGTCTGGCTGGCAATTTTGGTGTTGCCCTCGCCGCCATGGCGACTGGTTTTTTGATTAAGTGGATTGGCTGGAGAGCGGCGTTCGCCGTGCCGGCCTTGATTTCAATTGCAAGTGGCATATGGTTTGCCTACGCCTGCCCGGCTGAGACCGAGGCTCCCGCCAAGCGTAAAGCCACCTCAAAAGTCAAGTTGACTCCCGCCATGCTTGCACGTGTGCTCGCCGTCATGACGGTGTCCGCTGCAACCGGCAGCATTCTGTTTAACCTGAGCACCAATGGTAACGGTCAGCTGATGACCGAGCGGTTTCAAGGCGTGATCGAGGATCCTGCCTTGCTGGGTATTTTGCTGGCGGTGATATATGTCATCGCTTCGCTGATGCAGGTTGTTGTGGGTAAATTACTCGATCATTTTCCAATCAAACCAATTTTTCTGGGCATCGTGCTGTTGCAGATTCCCTTGTTATTGTTGGCCTCTTATGCAAAAGGGTGGTGGTTGTTTACCGCACTTCTGGGCGTGATGGTCTTTATTTTTGGTGCGGTGCCTTTTGTCGATGTCATGATCGTGCGTTACGTAGACGATCGTTCCCGTTCGCGTGTCGCGGGTATCCGTTTAGCCGTATCGCTTGGCATCAGCTCCTTTGCTGTTTGGCTGTTAGGACCAGCGGTCAAAGGCGTTGGCTTTGAAGTGCTGTTGTGGATCATGGCTGGATGCGCCGCGTGCACTGCATTAGTGGTGCTGTTCCTGCCCTCTGAAAAAACGAGCGAGGGAGTTGCTGCATGAGTTCGATTGCCAGGCTTGAAAAAGAACACGCACTTGAGATTTTAAAAAAATCACCAGACTGGTTGTATGAAGACCAGCGCGGCGGACTGATCAAGCGCGATTTCAGATTTAAGGATTTCAATCAGGCCTTTGGCTTTATGACCCAGGTTGCCTTGCATGCCGAAAAACTCGATCACCATCCTGAGTGGAGCAATGTCTATAACCGCGTCTCCATTGTCCTGACCACGCATGATGCAGCAGGTTTGTCGACCCGGGATCTGGAGTTGGCCAAGCTGATTGATGAAATTTATTGTAATCACCCATGAGTCATAGTTAATAATAAAAAAAGTTCTTGATCCAAGCTCATTCTGGCCTTATAACCGTTTAATAAATTGCGCCCAACTTGAGGCGCTGCATAAATTAAAACGGAGACAAAAATGGCTGGAGAATTATTAGGCTTTGTAGGTACAGGTCGTATGGGCGGTCCAATGACGATACGACTGCTCGCCGCAGGTTATCGGGTCTGCATTTATGACCGTGATGAAAAAATCGTGCAAGCCTTGGTCAAGCAGGGCGCCGAAGCTGCGAGCTCGCCGACCGAGGTCGCTAACCGTGCTGAAATTATTTTTTTGAGTTTGCCGAATCCTGAAATCGTCAACAATGTGGCTTTAGGTAAAGACGGTTTGATTGATGGAAAAATGGTCAAGCGGGTCATTGATTTTTCGACCATTGGTCCGAAGACCGCTGTCATCGTTGCCAAGGCTATGGGCGAGCGACAGATTAGTTATGTCGATGCCCCCGTGAGCGGTGGCGTGAATGGTGCGACCAATGGCACGTTGGCTGTGATGGTGTCGTGTCCTAAACCAGTCTACAGTGCTATCGAAACTTTATTGGGTAATTTTGGCAAAGTATTTCATCTCGGTGAGGGAGCTGGTCAGGCTCAAACCATGAAGCTAGCCAACAATCTTCTTGCTGCGGCCGCTCTGGTTGTCTCCTCCGAGGCGATGGTGATGGGCGTTAAGGCTGGTCTGGATCCTCAGGTGATGCTTGACGTCATCAACAGCGGCTCGGGTCGCAACAGCGCCACGCAAGACAAATTCCCCCGCGCCATCCTGCCAGGTACTTTTGATTTTGGTTTCACCACAGCGCTTTCCTATAAAGATGTGCGCCTGTGTGTGGATGAGGCGGAAAATCTTGGCGTACCGATGGTGGTTGGTGCAGCCGTGCGCGAGATGCTTGCTGTGACCAATTCGCTGCATGGTCCTGATTCTGATTTCACGTCTATTTGTAAAGTCCTCGAGTCCTGGGGTGGCGTGACTGTCAGGAAATAGTATGAGTGCAACTCTGCCGACTGTTTCGCTGCGCCCGCGAAATTCTGTTGTGACGTCTATCGTCGATGCAACGCGTTCACCGATCCTGACCGAGCTAAGCGGCGAGCTGGTCACTAAAGTCAAGACCTGTTTGTTTGACTTGATTGGTTGCGCGCTTGAATCGCGAGATTTGCCCTGGAGTCGCGAGGCTGTGCACCTCGCGCAGTTGTCTGGTGTGTCCAGGGGCGCTGCAATCATTGGCCACCCAGGCTTAGCCTCTTTTGGTGATGCAGCCTTTGCCAATGGCGTAATGGGGCACGGCCTTGTGCGCGAGGATATGCACTCTGCCAGTATCAGTCATTTAGGCATCGTCATGATACCGACTTTGCTTGCACTGGCTCAATATAAAAAAATCACTGGCAGACAATTCATTGAGGCTGCTGTGCTTGGTTACGAGGTTGGCGCGCAGATAGGCCGGGTGGTGATGGATGCGCAACTTGCCCGGATCCACCGACCAACAGGCATCACTGGACCGATTGGTGCCTCTGCCGCAGCGAGTTATTTACTCGGTTTATCTGATGCTCAAATGGCGAGTGCGCTTGGCCTGAGTACGAATACAACTTCAGGTTTTAATCAGTGGGCCCACACAGGTGGAAGCGAAATGTTTTTTCACCCGGGCTTTGCTGCCCGTAACGCCGTCACCGCGGCCTTGCTGGCTGAACAAGGTGCTTTTAGTTCCCCAGATGCAATTGATGGGCAAGCAGGCTTGTTTGCTGCACTTCATAAACTGCAGGCTGCTTCTCAGTTTGCTATGTTTTCTGGTTCACCTGAAATTCTGTCTGTTTATCACAAGCCTGTACCCGCTTGTAATTTTGCACAAACAGCAACTCAGGCAGCATTGCGTGTCTCGCTGGAAAACTCGGTTCAGTCTCAGCAGATCAGAGCGATCCGCATTCGTGTTCCGCATTCAGCAGCCGTCTACCCTGGCTGCGATTTCAGTGGGCCGTTTGAAAATATTCTGCAAGCAAAAATGAGTATCCAATTCAATGTCGTCGCAGCGCTATGCAATGCGGGTGTGACGGAGAACAACTTTTCAGACTTGGGTGCACAAGAGCTCACGCGCTTGTTGCGGCTCACGACACTGGAGCAGGATTCGCTCATGACACAGGCCTATCCGGAAAAACAGGGAGGAGAGGTCTTCGTCACTCTGCAAAACGGTTCGATCCTGCACACGCGACTCGATAATGTTGTCAACGCCACGTTCGAGACTGTGCAAGCGCGCTTTAAAGACGCTTGTGTCACGTCGCTCGGTCTTAAACGCGCCAATGACCTGGAAGCTTTTATCCTGAATTTTGAACTGGCAGAGAATGCAGGTCTGCTTGGTCCGCTGCTACAGCCCGAGTCATGAATAAGACGGACGCCTTGAATGAATAATTTCGATCTCCCACTGAATAAGCCTGACGCCTTGAGTGCTTATCAAGCCAATCCTAATCCACAGCGACAGAAATCATGATTCAAGTACTGGAAGATTTTCTGCAGGCCTTTATCGCTGGTCTGTTAACGGGTACCAACTACGGGCTGATGTGCGTTGGTTTAAGTTTGATCTTTGGCGTCATGCGAGTCATTAATTTCGCGCAAGGCGATTTCATGATGCTAGGCATGTATGCCGCCTATTACTTTTTTGGTTTGTTTGGTGCGAGTTTACTGTTTGGGCCGAGCGTTGCACCCTATCTTGCCGCGCTCGCTGCGGGACCCGTGATTTTTCTGCTCGGTATCCTGATCCATAAATATTTAATCAGTAGTGTGACGGGTGTGAAAGGCAGCGCTTTGGAAGCAGATGGTCATTACGCACAGTTGATCCTGACCCTCGGTATCGCTTTGATTATGCAAAATGGTGGGTTATATCTTTTTGGTTCCACACCCGTATCGATTCCCACACCGCTATCCTCGAACGCGTGGGAGCTCGGTCCGCTTTGGGGTGACGCCTTGAGTATGTTTGTTAATCAAGGTCAATTGGTAGCGGCGATTATCGCAGTGGTTGTAGTTTGTCTGTTTGTGATGCTGATGAGCCGCTCCACACTAGGAAAATCCTTACGCGCAGCGGCTGATAATCCGGAAGCCGCGATCTATATGGGCATTGAAGTCGATCGTGCCTATCGACTTGCTTTTGGATTCGGGGTGGCCATTACCGCAATCGGTGGGGGATTGCTCGCCTCAAGTTACCCCTTTCAGCCATATGTCGGCATTGATTATGTCATCGTGATGTATGCCGGCGTCGTGCTGGGTGGGATGGGCAGCGTTTCAGGTGCTTTTTTTGGCGGTTTGATGATCGGCCTGGTTCAGCAACTCTCAACCTTGTTTCTGCCTAATCAGTTACAGAACTCAGCGATCTTCGTTGTGTTTCTGCTGATCATTCTTTTGCGTCCTCAGGGGCTGTTTGGAAAGGCTTTGCGTCGCACATGAATATGAAACCTACACCTAGTCGAGTCTCGATGCGCCCAGTGTTGTTGATCGGTCTGTTCGGCCTGATCTATGCCATCCTGACTGCGTTTGTGCAAAACAGTTACTACCAACTGATTATGGCCGTGGTGCCTATCTGGGCCGTGATGGGGTTGTCCTGGAATATTTTGAGTGGCTATAGCGGCTATGTGTCGTTTGGTCATGCCGCATTTTTTGGTTTGGGTGCCTATTTCGTCGCACTAGCGCAGATCAAACTTGGCCTGACTCCCTGGGTCAGCATTCCGATCGCAGGGCTGATTGGTGGCCTGGCAGGCTTGCTGGTTGGCATACCAACCTTCAGGTTGCGTGGGCATTATTTTGCGCTCGCGATGCTGGCCTACCCGTTGGCATTTCTATACTTCTTTGAATGGCTTGGTTATCAGGAATTAGCCTTGCCCATGATGCGCGCTGAGCCCCTGAAATATATGCAGTTCGAGGATACGCGAATCTATGCCTACATCGCTTTGGCATTAATGCTGGGTGCCATGTTGTTATCCAATCAGATCGAACGCTCGCGCTTTGGCCTGTCCCTGATGGCGATCAAACAGGACGAAGCCGCAGCCGAGGCCGCAGGCATCAATACGCTAGCCTGGAAATTAAAAGCCATTACGCTTAGCGGGATGCTGGCCGGCGCCATTGGTGGCCTCTATGCGGTGGTGTTGTTGATCGTGACACCACCCGCCGTATTCGGGATGCTGGTGTCGGCTCAAGCACTGATTCTTGCCATGTTTGGCGGCGTTGCTACTCTGTGGGGGCCGGTGATTGGAGCTGTAGTTCTCGTACCTTTGAGTGAGTTTTTACATGCGAGATTGGGCGATCTGATTCCCGGTATTCAGGGTGTCGTTTACGGGCTTGCGATTGTGATTGTTATTTTGCTCGCGCCCGAGGGGGTGTTCTGGAAAGTTAAGGACATGCTGCGCCGGCGCGAAAAAAATGTTTCGACGCACACCGCCGCCTCCGCAGTGTCTATCTCTGCGTCAAGTGAAAGCGCAAGCCACAACACGCCATTCGCGCGAGTGGAGCGAGCAGTGGTGTCTGACGTCGTGGTGCTCGAGGCACGTGATGTGTCCAAGGCCTTTGGTGGTTTGAAAGCCGTCCAGCACGTCAGTCTGAAAGTGATGCAGGGCGAGGTGCTCGGAATCATCGGCCCAAATGGTGCAGGTAAAACAACGCTATTCAATCTCTTGAATGGCTTTATCCGACCTGATAGTGGAGAAATTCTTCTCAATCAACAAAACATAATTGGCAAACTACCCTATCAAAACTGTATCGCTGGCATTGGTCGTACTTTTCAAGTGGTGCGACCCTTCAGGCGTATGTCGATTGCACAAAACGTGATTGTGGGTGCCTACGTTAGCGCTAAAACAGATGCGCTTGCAGAGCAAGCCGCTTGTGAAGCGATGGAGCAAGTAGGACTGCTCAGTCAGGCTGATCGGCTCGCGGGAGAACTCTCCAACAAAGAGCTTCGACTGCTTGAGCTTGCCCGCGCGCTCGCTGGCAAACCACAAATCTTATTGCTCGATGAAACGCTGGCCGGTTTAGGTTCAAATGAAGTTGAAGAAATGATCGCGGTCATTCGCAAGCTCGCCTCGCAAGGGATGACGATTGCAATTATTGAACACACGATGCAGGCAATGGTTCGTCTGGTGGACCGTTTTGTGGTGCTGGATCACGGCGCGGTACTTGCTGAAGGCTCGCCTGACAGTATTACAAAAAATCACGCAGTGATTGATGCCTATCTCGGTAAAAAATGGAGAGCCTCCAATGCTTAAGATTACGGGTTTAAGCTCAGGCTATGGTGGACTGGCTGTCCTCAAGGAGGTCTCTATCCACATCCGCGCAGGAGAGTTTGCCGCCATTGTCGGTCCTAATGGTGCAGGTAAAACGACCTTGTTTAAAACTATCTCTGGCACGGTTGCGGCCATGCAAGGCCGTATTGAATTCGAAGGCCTTGATCTTTTAGCCATCAAGCCGTCTGCGCGTGCGCATCTTGGTATCGCACACATTCCCGAGGGTCGCCAGGTTTTTCCTTCCTTATCGATTCTTGAAAATCTTGAGATGGGCGCCTATACAAAGGCTGGACAGGCCTCCTGGAAAGAAAATCTCGAAAAAATATTCTCCTGGTTTCCCGTGCTCGCAGAAAGACAGAAATCCATGGCGGGAGCGCTCTCGGGCGGGCAACAGCAGATGCTGGCCATCGCGCGTGGGATTGCCTCTGCGCCGAAATTACTGATGTTTGATGAGCCCTCAATGGGTTTGTCACCGGCGATCGCCGATGAGATTTTCGAGAGAATCATCACCATACATCGTGAGATGGGTTTGGCTATTTTACTGGTTGAGCAGCGTGTCGCTGAGGCCTTGCACTATGCTGATCTAGGCTATGTACTGGAGTCGGGACGCGTCGTGCTCGAAGGCAATCCGGACGAATTAAAGAGTAATGACCGGGTGCGTAAAGCGTATCTGGGGATGTAGATTTGCCAGGACAAAAAAATTATTTATCACAACAGGAGACAATCATGCTTCATAAAAAATCAGAGGGATTTGTAAAAAAGTTACTGAGTGCGGGCGTGATCGCAGCGTCGATGGTTGCCTCGGGTGTGGTGCTGGCACAGGCTAAAGACGTTGAAGTTGGTTTGATCGCACCGATGTCCGGCCCCTGGGCTCGCCAGGGCGAGGTTATGAAAATCGCCGCTGATCTTGCGATTTCAGAAATCAACGCGCAAGGTGGTATTAAAGCTCTGGGTGGAGCTAAGCTGAAGTTGGCCGTCTTTGATGCGGGTGATAGCGTTGAGAAAGCTAAAAACGCTGCGCAACGTATGGTTGCTGATGCGCCTAACCTGGTCGGTGCAACCGGTGCCTATCTCAGCTCCTTTACGCTGGCTGTCACAGAGGTCACAGAACGCGCGAAATTGCCAGTGCTGACTTTCTCCTACGCAGACTCGATCACGACGCGTGGTTTTAAATATGTATTCCAGACCTCCGCGACAGGTGACGCTCAGGCTGCCGGCTCCTTACCCGCGCTGGTGGCACTGGCAGAGAAAACCACTGGCAAAAAACCTAAGACGATTGGTATCGTGATGGATAACACGGCGGCTTCGGTTGCTTTTGTCAAGCCCATTAAGGATACCCAGCTCTCCAAGCTTGGGCTCGAGCTCGTTGTTGACGAAGTCTTTACTCCACCACTTGCTAACGCCACACCTTTAATCCAGCGTGTTCGCTCCAAGCGTCCAGATATTCTGTTGCTTTTGCCAACAGCCATACCGGACGCAAAACTGCTTCTGGAAAAAATGAATGAGTTCGGTATTGGTAAGGGCAAAATTCCGACCATTTCAAACGGTGCGGCTATTCTTGATCCCGATCTACGTGCAAACATGAACGTCGAGCAACTCGAAGGCGTGATGTCGGTGGTAGCAAACTGGACCACCAGCGCGCAGAAAGCCATGATTGAAGAGTTTAAAAAGAAAAGCGGTCAACCCTGGGCGACACAGCATTTTGTGACAACCTATGGCGACATGTTTATTTTCAAAGCCGCTCTGGAAGCAGCAGGCAAAGCTGATCGTGAAGCGGTGACTGAGGCTTTACGGAAAATGGATATTAGTGGTGGTCCGGCTGACTATTTCCCTGGTGGAAAACTCAAGTTTGACGACTCTGGTCGCCGCGAAGGTGCCAGCTTATTGATCGTACAGTGGCAAAACGGAATTCCTGTGACGGTTTATCCAGAAAAGGAGTCTTTGGCAGCACCGATCTGGCCTAAAAACTAATACCTGTGAAGTACTGAAAACGAAGACTTCAAGTCCGAGTGAAGTACGAAGTTTCAGGAGCCCGCTCTGAGCGGGCTTCTTGATTAAAGAGTGACGGTTTTGATTACGATTGACTGTTTTTAATATGGAGTATTGCAATGAATGACGATTTGTTTGATACAGGCTTGCAGATTCGCAAGGAAGTACTTGGCGCCGAATTTGTCGATAAGTCTTTGGCGGCGGCAGATGATTTCAATATGCCGATGCAGCGCTTGACCACAGAGTATTGCTGGGGTGCGGTGTGGGGCCGCGAAGGCTTGCCACGCGCAACGCGCAGCATGCTGAATCTCGCGATGCTGAGCATCCTGAATCGCCCGCATGAATTCAAAATGCATTTGAAAGGTGCGTTGAATAATGGTGTAACGAAAGACCAAGTGCGCGAAGTGCTGATGCAAGTCGCTATTTATGGCGGCATACCCTCAGGAGTCGATGCTTTTCGACTTGCGAAAGAGGTCTTTACAGAGTTGGAACAAGCCAGAAAGTAATGCTTCTGCAGCTGTCATGACTTTAGAGCTGTGGCAGCTTGTCCAGAGTCACTTGGGCCTGGCTTTTCAAACAAGCCAGTGCTTTAGCATCCATTTTTTCGAGATTTCGATATACCATTCCAAGCCTGAAGTTACTCGATAGTTTTGCTTGATTGCGGTCAAAGAAATCCCAATACAGTGCATTATAAGGACAGGCTTTTTCACCTTCCCTTAGTTTCATACTGTAGTGACAGCCTTTGCAGTAGTCGCTCATGCGATCGATATAGGCGGCACTTGATACATAAGGCTTGGTGGCGAGCAAGCCCCCATCTGCGTATTGACTCATACCAAGGGTATTGGGCAGCTCTACCCACTCAAACGCATCGATATAAATCCCCAGATACCAGCGGTGTAAGGCAGCAGGGTCCAGACCTGCCAGCAAGGAAAAATTGCCAATAATCATCAGCCGCTGGATGTGATGCGCGTAAGCATGCTCCAGAGACTGACCGATCGCATGAGACAGACAATTCATTTTTGTTTGTCCTGTCCAGAACCATTGCGGCAAAGGTGTGTGATGCTCAAACACATTGTTTGTATCGTAATCAGGCATATGCGCCCAGTAAAAGCCTCGTACATATTCCCGCCAGCCAAGAATCTGTCTGATGAAACCCTCTGCGCAAGCCAACGATACACTGCCACGCTGATATGCCAGCTCAGCTTTGGAGACAACCTCTCTGGGGTTGAGCATTTTTGTATTCAAGGCAAAAGAAATCAGAGAGTGAAATAATCTCCAGCCTTTTGTACTCATGGCATCCTGAAAATTACCAAATTCCGGAAGAATGTCCTGGATGAATAGCTCAAGCTGCTCTAACGCCTCCTGGCGATTCAGCGGCCATTTGAACTGTTCAGCCCGAGGTTCTCCAAAACTGTGAATGCCTGCGCGTTTGATTTCCTCCCAAAGACTCTGATGGTCATGCAGCACTCTTGCGTCACCAGGTTCTGCGGGTGTGCCGGGCCACGCTTTGCGATTTTCCTGATCAAAATTCCATTGCCCCCCGACAGGTTTTTTCGCGTCTTGCGCTGAGCCTAGCGCGTCGCCTTGCATGAGTATCTGATGCTTGGTCCGCATCAAACGATAAAATCTTTCCATGAGCCATTGCTTTTGCCCTTTGAATATCTTCGCGCAAGTGTCTCGCTCAGTATAAAAATGTTCACTTGGCAACATCGCGGACTCAATCTGGAGTGAGGCTGTGAACTCCTTTAATTGTTGATCCAATCTATACTCATCCGGCTCCTGATATTCAAAACGCTCAACATGATGGTGCTTAATCAGCCAGCTTAGATTACCTACTAAAGATTGCTGGTTATCCTTGGCATCAATTGCTAAATAATGCACCCGGTGGCCTTTTGCGATGAGTTCTTGCGCCAGATAACGCATACCTGCAAAAATTCCGATTATTTTTTGTGCGTGATGTAAAACATAATCAGTTTCCTGGCGGATTTCCATCAAGGTATAGAGCGTGTCGTGCGAGATATGCTCAAACCAGCTGTGCGCAGGATTGAGTTGATCGCCAAGAATCAGTCTTAAAGTTGTCATGCAGTACCCCAGCTTGCTCTGTAGCGCCCTTGCGGGTCATGGTCCTGAGTTTGTTTCTGGATATTAAATCTGCGACCACCTCTTGGGTCGCTACCCCGGCCGGCGATATAGAGCCAGTTGCCCTGATTGCTGTAGATATCGAAATCCACCAGTTGTGATTCGAACCAGGCTGCACCTGCGCGCCAGTCCAGACTTAAATCATAGATGAGATAACTGGCGACCACTTGTCTGAGGCGGTTTGAAAGGTAGCCTGTCGTGACGAGCTCGCGCATGGCCGCATCGACAAGACCAACGCCAGTCGAGCCCTGACGCCATTTTTTAAAACTTTCGTTTTCTTCATCATTGGGTTGTTTCGACGTTTGAGAGGCTGAGGGCTGTTGTGACGAGATCCCTTGTAAACGATAAAGCTTATTCCCATACTTCAGATGCAGTAGTCGGAAATAATCTCGCCATAACAATTCAAACCAGATCCAGTAAGTGCTTTTATTCGCGCCCTGTTCGCTTTCATATTTTTGTAGTCTCTCAGCGATAGTCGGTGCAGAGAGTGAACCAAGAGCAAGCCAGGGTGAAAATTTTGTCGAATAGTCCAGGCCTGAGAGCTGGTCGCGTGTTTCTTTGTAGGTGTGTGGCAAGTGACTGGAAAAATAGTTTTCCAAATGTTGTGCCGCAGCTTGCTCAGCCCCGAAATAATTTTTTTGCTTGTAAGGAAAGGAGTTGACAGCGTTCGGGAATAAAGCAACCCCGGCGTGTGAGTTTTGAGGTGCTGTGTCAGCTGGCAGGTAGGTATGCCGGTTGGCATGCAGGTCGTCTGTCGTGAGTAACTTGTCGGGTAGGGGAGGGATGGACTCCACACAGGCTAGTGTCGCGCGCGCTTTACGCCCCTGTTTTTCAATCTGTAGTCGGAAATTGGTAAACGTCTCGGGCAATTGCGCTATCGTGAAGGGTAAGGTTGAAAAATCAAGCATGCTGGATTGCCAGGTTTCTTTCACTTGCAGACTGGCAGAGCCAAGCTCCTTGATTCTTTGCTGCTCGTAGGGTGCAGCGATTGTTTCGCAGTGTATTTCGCAGGCACTGACCTCTGTGCGCAGCGACTGTGCGAGTGTAGAGAGTTCTTGCGTCACATCGCCTCGTAGTTCGAGTAGTTTGCTTCCTTTTGCGCGAAGCTGTTGATCCAGACCCGCTAACGCTGATTTCAGAAAATGCTGGCGATGCGCGGAAGTTCTCGCGAATCCCCAGCGTGTTGACTCGACTAATGATGCCTCGTGGACATAAACCGGTACAAGTTGATCTGCCTGCAGACAAGCGGCTGTGAAAGCAGGATTATCTGAAAGCCTGAGGTCGTTGCGAAACCAGTAAATAATTGTTTTCAAGGTGTACTCTTTGAGGCCATGCGGCACTGATCTGAGCAGTATTTCACCTGTTCCCAGTCCCGCGCCCATTTCTTTCGCCAAGTAAAGGGACGTGCGCACTGCAGACAGGTTTTACTGGGAAGGTCGTTTTTTTTACGGCCTCGCATCGGAGAGTCATTGGTCATCAGAACTCGAAAGCTTGTTGTTTGGTCGGTGGTTGAGGTTTGTTTTTAGCCCTGGGTTTGATGGCGGGTTTTCTGGAGGCATGTTTTTCTACGATTGCGGCCCGCTCCGCCTTGATTTCAGGTTGCGCGCGTAAGGCAAAGAGTTTTTTCTTGGCTAAGCGGGTTGCTTCCTCAAGCTCGACGCGGGGTTGAAAAATATCCTGACCTGCTTTTAAACCATGTTGCGCGAGCAAGGAAGCAGGCATACGCCAGGGTTCAAAGAGCCAGGTATCCGGAACTTTTTTAAGGGCAGGCAACCAGCGGCGCACAAACACGCCGTTTGGATCGTGATCGCGAGCTTGTTTAATAGGATTATAAATGCGTGGAATATTGATCCCTGTCGTACCTGATTGCATCTGGATTTGACTCCAGTGTATGCCTGGTTCGTAATCCAGGAAATTCCTTGCTAACCAGTGACCGACTTCTTTCCAGTGTAGCCAAAGCGGGTAGGCTGCGGTTGAGACCAGCATGGCGCGCATTCTGAAATTTAGCCAACCCGTTTCGCGCAACATCACAACGCAGGCATCCACGAGAGGCCAGCCGGTTTGTGCCTGAGTCAGTACCTGGTAGTTTTCTTCGCTCCAGTCGTTTTCCCTCAAGCCGTTGTAGCCGGCATGTAAATTGGTGAATTCCAGTTCAGGTTCACTTTCCATCTTTTGAATGAAGTGACAGTGCCAGTAAAGACGACTGACAAAGGCGTTCAACCCTTTGCTGCGACGTATGTCGTCAGGATGCAGGCACGCAAGTTGCGAAGCCGTCGCCTGCACAATTTCACGCAGACTCAGACAACCGTAGCTCAGGTAGGGCGAAATCCTGGAGCATGCCGTGGGTGCTGAGAGTGGCGAGGAGATTCCCCCACGATACTGATTGCTGCGCTCGGATAGAAAACTTTCTAAAACCGCGAGTCCGTTTGTTCGCCCACCTTTTTGCCTGTGAGGTGGATCCAGAGGATCCATGCCAAGTTCTAAGGGCGTTCGGGGTTTGGGTTCCTGCCAAGGCAGCTCAACACTCGGGATATGGGTGGGTGAGTCTAGGACGGTCATGCTCACATGCTTATCCCAATTATCCTTCCAGAGATTACGGTTTTTTAACCGCCTGACTACGCCAAACTGTGCGGACTCCTGCCAGTCGACCTTGTTATTTTTACACCAGTCCTTAACTGCTAAATCTCTTTGGTAGGAGAGCCAGTTGCCAGTTTCCTCGTGAGAAAAAATGCCGTGAAATGGCTTGAGCAAATGTAGCTTATTGAAAACCTCGACCGCCTCGCCAGTCACAACATGCAGAATGGCACCGCGCTGTCTAAGTGCGAGGTAGAGTTCACGCAGGCTCTCGAGTATGAACTGATAATGTTGTGCAGAGACATCTGGTGCGCACCAGAGCGATGGTTCGATAATGTAGAGACACAGAACGGGACCGTGTTTAAGTGCGACGCTCAGAGGGGTGTGATCATCAACTCTGAGATCGCGCTTGAACCAGACAACACTGTAAGGCATGGGGGGCTGTCATTGTTAACGAGCGTGGGGCAGAGTGGATTGAGAGCGCTAAAACCCCAAGTCACTCAGGCCCGGGTGCTCCTCTGGACGTCTGCCAAGCGGCCAGCGAAATTTACGCTCGTTCTCATCTATTTTCAAGTCATTGATACTGGCGTAGCGGTAAGCCATCAATCCCTGAGCAGTAAATTCCCAGTTTTCATTGCCATAGGAACGGTACCACTGGCCTGCCTTATCATGCCATTCATAGGCGAATCTGACTGCGATCCGGTTTCCATGGAACGCCCATAATTCTTTAATCAGACGGTATTCCAGTTCTTTTTCCCATTTTCGGATCAAGAACTGCTTGACTTGTTCCCGACCAGAGGGAAACTCACTGCGATTACGCCACTGCGTATCCTGGGTATAAACCAGACTGACACGCTCGGCATCACGACTATTCCAGGCATCTTCAGCCATCCGGACTTTCTGCACGGCTGATTCGCGATTAAAAGGCGGAAGAGGAGGCTTGGTTTCCATGCGTTCACCTCAGAGCCAAACTGCTTTGTTAGTCATTAAGGCGCTGCGCACGAAGGGCTTGAGATCCTCGGCTTTGGTGTTTTCAAGATGTGCATTGAGCGCATTGCGCATGCGAGGTTCCCAGAACTTTCTGATGTGCTGAGCGAGCTCTAGTTGCGCCTGCTGTGGCTCGGGCATCGCCTGGAAAAAATCTCCGATGCGATTGGCCATGTGAACAAGATTATCGATATCCATCGTGCTGATCCATCAGTTTTACGTTAATTTATCAGTGGCCAGGCAGGTTAAATCGAGTTTTTCCGCATGGCTGTAAACAGTCCATTTTCCTGGCCTGGCAAACCCAATCAGGCATAAGCCCTGTGCCTGCGCCAGCTCGACAGCAAGGCGTGTTGGCGCAGAGATTGCAACCAGATATTGAAAACCTGCCATCACCGTTTTTTGTACCATTTCCATACTCGCCCGGCTGGTGATGAGCAGCATGCCTTGTTGCCAGCCCTGAGTCTGCCCGCGAATTCCTGCTCCAATCAGTTTATCCAGAGCGTTGTGACGACCAACATCTTCACGAATGAGTTGTAGCTTTCCATGCAAATCAAACCATGCTGCTGCGTGTGTTGCGCCAGTTTTTTGCTGGACTAGCTGCTGGGACTGAATATTGTTCAGTGCCACCTCAATATCCTGCGGCTTAAGGAGCGGACTTGCAGCCGTTAAGGGCTTGAGTGGTCTGAAGACTTCTTTCAGGCTTTCTGTCCCGCATAGACCACATCCGGTGCGGCCAGAAATATTGCGACGGCGCTGTTTTAATTGCTCAAAACATCCGGTTGCAATATCAATTTTTACAGTGATGCCTTGAGCTGCAGTTTCAATATCGACGCCATAAATTTGAGCTGCGTCTTGAACGATTCCCTCTGTGAGAGAAAAGCCAACCCCAAAGTCTTCCAGGTCGGCAGGAGTCGCCAGCATGACTACATGAGAAATACCATTGAACTCCAATGCGATCGGACATTCTTCGGCAAGCTCATCCTCAACCAGACTCAGATGCCCCCTCTCAGCCCGTTGCACCGAAGCTCTAGAGCTGGGTTGCATGGGCCATCTGAGGTGAGGGTCTATGTTCATCGCCTCTATTTGCCAGTGAGCACTGCTTGCTGATTGTTAACTTCTCCAGCGTGTTGATTCACTAATTTCATCTGCTCAGCATTGAAATCACTATATTCCTTTTGCCAGGAGGAGGGCTGGGAAACAGGCATGACTTGCACGGCAGTGACCTTGTATTCAGGACAGTTGGTCGCCCAGTCCGAGCTATCAGTTGTGATCACATTCGCGCCTGACTCAGGGAAGTGAAAAGTCGTGTAGACCACGCCCGGCTGCATACGTTCAGTGACTTGCGCGCGCAATACTGTGTCGCCTGCCCGGCTCTGGATACCGACCCAGTCGCCATCTTTGATGCCGCGGTCTTCTGCATCCTGGGGATGCAACTCGAGCAGGTCTTGTTCATGCCATTGACTGTTTGCAGTACGGCGAGTTTGAGCGCCGACGTTGTATTGCGACAGTATCCTGCCTGTCGTCAAAATCAAAGGAAACTTACGCGTGACTTTTTCCTCTGAAGCAACATACTGAGTAATGATAAAACGACCCTTGCCCCTGACAAACCGCTCGACATGCATGATTGGGGTGCCAGCCTCAGCGGTATCGTCATTGCATGGCCATTGAACGCTGCCGAGTCGTTCGATTTTTTCAAAACTCACACCCGCAAAAGATGGGGTCAGCACGGCAATCTCATCCATGATTTCACGTGGATGCTTGTAATGCATGGGATACCCTAGCGCATTAGAGAGCAGCATGGTGGTTTCCCAGTCGGCATAACCAGCCAGTGGTGGCATCACTTGCGTGACACGGCTAATGCGTCGTTCGGCGTTTGTGAAGGTGCCATTCTTTTCAAGAAACGAGGAGCCTGGTAAGAAAACATGCGCATATTTAGCCGTCTCATTAAGAAAGATATCTTGCACGACAATGCATTCCATCGCCATCATCGCTGCGGCCACATGTTGCGTATCAGGGTCGGACTGAGCGATATCCTCGCCTTGACAATAGAGGCCTTTAAACGAGCCATCCAGAGCGGCATCAAACATATTTGGAATACGCAGACCTGGCTCAGGTTGCAATTCAACCCCCCAGGCTGCTTCAAACAAACTGCGCGTCGTGGTGTCTGAAATATGGCGGTAGCCAGGTAACTCATGTGGAAAGCTGCCCATATCGCAACTACCCTGCACATTGTTTTGCCCACGCAACGGATTGACACCCACACCCTCACGTCCGATATTGCCTGTAGCCATCGCGAGGTTAGCAATGCCCATGACTGCGGTGGAGCCTTGTGCGTGTTCGGTGACGCCTAGCCCATAATAAATAGCGCTGTTAGCTTTTCCCCCGGGGCCGCTGAGTTTTTGTCCCGGCGCACCCTTTGCGAATAAACGCGCAGCACCGCGAACCAGTTCGGCAGCAACGCCCGTAATCTCGGCAGTCGCCTCAGGCGAGTTCTCCGGTTTGGATACAAAGTCACGCCAGGCGTTGAATGATTTGTCCTCACAGCGCTGCGCAATATAAGTTTGATCCAGTAAACCCTCTGTCACAACGACATGGGCGAGCGCAGTAATCATTGCAACATTTGTCCCTGGCTTGAGCGCAAGGTGATAGTCGGCCTGAATATGTGGTGAGCGAACCATGTCGATTCGACGCGGATCGATCACGATCAGGCGTGCCCCTTCGCGCAATCTGCGTTTCATGCGCGAGGCGAATACTGGATGACCGTCTGTGGGGTTGGCACCCATCACAAGAATGACATCTGCTTTTGCGACAGACTTGAAGGTTTGTGTGCCGGCAGAGGTGCCTAATGTTTGACCCAGTCCATAACCAGTAGGTGAATGACAAACGCGTGCACAGGTGTCGACGTTGTTGTTGCCAAAGGCCGCGCGGATCAGTTTTTGCACGAGATAGGTTTCCTCGTTCGTGCAGCGCGAAGAGGTGATGCCACCGATCGAGTCGCGACCGTATTTCGCCTGAATGCGTTTAAATTCACTCGCAGCATAGCCAATCGCCTCAGACCAGCTGACTTCCTGCCAGGGATCTTGAATACTTTTGCGAATCATCGGCTTGGTGATGCGATCTTTATGTGTGGCGTAGCCCCAGGCAAAGCGTCCTTTGACACACGAGTGTCCTTCATTGGCTTTGCCATCTTTCCAGGGAGTCATGCGAACCACTTCATTGCCTTTCATGTCAGCTTTAAAGCCGCAACCGACACCACAGTACGCGCAGGTTGTAATCACACTGTGCTCTGGTTGTCCTAACCAGATGATCGATTTTTCTTGCAAGGTTGCCGTTGGACAGGCCGATACACAGGCACCGCAACTGACACACTCTGATTCCATGAAGGATTCATTTTGTCCCGGAGAAACGCGCGAGTCAAAACCACGACCGCTGATGGTCAGCGCGAACGTTCCCTGTGTTTCCTCACACGCCCTAACGCATCGGTTGCAAACAATACATTTTGAGGCGTCGTAGGTGAAATAGGGATTGGACTCATCTTTTTTGCTGTCGAGGTGGTTCGCGCCATCCTGACCATAGCGAACGTTACGCAAGCCAGTTACGCCAGCCATATCCTGTAATTCACAATCACCATTGGCCGAGCAGGTCAGACAATCCAGTGGGTGGTCCGAGATGTAAAGCTCCATCACCCCTTTGCGCAGTTGTTGCAATGCCGGTGTCTGCGTGCGAACTTTCATGCCTGCCTCGGCGGGTGTGGTGCATGAAGCAGGGTAGCCTTTACGGCCATCTATCTCCACCAGGCATAGTCTGCAAGAGCCAAAGGGCTCAAGGCTATCTGTCGCGCATAGCTTTGGTATTTGCGTACCAGCGAGCATCGCGGCGCGCATGAGCGAGGTGCCTGCGGGGACGGTGACTTCTGCGCCATCGATTTCAAGGGTGATTTGAATCAAAGACTCGCGCGCAGGCGTACCCATGTCTCGTTGAATAATTTGTTCAAGCATGATGATGCCGTCCTCTTTAATGCGAGATTGTCTGAGCGAACAATATCTGATCAGACCAGTCCAAAATCTTTGGGGAAATGGTTCAACGCCGATAACACCGGGTTAGGTGTCATCCCCCCCATGGCGCATAATGAGCCGTAGGTCATGGTGTTACATAAATCGCGTAACAGCACAACCTGTTGTTCTCGGTTCTGGTTCGATGCCATCTTGTCCAGCACTTCTACACCACGGGTAGAACCAATCCTGCAAGGTGTACATTTGCCACAGGACTCCAAGGCGCAAAACTCCATGGCATAGCGCGCTAGTTTGGACATGTCGGCGGTATCGTCGTGCACAACGATGCCACCGTGCCCCAAGGTGCCGCCAATGGCAAGATAGGCTTCGTAATCGAGCGGCAGATCCCATTGTGACTCGGGGATATAGGTGCCTAGAGGGCCTCCAACCTGTATTGCTTTGATCGGTCTGCCAGAACGGGAACCTGCGCCAAACTTAAAGATCAAGTCGCGCAAACTCAAACCAAACGCCTTTTCAACCAGCCCACCTTGCTTGATATTGCCCGCCAGTTGAAAGGGGAGTGTCCCGAGTGAGCGTCCCACACCAAAGCTTTTGTAGAACCCAGCGCCCTTAGCCATAATAATTGGGACGCTCGCAAGCGTGATGACGTTATTAATGACCGTGGGCTGGTTGAACAATCCCTGCACCGCGGGCAGGGGTGGTTTTGCACGCACAATCCCCCGGCGTCCCTCGATACTTTCAAGCATCGCCGTCTCTTCACCGCACACATATGAGCCGGCGGCCTTGCGAACCTGGAGTGAAAAACAGTGTTCGCTGTCAAGAATGTTACGACCCAGAAAGCCAGCCGACTCCGCGATCTGTATGGCCTCAGTGAGCGTTGCAATAGCGTGCGGATACTCAGAGCGCACGTAGATGTAGCCTTGTGTCGCCCCTGTAGCGATCCCAGCGATCGTCATGCCCTCGATCAGCATGAAGGGATCACCCTCCATCGTCATGCGATCTGAAAACGTACCTGAGTCGCCTTCGTCTGCATTGCAGACGACATAGCGTTGCTCTGACGGGGTGTTGGCAACGGTTTTCCATTTAATACCGGCAGGGAAAGCCGCGCCGCCTCGACCACGCAGACCTGAATCCAGCACTTCCTGAACAATCTGCGTACCAGAAAGAGTTAGCGCACGACGCAGCCCCTCATACCCACCATGTTCTTCATAATCCGAGAGTGAAAGCGGATCAGTGATTCCCATACGCGCAAAGGTCAAGCGCTCCTGATTTTTTAAAAAGGGAATATCTTCTGTCAGTCCCAGATAGAGTGGATGCTGGCTAGCCTCACCCAGTCCTTGTTCGAAAATACTCGCAACAGACTCTGGCGTGACAGGACCAAAAGCGACCCGGCCAAGTGGCGTGCTGATTTCTACCAAAGGCTCGAGCCAGAACATACCTCGGGAACTATTTCTGACCAGAGAGAGTTCAATGTTTTTTAATTTGGCCTGTTCGAGTATTTTTTGTGCGACGCGATTCGCACCCACCGCGAGTGCTGCCGAGTCTCTGGATACATAAATGGTTGTGCTCATGTTTGTCCCCGGGTTTCTGCAATCAAGGCGTTGAAATCCGCAGTGCTCACCCTTGCATATACTTCATCGTTGATGCTGATGGCTGGGGATGAGGCGCAGAGTCCGAGACAGTAGGCTGCTTCGAGTGTGAACACTCCATCCTCTGTCGTCTGGTGCGCAGAGCATGACAACTGTTTTTCAGCGTGAACCATGAGTGCTTCAGCGCCCATGGACTGACAGGCCTCAGCACGACAAATCCTGATGATATGTCGCCCGGGTACAGTCATGCGGAAATGATGGTAGTACGTGATGACACCATGCACTTCCGCTCGGGACAGATTTAGCGCAGCAGCAATATCCGAGACGGAGTCGGCTGGGATAAAACCAAGCACATCCTGTATGTCATGCAAGATAGGCAACAGCGCACCCTGGACGCCAGCATGGCGCTCCAGGATCTCATGAATAGTACGCTGTACTTCAAGTGGCGATTTGCTCGTTGCAACACTCATCGGTGGTCCAGGATCAGAAGAACTTCGATACGCTTTGCAGGGTGCGATAGACGCCCCAGGCAAGCGGGATGCCTACGATTAACCAAGCCACGATGACAAGCGCAGTGGGTGTTTTGTCGCTCTCGCCGGAACCGGCTCCCACTTCGTTCGCCATAGCGCGGTCGTGGGCAAGGCGTTTTTCCTCTGCGAGCTCTTCAGGTGTCATGAACCATTTGTCAGCGAGGGGTTTGACCAGAGAGTTGGCAATCAAACCAATCACCAGAAAGCCGACAAGGATATACATCGTCTGGTTGTAGACACGATCAACAGGTATGCCCAGATTGATCTGATACTCGCGCATGTAGTTCACCACGACCGGGCCGATAATGCCTGCAGTTGCCCAAGCAGTCAGCAGTCTGCCATGAATGGCGCCGACCATTTGGGTCCCAAAAATATCTGCAAGGTAGGCTGGTACCGTCGCAAAGCCACCGCCGTACATGCTCAGGATCACGCAAAATGCGGCAACAAACATCATTTTGCTACCTGCTCCAGCACTGGCCGGGATACTTGCATAAAGCAGACCACCCAGAACAAAGAACACAAAATAAGTTGTCTTGCGACCAAGTTTGTCGGAAAAACTGGCCCAAACAAACCGGCCACCGATATTGAACAGACTCAGCAGCGCTGCAAAGCCCGCTGCAATAATCGCGATGTTGCCTTTTTGTGCTGCATCGAGTTCGCCGAATTTTTTAGCTACGCCAAGCAGACTGCCACCGAAGACTTCTTGCAGCATCGGGCTGGCCATCCCAATCACACCAATACCCGCACTCACGTTCATGCACAACACAATCCAGATCAGCCAGAACTGTGGAATGCCCCAGACTTTGCTGACATGGACGTGTTTCTGAGTAATCATGGCGTTGTTTGCCTGAGCCGCAGGCATGGTCCAGCCTTCTGGTTTCCAGCCGCTTGGCGGCACACGATAGCTCAGAGCGCCCACCATCATGAAGGCAAAGTAAATCACGCCCATCACGATAAACGTTTGGTAGACACCTACGTTGTTTGGGGTCGCAAAATATTTCATCAGCTCCGCAGCCATGGGCGAGCCAATCATCGCACCTCCGCCAAAGCCCATGATGGCCATGCCTGTAGCCATCCCTCTGCGGTCAGGGAACCATTTGATCAAGGTCGAGACTGGTGAGATATAACCTAGTCCCAGTCCAACTCCGCCTATCACGCCCGAGCCAACCCAGAGTAACCAAAGTTGATGGATATAAATGCCGTAAGCGGAAATCAGCAAGCCGCCACACCAGCAAAGCGCTGAGACCACGCCAGCTTTGCGCGGACCAGCACGCTCAAGCCAGCCGCCCCAAATTGCAGCGGAGGACCCGAGCAGTACGAAAAAGAGTGTGTACATCCAGCCCAGACTGGAAATACGCCAGTCACAATCGGTCGCAAATATTTCGCTGAGTAAGCTCATATTGGCTGCGCAGGTTTTTGCAGTAGAAATCCCGATTGCCTTGGAGAGTGGCAGCCAGAAAACTGAAAATCCATAAGCCATACCGATACATAAATGAATGGCTAGAGCGGCAGGTGGAACCAGCCATCTGTTGTAGCCAGGTCCAGCGATAGTTCTCTCTTTATCCAACCAGCTACCCGATGGATTTGTAGGCGTCTCTGACATATTCTTGTGTCTCCGTATTTGTTATGAATACAAACCCAGGTAACAGATCCAGCAGATCTATTTTTTAAGGTTTTTTGAAGCGACAGCAATGATCAAAACAAAAATTGATCTTATTTCGATAGAAGTACTTTATGACCAAACACACTGTCTACCCCCCAAACGAGGGATAGACAGCTAACCGATATGGCAAAAAAGTAATGCGGACAACTGTGAATCAGTTCTGTGAAGAAGTTCTGTGAAGCCGTTCTGTGAAGCCGTTCGTTAGATAAAATGTTTTAAATTTTTAAATTATTATTTAATCTATTGAATAACTAAAAGTACGAATCAGGATATTAGGGTATACGCTAGGATAAATTATTTAATTGCCATTAACCATGTCTTAAAAGTGGTTAATTTCGGCGATCTTGTATTTTAAAAAAGGTTTCGCATGTCTGGTAACTGATCGAGACCAACAATCCTGCCGTACAGGTCAGCATCGACAGCTTTTAAATGTGGGTTGTTTAGTTTTCCAGTCGCAACGCAGCCCTCAAACTTTTGTTTCAAGCCCCCTGCATCAATCGGGTTCAGCGCATTGCCCAGCGGAAACCGGATTTCGCCTGAATCAAATTTTCTACCATCATTTGTTTCGATCACCACGCGGTCAGTGAAGGAAAACGCAGAATCCAGCGGGCAAGGTTTTTCATTAATGGAGATCGAAACTTTGCTGTAGAGACCACTGACTTCGGGTGAGGTCGCAAAACTGTCTGTTAACTGAAGCAAGCCAACGTCACGCGCAACAATTGATGCTGCCACAGCAAACTCAGCGCTGAATTTTGCCTCAAGCCCTGTTTTAGGATGATGATTGCGCAGCATCGAGGCTTGCGCTGCACCCATCGTCAGGTGAACGGATTTGATTTCTGAGGCCTTGAGGTTTTCCCGTTCAGCGATCGCAAGAACGCCATCAATACTGCGATGACATGAATAGCAAACCGGATAGCGCTTGATCGAGATTCCTGTCTGCAAAATTCGTGGGTTCTTGCCTAGCTCGGTCGCCTCCCTGTGCAGATCAACGCGTCCAGCGGGCGACAGGGCGGCCAGATAGCCGGCGTGATGCTCGAAAGCATCGGGAGAGGAGGTGAGTCCGAGCTTGGCGAGTCGCACAGCCTCTAAGCCGTGTGAGGCAGCCCGACCGGCATGAAAGGGCTTGGTCATCGTGCCAAAATTGGCGACCAGGCCGCTGGACATGCTGGCAGCAATCGCCATGGCGCGCCCAGCCTGCTCTGCATCAAGGTGATTCAGATAGGATGCTGCGGCTGCTGCAGCGACCGCGCCCAACACTCCGGTTGGATGCCATCCTTTCAAATGATATTGATCCGCTTCGCGACTGATGAGTTCAGCCCACACCTCATAGCCTACAACATAGGCGAGCAGGGCTTCTTTGCCAGTGGCTTTGAGGACATAGCTCTCAGCCATGATGGCAGGCACCAGCACGGTACTTGGGTGGCCCGAGAGTGCTACATCGTCAAAGTCCAGTGCGTGACCTGCGCAAGCCGTAATAAACGCAGCTTGTGCAGCAGGTCGAAAATTGCCTGCAAAAGGCACTGGAGCTGAGTCGGGGGTTGAACCATCTGCGAGCGCTGAGCCAAAGAACTTCTGAACAATTTGTACAACCGGTTCGTTGCTGCCTGCGATCATGGTCGCAATCGTGTCGATGAAGCCGGTTTTAGCGACCTCGCATGCTTCGTGTTGCTTGTCACCAAAACTTGGCTTTGCTACGTATTGCGCTAACGATTGGGTCAGGCTTGTCATGTTCAATGTCT
>Ga0208105_1000110_pt1 | contig 35905 bp, 22 predicted proteins | sample CryBogCBE16Jul07_FD_184574 | JGI IMG/M metagenome (GOLD analysis project Ga0208105, IMG submission 184574) | Freshwater microbial communities from Crystal Bog, Wisconsin, USA - CBE16Jul07 (SPAdes) | ecosystem: Environmental > Aquatic > Freshwater > Lake | place: Crystal Bog, Wisconsin, USA... | reverse complement strand
CGCGGGTGTGTAATCGGGGCGGAAGTCTCGATTAAAGGACCCGTAGTTTTTCTCCAGTCGCAACGACGACAGCGCACGACCGCCGAAATGCACCAGACCCAAGTCGTCGCCGGCGTCGCACAAGTCATCGTGCAACGTAGCGAGGTAGTCGAGCGTGGTCCACAACTCATAGCCCAGTTCGCCCGTGAACCCCGCGCGTGTGAGTATCACGGGTGCGTAGCCGACCGCGGTCTGGCGTACGTCGAATAGGCGGAATGCATTCGCCGACAGATCGAGTCGCGTTAAGCGCTGCAGCAGTTCGCGCGAGCGGGGGCCGGCAATCGACACGCCCCCCAACGTGGAGGCGGCCGACCGAACGAACACATCCGCCGGCGGTTGCTGTTGCCAGAACCAGCGCAGGTGAAACTCCTCGGCAAAGCCGGAGCCCACAATCAGGTAACGATCTTCGGCAAGGCACGCGATGGACAAGTCCCCGACGAGGCGGCCCGCCTCATTGAGCATCGGGGCGAGGGCGAGGCGCCCCACCTTCGGCAGGCGACAGGCAAAGACGCGATCCAACCACGCACGCGCGCCCGTGCCGGTGATTTCGTACTTGCCATAGTTCGTGGTTTCGTAGAGACCGACGCGACTGCGAACCCCTCGACATTCCTCGCGCACGATGGGGAAGGCCTCTGAGCGTCGATACGTGGGGGTCTCGCGACCCTCCACGCCGGGCGGCGCGAACCACAGCGCGTGCTCGAGCCCAAAGTTTGCGCCCATCACCGCGCCGCGGGCACGGAAGCGGTCGTACAGCGGCGAGCGTCGCACCGGGCGCGCGGCGGGGAGCTCTTCGTTCGGATAAGCGAGGCGGAAGCGCCGCGAATAATTTTCGGGCACCTTGATCGAGGTGTATTTCGGCGTAGCAAAGGTGCCGTAACGCGAGACATCCATTGACAGAATGTCTTGTCCGGGATCCCCGTGAGCCATCCACCGGGACAGCATTAAGCCGATACCACCACCCTGACTGAATCCGGCCATGACAGCGCAGGCGACCCAATAGTTGCGCAAGCCTCGCACCGGGCCGACCAGCGGGTTGCCGTCGGGCGCGAAGGTGAACGGGCCATTGATGGCTTTGCGGATGCCCACTTCGCCGAGTGCGGGAAAGTGCTTGAAACCCACTTCAAAGTGCGGCGCCAAACGTTCAAAGTCGTCCGGCAGCAGTTGCATCGAGAAGTCGGTGGGCGTCGTGTCCGGGGACCAGACGCGACCGTTCGGCTCGTAAGTGCCCAGTAACGCGCCGCCGCGCTCTTGGCGCATGTAGATCTCGCCCGCGTAATCCGTGGTGTTGACGATTTCTTTGTCGCGCCCGGCGAGTGCCGGGATGTCTTCGGTCAGCAGATAGTGGTGCTCCATCGCGAGCACCGGCAATTCGAGGCCGACCAAGCGACCGATCTCCCGCGCCCACAAACCACCGCAGTTCACCACGTGTTCCGCGTGGATCTCACCCTTGTTCGTTTGGACCGTCCAACTGCCGTCCGAGCGCTGCGCGAGACCCGTGACTCGCGTAAATCGTTCGACTTCGGCGCCCAAGGTGCGCGCGGCTTTGACGTAGGCGTGGGTGGTTCCGGACGGGTCGCAGTGACCGCCGTCCGCTCGCCAGAGCGCGCCGATGAAGTATTTGGGATCGATCAGCGGATTGAGTTGCACCGCTTCTTCCACGGTGATCATCTCGGTTTCCATGCCGAGATACCGTGCTCGGGAGCAAATCAGCTTCAAGCTATCCAGCTCACCGGCCGTCGCGGCGAGCATCAAGCCACCGTTGGGATGTAAGCCGCAGGACTGGCCAGATATCGCTTCGATTTCACGGTACAGGTCGATCGTGTACTTCTGCAGACGCGAGATATTCGCTTCACCATTGAAGGTGTGCATACCGCCGGCCGCGTGCCACGTCGATCCGGAGGTCAACTCGCTTTGTTCGAGCAGTAGGACATCGGTCCAGCCAATCTTGGAGAGATGGTAAAGAACGCTCGCGCCGACGACGCCGCCACCGATTACCACGGCCTGTGCCGAAGTCTTCATAACTCCACTACTCCTAGAATGGGGACGCGACCGTCGTGTTGCCGGATCGATGGGCAAGCCAAATCTCGACATGACGGGCGTACGTCGACGGTACGAGCGCAAAGAGTCCCGTCGGATGCGGTATGAGAATGACGTTGACTTGCGCAATGAGCGTAGCGGCCACGTGACCGGGCCGGAATACCTCCGGATCCAGATCGATGCGGCAGCCGAGGGAGAGGCGGTTACGCCATTCGATGCCGATGAGGTCAAAAACGACATAGCCCGATGACTGATCGACCACGATGGCGCCCGTGCCTAAGAGCGCGGAAATGCGTGCCGCGGTCTCTGCGCAGGGACGTTCTGGGGCAATCACCCACCAGCGATCCGGTCGAGTACACAGGGTGACATAGTCGTCCGACCAATGCGCCTCACCCGGGGGCGGCAGAACCAGATGGCGGGCGCGCCCTGCGTACACGACATCTCGGTGACGACCGCGGCGGGCGATGACTTCCGCGAGGTCGGCCTGTGACCGCTCGAACCGACACGGATTCAGCGGCTCAGGCGCGGACACGAGCATTCTCCGGATCAAGGTGATGAGGGCTCGTGATCTCGACCGCGCACGTCTCACCGTGCACGGGCGAGACCGCCAAGAGCCGCTGCCCGCGGCGGGCGTGTCCGCCACGCAAAAGCGCGAGACCCACCCAGCCGACCTGTTCGGTCGCGGGCGTCGATGAGGTGATAAACCCGAGACTGTGATCATCGGTGTCCGGGTCGATCAGATGGGCGCCATTTCGCAGACGCTGTTCGCTGTCCACCGGTTTGACGCCAACGAGCTCCAGCCGCATGTCGCCGCTTTGCAGCGCCTCGCGCTGGACGAGAGCGGCGCCGATGTAATCGGCGGTCTGTTTGCAAAGACGCCCCAATCCAAGATCGCCTGCGGTCGTCTGGCCGTTCAATTCCGCACCGGTAACGTGGCCCTTTTCGATGCGCAGGGTATTCAGTGCATCCAAGCCGTAGGGTTTGAGTCCGAGGGGCGTGCCGACCTCTAAGAGTCGCGTCCAAACGGTGAGCGCGTGTCGAGCCGGTACGGCGACTTCGTAGGCCAACTCCCCGGAAAACGAAATCCGGAACAAACGACCGGCGATGCCGGCGATGGTGATCCCGGTGACGGCCATGAACGGGAATGCTTCGTTCGAGAGGTCGGTCTGGTCCACGACTTCGCTCAAGACCGCCCTAGAGAGTGGGCCTGCAATCGCAAATTGCGCCCAGTGGTCCCCGACATCGCTGATCGTCACGTCCCAATGCGGGCAGACCGTCTGGCGATGGAACTCCAGGTGGTCCAAGACGGCGGTGGCATTGACCGTCGTCGTCGTCAGAACGAAATGATCCTTGCCGAGGCGCGCCACCGTGCCGTCGTCCAGGAGGATCCCGTCCTCCCGGAGCATGATTCCATAGCGGCATCGGCCCATCGGCAGCGTCGACATCGTATTGGCATAGACGAAATCGAGAAAAGCGGCCGCGTCGCTGCCGGCCACTTCCAGTTTGCCCAGACTGGAGACGTCGGTGATACCCGCCTCCCGGCGCACGTGCCGTGCTTCGCTCAGGACAGCGCTCCAGCCGGTGTCTTGGGAGTACACGAGTGGGCGCATCCACAGGCCGGCGGTGACAAAGGTCGCGCCTGCGGCGACGTGCCAATCGTGCAGGGGCAGCAAACGGCGGGGTTTGAAATGCTCACCGCTCTCGCCTCCGGCCAGAGCGGCAAAGGGGACGGGTTCGACGAAGGGACGCGCTTTGGGCTGCCCGACTTCGGCGACATCGATACCGCGCGCCAACGCGAGGACCGCTTGTCCGACGAGGCCGCCGATGCGGCCTTGATCGGTCGCCATGCCGTGGGTCGTGTAGCGTTTCATGTGCTCCACGTGTTCGTAGCCCTCGCGGCGGGCAAGCCGAATGTCGGCAGTGGTCACGTCGTGCTGGAGATCGACGAAGGCTTTGCCGCGACCGGGGACCTCCCAGCACGGTTCCAGATCGCCGCGCGGTTGATCGTTCGGCGGCGTTGGCAGATCGGGGGGCTCGCTCACGGCGATACCGAAGGCGCTCAGCACGTGCGTGGCCGCGCTGAGTCCATCGGTCGCTGCTGCCGCGAGACCGCACACGCCGTGCGCGGATCCAGCCACTTGCCCGAGCGAGGGGGCCAGATCAGGGATGAACGCCGCGATCGGCGAGTTCCAATGCAGCGGCGCGCCCAACTGTGTGGCCAAGGCCGTTGCGGGCGTATACCCGCCCGACAGCAGTACACCGTCGACCGAGAGGGTGAGCGCCTGACCCGAGCGATCCCGAACCTTAATGCCACTGACGCGATGCCGTCCCAGTATGGATTCCACTTTGGCGCTCGCGTAAACCGTGAGGCCAGCACCGCGCGCGCGGTCGGCCGCCGGCGAGTATTCGCGAATGTCGATTACCGCTTCGACGGCGATGCCCCGGCGGCGGTACTCCAGCGCCGTCGCGTAAGCGTCGTCGTTGTTGGTGAAGATTGCGACGCGATTGCCGACACAGACACCGTGGCCGACGAGGTACCGGAGGGCGGCACCGGCAAGCATCACACCCGGCAGATCGTTGCCCGGTACGGCGATCAGGCGCTCAACGCTGCCGGTGGCGAGCACGGTGGATGCGGCGCGCACCACGTGCAAGTGCCCTGTCTGTGATCCCGGCTGCGTGCCGGCGCGCGTCTCGAGTGCCCCGTAGACACCGTGGCCGTACGCCCCGATGACGGTGGTCCGCGGCCAAAGGCGGACATTCGGGAGCGCCGCGAGGCGCGCGAGCATCTGTGTGCGCCAACTCTGCCAGTCGGCATCCAGCAGAGTGCCGCCGCCGAGATGTGCATCTTGATCGGCGAGAATGACTCGCAAACCCGCAAGGCCCAGCATTGCCGCAGCGCTAAGCCCGGCAGGGCCGGCGCCGACCACGAGCACATCGGCGTGGTCGTGTTGCGTCTCCGGGGAGGGCGCGGATCGCGGCGGATGGTCCAGTCGACCCAGTCCTGCGGCGCGACGAATCAGCGGTTCATACAGGCGCTCCCAGGCGAAGGAGGGCCACATGAAGGTCTTGTAGTAGAAACCGGCCGGCAAGAATCGCGACAGCGCACCGAACACGCCGTAGGCGTCAAACGCGAGGGACGGCCAACGGTTCTGGCTTTCCACGACGAGGCCCTCGTCCAGTGGAGTGACCGTGGCGGGCCGATTGGGCTCGCGACCGTAAGGGCCAATAATCGTCACCAGTGCCGACGGTTCTTCCGGGCCTGCCGTGTAGATGCCCCGACGGCGGTGATACTTGAAACTGCGCCCGACCACCGTTACCCCGTTGGCGAGCAATGCCGAGGCGAGGGTGTCGCCACGACGACCCTCGTACACGCGACCGTCGAAGCGGAATGACACCCGTTGCGTGTCATCGATGAAGGCGCCGGTGCCGATGCGAGTGGGCCCGGTCATCGCACGTCACCCGGAACGTCAACGGGCTCTTGCGGGAGCGTCACCGAATGAATCTCATGGGTCACGGTATGCCGAACCACGCGCAACACGGCCCGACAGCCTGCGACGTGCATCCACCATTCGACGTGCCAACCCTTCGGATTGTTACGTGCATACACGTAGTGAACGAACGCCTCACGCGGCGCACTCCCGGCGGGCCGCAATTGCGTGGCATCGCCGCGGTAGCGAAATTCGGCTTCATCGCGTAAACCACAATGCGGGCAGCGCAACCTCAACATATCAGTGCGCCCACGGGTAGGGACCGGCGCCGCGCTCATCGATGAGGCGTCCGTCCGCGAAACGGTCGAGGTCCAAGTGCTTGGCAATGGCGTGGGATTCACCGGTTGCGATCAGATGCGCAGTGGCGACCCCACCGGCGGGAATGGCTTTGAATCCGCCATAGCACCAGCCGCCGTTCAGGTAGAGGCCCTCAAGCGGTGTGCGCGAGATGATCGGCGAGCCGTCCATGCTCATGTCCATGACTCCGCCCCATTGGCGGAGTATCCGCAGTTTGGCCAGACTCGGTAGCAACGTCAGGCCCGCGGCCACGACTTCTTCGGCCACGGGCAAGGTGCCGCGTTGGCCATAGGTGTTGTAGCCGTCGATCGGCCCGCCAAACACGAGTCCTCCCTTGTCCGATTGGCTGATATAGAAATGGCCGGCCCCATAGGTCAGCACCACGTCCAACACCGGTTTGATCGCTTCGGTGACGAAGGCCTGCAACACATGGCTTTCGATCGGGAGGCGCAGGCCCGCTGTGCTCGCAAGAGTCGATGAATGGCCGGCGACGGCGAGGCAGACGATGTCGGCGCCGATAAAGCCCTGTGTCGTCTCGACGCCGGTCACACGACCGCGCTCGCTCACCACCCGGCGTACTTCGCAGTGTTCGACGATATCCACGCCCGCGCGGGAGGCAGCGCGGGCGTAGCCCCACGCGACGGCATCGTGGCGGACAGTGCCGCCGCGCGGCTGGAGAAAGCCACCGAGTACCGGGAAACGGCCGTGATCCAAGTCCACGCGAGGCACGAGGGCTTTGACCTCTTTCCGGTCGAGCGCGACCGCGTCGACCCCGAGTAAGCGCATACCGTTGGCGCGGCGGGTGAACAGATCGCGCTGCGCCTCGGTGTGAAACAGATTCAACGTACCGCGTTGGCTGACCATGCCATTGAAATTAAGGGTCTGCTCCAGCGTTTCCCATAATTTCAACGAGTGCTCGTAAAAGCGCACGTTGTCGGGATGAAAATAGTTTGACCGGATGATCGTGGTGTTCCGGCCGACGTTGCCGAGACCGATCGGTCCTTTTTCGAGTACCGCGACGTCGCTGATACCGTGTTGGGTGGCGAGTGCATGGGCGGTCGATAGACCCTGACCGCCTCCGCCGACGATCACGACCCGATACCGCGCGCGTGGCTCGGCTTTATGCCACGCGGGCCGCCAGCCTCGGTGACCGACAAGGCCTTCGCGCAGGAGACGGAAGAGACTGTAATCCCCACTATCCGTACCCGAGGAGCGACGCGGACGGGATCGTTTTGGCAGTAGTTTCACGGTGGAAGTCGACTCTCTCGTCGGCGAGCGTGCATCACTCGTGCAGATCGCTCCCGCCGACAGTTCATGTCACCACGTCGCGTGCGAGATGACAAGCGGTGTAATACTTGACGCGTCGGCCCGTAATGGCCATGGTTCCTTGCGCCCGAGCGTCGGGCGGGGCCGTCCAGGAGAGGTTGTTTTGCCCATCGCACTCGGTCGGCTGCTGTGTTTGTTGTTGCTGGTGGCGCTGCCCGCGTCTGCAGGCAATGCACCGGTGGTTGTGTCGTCGAAGTTGTCGACCGAGTCCGCCATGATCGGCGAGATGATCCGTTTGGTCTTGGACGCAAAGGGCATTCCAACGATAGACCGGATGATGCTCGGAGCAACGCCGGTGGTCCGGCGGGCACTCCTCGCAGGGGAGATCGACCTCTATGTCGAGTACACCGGTAACGCCGGTTTTTTCTACAACCGACCCGCCGATCCCGTCTGGAAGGATGCCGCGCAGGGGTACCGGGAAGGGGCTCGCTTGGATTACGCCGCCCATCGCATTGTGTGGCTCGAACCGTCGCCGGCCAGCAACGCCTGGGCGCTCGCCGTCCGAGAAGATGAGGCTCGGCGTTGGCATTTGCACTCGTTAACCGATTTCGCTCGTTGGGTCCGTAATGGCGGGGCGGTGGTGCTGGCCTGTTCGGCTGAGTTTGCGAACGCCGGCACCCTACGCTCGTTGGAGCGAACATACGGGTTCCACCTAAAACCGTCGCAAAAGATCGTTCTCGCCGGCGGTGAAACCTCCGCCACCATCACGGCGGCTGCGGCGCGAACAAATGGCGTGAACGTGGCGATGGTGTACGCCACCGACGGCGGGATCGTCACGGCGCACCTGCGGGTCCTCGAAGATGATCGCCATGATCAGCCGGTGTACGCGCCGGTACCGACGGCACGCGAGGCACTGATTCAACGGCATCCCCAGATTCCGGCGCTGGTGGCGCCGCTGATGCGCAGCCTGGACCAAGAGCATTTGCAGCGGCTGAATGAGCGCGTGCAAATCGACGGGGAAGCGCCGACGGTGGTGGCTCGGGACTACCTGCGTGCCAGAGGATTCCTGCCATGACCCGCCCGCGGCTGGATCTTCCTGGGATGGTCTTTGGGCTCGCCGCGCTCGTGGCGTGGTCTGCAGGTCCCTTTGTCGTCGAAAAAGCCAATCGCATCGTCCCGGGTGTGACGTTGCCGCTGAAAGCCGTGTGGCACAGCGGGTCCGTTCACTCCGTTTTCATCGCCTACGGCGTGCTGCTGGCTGTTGCGAGCCTGGTGCGCCGTCCAGTGGTTCGATTTACGGCGGCCGCCACGGCTCTCTCGTGTCTTTGCTGGGCGCTGGGCACGGTCGCTACCGAATTGACGCCGCCGGACGATCGCGTCCTTCGTATTGCACCGGGGCTCGGCTTTTGGGCGGCGGCCGCGTTGACCGGATTGCTCCTCGTGGATGCCGTCGCGATTGCGCGACTGCGGCCAGTGCGCCGGGTCGTACTCCTCGGCGCTGTGATAGGCGTGATTGGGTGGGCGTTGGCGAGCGGTCATTTCGATCAGGTCTCGATCGGTCGGGAATACGCCGCCAATGCCGATCGGTTTACGCTCGAACTCAAACGCCACCTGATGTTGGCGACCGGTTCGTTAGCCGGCGCCGTGGTCGTTGCCCTGCCGATCGGTATGCTGTGCTTCGCACGGGAATCGATGGCGCGCGCCGTGTTATCGGCCTTGAGCTTTGTGCAGACCATTCCCTCGATCGCGCTGTACGGCGTTCTGATGGCGCCGCTTGCGGCGCTGGCAGCGGCACTGCCCGCGCTCGCGGCCCTGGGAGTGGGAGGGATCGGCTACGCCCCGGCCATCGTCGCTCTGTTTTTATATGCGCTCTTCCCAATCGTCGCCAACACCGTGCTCGGATTGCGGCGTATTGATCCCGCCGTGATCGAGGCGGCGCAAGGCATGGGTCTCACCGATCGCCAGATTCTGTGGCAGGTACGGTGGCCGTTAGCGCTGCCTACGGTGGTGACGGGTATACGGGTCGTTTTGGTCCAGAACGTGGGCTTGGCCGCGGTGGCGGCACTCGTCGGCGGTGGCGGACTCGGCACCTTCATTTTTCAGGGCATCGGGCAAACCGCTATCGATTTGGTACTGCTCGGGGCATTGCCGACGGTCGCCATGGCGCTCGTGGCCGGCGTGCTGTTGGATGCATTGGTTGACGGGTTAGAACGCCGGAGAGTCGCATGATCAAGATCGCGGGACTGACGAAGCGCTACGGTGCGACGACGGTCGTGGATCACGTCGACTTGGAGGTGCCCCGCGGCACGGTGACGGCGATCGTCGGCACGTCCGGATCGGGCAAATCCACATTGCTCCGAATGATCAATCGGTTAATTGAGCCCTCTGACGGATCCGTCTGGATCGACGGGCGGTTGACGACCGATGAACCGGCTCCGTTGCTGCGTCGGCGAATCGGCTATGTCATTCAAGGCAACGGATTGTTTCCGCATCGCACGGTAGCGGAAAACATTGCCACGGTGCCTCAGTTGTTGGGTTGGTCGGCGGCGCGAATCGCGGCGCGTACCGACGAACTGTTGCGTTTATTTGGCCTCGATCCGACCACCCAAGCGCAGCGCTTGCCCGCCGAGCTCTCCGGCGGCCAACAGCAGCGGGTCGGCGTGGCGCGTGCGCTTGCGGCGGGCCCCTCGGTGCTGCTGATGGACGAACCATTCGGCGCGCTGGATCCAATCATCCGCGCCAAGGCACAAGAGGACCTGCGATCCATCCAACGGCAGTTGGGGACGACCGTCGTGTTGGTGACGCACGATATCGACGAAGCCTTCAAACTCGCCGACCACGTGGCCGTTATTGATAATGGCCGCTTATTGCAGCACGACGCGCCGGCGCGCCTGCTCACCGCACCCGCCCATCCGCAGGTGACGTTGCTGACCGGTACGGCGGATAGAGCATTGCGCCTTTTGTCGCTCGCGACCGCGGCGGATCTGGTGGAAACGGGAATCTCAAAGGGCCCCACGCTGTCGGTGCACATGTCGCTGCGTGATGCGCTGTCGGCGCTGATGTGGGCCGGCGCAGACGACGGCGTCGTCGTCGATGCAGCGGGTCAGCCGTTAGGCCGGGTCACCGTGGCGGCGATCCTCGCGCGTGGGGCAGTTCGGTGACGAGTCGAACCGGTTGGCTGTTGCGCGGTCTGGGGTGGGGCCTGTTGATCAGCTTCCTAGTCCGGCCCCAGGCCTTTGCCGGACTCCTGATCCCGCTGACGCACGACGGCGCGCCCGCCATCTATGACCAAGGCGATCTGCTCGCTCTTGCGAGTGCGCATCTGGGGATCGTGTTGGTCGCGACAGTCTTCAGTACGGCGATTGCCCTCGCGCTCGCGATTGGCGTCACCCGTGGTCCCGGTCGAGCCTTCTTGCCCCTTTCGCGTACGCTAGTGGGTGTGGGGCAGACGTTCCCGCCGGTCGCGGTTTTGGCGGTCGCCGTGCCGTTGGTGGGATTTGGGGCTACCCCTACGCTGATCGCGCTGATCGCCTACGGATTGCTGCCGATTTTCGAGAACGCGCTGTCGGGTCTCGAGGGCGTGCCGTCGTCGATCCGAGAAGCCGCTGACGGCATGGGGTTTGATCCGCTTCGACGCTTGTGGCGCGTGGAGTTGCCGTTGGCGCGGCCGTTGATTGTGGAGGGCGTCAAGCAAACGCTCGTGATCAGCGTCGGTACCGCCACCTTGGGATCGACGGTGGCCTCCCAAGGACTGGGTGAAGTGATCGTCGCTGGGCTTTTGTCCGACAACACGGCGTTCGTCTTGCAAGGCGGTGTCTTGACGGGCCTGATGGCGGTCTTGTTACATGATACGGTGGGTGTGATGACGCGTCCGTGGATGCGTGGAATGGCCTGATTGCGGTGAGCCACCTGAGCACGGATTCGACGGTCCGATACACTCAAGGTGACATGTGTTCGTTTTATCCTTTCGTTAACGATTTCAATCATGCTGACTCGTGAACCGTCCCGTTACGCCGATGCGCCGGCCATCGAATGGCCGACCGTACTCCTTGCCGGAGTCATTTATGCCGGCTGGCTCACCCTGACCTATGCATGGGGTCGGATGTCTCCTTGGGTCGAGTTACCGCTACTCGCGCTCCTTGTTGCGTGGCACGGATCCTTGCAGCACGAAGTGTTACACGGCCATCCCACCCGATGGCGCGCGATCAATGATCTGATCGGCCGAGTGCCGCTGTCGTTGTGGATACCCTACGTGCGCTATAAGCGCCTCCACCTGAAACATCACAACAACGAACGATTGACCGACCCGGTGGATGATCCCGAGTCGTATTACGTCACCCCCGAACACTGGGCGGCGATGTCGGCGCCGATGCGATGGCTGTGGCGCATTGATCAGACGCTCTTGGGTCGTGTGACGATCGGGGCGCCCATGCACATCGCGATGTACTGGGTGGGCGAATGGCGCGCCATTCGCCGTAACGACCCGGGGGCGCGGCGCGCGTGGGTTGTGCACCTGTTGACGTGCATACCGGTGCTCTGGTGGGTGACATCCGTCTGTGGGATGCCGTTGTGGGTCTATTTGGTCGGGGTGATGGTTGCCAGCAAGGGTATCGGCTCCGTCCGATCCTTCGCCGAACATCGGGCGCGGAACACGGTGTATGAACGGATCGCGATCGTCGAGGGCAGTTGGTTCTTCGGGCCGCTCTTTCTGTTCAATAACCTACATGTCCTGCACCACGACGAGCCTCTGATCCCGTGGTATCAATACAACCGGGCCTATCGACGCCGCCGCGAGGAGTTGCTGCGACTGAATAACGGGTTGCTGTATCGGACGTATTTTGACGTCGCACGCCGTTATTTATTGAAGCCACACGACGTCGCCGTCCATCCCACCGGCCGAGTGCCCTGAGCGGATTCAGGCAGGCTCCGGATAGCCCGCGGCGTGGGCGGCACGGTCCCATTGCAGCGTACGGTCGAAGTCGGCGGCGGTGACCGCGGTGAAGCCTACGAGACCGAGCGGTCGGGCGCAGGCGGCGAACCACGGGCGCGTGTCAGCGGCTTCGAAGGCGGCTTTGAGCCGCTCGACCGCTCCGGGGTCTAAGTGTTCCGACGCGACGAAGGCCGGTGCCGGTGCGAGATCGGTGGACTCAATCACACGAATCCCGCGCACGAGTTCCGGTGCGTGCGTTGCGATCAACCAGTGCCAGTAGGCATCCAAGGGTCCGACATCAATCTGCCCGGAGCGCACGGCCTCGAGGATGGCGCGCGCCGTGACGGTGTCCTGCAGCATAGTCTGATAGAGCGGACCGGAGTGGGCGTCACGATAGCGCAGCAGGTGATGGCGGAACGCGTTGAAACCCGAATGGGAGTGCCGCACCGTCCACGCGGCGCGACGGCCAAAGGTGTCCGGCAGCGTGGTGTATGGCGCGTCGGCACGAACGATCAGACCACTCCGGTACACCGCCCGTCCCTCGGCCCACGGCATCGCAAGACGCGGCGCTGCAATCGGTACGACGGGCGCGAGTCGCAACGCGATGGGGTAGCCGCACATAAACACGCAGCCGAGATCCGGACGACGCCACAAGTCTTCGAGCGGCTGTGGTGCGGGGTATGCAACATATTCCAGCGCGACTTCCGCATCGGCCGCGATATGGCCTAGGAGTGTTTGCCAGATCGCCTCGACGCTCGGCGTGACGGCGTACATCCGCGCATTGGCAATCGGCGGTGTCATCGGCTTAATGCCTCCTGCCGACGCGTCACGTAGGCGATGGCCGCGTCACGGATCGCCGGATCGAGCGCAGGCGCCTCGTACTCCGCCAAGAGCCGTTGCCACAACGCCGTTGCCCGCGTCGTCGCGTCGCGCGAGCCGGCTTCCGTCCACGCCTCGTAACTGGACCAATCCGATAGCAACGGTCGATAGAATGCCGTCTGATAGCGCGCAAGGGTATGCGCCGTACCGAAGTGGTGCCCCCCGGGCGGCACGTCACGAATCGTCTCGAAGCCGAGATCATCCTCGGAAAACTCGACCGGCCGCAGGATGCCGGCCCAATGACGGATGAGTTCGGCATCGACCACGATCTTTTCGTAGCACGCCGACAGTCCGCCTTCGAGCCATCCTGCGGCGTGGCTGACAAGGTGGCTGTGCGAAAGGATTGCGGCTTGCAAAGCGAAGGCGGTTTCGTAGGTCGACTGCGCGTCGACGCAGGGCGATGCGTTGACCGCACTGGTGCGCACCGGCAGACCGAGTCGGCGACCGATTTGGGCGCTGGCGATGACGCCCTGTACATATTCGGGCGTGCCAAACGCAGGCGAGCCGGATTTGAGATCGACGTTGGACGTGAAGCCGCCGAGCACGCAGGGCGATCCCGGTCGAATGAGCTGGCAGAGCGTGACGATCGCCAACGCTTCTGCGGTTTGTTGCGCCAAGGCGCCCGCGAGCGTCACCGGCGCCATCGCGCCCATGAGGGTGAACGGGGTGACCACGACGCACTGGCCGTGGGCGGCCATGATCGAGATGTTATCGAGTATTTCCTCGTCGACGCGCCGCGGTGAATTGACGTTCGTTACCGTCATCAACGTCGGCCTTTGGACCAAATCCTCGAGACTGCAGCCGTGCTCGATGGCGGACAGTTCGAGCGCATCGCGGGCCTGGACGCCGCCGACCCCTCGCGCGGCCCACACGAGATCAGAACATTCGATGTGCGCGAGATAGGCGTCCAGATGTCGCGTGGATACCGGTCTGTCGGTGGGTTCGACCACGATTCCGCCCTGCCACTGGGTCACGCCCAGTGCGTGCGTGAGTTTTAGGATGTTCCGGAACGCCTCAATCGTCCCGTAGCGACGGCCGGAAACCCCGTCGCGGATGTTCGGTGCCCCGTGCACGGGGCCGAAGTTCACGGCATTGCCACCGACGTGCAAATCCCGATCGGGATTGCGCGCGTGCAAGACGAATTCCGAGGGCGCGTGTTGTAGCTGCGCCTCGACGAGGTCTCGTCCCAAACGAACGATCTGAGAGTCGTCATCGACGAGGGCACCCGCGCGCGCATACACGCTACGCGCGGCCGCGCTGCGGATTTCGATACCCAGTTCCTCGAGTATCCGAAACGCAGTGCCGACAATGCGCTCGACTTGTTCGACCGACAGCAGTTCCAGCGGTGGACCCAAGGGACGCAGTGCCGGGAGCGCGGTTCTCGAGGCGCCGGTCTGGCGTAACCGTGCTTCGTCGCGCCGACGTGGGCCCGGCCGCCGCTCGGTCATGGCGCCAGATCTCCTAGCGCCGCCTTCAAGGGCGCGAGCCACGGCTCGAAGTGACGCCATTGATCCAGGCCGTCCCGGAAGATCGGCCGCCGAACCTGCTCCGAGCTCGCCGTGCGCACACTGCGTTTGGTTTTGTGGAACTCCAGACAATTGTCCTCGAAGGGCAGTCCGCAATAATCGAGAATGCGGCGGACGTTGCTCTCGAGATTGTCGACCACGTCTTCGTGTTGAATGCGCAAGACACGTCCTGGCAGGACGGCTTCCCAGTGATCCATGAGTTCGATGTAGGTCCGGTAGTAACGGGCGATATCCTCGATGCCGTACGTAAATTCCTGACCGGCAGCGAACAACTGTTTGAAGTTCGAGAAGCAACAGGCCATCGGTTCGCGGCGAGCGTCGATGATTTTTGCGTTCGGGAACATTAAGTGAATGAGACCAATGTGCCGAAAGTTGTTCGGCATTTTGTCGATGAAGAACGGCTTGTCGGTGCGGTAAACCCGGGTATCCGCAATGTATTTTTCGCCGATTCGGGCGCAATCCGCCTCGGTCAGTTCGGCGAGAACGCGCGGATAGCGTCGATTGGACGCATCCCGATTACGACCTTCCAAGTCGACCACAGCGGTCGCGATATCGGATAATTCCATGGTGCCTTCCACCATGGAATGCGACGCCAAGATTTGCTCCAGCAGGGTGGAGCCTGACCGGGGTAAACCGACCACGAAGATGGGTGAGGGATCTGGGCACCCCCAGCCCTTGCGAGTGGCGAAGAATTCGGCAGTGCACACGGCTTTCTGGTCGGCCGTATTCTTCTCCACCAACTCCGGCATGTAATCGCTTTCGGATTTCTTCAGCGCGTTGCCCCGTTCGTAATACTCAAAGGAGCGGGCATAGTCTTCCCGATCCTCAAGCGCTTTACCGATGGCAAAACACATGTGGTATCGATCCATCAGGTCGATGTCAGGATCGCTCTCCGAGGCGATCATCCGGTCAATTTCCTCGTCCGTGAACCGATAGGTCTTCAGATTCGCAAGACTCCAATACGCATCCCCGAAGTGCGGGCGCGCCGCCGCTGCCCGACGGTACTCGGCAATCGACTCGTCGGTTCGGCCGAGCGTCTTCAACGTGTGAGCAACAGACAGATGCAGATCCGCGGTATTGGGTGCGCCTTCCAAGAGTTCTTGATACAGCGTGAGCGCTTTTTCGTGGTCACCCAGTCCAACCCACGTGGTCGCATAGGTCGTCCGGTACATCCGGTTTTCCGGCTCGTCTTTGAGCAGGATGTCCAATTGCTCCAGCGCCGCTTGGTGACGGTGTCGGCGCAGTAGGGCACGCGCGTAGTCGTAACGCGCGGCTCGATAATCTGGGGCTAGTTCGATGACGGCTTCCAATAGGAAGTCGGCGTCGTGCAGTACGTCGAATTCGAGGGCAATGCGCGCCAAGATGCGCATGGCCTCCACATCCTGCGGATGTTGGAGTAAGTAGGGTCGAATGATTTTTTCGGCTTGTGAGATGTCGCCGTCGCTCAAGTAGCCGGTTGCGGCAATGACCGCAGGATGTAATTGGGACGTGACGTCAACATGCTGCTGCGCCGTGCGCGCACTGTCCTCGTCACCCACCATGCGAAAGAGCGTTACCAAACGCAGCCATGCGGCAGGAAGGGCCGGGTTGCGATTGACCGCCTGCTGATATGCCTCAATCGCATTCGGCGCATCACGCAAAGCGACGTAGCAATGGCCACGCTCCTGATAAAGCCGACTAAAGCCCGGCGTTTTTTGTTGCAAATCGCGAAGAGTATCAAGCGCCTCTTCAATCCTATTTAAGTACCGCAAGGCGACGGCCCGAACATAAATGACATCACGATTCGACGGATATGCTGAATACAAAGCATCAGATGCGACCAGTGCCTCTGCATATTGGCCATTCTGAAGCAGGCCCTGAATACGGCTCACCTCCGCTTCTACAGGCGATGGATTTACGTCAGTATGGTATGTCATGACTTTCCTGACATAGGTACGGCCAAATATAGGGCTACAATTTCCAACGTGTAGTAGTGCCTAGTCATTTTGGCCAAGTCGCTCCCGCATTCCGCGAATAACTGTCGCAATGTACTTCCCGTTGCGTCAATCAACCCGCGCGCCACGGACACGCGACCGATATTCGTTGCACGCGGTTACACCAGGCCCTCTAGTTGGTCCTTTAGCGGGCCCAGCCACGGTTCGAAATTCCGCCATTGCTCTAGACCGTCGCGGAATATTGGCTTCCGGACCTGCTCCGAGCTAGCAGTGCGTACGCTACGTACAGTTTTATGAAATGAAAGGCAGCTTTCTTCGAACGGCAACTCGCAAAACTCAAGAATGCGACGGACATTACTCTCGAGATCATTCACGACATCTTCATGGTGCACGCGCAATATTTTTCCCGGCAGCACGGAGTCCCAGTGCTCCATAAGTTCAACGTACGTTCGATAATAACGGGCAATATCTTCTAGGCTATACGTGAAATCTTGGCCAGCAGCGAACAGTTGTTTGAAGTTGCTGAAGCAGCAGGCCATCGGTTCTCGTCTCGCATCGATGATTTTTGCATTAGGCAGCATCAGATGGATTAGACCGATATGCCGAAAATTATTCGGCATCTTATCCACAAAAAATGGCTTACTGGTTCGGTAGCTCGCTGTGTCCGATAGATACTGGGCTCCGAGGTCTTTGAACTGGGCTCCAGTCAACTCAGACAAGATCGCCGGATAGCGCGGGTTGTCGCTTTCTACCTCCCGTCCTTGCAGTTCGTGAACTAAGCGCGGGATATTGGCAAGTTCTGTCGTTCCCTCAACCAGTGAATGTGACGCCAGAATCTGTTCAATGAGTGTAGATCCCGACCGAGGTAAACCTACAACGAAAATCGGTGAGGTGCTTTGATCTCCGTAGTTCTCTCGATCTTTAAAGAAGTGAGCCGTGCATACAGTTTTCTGAAGACGAGTATTTCTCTCAACCGGTTCGGGTCTGTAGCGGCTTTCCTCTTTCTTGAGTTCATTGCCGATAACGTAGTAACCAAAAGATTCCTCGAAGCGGCCTTTATCTTCTAGACCCTTGGCAAGGGCGAAGGCGAGGTGATATCGATCAAGCATTTGTATCGAAGGTAATGCTTCCTGCTCCCGCATGCGTTGGAGTTCCTCGTCCGTAAACGCATAAGTCTTGAGGTTGGCGAGGCTCCAGTACGCATCTCCAAATTGTGGTCGCGAGGCGGTGGCGGCTCGATACGCTTCAATCGCGTCCTGCTCCTGTCCTAGCGTCTTAAGCACGTGGCCTAAAGACAGCCGCACATCGGCAGCGTCTGGAACGGCTTTGAGAATGGCCTCGTAGATGCTAAGGGCTTCCGCATCACGGCCCAGGCCTACACAAGCGGTTGCATAAATTGTTCGGTAGTTGATATTGCCTGGCTCTGCCTCAAGCAGTTTTCTTGCGTTCTCCAACGCTGGCTCGTGTTTGTGCCGTTTGATGAGCACGTTGACGAGGTCATAGCGTGCCGGATGATAGTTGGGCGCTCTCTGTAGGACGGCCTCGAGCAGGATCTCCGCATCGTCGAGTACGAGTAGGTCAATCCCGATTCGGGCCAATAGACGCATGCCCTCTAGGTGATCGCCATTCTTCTGCAGGAATGTGCGCACGATTTGCTCGGCAGGTATAAGTTCCCCGTCGGAGTACATTCCCGTTGCGACAACGATTTCTTGGGGAAGTTCACGAAGCTTCGCGACATGGGAGGCCGCAGTTTTCGCATCCGCTTGACGGTTCTGCATTTGGAACAATCGTTCCAAGGCGGACCAGCTTGCTGGGAGCGCGGGGTTCAAGTTCACAGCGCGTAGATACGCGTCGGTCGCAGCTGCAGCATTTCGCAAGACCATCTGGCAATGCCCCCGCTCTTGATAGAGGCGGCTGAAGCGCGGATGGTAGAGTTCTAACTGATCCAACGTCTGCATCGCGTCATTGATGAGGCGTTGATACCGGTAGCACACCGCCGTCATGTATAGAGCATCGCGATTCTTGGGCACTTGAACGATTAACGCCTTGAGTGCCTCTAACGCATCATTAAATTGTTGGCGCTCCATCAGGGAGCGAATGCGAAGCACCTCGGTTTCGACGGGTGATAGCGGCGGGGTTTCTTGATTTTCCTGCATGGGCCACCCCAAAAAAAAGGCGAGCATTGCTGCTCGCCTCGTAGTCTAACGCAGTCGGCGCGAGCCGACTGCGCTCTCGCGATCAACTTAGAACTTCAGGCCGAACTTCACTCCCAACACGCGCGGACGGATGGGTACTTCCGTCTTCACGAACTGGGCGGTCGACGTGAACGTGCTGGCATTCACATCCGTGATGTTCTGCCCGAACAACTGTACCGTCCAGTTGTCCTTGCTCGTTCCGATCGATGCGTCGAAGGTCGAGTATCCCGGCATTTCGAAGCGCCACGTCGTCGTGGTGATCGGCGTGCCGGCGGCCCACAACACGTCACCGTTGATCGACGGGTCGGTGTTCGACTGAGTGAACGAGTGGCCAATGTGCACCATCCCGATCTGCCAGAACGACGCGTAGTCGCCCATCGCGAAGTCGTAACGTGCGCGCACGTTGTACTGCAGCGGTGGCGAGAAGGCCGTTGGCACGCCAGGCGCGCCAAAGGTATTAACAACTGGCGCGAGCGTGCCATTCGGCTCGAGGAGCTGGGTGATCGACTGTCCGCATGTCGGGCTGACCGGCACGCTTGAGCTCAACAGAGCGCGATTTGGGTTGTTTGCGCAGTTGTTGTCCACCAAAGTCGGCGATGTAGTCTGTTTGCTCTGGTTCCACGAGCCGGAAGCCATCAAAGACAACTGAGCCGTAACCTTCGCCGTCAACTGCAACTCAATACCCTTCACTTCGTAATCCGGGCCGTTCACGCCGAACGTCGTATTGCCGAAGTACTGGGGATTGAAAATGGCCGTCTGAACGTTCGACCACTTTTCATCGTAGATTGAACCGTTCAACTGAATGCGGCGGTTCAAGAATTCGGTCTTGAATCCGAGTTCCTTATTCACCAGCGTGTCGGGCTGAACGTCGAGCGGCTTGATGTATTGCGGGATGCCGTTCGCATCTTTCGCTTCGAAGCCGGTGCTACGGTTAAATCCACCCGGGCGGTAACCCTGCGACCAGGTCGCGTACACCATGGTATCCGGTGTCACGTGCCACGTCAGGTTGGCGCGGCTCTTGAACCCGGAGTAGGTGGAGTTCAGGTTGTAACCCGAGATGTTGGCCGAGTACTTGAAGTTGGTGCACGGACCGGTCGGGACCGTGGAGCCGTAGTTGAAGCAGCCGAAGCTGCTGACCACGGTGCCACCGAAATCTTCCTTGTAGCTGTAGTGGCGAGTGCCGGCGGTGAACGTCAGCACCTTTGGAATCAAGTCCACGTCAACGGAACCAAAGAAAGCCGTCTGCTTAATGTCGCGATGCGTATCTTCGAAGAACGCAACGTTGTCATTACGCGGATTTGGGTTGCCGACCACAGAGCCCGTCACCGGCTGCACGTTTTGGAAGCAGTCGACGCTACCGTCCGGCGTACAGGTCGGAACCGACTTGTACGACCATTCGGTATCGTCGGCGATCTTGTAGTCTTCGTAGAAGGCGCCAACTATCCCGCGGATACGGCGGTCATCCGGCGAGCTCAGGCGAATTTCGTGGCTCTGATGAGTGTTGTTTTCTTTCTCTAACCACGACGACGCCGGTGAGAAGCAGGTCGGTGTGCCCGCGTATGCACCGTAGCACTGGTAGTAGTCGGCATACACGCCGCGTGCGTAGTTGGTGTAGTCCTGCACCTGCGTGATGTTGCGCGACAGGTAGCCGCCCGTGTAAACGACCTTCACGTCGCCGATCTTACCGTTCACCGTGAGAGCGGTATTTTCAAAACGATCCTTGTCGTAGGAAGGCGTGAAACTCGTGACGCTCAACGGAGCGAGCGTTTGCGGCGCTGAGGGGTTGACCCCGTAATCCGAGCCGCGAGGCATCTGGTAGAACACACCGTCCGCTTCCATGTTCTGGTAGGTCTGTGTGAGCTGCGCGCTCCAGTCATCGTTGATCTGCCACAAGGCGCTCAGTCGCGTACCCTTGTAGCCGACCGGATTGATGGCATTAGCGGCCAAGCCGTAGTTATTGATGACAGGCGCGCCCGGTGGAGGTGCGGCATGGCCGCCCTGCGAGTAGCCGGCATAGTAAATACCGTAGTCGTTCGAGCTACGCGTGAACGTGCTGGGAACGTTATTGATGTACCCACCACGGCTATCGTTATAGACCACCGCGCGAATTGCGAGCGTGTCTTTGATCAAGGGCAAGTTCAGTACCGCGTTGATGGCGGTATTGGGGTCGCCGTGTGCCGTCGTGCCGTACGTGGCGTCCACGCTACCCTCGGTGACATTGAGCTTCGGCTTATTGGTGATATAGCGAATCACACCAGCTTCTGCGCCGCCGCCAAACAGGGTGCCCTGAGGACCTTCGAGTACTTCAATGCGCTCCAAGTCGGCTGCATAGACGTCGAGGTTACGACCCGGCAGCTGACCCGACTGGTCGTCGAGGTAAACAGCAACGTTCGGGAATCCACCGATCGTGCCGGAGGACTGTGTACCGGCTGAACCCAGTGCGAGGCCGCGCATAAAGATGTTGCCTTGCCCCGGGCCGTTAGTGGCCAACGACACGTTAGGCAAATACTTGATGTAGTCTTCGGCGGTCGAAACGTTGAGTTGTTTCAGCGTTTCGGTCGTGATTGCCTGAATCGTGATAGGCACGTCCTGGATGCTTTCCGAGCGGCGCTGCGCGGTCACAACAATTTCAGCAATCTCAAGGCCGCTAGCCTTTGTTTCTTCAGCGGATGAAGTGGCGGCAAGCGCCACGGAGCCCGTGGTGCCGGCGCTGAGTGCCGCCAAAACCGCGTAGGCTAACTTCTGATTCGTTTTCAAGCGATTCCCCTCTCTCATGTGGGCTCAGGAATACACAGAAGGGAGAGCCACATCCCATCTGGTGTGTGCCGTTCGATTCCAAGAATCCAACGGCGCAAGCTAGAACATAAACGCAATTACCACCCCTCAGAGAGATGGCGATGTGCCGAAGGTACCCCAAATGTTGTCGAAAAGGAAAGTGGTAACGACGCAACAACGAATCGGTTATAGGCGATTTACCAGTTGGTCAATTAATTTGATCGTTTGGGGTGCTGAGGCCGATGGGATTGCGTCTTAGGCCCTGATTTTATTGCGGTGCGGGAAGGGTTGCACGGGGCGCCCGCGCGGCTGGGGATTCGCTGTTCTCACGGTCCTTAGGATCCACGGGGGTGACCGCAAAAAAACAACGCCCCTTTCGTTGCAGCGCTCGCTAGGCGGCCGATGCGGTCGGGTGACGGCGCACACGCGAGCGCGCTCGGGAAACCGGGACACAAAAAATTTCTTATCTGGTAGAAAATCTGTTCCGCGGCGGGCCGCGGGACATGCCACCCTCTGCCGGTTGTGGGGGATAGTTCCATCCCCGCGATCTGATTTCGTAGGAGGAATGCCCCGTGTCCGATGACTCTACTGCTCGAGTTCGCCGCCCGTCCGGTCGTGATGCACGCCGCGCCCAGCGCAGCGGTCCGTTGCCTGACCACTTGCGCCCGGTCACTCCGGGTATGTCCGGCGGCCATTTCAAGCCACTGAGCGACTCGGATATCCAGCAGATCCATCAGACAGCGCTGCGGTTGCTAGAGGAAGTGGGACTCGCCGATGCGCCGCCGTCCGGTGTGGAAATCCTCACCAAAGCAGGCTGCACGGTGAGCGATCGGGGCAGACTGTTGTTCCCGCGCGCCCTCGTCGAGGACACGCTCGCCAAAGCCGCTCGCAACTTTCCGTTGTACGCCCAAGACCCGCGTTTTGACCTCGAGCCTTGGGGTACGAAGGTCTACTTCGGCACAGCGGGCGCTGCAGTCAATATGGTGAATGCAGACGGCACCTACCGGGAGTCGACGATTCAGGATCTCTACGACATCGGTCGCATCGTCGATACGATGGAACACATCCATTTCTTCCAGCGAGCCGTGGTTCCGCGCGACCTGCCGGATCCTTACGAAATGGACTTCAACACGTGTTACGCGTCGGTCTCGAGTACCACCAAGCACGTCGGTTCCAGCTGGGTGCTCCCTGAGCACTTGGAAAAGTCGCTGGAAATGCTGCATATGATTGCGGGCGGCGAAGACAAGTGGCGGGAGCGTCCCTTCGTCAGCCAGTCGAACTGCTTTGTCGTACCCCCGATGAAGTTCGCCACCGACGCGTGTAAGTGCTTGGAAGTTGCGGTGCGCGGCGGTATGCCGGTCCTCTTGCTCTCGGCAGGTCAAGCCGGCGCAACGGCGCCAGCGGCCATCGCCGGCGCGTTGGCGCAAGAAGTGGCTGAGTGTTTGGCGGGCTTGGTGTACGTGAATGCCATTAAGCCGGGTCACCCGGCGATCTTTGGCACCTGGTGCTTTGTATCGGACTTGCGCACCGGCGCGATGTCGGGCGGCAGCCCAGAACAGGCGCTGTTGTCGGCTGCGGCTGGCCAAATGGCGCACTTCTATAACCTGACCGGTGGCACGGCGTCGGGCATGACCGACTCGAAGATTGCCGACGAGCAGGCCGGCGCCGAGAAGGGCATCAATCACGCGCTAGTGGGTAACGCGGGCGCCAATATGATTTATGAGTCGGCCGGCATGCACGCCAGCCTCTTGGGGTTCTCGTTGGAGAGTCTCGTCATCGACAACGATACGATCGGTATGGCGCAGCGCACGATCAAGGGCATCGAAGTTAACGAAGAAAAGTTGTCCTTTGACGTCATCAAGGACGTCTGCCTGAACGGTCCGGGGCACTATCTCGGCGCCGATCAGACCCTGCAGCTCATGCAGACGGAGTATTTGTACCCGGGGATTGGCGATCGCCGCAGCCCGAACGAATGGATCGAGCAGGGTTCGACCAGTGTTCTCGATCGCGCAGAGAAGAAGGTTAAGGACATCCTGTCGACCCACTATCCGAGTCATATTGCCGAGGATGTGGACGCCGAGATCCGGGCGAAGTTCCCTGTCAAGTTGCCGCGCACAGGCATGCGTCGTTCCTGATGACAGTGACCGCTGCCCGACGTCGTCGGGCAGCGGTCGATGGAACCCGTTTTCGCGGGCTACGTACAAGCAATCACGCCGTTGTCGCACAGGGCAGGTAGAATTGAGGGGTTAACTTCCAGTTGCCCAGAGTGACCTACCCATGACTGCTCGGATTATCGACGGCAAGGCCGTGGCCAAAAAGCTGCGCGCCGAATACAAGGCCCGTATTGCGCGATTGAACGCCTCGCACGGGGTTACCCCGGGGCTGGCGGTGATTCTGGTAGGCCACAACCCGGCGTCTCAACTGTACGTCAGCAACAAAGTCCGCGCCTGCGAGGACGTCGGTATCCGCTCGGAGCGGATCGTGATGCCCGCCGACATTTCGGAAGCGGCGCTGCTCTCCGAGATCGATCGTCTGAATGCGGACCCGACCGTCCACGGCATCTTGGTGCAATTGCCGTTGCCGGCACATATCGAAGTGCGCCACGTATTGGAACGCATTTCGGCGGCCAAAGACGTCGACGGCTTTCACCTGTACAACGTCGGCGGCCTGCTCACGGGCTCCACGGTATTCCCGCCGTGCACCCCTTATGGCGTTCAGAAACTGCTTGAACACGAAAATGTTCAGATCGCGGGTCGCAACGTCTGCGTCGTCGGTGCCAGCAACATTGTGGGTAAGCCGGTGGCGATGATGTTGATGCAGCAAGATGCAACGGTGTCCATTTGCCACAAGCTCACGCGCGATTTGGCGATGTTTACGCTCATGGCGGACATCCTCGTGGTTGCCGCGGGCGTTCCGAATTTGATCGTCCCGCAGATGGTGCGCACGGGTGCGGTCGTGATCGACGTGGGCATTAATCGCTTACCGGATGGACGTATCGTCGGTGACGTCGACTTCGAGGGCGTTCGGCAGAAGGCGTCGCTGATCTCGCCGGTGCCGGGTGGCGTCGGACCGATGACGGTCACCATGTTGTTATTCAACACCTTGCGATCCGCCGAACGTTCTGCGGGGCTCGTGGTGGCCGACGATACGCCGGGCGTCTGAATCCGGTCAGTCGATCGTCAGTGCGATTTTGCCGACGTGCTCTTTGCGCAGGAACGCAGCTTGCGCGTCGGCGAGTTGCACGAGCGGAAATTGGCGGGCGACCAGCGGTCGGATGACTCTGGTCTCGATCGCTCGCACGAGCTCCCCGAACAGCTCAGGCGGTGGGATAGTGCAGCCGTGCAGCGTCAAGTCCTTAAGGTAAAGCGTCCGCAGATCCAATGACACGATCGGCCCGGCAATGGCGCCCGCGGTGGCGTAGTGGCCCCGGGGGCGCAGCAGCTCAAGCAGGCGTGGGAATCGCTCGCCTCCGACAACGTCCAGCACGGCATCCAGACTGTCCATGCCTAACGAATTGCATGGGTCGCAATCCCTCGGCAGACAGGTTTCCACCCCTAACGCGCGCAATTCGTCGGCTTTGCTCGGTTCCGCCAACGCGACCACCCGTGCCCCGCGGGCAATCGCCCATTGCACGGCCGCGGATCCGACGCCCCCGGAAGCACCGGTAACCAGTACGCGCTGGCCCTGGCGGATGTCCGCCCGGGTGACTAGGTGCAGTGCCGCCAGATACGAGCAGGGGAACGATGCGATTTCCGCATCACTGAGGTCCGAATGGATCACCACCGCGTTACGTTGAGGCACGCACACCACTTGCGCGAAAGCACCGGGCGTATCGGAGCCGAAATAACGGACGGTGTCGCCATCGCGCAAAATGGGATCGATCACGACGCGCTCGCCAATACGAGCCGGGTCGACACCCGTTCCGACAGCGACAATCCTGCCGACCCCGTCCGCTCCTTGGATTCTTGGAAAGGACAGGGTGTTGCCTGCCCAGCCGGCATCCGCGCTCGCATGGGCCGTGGCTTGGGCGGCCTCCGTCGCGTTCGTCACGGACTTCGAGTACCAGCCCACCCGTAAGTTGATGTCGGTGTTGTTGACCGCCGCCGCGCCCAGTCGAATGGACACTTCGCCCGGGAGGGGCGTGGGCGTGGGCACGTTGGCGACGACCAACCGCTCGAGTCCGCCGTGACCGGTCAGGAGGACGGCTTGCATGACGGCCGAGGGTTCGTGGGGCATTGGTTGGGTCTCCGAGGTCCCGGCCAGTCTAGAAGCGAGTCAAAGATCGGCACAAGGGCGGCGGCTTGCAAGAATTATGAAATTCGGAAGAAAAATTTCACAACCGTGAAGGATTCGGCGCGAGTACACTCCAACGATGAAACTGGCGCCGGGAGGGGGTATGACGGAGCCCGTGACACTGCGGTTGAACGACGTGCCCACGGCACCTGGCGTGGCGCGCGAGCCCATTTCACTGGGCGCCCAAATTCGGGATCTGCGAGAGGCGCGTCGGATGCGTCTGGCAGAGCTGGCGCAGGCCATTGGTAAATCGATCGGCTACGTCAGCCAAATCGAACGTGGTCGCTCCGAAGTCTCCATATCGACACTCAAATCCATCAGCGATGCACTGGGCGTGAGCATCAGTTGGTTTTTCCAAGGCTATGACCCTCGCGAGCCCAGCGAACACGGCTACGTGGTGCGCCGAGAGCATCGCCGCCGCTTGGATTTTCCCGGCACCGGAATTGAGGAAGAACTCCTTTCACCCACCTTGAATGGCGAAGCGGAACTCATCATGAGTCGCTTCGCGCCCGGCGCGCGCAGTGGCGACGTGCAGGTCTCACGAATGGCGGAGCAATCGGGTGTCGTACTGTCCGGTGAGCTCGAACTCGCTGTCGGTGACCGTCGTTTTTTATTGAAGGCCGGCGACAGCTTTCGGATCGGTCGCGGTGAGCCGTTTACAGCGTGCAATCCCGGCAGCGAGCCTTCGCACTCGTTGTGGGTGATCGCTCCCCCTCTTTATTGATCTTCTGTACCCATTAGGTAGGACCCCATGGCACTTCCTTCACATGTCAATGTAGTCATCATCGGTGGTGGCGTTGCCGGCTGCTCGGTGGCGTATCACCTGACCAAACTCGGCATCACCGACGTCGCCTTGCTCGAACGCAAGCAGCTCACCTGTGGTACGACGTGGCATGCGGCGGGCCTCGTCGGCCAATTGCGCGCCACACGTAATCTGACCGAGTTGGCCAAATACACCGCGGGTCTATACGGCTCGTTGGAAGCGGAAACGGGCCAAGCGACGGGCTTTAAACAAAATGGATCGGTGAGCGTGGCGAAGACCGAAGCCCGCTTTGAAGAATTGAAACGTGGCATGTCGATGGGCAAGTGCTTCGGACTCGAAGTCGACTTGTTGACCCCGTCGGATATCAAGTCAAAGTGGCCCCTACTGGATCTCACCGACGTGGTGGGCGGCATCTTCTTGCCGAAGGACGGACAGACGAACCCGATCGACGTAACGCAAGCGTTGGCTAAAGGCGCGAAGATGCGTGGCGCCAAGATTTTCGAGAATACGAAGGTCACGAAGATCTTGGTCGAGAACGGACGCGCGTGCGGCGTGGAAACGGACGAAGGCGTCATTCGTGCAGATACCGTCGTTTTGTGCGGTGGCATGTGGTCACACGGACTGGCCTCTGCCGCCGGTGTGGCGGTCCCTCTGCACGCTGCCGAGCACTTCTATATTGTCACGGAGCCCCTCGAGGGCGTCCCGGCTAATCTGCCGGTGCTGCGTATCCCCGATGAATGTGCCTACTACAAAGAGGATGCCGGAAAAATCTTGATGGGCTGCTTCGAGCCCGTCTCCAAGCCGTGGGGCATGCAGGGGATCCCCGAAGACTTTTGCTTCGATTCGTTGCCCGAAGATTACGAGCACTTTGAGCCGATCATGGACATGGCAATCAAGCGGGTTCCGAAGCTCGCGGACGCCGGCATCCAACTCTTCTTCAACGGACCGGAGAGCTTCACCCCGGATGACCGTTACTACATCGGCGAAACCCCGGAGGTGAAGGATCTGTTCCTCGCGACCGGCTTCAACTCCGTCGGGATTGCCGGCAGTGGTGGTGCGGGCAAAGTGCTGGCCGAGTGGATCCAGAATCGTCGTCCGCCGATGGACCTCGCCGACGTCGACATCCGCCGTATTCAGCCGTTCCAAAAGAATCGCCGCTACCTCCACGATCGGACGGTCGAGACACTCGGCCTCTTGTACGCCATGCACTGGCCCTACTATCAGTATCAAACGGCCCGCAATTCGCGGCGCTCGCCGTTGCACGATCGTCTAGTGGCCGCTGGCGCCTGCATGGGCGAATTGGCCGGGTGGGAGCGTCCCAACTGGTACGCGGCCCCCGGGTCGAATCCGAGGTACGAATACTCCTACGGTCGCCAGAATTGGTTTGACGCGTGCCGCGCAGAGTGCGAAGCCGTGCGCGACACCGTGGGCTTGTACGATGAGACCTGCTTTGCGAAGTTCCTCGTTCAGGGACCGGACTCGCTGGCGCTGCTCGATCGCCTCTCGACGGCGAAGGTCGATGTGGCCCCGGGTAAGCTTGTCTACACGCAATGGTTGAACGAATTGGCGGGTATCGAAGCCGACCTCACCATTACGCGATTGAGCCAAGACGAATTCATGGTCGTGACGGCGGCCGCGTGCCAGACGCGCGATCTCGCCTGGTTGCGTAAGCACCGTGAATCGTTGGGCCTGACCCAATGCTGGATTACCGATGTGACGCCGGGCATCGCCATGTTGGGGTTGATGGGACCGAACTCGCGGCCACTACTCGAAAAGCTAACGGGCGAAGATTTTTCGAATGCCGCGCATCCCTTCGCGTGGTCACGCGAGGTGGAGATTGGCTACGCCACCGTACGCGCCAGTCGCATCACCTACGTCGGGGAATTAGGCTGGGAACTGTATCTGTCGGCCGAGCATGTTCTCGACGTCTACGAGCGCATTGTCGAAGCGGGCGCCGAATTCGGCTTGAAGCATGCCGGCTATCACTCGATGGCCTCATGTCGCGTCGAAAAGGGCTACCGTAGCTGGGGTCATGACATCGCCGATGAAGACACGCCGATCGAGTCGGGACTCGCATTTACGGTGGCGTGGGACAAGACGGGTGGGTTTATCGGTCGTGAGGCCTTGTTGGCGCACCGCGCCAAAGGAACCCCTACCAAACGCCTCGTGCAGATCGTCCTCGAGGACGACTCCGACGCGGCGCCCCTGATGTATCACGAAGAGCCCATTCTGAAGGACGGCGTGATCGTAGGGTCCATACGTTCGGGCGCTTGGGGTCATCGCCTACGAAAGTCCATTGGTATGGGCTTCGTCGGCTGTGCGTCCGGCGTGACAAAGGAATGGTTGTCGAGCGGTCATTGGGAAGTGGAGGTGGCTTGCAAGCGCTATACCGCGCGCGTGCAGTTGGAGCCGCTCTACGATCCTAAGAACGAACGAATCAAAGCCTAAATCAGACATCGCAATCAAAATCAGCGGCGCTTCGCGCGCCACGGAGTCGGAATCGTATGAAAACACATGCACGTGTGGTGATCATTGGCGGAGGCGCCGTCGGTGCGAGCGCGCTCTATCATTTAACCGAGTTGGGCGTGACGGATGTGGTGCTCTTAGAGCGGGATGAGTTGACGGCAGGGTCAACGTGGCATGCCGCTGGCAATTGCCCCAATTTTTCCACGTCCTGGAACACGATCAAGTTGCAGCGTCATTCGACGAAGCTCTATGCAGAGTTGTCCAAGAAGACCGGCTACGACATTAACTACCACGTCACGGGCAGCATTCGCATCGCCCACGAAGACGATCGTGTCGACGAATTTAAGCACGTCGTGGCTCAGGCGCGGGCACAGGGCATCGACTTTCAATTTATGACGCCTTCGGACGTTGCAGCGATGCATCCGTTCATGAACGTCAGTGACATCAAGGCAGCGCTGTACGATCCGTACGACGGTGACATCGATCCCGCCCAGCTGACACAAGCGCTGGCAAAAGGGGCGCGCGATCGCGGTGCAGAGGTCTATCGAAACACCAAAGTCACCGCGATCGAACGGACCGCGACGGGCGAGTGGAAAATCACCACGAACAACGGTGACATCATTGCAGAGTCCGTGATCAATGCTGCGGGTTACCGCGGTGGCGAGATCGCCGCGATGGTGGGGCAGTACTTGCCGATCGTGACGCTCTCGCATCAATACATGGTGACGGAGGATATCCCCGAGTTGGTGGCTCGTGGCACCGAGCGCTTACCGCTTGTGCGCGATCCGGATGTGAGCTACTACCTGCGTCAGGAACGTCATTCACTGCTCCTCGGTCCCTACGAATGGGAAGCCCGCGCGCATTGGTTGGACGGCGTTCCCGAGGAGTTTGCGAATCAGTTGTTCGAAGACGATTTGGATCGCCTAGGGGATTACATCGAACGTGCGATTGGGCAGGTGCCCATCCTCGGCAGTGTTGGTATTAAGACGGTGATCAACGGTCCGATCCCGTACGCGCCGGACGGCAATCCGCTCATGGGTCCAGCGCCAGGGTTACCTAACTTCTACCATTGCTGCGCATTCACCTTCGGTATCGCACAAGCGGGCGGTGCCGGTAAGTCGATCGCTGAATGGGTAGTGAACGGTCACCCCGAGTGGGATATGTGGCCGTTTGATCATCGCCGCTATCTGGAGCATGCGAATCAGAAGTTCACTCTGGCGAAGGCGATCGAGACCTACCAGCACGAGTATGGCATCGGCTATCCGCAGGAAGAGCGACCGGCGGGGCGCCCCGCCAAGGCGTCGCCGCTCTATGATCGCCTGAAGGCCAAAGGCGCGGTGTTCGGTGCGCGTGGTGGCTGGGAGCGAGCGGTGTATTTCGCGAAGCCGGGTGATACCGGCGGGACGGATACGTCGTTCCGCCGTTGTCACTGGCATCAGGCTGTCAAACGCGAGTGCGAAGCCGTTGAGCAGCGCGTGGCAGTACTCGACTTGCCGGGCTTTACCAAGTTTGAAGTGACGGGTCCCGGCGCTGCGACGTGGATCGACGGCATGATTACCGGCGTCCTGCCCAAGGAAGGCCGTACGGCGCTGAACTATTTCCTCGCTCCGACCGGCGGTATCGTCACAGAAATGACCGTCACCAATCTGGGTAACGGCAAGTACTGGCTGATCAGTGCCGCGTCCGGTGAGCGGCACGACTTGCACTGGTTGGAAGCCCATGCGCCAACCGATGGTTCCGTCCATATCGCGAACGAGACTGCTCGCTATGGAACTCTGATTCTGGTGGGCCCGCGCTCTCGCGATGTGTTGGCAAAGTTGACCTCGGCGGATCTGTCGAATTCGGCGTTCCCATGGCTCAGCGTCCGCACCATCGAGATCGGCTATACCAAGGCGTTGGCGTTCCGCGTGAACTATGTCGGCGAACTCGGTTGGGAGCTGCATATTCCTGCGGAACACGTCGCATCGATCTATGAGCTGTTGTTTGAGGCAGGCGCCGAATTTGGAATTGCCGATTTCGGCCTTTATGCCATGGACAGCTTGCGCCTTGAGAAGTGCTATCGATCGTGGAAGGCTGACCTGACCACCGACTACACCCCTTACATGGCTTCGTTGGACCGCTTTGTGAAGCTCGACAAGGCCGGGGGGTTCATCGGCCAAGCTGCGCTTAAACAGTGGGTAGAGAAGGGGCCGCCTGAGCGGTTTGTGCCATTGATCGTGGATGCCGCGGACGCTGACGCATCGGCGGTCTCAATCGTCTACCACGGCGACGAGGTCGTTGGTCTTGTGACATCCGGTGGATTTGGCTACCGCATTAACCAGAGTATTGCGCTGGCCTACGTGCGTACGGATCTTGCGGTATCCGGTCAGGAACTGACGATCGAGATCCTCGGGGAGCGCAAGCGTGCGGTCGTTGGCGTCGAGCCGCTCTACGACCCGGCGAACGCGCGTCTGCGGGCCTGATGTGATGAGGCCCACCGTTGGCACAGTGCCAACGGTGGGTCGCTGCCCTTGATGGAATTCGGTCGTCGGATGATGCGTTGGTAATACGTATCGCGCTGGCGGTGCTGATGGACGGGGGTCGTGCCGCCGTTCTGCAATGGCATTTGATCGGTGCCAGTATCCCGACGGAATCCGCGCCGAATGGACGCCCAAACCTAACCGTCTAGGTTGACGCGGTCGCCCTCAAAGCGCTGTCTTCACTCGCGTCCAAGACCGCGTGAGTAGCCGTTCGGTAGCGGGGCTGACTTCTGCCGATAAGAAGGTCCGCCGCTCCAATTCGGGGGGAGGGTAGATCACCGGATTACGGCGGATCGCGGGATTCACCAAGCTGTCGGCAGCGCGGTTGTCATTGCCGTAAAAGATATCGTTGGTGATGGCTGCGATCGTCGTGGGCTTCAGAATGAAGTTCAGAAATTCATATGCCTCATCGATATGGGGCGCATCCACCGGGATCAGGAATGCCGAATAGTCTGCGTTCGAGCCTTCCTTGGGGATCGTGAAAGCCAAATCGAGTTTCACGCCTGCGGCGCGCGTACGGGCGATCGCCGTGGCGTAATCGCTCGACCAACCCATGGCGATACACGTTTCCCCGTTCGCGAGCGAGTTGATGTACTCCGCCGAGTCGAATGTGCGGATGTACGGTCTTACTGCGAGAATCAGATTTTCCGCAGCACGAAAGTCTTCCTTTCGCGTCGAGTTCGGATCAATGCCGAGGTACACCAACGCGAGCTGCATAACATCGCGCGCTGAATCTAAAAACGTGATCCCACAATCGGCGAATCGACTCGCAATGGCTGGATCGAAAATCATCCGAAGGCTGTTGACCGGTGCCTTTGGCATTCGTTCGCGGATTTTCGCGACGTTGTATGCAAACCCGTTCAACGAGTGCAGATACGGGACCGCATGCTCATTGCCCGGGTCGAACCGCGCATAAAGCTCCAGAATTTTGGGGTCTATATTCTCTAATCCCTTCAGTTTCGTACGGTCGAGCTTCAGGTAGGCTCCGGCCTTAATTTGTCGACTGAAGAGCAGCGTGGATGTCTCCACAACGTCGTAACCCGAGCCACCCGCCAGCATTTTGGCCTCTACGGTGGAATCGGCATCGAACGTATCGTAGTCGACCTTAATGCCGGTCGACTGTTCGAAATCTTGAAGCGTGTGTTTGCCGATGAAATCGGCCCAGTTGTACACACTGACCGTGCGCGGCTCAGGTTCCTTCGAGCCACAGCCTAGCAACAGCGAGAGAACGACACATGACGCGGCGAACGAGAGGGACCGGAAGATCCACACTCGTTCGCCGCGACCGATCAAGCCACCAACTCCTGAGCGGCTTCGACCAACATGTCAACGACGTACGGTGTGAACGATCGCCATGTCTCTATCAGGAACACATCGGCCGCGACTCGCCAGAGGTAAATCTCGGACTTCATGTACACCGTCCGAGTGCACATGCCGACCGGGAATGCCGACAAGTCTAAATCCAGCGGGCAACCCGACCCGAGCAGCCACTCCGCATGCGGGCCTTTCAGCAGGAAAGATGCATGCCGGTGCCCGATGTCCACGATCGAGTGCGGAATGTCTCCCAGCGCGTCGGCGAGTTGCGCCAGTACGGCACCGGATTCCGACTCAGGGGCCAAGAGCACGTATTCGTCTGGGCCGACCCACCAGGCCGTTCGGACGCCTGAAGTGGCCGCACGGCACGCCGTTGTCGGGAGCTCCACGCCAAATCCGCGGGACGCCGCGGCAATCGCATCCGGGCCTCCCCGGAAGCTGAGGCGCGTCATCGGCGGCAACGGTTCCAGCCATGAGTGAGTCGGCACTGCCGGGCGTCGTCGTGTGAGATTAGACATTGATGCGGCTCCCTTGCGGGTCGTAGAACACGGTCGATACGACTTTCACCGGAATATCACCGCCCGGCATCGCGACGTAGATCGTTTCGCCCATTTTTGCGCGGCCACCGGCAACGACCGCCATCGCGATCGACCGCCCGAGATTCGCGCTGTGGTAGGACGACGTCACGTGTCCGACCATCTTGAACGGAATGGCTTGATTCGGCGCGAGCACCACCTGGGCACCTTCTTCGAGGACGACCTTCGGGTCTTCGGTCAGCAAGCCCACGAGTTGCTTACGATCCGGCGACTTCAGTGCCGGACGCTCCATGCCGCGCTTTCCGATGAAGTCCCGCTTCGCCTTGCCAATAGCCCACGCAACGCCTGCATCGTCCGGCGTCAGAGTGCCATCGGTGTCTTGGCCTACGATGATGTAGCCCTTCTCGGCACGCAGCACGTGCATTGCTTCGGTGCCGTACGGCGTGATGCCGAACTCTTGGCCCGCAGCATAGATGGCGTCCCAAAGATCAGCGCCGTATTCCGCCGGCACATTGACCTCAAAGCCGAGTTCGCCGGTGAAGCTGACTCGCATCAGCATCATCGGGACACCGGCAATGTGTCCACGCGCAACCCCCATGTGCGGGAGCGCGGCGGCCGACAGATCGACGTCCGTCACCAATTTGGCCAGTACGTCACGCGCCTTTGGGCCCTGAACGGCGACAACGGACCACTGCTCTGTCGTCGACGTAATCCAGACCGACAGATCGTTCCATTCCGTCTGGATGTAGTCTTCCATCATGCCGAAGACGCGCGCCGCGCCACCGGTCGTGGTGGTGACGTGGAAGCGATCGTCAGCAAGGCGCACGATGACGCCGTCGTCGTAGACGAAACCATCGTCGCGGCAGAGGATGCCGTAGCGCGACCGGTTGACGCCGAGGTTCGACCAGTTGTTCACATAGAACCGATTCAGGAACTCGGCCGCATCCTTGCCGACAACTTCGATCTTGCCGAGCGTCGATGCGTCAAACATGCCGACCGACGTGCGCACCGCAACGCACTCGCGATCGACCGCGGCGTGCATATCTTCACCGGCCTTCGGGAAGTAACGCGTACGTTTCCAGTTGCCGACGTCTTCAAAGACGCCGCCTTGCGCGACAGCCCACTCATGGCTCGGGGTACGCCGAACGGGATCAAATTGATCGCCACGCGCAGCACCCGCGAACACACCAAAGGTGACGGGCGTGTAAGGCATGCGGTAGGTCGTCAGACCCACTTTTTCGATCGCTCGATTAGAAGCATCAGCAACGATACCCAGCGCATTAAGACCCGAAGTCTTGCCCTGATCGGTTGCCATACCCGTTGTCGTGTAGCGCTTGATGTGCTCGATCGACTCGAAGCCTTCGCGCTGCGCCAGCGCGATGTCACGGGTGGTGACGTCGTTCTGAAAGTCTACGAAGGCTTTCTTCGGCGGCACCGGAGCCGCCAACTGAGGCAGGGCGCCAGGGCTGCCGGCCAGTCCCGACTCCACGGCTCGCGCGCTGAACTCGCGCGTCGCTGCGCTAAAGCCCGTGGCGGTCGCAGCGGCTGCACCGACGGCAACACCGTCGGCCAATGCCGCTGCGAGACCCTGTACACCACGGCTGAAGCCTGCCGAACGGGTGCGCTCTGCGGTCGTCGAGGGGATAAACGCGCCAAGCGCAGCGTCATAACTCAACTTGCCGCGCGACTGCGAGTGCAAATGCACACTCGGCGTATAGCCACCCGATGTGACTAGCGCATCGCAGGCGATCGTTTCGCCCGCAACGACGGTGCCATCCTGGCCGACGATGCCGAGCTTTACGCCCGTTACGCGTAACTTGCCCGTCACGCCCAGCGCAGTCGCATTCGGTAGGATGCGCAGGCCCGCGGCGCGTGCCGCCGCAAGACCGGGCCCGTCGACGGATCCTGCAGGGCGGACGTCCGCAATCACGGCGATCGTTGACCCTGCCGCACTCAAGTCCAACGCTGCTTCAAACGCGGCATCACAACCCGCCAAGACAGCAACGCGCTCACCGACGCGAACACCATAGCGATTGGCGTAGGTCCGCGCGGCCGAGGCCAACATCACACCGGGCAGATCATTGCCGGGGAAAATCAGTGGGCGTTCGATGCCGCCCGCAGCGATGACGACTTCCGTCGCTCGCACTTGCCAGAGGCGTTCACGGGGCAAATGCGCCGGTGGCGACGCCAAATGCTCGGTGATTCGTTCGCACAGGCCAATGTTGTTGTGCGGAAAGTAGCCAAACGCCGTCGTGCGTGAAAGTACGCGGACACGCGGGTTGGCCCGCAACGATTCGATGGATCGAGCAATCCATTCGCTCGCAGAGACGCCATCGATGACGGCCGAGCGTTCGGACAGCAGCGAACCGCCGAATTCGACTTGTTCGTCGCAGAGAATCACACGTGCGCCTGATTGCGCTGCCGTCAACGCAGCGGCGATGCCGGCGGGGCCTGCGCCCACCACCAACACGTCACAGTGTGCATATTGCTGAGCGTAACGATCAGGGTCTGCGCCCTTGGGCGCGGTGCCAAGGCCTGCGGCCGCGCGGATCTTGGGTTCATACACTTTGAACCACCAAGAACGCGGCCACATGAACGTCTTGTTGTAGAAGCCCGCAGGAAGTACCGGCGACAAGAGGTTGTTGATG
>Ga0208105_1000107_pt1 | contig 36827 bp, 34 predicted proteins | sample CryBogCBE16Jul07_FD_184574 | JGI IMG/M metagenome (GOLD analysis project Ga0208105, IMG submission 184574) | Freshwater microbial communities from Crystal Bog, Wisconsin, USA - CBE16Jul07 (SPAdes) | ecosystem: Environmental > Aquatic > Freshwater > Lake | place: Crystal Bog, Wisconsin, USA... | reverse complement strand
TTGCTTATAGACCTCGGCATGAAGCTCAGTCCAGCCACCACCCAAAGCCTGGTAGAGGGCTGCTGTATCACCCAAATAGATAGAGTAGGTTTGGAGCATGGTATTCTTCGCTTGTAAATAACTTTGCTTAGCAGTAAGTAAGCCCACTTCAGAAATATAGCCTTTATTAAATTGTGTTTCAGCTTGCTCATAAGCGCGTAAATTTATCGCTTCATTCTTTTGTGCAATCTCATAACTTTCACGATCATTTTCTAACGCATAAAGTGTGTCGGCTACATTTTGAAATGCAGTGAGTACCGTGTATTTATACTGGGCTACGGCTGACTCATATGAGGCCTCTGCGGATCGTTTACGCGCTAGAAGCGTTCCACCAGAAAAAATAGTTTGGCTTGCATTACCCGCAAGCGCCCAAATCGCGTTCCCCCCTTTGGATAAGTCACCGAATTTCGAGGCGGCCGACCCACCGAGCCCTGTGATAGAAATCTGTGGCAGCATATTGGCTATCGCGTAACCAATTTGTGCATTGCTGGCCCTCATCATTTCTTCAGCAACTTTAATATCAGGCCTATGGCTTACAAGTTGAGACGGCAAAGTATTTGGAAGTGACGGAGGCGTATGAATATCTTTGATATTGGATACGGATAGTATTTCATCAGGTAATTTTCCGCATAGAAGATTCAGTAAATCGAGTGTTTGTTCGTGCGTCTTTTTAAGTAAAGGAATCTGGCTTAAGGATTGCTGATATAGCGACTCTTGCCCTGCTAGGTCAATGTCGTTGGCATAGCCTGTCTGCATCATGCGCTTAGCGTGTTCAAGTTGTAGCCGACTCGCTTCAGTCGACTCCTCTAGGAATTTAATCTCTTCCCTCAATGACGCCTCTTGAATGGCTGCGGTCACAACGTTATTAACGATGGTTATTTTTAATGCATCAAGACTATATTTTTGTGCATTCGCCAACGACTTTAAAGATTCAACTTGGCGTTGATTTGCGCCAAAGATATCCGGTGTATAGCCAATATTTAATTCAGCAATGTGAAGGCTATATAAAGTCGCAGACCCACTCGCATTCGGGGACAAGCTATTACCCACCGATTGACGACTGGAGTTGAGATTAGCCCCTATGGTTGGAAAAAAGAAACCTTGTTGCGCAATGACATTTTGCTTTGCGGCATTTAAATTCGCACTCGCCGCTTCTATCGTAGGATTATTTTTGAGTGCGAGATCGACGAGCGCATTAATCTCTTCGGATTCATAAGCCTTCCACCACGCGGCCTCAATCTCTTTATTTTCCGGAGTATCAGGCACTTCATTTCTTTTGAAGGATAGGGGATTCGTCGTCACCAGCTTTACAAAATCAGGGCCTACGCTGCAGCTTGCCACGCAAAGGAGCAACAGACTTAAATAAATTTTTTTATAAAATCTCATGCGGCTCTTCAGGTTCTATACCCAATTTTTTGGGTTTGATACGTTTTAGAATTTCAAAATTAAGTGTTGGCACGATGAGTAAAAGTAAAATGGGGCCGATGAGCATACCCCCTACCACGACGGTGGCTAAGGGCCTTTGCACCTGGCTACCGATGCCGTGAGAGATAGCCGCTGGAAATAAGCCAATACATGCTGAGAGGGCGGTCATCATGAGAGGTCGCATACGATGTTCGTGTGCTTCAATAATCGCTTCCTTCACGCTTTTCCCTGCCTCAACAAGTTCACGATAGTAGGTTTGAATAAGAATGCCGTTCATGACAGACACCCCTAAGAGCGAGATGAATCCTATGATGGCTGAAATACTTAGGGTTTGGCCGCTTATAAATAAAGCAAAGATCCCACCTAATACCGCAAAGGGTACGCCTGCGAGCGATAGAAGAGAAAACATTAGGCTATTAAATAGAGCATAAAGAAGTGCTAAGATGAGTAAGATGGCAACAGGAACAATCAGCGCTAAGCGGGTTTTAGCGGCCTGTAACTCTTCAAACTCGCCTGCATAAATAATACGATAGCCATCTGGTAATTTAATTTGCTCACCAATTTTTTGTTGAATTTCTGAGACGGTACTTCCTAAGTCACGTCCACGCGTACTAAATTTGATAGGAATGAAGCGTTCATTTTTTTCATGGTAAATATAGGTCGCCCCCGTATCCATAGAAATAGTCGCAATATCTCCTAGGGGGATGAAGGCAGAATTGCCATTGGAAGTGGTATACCCTACCTTAAGGTTTTTAATCGATTCGATATCTGTCCGGTCTTCTTTTTTAAGTCGAATACTTAATCCGAATTGTCGGTCCCCTTCTAGAACTGTCGTAGCGGTGGTACCGCCCAATGCAGATTGAATGACGGTATTAATATCACCTGTATTGAGTCCATAACGGGATGCCTTGTCACGATCAATATTAATATTGAGATTAGGTTGTCCAAGGGTATTAAATATACCCAAATCACTCACCCCTTTAATATTAGACATCACATGCTTTACTTGGGATGCGAGGCTTTCCAAAGTCTGAAGGTCGGGCCCGATAATTTTGACTGAGTTTGCTCCCTTGACGCCCGAGAGACCTTCTTCCACGTTGTCTTGAATGTATTGAGAGAAATTCGTGGTGACACCAGGAAATTCGGTTTTGAACTTGTCTTCAAGTTCAGCGACCAATTTTTCTTTAGTCACCCCTTGAGGCCATTCATCAAAGGGCTTCAGGGGCGCAAATAATTCCACATTATTAAATCCAGAGGCGTCACTCCCGTCATCAGGTCTGCCGTGTTGAGATACGACCGTAATGACCTCAGGATAGCTTTTAATAATTTCTCTCATACGGTTCACATTCTGGGTGCCTGCATCCAATGATATGGTGGGGGGCATTGAGGCCCTCACCCATAGATTACCTTCTTCGAGCGCAGGTAAAAATTCGCTACCGAGTTGTTTAATCATCACCCCTCCAAGTAGCAGCAGGACGCCACCGATGATTAAAGTGAGTCTAGTATTTTTCATCACCCAATCAAGGAGTGGGGTATAAATATTTCGAATGGTTTCAACAATTTTGGTTTCGTGTTCTTTCACATCTTTAGGTAGGAGTAAACTTGCTATCGTAGGCGTGATGCTAAAGGTTGCGATGAGAGCCCCTATGAGCGCATAACCATAAGTTCTTGCCATAGGACTAAAGATTTGACCTTCAACGCCTTGCATAGTGAAGAGAGGCACGAAGGCTGCAATGGTAATCGCCGTTGAGAAGATGACTGAGTTATCAACCTGGATGGCACTAAGATAAATCATTCTGAGGCGGGTGCTCCAGCCCATGGATGGGTTGGTGTGTGAACCGTCGTAGGAGGTCCAAGGAACATTTTTTACACCCTGTAAAAGTTTTCTTTGGTGCTCAAAGGGCTGTTGTAAATTTCTAAATACATTTTCTATAAGGATCACGGCCGAATCGACAATGATCCCAAAATCAACTGCCCCGAGAGATAATAGATTTGCAGATTCGCCAGTCAGGGTTAAAAGAATAATGCTAAAGAAGAGTGCAAAAGGAATATTTACGCTCACAATCACTGCACTTCTTAAGTCGCCTAAAAAGATCCATTGAATTAAAAATACTAATAAACAACCAAAAATAAGGTTATGAATGACGGTGTGTGTTGTGACATTCACTAGGACTGAGCGATCATAATAAGGCTCGAGTTTAACGTCTTTAGGGAGTGTGCCATCGGTATTAATTTTATTAATCGCTTCACGCGCTACCTTGACCACCTCATTGGTGTGAAGGGTTCGATTCATGATCACTACGCCGGTGACAACATCTTTCTGATTATCTCGACCTGCTTCGCCAAGCCTTGGCACAAAGCCTTCTGAGACATCAGCGACGTCTTTAACGGTGACTGGGAGACCTTTACGTTGGGTTAACACGATTTTACCGATGTCATCTAAATTCTTGATCACACCCACACCTCGAATATTGACTGACTGATCGCCTACGCTAACCGTTCTGCCGCCGACATTTACATTGGCATTTGAAATCGCGCTGAGCAGTTGCTGCAGGGTGATACCGTAGCCCTCTAACTTTTTAGGATCCGCTTCCACATGATATTCTTTGGTGGTTCCGCCCCAAGTAATGACTTGCACAATGCCAGGTACAGTGAGTAAGCGTCTTGTGATCACCCAATCTTGAAGGGCCCTAAGATCAGTTAAGCTATAAGAAGGAGGAGCTTTAATTTGATATCTAAAAATTTCGCCCACCAAACTCGATGCCTGGATTTGAGGCAATACACCATTGGGTAAATTCACATTTTGCGAAAGATTATTTGCGACTTGTGTGAGCGCAAAATAATAATCCACGTTGTATTTAAAAGTAATACGAACAAAAGAGAGACCATAAAAAGAAGTTGATCGAATATTATCGACACCCGGCGTCGTCGCTAATCCGATTTCTAGAGGTCTTGTATAGTAGCGCTCCATTTCCTCGGCAGATAAACCTGATGATTGGGCGGTGACTTCCAAAATGACTGGCGCGGGGTTGGGGTAAGCTTCAATATTGAGTTCATAAAAAGCGAATAAACCCACAACAATAAATCCTAAAAGACCTAACATCACCATAGGCCTTCTGGTCAGTACAAAAAATAAAATAGACTTAAACATAATTTATGAGATTGTCCTCATAGCCTGCTAGTGCATCGTCGCGTAGAGGTTACTTAAAAATAGGCCTTTATCACGTGCGATGACCTCCCCTTCATTTAAGCCTTCAATAATTTGAATGTAATTATTTTGAGTTATACCTATTTTAACTGTGCGTCTTTTAAAAGTTTTTTGGTCTGAGGTTACCCAAACGCTATAGCTACTATTATTTTCTCTTGCAATGGCTTTTGTCGGAACGGCGACTGAATGAATAGGTTCACCCAAAGTAATTGTGAAGTTAGCCAACATTTGAGCTTTTAATTCATGTTTAGGATCATTGATATTTGCTCTAATCGCGATACGATGTGTGTCGGAATCGACCGCATCGGCGATATAACTGATGTTTCCTTGAAAGGATTTATTCTGATAGGCTTGTGTTGTGACTTCAACATTTTGTCCCACGTGATACAAAGCAGTTTCAGATTCAGGCACACTTGCAATCATCCAAAGCTGGGTAGTGTTAGAAACAACGACCGGTGCCGGCGCATTACCGGGTTGAACTAAAACACCAGGCGCCGCAGATCGAGATACAATTTTTCCATCAATCGGACTTTTGACAGGCATTTCAATATCAATTTTTTTGCTAGCAAGTAATTTGGCAATGTCTTCATCTTTTAGTCCAAAAAGCCTCATCGATTTTAAAGCGGCAAGATAGTTTGCTTTAGCGGTTTGTTGGTCTGATGTGTTTTGTTCTAATTCTTTAAGCGATACGGTTTTGGTGGTGTAAAGGTCTTGCGCTCTCGCTAATGTTTCATTCGCTAATTTAAGAATACCTGCAGTCGATATTAAATTTGAAGAAGCTTGCGCCAAATCGGGAATTTCTACAGTAAAAAGCGGTTGCCCGGCTTTAACTTGATCACCAGCTTTCACATAGATATTTTTTATTTTACCTTGATAGGGCGAAAAAACAGACACGGTATGATCTTGGTTAAAATCAATCATGCCTACTTCTTGGCGTTTTTGTTCGAACGCCTGAGAACCGACTGGTCCAATATCCAAATCCTTTAATTGATTGTCTTGAACCTTAATTAGGTCATCATCTTGAGTAGTTTTTTGAGGCGCTTCATTTTCTTTGGCTTTATTATTTTTTGAAGCGCTCATGAAGCCAAAAGCTAGAAATCCTGTAATGATAATCGCGAGGAGTAAAGAGAGGATCTTTTTTGAGTTTTGGGATGGATTCATACCAAGCTATTTTTTTAAAACTTTTGAGAAATTATGGTTGGGCATCAAGGCTTGTATCATAGCATAGTGCCCAGGGAGTAATATTTAGATTTTGTATAAATTTGTATCTAAAATTTGTAAGAATTTATTCATTTGTAATTAAATTGAAATACACATAAAAACGTGAACCCGGTTTTTCATTTCGGCTATCGATTTCAATCGTTGCATCGTGTAAATTGGCAATTTCTTTTACAATGGCGAGCCCTATACCAGCCCCTGACTCATTGCCTGCTTGGTTCACATTGTCACCACGATAAAAGCGCTCGAATACATTGGGCTGATCATCTTTAGGAATGCCCTTACCTGTGTCCTCCACGATTAAACAGATCTTGTTATTTTTATTTTCAACAGACACATTGACCTTACCCGAACTCGGTGTGTATTTAATCGCGTTCTCAATGAGGTTATGAATCAGGTCGTACAGTTTTTTTTCGTCGCCTTCAATCAGAGCTTCTTTTAAAGATCCTTCATACCCTAAATCAATTTTTTTAAGGTCAGCCAAAGGAAATAAATCCTCCATCGTCTTTTTCGTTAAAGGTATCAAATCCATTTTTTGAAATTCAGAAGTGTGCGCCGCCTCAGGTTGAGTTTTAGATAAGGATAGCAACTGGTTAATGATATGAATGAGTCGCTTTGAACTCTGACTAATTTGTTCCAAACGACTATGTATCTCGTCTTTATTTTTTGTTTCTTGCGCTAATTCTATTTGCGCCAAAATACCCGCCAAGGGCGTTCTTAGTTGATGCGCCGCATCGTTCACAAAACGATTTTCAGATTTAATCGCGTTATCGAGCTCACGCATCAAATTATTAAGAGAGCTCACGAGGCGATCGACCTCTAAGGGCACGTTTTCGATATCAATAGGCTTTAAATCTCTATAGGAGCGTGAAATAATTTTTTCATTTAAATAAAGTATAGGGCTCAAGCCTTTTTTTACCGCAAAGCGGACAAGTATGAGTGCCGAGATGAGTAAGACTAATTGCGGGACCAGAATCCAAAAAATAATTTGCTGCTGAATGTATGTGCGCTGGTTTCTTGTTTCCGCAACCTGAATAAAGAACTGCTTCTTTTGATGATTCAGGGTGTGTTCGATTGGAATGGAGACCACCCTGACACTTTCACCTTGGACGGTATCGAAGTAAACGTTAAAGTCGTTAGGGTCTGTGGGATCTATATCATCTTCTGCAGGACGATATGCTACTTCCGGATTACCAAATATAAGACGCCCTTGGTCATCTCGGATCGAATAAAACATCTTGTCATGAGGCTCGGTGAGTAAAAGTGAGATTGAATTTTCATCGATATCATTAAGTTTCTTTTCGCTCGATTTTTTAAAAATAAGGCCCACACTTTTTGCCGTCTCAGCCAAGTCACGGTCGAATGTTTCTTTTCTTAATGAGTCACCCTGATAGAATAAAAAGCTTGAGTCCAAAGTGATGATGATCATCATCGGGATGAAAATCCATTGGACGATGAGCTTCTGGGTGGAGAGATTCTTTTTCAAAGTTTTTTTAAATGAGATTTAAGCTATAACCTAAACCTCGACGATTGACGATTTCAACGCCGTAGGGATTCAGTTTTTTTCTAACGCGATGGATATAGACTTCAATTGCATTTTCTGAAATTTCATCATCCCAACCATAGAGTTTTTCAAGGAGTGCTTCTTTGGTAATGGAGCGATTATTTTTTAAGATAAAGACTTCAAGTAAATTAAGCTCTCGTTTGGATAGATTCAATTCTTTGCCTTTAATTAAAAAGGCTCGTTGCTTAATATCAAAACTTAAGGGTCCAAATTCAATCATGTTGTCAGAAGATTGATTATTGCGTCTAATGACTGCACGAAGTCTCGCGTGTAACTCTTCCAAATTAAAAGGTTTTGCCAAGTAATCATCCGCACCTAAATCGAGACCTAAAATTTTGTTATCAAAGTTTTCGTTAGCTGAAATGATGAGTACTGGGAATTTGATTTTTTTGGAGCGTAAGTTTTTTAGGATATCGAGCCCGCCTTTTTTAGGTAAGCCTAAATCAAGGACCACGGCCTCAAAATGCTGGTCGGTCAAAGCAATCTCACCCTCTAAACCATTTCTAGCCCATTCGACAATGTAGTCTGCTTTCTCGAGCGAGGTCTTCACAGCTTCCCCAATCACCTCGTCATCTTCAATCAATAAAATCTTCATGGCCTATTTTCTTTTAAATATTTAGATGAAATTGTAAGGCAATTGAAAGCGTTTAGACTTAAATATTTAAAGGCTTTTAAGTCACTTTTGTCAGCTTATTGTAAGTCTTGAAGATTAAGATAGTGGCATCATTTAATGAAAGAAGACCATGCTTTTTGTAGTTGATTTTGACGGCACCATCTCAAAGCGCGATACGATTGATCAGTTGCTTGAGAAGTTCGCAGACCCAAGCTGGGAGGAGTTAGAGAAGGAGTGGCTCGAGGGCAGGATGACGGGATTAGAATGCATGTCAAAGCAAATTGACATGGTGGATTCGGATCTTTTAAGTTTAGAAAATTTTTTCCGCAGCATTCAGCTCGATGAGACATTTTTACCTTTCTACGAGTACGTCAAAAAATTCGCTAAACTCGTCATTGCAAGTGACGGTTTAGATCACTCGATCAAAGTGGCAACGAGACAAGCAGGCTGGCCTGACATTCAAACGTTTTCTAATCGTTTAAATTATAAAGAGCGTGGTATTGAAATTACGTTTCCATTAAGGGACCCTGATTGCAAAGGCGGTAATGGCATGTGTAAGTGTGCAGTCGCAGATTATGTGGGTAAAAAAGTAGGGGGCCCCGTGGTCCTCATTGGTGATGGGAAATCAGACGCGTGTTTATCGCTGCATGCGGATATTGTGTTTGCGAAGTCATCGCTTATTAAGCACTGCGAAAAAAATAACGTGAAGCATCACACGTTTAATACGTTTGATGATGTGTTAAAAATTGTAAAAACTTGGAAGCCTCAAGAAAACCAAATTCCAGGGTACGCATTTAATTAATTTTTAAAAGTAGAGGGTTATACGATGGATCAAAAAATCATTGAAATCTTAGATAAGAATGAAAAGTATTGCTCACATGGAGATACGGTCAATTACGCGGATCCTCCAAAAGTTTTCGAAAATTGTGACGGCAGTTTTTTATTTGATGAAAAAGGTACGCCCTATCTTGATTGGCAGATGTGGTATTCCGCAGTGAATTTCGGATACAAAAATAAACGTATTGCTGATGCTTTAAAAAAACAAATCGATACATTGCCTCAATTAGCAAGCCAATATTTACATAAAGAAAAAGTAGACTTGGCTGAAATTATTTGTAAGTACATGGAAGACAAATATGGTGTCAAAGGTCGTGTGCACTTTAACGTCGGTGGCGCACAAGCGATTGAAGACTCATTAAAAGTGGTACGTAATCACACAGGCAAAACGCATCAGTTTGCTTTTATGGGCGGCTACCATGGAAGAACTTTAGGTGCTTCTGCCATTACTTCAAGTTATCGTTACCGTCGTCGTTTTGGTAACTTTGCAGATCGCGCACAATTTATTCCTTATCCTTATTGCTTCCGTTGCCCATACAGCATGAAGGTGGAAACGTGTGACACGTATTGTCACAAAGAATTTGAAAAATTATTTGATACTGAGTATCAATCTGTGTGGGATGAAAAAGCAGGTCAATGTGAATTCGGTGCATTCTATATTGAGCCGATGCAAGGTACTGGCGGTTATATCGTGCCACCTAAAGGTTACATGAAAAAATTAGCAGAATCTTTAAAGAAACGTAATGTACTTCTCGTTGCTGATGAAATTCAAATGGGCGTCTACCGCACAGGTAAATTGTGGTCATGGGAAAACTTTGACATCGTGCCTGATATTTTTGTATTCGGTAAAGCGATTACGAATGGTTTAAATCCATTGTCAGGTATTTGGGCGAAAGAAGAATTGATTAACCCACAAAAATTTCCTCCAGGTTCTACTCACTCGACATTTGCATCTAACCCATTAGGCACTTCATTAGCGCTTGAAGTTCTTAAAATGACCGAAGAAGATGATTTTGAAAAGAAAGTAAATGATCGTGGTGCTTACTTCTTAAAACGTATTCAAGAATTGAAATCACGTTGGAAAGTGGTAGGCGATGTCAGTGGTCTAGGTTTAGCACTTCGTATTGAACTTTGTGAAAAAGATGGATTTACTGCAAGCCGAAAGCTCGCTGATCGCATGTTCAATGAAGGCTTAAAGGGTGACATCAAAATCGGTGACAAGACCTATGGTTTAGTCCTTGATATTGGTGGATATGAAAAGAACGTGATTACCTTAGCGCCTTCACTTCTCATTTCTGAAGAAGAAATTGATTTAGGTATTCAACTCTTTGAGGCTTTATTAAAACGATGTGGTGCTGAATAATTTCAGCGACGCATGGATTTTAAATCTTTAATGTTGTTTATGTCAGCCATCACTTTGGAAGTGGTGGCGACTGTTTTATTTAAAAAAGGAACGGGCCGATTGGCCAACTCAATCCGCAAAGGTTGGTTATCTCATCTTGATAACATCATCAATGCATTAAGAACAAAAGAAATTGCGCTAGGTATTTTTCTTTATACCATTGAATATGTCTTATGGATTGCGTTTTTAGCGTCTGTCGATATCAGTAAAGCATTTCCGTTATCAAGTGTTCAAATTGTGTTAATTCTTTTAGCGTCAAGATTCATCTTGAAAGAGCACATCAATGGGTATCGTTGGTTGGGTGCGACTTTCATTGTGCTCGGTATCTATCTCGTTGGGGGTAATATTTAATTGGCATCTGTGGATTCATTATTAGGCCCTAACGGATTTATAGAGCGTAAAAATCCTACGACCGTGGTGCTTCTCATTCATGGACTTACCGGCACACCATCGGAAATGAAACACTTAGGTCGCGTGATTTCCCGTAAAGGGATATCGGTGGCATGTCCTGAGTTAGCGGGCCACTGTAAATCGATTCAAGATTTAAAAAAAACCAAGTGGCAAGATTGGTACGCGTCCGTTGAAAAAGTGTTTGATGCGCTAAAGGCAGAATTCGAGTATGTGTTTATCACAGGGCTCTCGATGGGGGCTCTCATGGCAATGATGATTGCAGCTAAACGTCCTGGACTTGTGGCTGGTGTCATTCCTTTATCCTCCACCTTCTTTTATGACGGTTGGAATATTTCTAAATTCCAACAAAAGGTATTGCTACCGATTGTGCTTTATTCACCTTTGAAATATTTTTTAGAGTGGGAAGAAAAATCTCCCTACGGTATTAAGTGCGAAAGAACGCGCGCCCTTGTGCATTCGATCTTAGAAAATAAAGATGCAAGAACGGCTGACAAAATTGGATATTTCAAAACGCCTGCGACAGTCATTTTAGAAAGCTTCCACTTAATTAAAGCAACAGAAAAGATTATGAAGGACGTAACGTGCCCTCTTCTGATTGTGCATTCAACTGAAGATGAGATGGCAAGTATTAAGAATGCGTACTACGTTGAAAAACATGTGTCATCCAAACATATTGAAACCATGTATATCGATGACACTTACCATGTGGTGACGTTGGATAAAAGAAAAGATGACATTGGTAAACGCATGGCTGAGTTTTGTTATGCCATTCAAGGTTTATAATAAAGACTAGAATGATTAAGGATAAAAAAATGAATTCATTTGAAATGGTGTCAAACGCGATCGCAAAAAAACTAGAGATTGATGTCGCGACCATTAAACCTGAAAGTACCTTAGAAGAATTAGGTCTCGATTCGCTCGACACCTTCGATATTATTTTTGAAGCAGAAGATAAGTTAGGGATTAAAGTGCCTAACGATCAAGTGGATGTCAAAACCATTCAAGATATGACCAACCTTCTCGATCAATTGCTCGCTAAAAAAGCCTAACGATTAATGAGCGCTACCTCATTAAGAAGAGTGGTCGTCACCGGTATGGGAGTCGTATCGCCTGTGGGCAATACACCGGATACTTTTTTTAATGCACTCTTAAATGGTCAATCAGGCATTAAACGTTTAGATGCTGAATTCACTGATCAGCTAGAAGCAAAACTGGCAGCGCAAGCCACATTCGATGGCACCGAACATTTCACAAAACAAGAATTAGCATTACTGGATCGCGTGAGCCAGTTCGCTTTATATTCCGCACGCGAAGCTTTAAAGGATTCCAATTTAGATTTAGGCAAAATGAATCTAGATCGAGTGGGTTCATTTATTGGCACAGGCATGGGCGGTGCAAGCTCCACCGAAGAAGGATACGACCGATTATTTAATCAAAAAGCGAAACGCTTAAAACCTTTTACGGTGCTCATGGCAATGAATGGTGCGGCAGCTTCTCAAGTGGCGATGCACTTTAAACTCAAAGGCCCTAATATTACTTACACCACCGCGTGCTCATCTTCAGCCGTCGCGATTGGTGAAGCGTATCGACAAATCAAACACGGATATACCGACGCTGCCTTTGCGGGTGGCACGGAAGCGCTTTTAACTTTTGGTACGATCAAGGCGTGGGAAGCATTACGCACCCTAGCTGAAGAAGATCCCAATGATCCAACGACTTCATGTAAACCCTTTTCACTAAATCGCACAGGTCTAGTCTTAGGTGAAGGTGCTGCTGTGCTCATTTTAGAAGAAATGGAAATGGCTAAAGCACGAGGGGCTAAAATCTATGGAGAAATTACAGGTTACGGTTTAACGAATGATGGGGATCACATCACGCAACCCTCTATCGAAGGACAGTCGCGCGCGATGAAGGCAGCGTTGGCTGATGCCAAATTAAACCCGAACGATATTGGTTATATCAACGCACATGGGACCGGCACGTTACTCAATGACGCGACAGAAACAGCCGCCATTAAACATGTGTTTGGTAGTCATGCATCACACATTCCTGTGAGCTCAACGAAATCGATGCATGGTCATTTGATGGGGGCTGCAGGTGCGGTTGAAATTACCGCAACTCTCTTGGCATTAGTCAAAAAAGAATTACCACCCACCATTAATTTAAAAGAACCTGATCCGGCATGTGATTTAGATTATGTGCCAAACCAAAAGCGCGTGCTTAAAGAACTCAATCATGTAATGTCAAACTCATTTGCTTTCGGTGGCACGAGCGGCGTCATCATTATGAGTAAAGTGTAATTTCATGTTTCAGAAATTAAAGGTTAAAGAAAATTTAGAAGTTTTCTTTTTATTTGTACTCTTTATTTTATGTGATACTGCGACACAAATATTTTTAAAAAAAGGGGCCACTAATATAGGTGAGATCCCTTTAGATGAAATAAATCACATTTTTCTCTATGTGTTAAGTATTCTCACCAACGCCAACATCGTGATAGGTGTTATGTTTGTGTTGATCGCTTTTTTTTCATGGCTTGCGATTTTATCTAAGGTCGATTTATCTAAAGCCCAGCTCATGAATTCATTGGTTTATGTGACCGTGCCTCTTGCATCCGTTTTTTTTCTAGGTGAAACTATTGCTATGCAACAATTCATAGGTATCATATTGATTAGCTTAGGCGCATTTATCGCATCCGCATAAGACATGAAAAAATATTTATTTTTAATTCTCATCTTTATTTCCACCTCACTTTTGGCGGCTGATCAGTGGCCGATTGGTAAGTGGAATATGTTGGATGACTTTACTGAGCTCCCTGAAGCGATCATTCAAATCAGCGCCCTAAAAACGGGTGGATTTGAAGGAAAAATTACTGAAGTGTTTCCAGCGCCCGATGATGATCCGGTGGATGTATGTAAACCCTGTTTTGGAGCAGATAAAAATAAACCCATTATAGGTTTAGTTGTTTTTAGACAGCTCAAGTTAAACAATAAAAAAGAATTAGAGGGTAAGGTGTTGGATCCCGACTCAGGCAAGATTTATAAGTGTGTATTAAGGCCCTTAAAAAATAATCGTATTGAATTGCATGTCATTGTCAATCGTCTCATTTCTCAAGATCGCTATTTAAGCGCTGCAAATTAATTACATCTTCTCCGTGATGCACATTGATACCAAACATGGTATTGATACATAAAGATACAAATTTATGCAAGAAATAAAAAACTTAGATACATCCATGATGTCAAATAGCATAATCTTTAAGAAGGAGAATCATTATGAAATCTTTAAAATGGCTTAGTTTGTTTTTAGGATTAACTTTATCTCAACTAAGTTTTGCTCATGATGGACATGGTCATGGCCACGGAGGTTATTATCATGGCGGAGGTTATTATCATGGCGGCGTCTACTTTGGATTATATGATCCATATTTTTATGGTCCTTTAGTTTATCCCCCTTATGCGTATTATCCCCCTGTTGCGACGGTTCCTGCTCAGCCTTCTGTATATGTTGAGCAAAATACAAATGCTGCGCCTCCAGTTCAGGCACAGGCGCCATCCAGCGGAAGTTATTGGTATCATTGTAAAAAACCGGATGGATTTTATCCTTATGTGAAGGAATGTCCTGCAGGCTGGGAAAAGGTATCGCCTACACCACCTAATATGAATTAAGGAAAACATTATGAATTTTAAAAGCTATCCAAAAATTATTTTATTAAGCTCAACGCTATTCATGACTGCTTGTGCAACCATACCCAATGGACCAAGCAAGATGGCTTTACCAGGCACGGGAAAAAGTTTTGATCAATTTAGAGCAGACGACAGCATGTGTCGCCAATTTGCATTTGATCAAATTGGAGGCAAAACAGCTAATCAAGCTTCTGATGAGAGTTTTGCGAAGAATGCTATTTTGGGTACGGCGATTGGTGCAGCGATTGGCGCTGCTGCAGGCGGTGGACATGGTGCAGGTGTGGGAGCCGCAACAGGAGTTGCCGTGGGCAGTATAGTAGGCTTGGATGAATCTCGAAATTCTTCATATAATTTTCAGCAGCGCTACGATAATGCTTACGTTCAATGTATGTATGCAAAAGGCCATCAAGTGCCAGTTTACGGCCAGCCAGTGATGCAACGCAACTCGAACATGCCTCCTGCTCCAGTAGATATGCCGGCTGCATCTATACCCCCACCACCCCCTAGTAAAAAGGTTCAATAATTAATAGAAGGACGAATTATGAAAAAATTTAAAAAGTATTTAACCCTTATTTTATTTTCTTCATTAAGCTTTGGTGTTGTAAATTCTGCCATTGCCGATCCATGGCACCACGGTGAGATGCATCATCACGATGAACGTTTTCGGGTGCATGATTTTACAATATGGCATGGCGGTCATTGGTATCATGGCCCTTATGGCGGCCGTTTAGGTTGGTATTGGATTGTGGGTGATGCTTATTATTATTACAGAGCGCCTATTTATCCTTACCCCGATCCTTACACGCCGAGTACAGTCTTAATTGAGTCGCAACCTGCGCCTCAGGCGAATCCTGCACCAGCGGCCACGCCTCCTCAGCCACCTGCTGCATCAGTTTGGTATTACTGTGAGGCTTCAAAAGGATATTATCCCTATGTGAAAGATTGCCCAGCGGGTTGGAAAAAAGTTCCAGCAACACCGCCAGGCCAATAATCTCAGAAATCCTTAGCATAAATTAATCAAGGCTATTCCCATGATAAGATTTAAAAAATCTTAGGGAATAGCTTTGATAACTTAATGGATCCTTATAGCTTGAAAAAATTACATATCTTATTCTTATTTTTAGGCTTAGGATTTTTTACATCTATTCCTGCGGCCGAGTCTATTTGGTATTCAGATAAGGATAAAGATATATCGACAGTTTTACCTATTCCGCCAGGTTATATTGATTCATCCATTAATGATCCTTGCGCGCCTCGCACCTTCGATAACCTTTTGTCGCTTGTTGAAGTCACTGAGGCGGCGCTTTGTAATAATCCTCAAACAAAAGAGGTGTATGCCACTGCAAAAGTTCAAGCCGCGCAAGTAGGCGTTGCAAGATCGGCATTTTTTCCATCCGTCACAAACACATCGACATTTAATGGCAACAATACACTTACAAATCCAGAGCCTAGAATAAATCCTTATACGAGTTTTACTAATAAAATTGTGGCCTCATATCTCTTATATGATTTTGGAAGTCGCGATGCTTATTTAGAAAGTGCTAATCAACTTTTAAGATCAGCAAGCGCAACACAAAATGCCACTGTGCAAACGGTGCTCTTAGCAGCGGTAAATGCTTTTTATCAAGTGCAAGCCAATAAAGCTCTCGTCAATGCATCTAAAGAAGCCGAGCATCTTAATCAAGAAAGTTATAAAGCGGCAGAGGCAAAATATCTTGCAGGGACTGCAACACCTGCTGATAAATTACAAGCGCAAACGGCTTACGCCAATGCGAAATTATCAAGATTACAAAATGAAGGCACATTAAAAATTGCATATGGCACCCTAGCTAACGTCATGGGAATTTCTTCCAGCACTCCAATCCACTTGATAGAAAGTCATCAGGAGGATATCCCCAATAATGTGGACCAAGATATTGAAGCGCTGATTGAGCAGGCTCGCCTCCAAAGACCTGATCTTGTTGCAAGTGAAGCGCAACTTAAAGCATCACTTGCTAAGATAGAAGGTGCTAAAGCCGATGCTAAGCCAACAGTGTCCCTTAATTTATCCAATTCACATTCAGGAGACAGTAATACTTCTTACCTTAATACTTCAACAGCAGGTATCAGTGTGAGTATTCCCTTATTTGGAGGTTATAAGCCTACGTATCTGATACGATCTGCTGAAGCGACTGCAGAACTTAACGCGTCACAGCGAGACCAACTCAAGCTTCAAGTCTCTCTTGATGTATGGACGGCTTATCAGAATTTAAAAACAGCAAATGAATCGATTGAAGCCTCTCGGATTCTATTATCAAGTGCTGAAGAGTCCTCTCGTATGGCGCTTGGAAGATATCAAGAAGGCGTTGGAAATATTATTGATACCTTGAATGCCCAGAGCGCCTTGGCCAATGCGAAGCAACAAAAAATTCAATCGTTACTCAATTGGAATATTGCGCGGGCAACGCTTGCTCAATCGATGGGTGCTCTCGATAATGTCATGATTCAATCTTTACCCGAAGCTTATAGGAAACCGTAAATATGAAAAAAATGCTTAATCATCTCTTAACGCTAGGAATTATTTTAGCTGTCGTATTCGCGGGAATTTTTATTTATCAATTAAAAAATAAAAAGAATCCAGAAGATCTTTACCGACTTGAATCTATTTCGCGGGGCAACATTGAACAGAGTGTTGCAGCCAATGGAACAATTAACCCAGTGACATTAGTCAATGTGGGTACGCAAGTTTCAGGTACTGTTAAAAAATTATATGTGGACTTTAATGATAAGGTAAAAAAAGATCAGATACTTCTTGAGCTTGAAGATAAATTATTCACAGCACAAATCCAACAATCAGTAGGGAATGTTAAAAATAATGAAGCATCATTAGAGCTCGCTAAAGCAAATGAAGTCAGAATGCGTAACCTTTATGAAAAAGAATATGCTTCAAAGCAAGATCTAGATGCTGCTGTCCAAGCGAGAAAATCAGCAGAGGCGCAATTACTGACATCGCGTGCACAATTGAAACGTGACCAAACTAATTATAATTATTCTATTATTAGGTCACCTGTTTCAGGGGTAATTGTAGATAGAACGATCGATGTAGGGCAAACTGTGGCCGCAAGTTTTCAGACACCAACCCTGTTTAAAATTGCACAAGATCTATCCAAAATGCAAATTGATACAAGTTTTGCAGAAGCTGATATTGGCAGAATTAAAGTAGATCAGGTTGCAAAGTTTAGCGTCGACGCATTTCCAAACAAAAATTTTGAAGGTGTTGTTAAACAAATTCGACTTAATCCAACCAATACAGCCAACGTTGTGACTTACGACGTGGTCATTCTTGTAGATAACCCAAAAGAAATCCTTCTTCCTGGTATGACCGCATACGTCAATATTACTTTTGCTAAACATGATGAAGTCTTGATGGTCCCTAATGCCGCTTTAAGATACCGACCCAAGAATGAAAATAATACATATGTGGCATCTAAAAAGGATGATAAGCATTATGACAAGAAGAAAGAGGCTAACGATGATTTCGGCGCCGGAAAAATTTATGTGCTGAAGGATGGTAAACCACAAATGGTGAGAGTAAAAACAAGTATTACCAACGGTAAATATACAGAAATTCTAGCGCAAGAACTAAAAGAAGGTGATCGCGTCATTACCAGCGATATGATGTCAGATAAATCAGGCGGGTCAAGTGCGTCGTCGGGCCCTAATCGCCCTCCTAGAGTTTTTTAATCAATGAGTAAAAATGTCATCGATATAAAAGGCCTGTATAAAAATTACAATACTGCCGCAGGCGTGTTTCCGGTATTAAAAGATGTCAATCTTAAAGTGGATGAAGGCGACTATCTTGCCATCATGGGACCCTCCGGTTCCGGTAAGTCCACCTTTATGAATATCTTGGGCTGTTTGGATCTTCCAACGCAGGGTGAATATTTTTTGGATGGTGAGCATGTCACTCAGTTAAATGGAAATCAATTGGCGCACTTAAGAAATAAAACAATAGGATTCGTTTTTCAGGGGTTTAATTTATTATCTCGATCGAGCCTTCTTGAGAATGTTGGGTTGCCATTAGTCTATTCTAGTCAAACAAAAGAAGATCGAAATAAAAAATCACAAAATTTATTAGAAAAGGTAGGTTTGGGACAATACCTGCATTCAAGGCCCAATCAAATTTCTGGTGGCCAGCAACAACGTGTTGCTATTGCAAGAGCTTTAGTGAATGAGCCAAGAATTATTTTGGCAGATGAACCTACAGGAAACTTAGATAGCAAAACAAGCGAAGAAATCATGAACTTATTTGATAGCCTTAATCAGGAAGGCATTACCATTATTTTGGTAACACATGAAAATGACATTGCAGCCCATGCGAGCCGACAGGTTCGTTTTTTAGATGGCCGCATTGTTGAAGATAGTCGCCATAAAGAATTTAAAGTTAAGTCTAAAAAAGTGAGCGCTGAATAATGTTTTTCTCTATGCTAAGTGAAGCATGGCATGCAATGGGGGCCAATCGATTAAGAACATTTTTAACCATGCTAGGCATGGTTATTGGTGTAGGCGCCGTGGTCCTTATGATGGCGATTGGTCAAGGCGCTCAACAAGCCATTAAAAAATCCATCGATTCGATGGGCAGTAATCTATTTATTGTGCTTTCAGGATCATCTAATTCTCTGGGGACGCGAACAGGATCAGGTAATGCGGCGACACTTAATATTAATGACGCATACGCAGTTGCAGATTTAACTGATGTACTAATGGTGGCTCCGATTAATACAGGAAATGCACAAATTGTTTACTCTGGTAATAATTGGAATACTTCAGTCATAGGCACAACACCTAATTATTTTAATATTCGTAATTGGAATGTTGACGAGGGATATGCATTTACCGATTCCGATATTCGCTCAGCCACTCGTGTTGCGTTGATAGGAAAAACTGTTGCTGAAAACTTATTTAGTGACGAAATTGATCCTGTTGGCAAAACCATCCGAATTAAAAACAACCCGTTTATTATTTTAGGAGTTTTAGAAAGAAAAGGTCAAAGTTTAGACGGTCGTGATCAAGACGATACGGTCATTGTGCCCATCACGACAGCACAAAGAAAGGTTTTTGGTAATCAAATTCCCGGAAGTGTGAGAATGGTTATGGCACAAGCTAAATCGGAAAAAGTGATGAGCATTGCTGAGGATTCAATTAACGGTTTACTAAGACAACGTCATAACATTAGAGAAAGTATGGATAATGATTTCTCCGTCAGAAACTTAACGGCGATGGCGAACACTGCGGCAGAAACAACGAAAACTATGTCGATGTTATTGGGTGCCATTGCTTCGATTTCTCTTCTTGTAGGGGGTATCGGCATAATGAATATCATGCTGGTATCCGTGACTGAACGGACGCGAGAAATTGGTATTCGTATGGCAATCGGTGCGCGGGAAAAAGATATTCTTTTACAATTTTTATTAGAGGCTTGCGCTATTTCTATAGTAGGTTGTATGATCGGTGTGCTCCTAGGGCTAGGTGGTGCCTATATGATAGAGAAAGCTTTCGGGTTAGAAATTGTTGTATCAACAAATTCAATTTTGCTTGCTTTCTCAGTCGCGGCATCTGTGGGTGTTTTCTTTGGATTTTACCCAGCAAGTAAAGCAGCTAAACTTAATCCTATCGAAGCTTTGAGGTACCAATAGGCATTTATTTAAGAAGTAATAATTCCGGAATGCTATTTTCTGGAATCCAGACAATGGCGTTTTGACCAAACTCTTTACCAAGTTGAATCGCTTCTTTTTGACTAATACCAAACACTAAAAAACTTTCTTCACCCGACCATTCATCTTCATCACATTTGCCTTCACCATGAATATAATCAAGATGAAGTGCTTGAATTTTTTCTTCTAGCCGTTGATTGCGTTCTTTATTTTCTTCATTGGAGAGTTCCATACTACCCGGGTTATAAGCTGTAATAAAAGCCGCTTTTTTCTTATGAGAAGCGTCATACATGCTTTTGAGTTCAGGGCTGTATTGACCTATTTTTAAGACAAAACTAGGCGATGCATCAACATGATATTTTGCCGATTCGTAGGACTCTAAAAGTGCTTTATGAATAGAAGTGTCAATCATTTGATCTAGCTGGATAGGAGTGAGTTTAAGATTAAGAGGGATTATACCTAATCGATATTAATGGTTTCATATGTTTCTAGAATGCTGCGACCAATTGGTAGCATATGATAAGCATCATCACTTTCATCATGCAATGAAGCTCTATATAAGAATTCTTATAAAGCTTTTTAGTATTTCTTATAAGCTTATATGAAATAAGTATTTAATCATTCTTAATGGAGCCTCTAGAATGCGGTTTTAATTTTAGATCACATAAGTGAATGAAGATGCAACATAATAAAAAATTAATCTCAATCATAAGTCTTATAGTAACGAGTTCATTAACAGCACATGCTGAGATTAATGCTTTAGATGATTTTTTAAATGCTGATGCACCGTTTAAAAAGGATTTCAATTTCGCCGGACATGATAGTAGTGTCCAGCTTTATGGGATTTTAGATATTGGTTATGGCCATGCAACGCATGCCTTACCTATTAATGACAATTTGCCGCAAGGTTTTTATCCAGGATTAAGGCAAAGCAGCACTTATAGCTCATCACAAAATGATTGGTTTTCAGGCGGACTATCACAAAATCGTATAGGTATTAAAGCAGATACAGGTTTATTTGATTTCGCCAATACCAAAGTTAAAGCAGTATTAAATTTAGAAACCGGATTTAATCCGCTTGGGTTTGAACTGTATAACGGTGCAAGATCTTTAGTTCAAAACTCTGGCACTTCTCTTACTCAAAGAAATCAATCTATCTCAAATGAGAGTTCTCAGAATGGACAATTCTTTAATCGCTTAGCGAATGTGGGTTTAAGTTTCGATCAATATGGAACAGCCACATTTGGTTTAAATACAAATACCTTTAAAGATATTATCGGTAATTACGATCCTGTTAATGCAGATAACTTCTCAGCTTTAGGCCAATCTGGAACGATTGGCGGGAGCGGCGGCGTATCTGAAAACCAACGCTTACACAATTCTTTAAAATACACAAACTCAATCACAATACCATCCATTCCCCTTGATGGCGCTAAATTGAATGTGGGTGCTCTTTATCAATGGGGTAATGATATTAATTTGAACTACGGTTATGGTTATGCAACTCAATTAGGTTTTGAAAGTAAGGTATTTGGTATTCAAGCAGGATATAACAGATTTGAAGATGCAGTTTCAGCCAAGAGCTCAAGTTCACAAGGAGATATCAGTGCCTATGCTTATAATACACAAGCATGGTTATTTGCGGCTAGAGTCAATCCATTACCTGAACTAAAAATTTCTGGCGGCTGGGAACAATTTACTAGAAACGCACCTACAGATCAAAATATCCCCTATGGCACAATCTTTGGCTACACTTTAGATCATAACGGAGTAATAACACCTAGCTTTACGGCGGGACAAAACCAACAATATAATATTTTTTTCTTAGGTGCCGGGTATGACTTTGGTGTTGTTTTTCCTCAACTATCCGGATTGAAAATGCAAGCTGGATATTATGATTACATAAGTGAAAAAGCATATAATTCAGATGGAAGCGTTGTTTCAGGTTCAGGTCAACAAGGTCGTACGGGAACATGGACAACGGTTTTAGATTATCAAATCAATAAACGTTTTGATATTTATGCTGCAGCAACAGACAGTCATTTTACTGGGCCATATTATGCTACATATAATCCAGATCAATTATTAATTGGCACTGGTATCCGCTTTAAAATGTAAACTAATTCAGAAATACATTAAAAAAACTTTTGTCCAAGCTTAAGCCATTTCAATGGAAAAGTTTTTTTAAAATTACTCCTATTTTATTGTTTGGCAACCATATAATAACTATCATATGTGGATAGTCAAACTAGCGCTTCAGCGCCCTTATACTTTTATTGTCATGGCCTTACTCATTCTGCTAATGACGCCTTATATTCTCCTTAAAACTCCTGTAGATATATTGCCCGAGGTAGATATTCCTGTTGTGAGCATTGTGTGGTCTTATAACGGGCTTTCCCCAGAAGATATGGGTAACCGGATTGTAGGGACGAGTGAACGGAGCCTAACTACAACTGTGGATGATATTGAGCATATAGAATCTCAATCGTTTGCTGGTATTGCTGTGATAAAAATCTTTTTTCAGCCCAATGCAAATATTCAAACATCTCTAGCCCAAGTTGTTTCAATTGTACAAACGCAACTCAAGGGGCTGCCGACGGGTATCACCCCCCCATTGATTATTAAATACACTGCGTCTAGTGTTCCTGTAATACAAATGAGCTTATCAAGTAACTCAATGTCTGAACAAGCTATCTCAGATACAGCACTTGTTTTTTTTAGAACTCAGCTTATTACCATACCAGGTATTTCAGTGCCCTATCCATACGGAGGCAAGCAAAAAGTCATCTCTGTAGATCTTGATACTCAAGCTTTAATCGCAAAAAATCTTACACCTACGGATGTAGTCAACGCACTAGGTATTCAAAATCTAATACTTCCATCAGGTACGATTAAGATGGGCAAAACAGAGTATTCAGCTCAGCTAAATGGTTCTCCAGATACGATTGAAGAGATGAATAATATTCCGGTAAGAACCATAAATGGGGCGACAACTTACCTTCGTGAGGTGGCGCATGTCAGAGATGGATTCTTGCCACAAACAAACTTAGTAAGAGAAAACGGTCAACGCGGAGTGCTTGTATCTATCATTAAGAATGGCAAGGCTTCAACTTTAGAGATTGTAGATAACCTTAAAAAAGCCTTGCCTATGCTCCAAACGAAGCTGCCGGCAGAACTTAATATTAAACCTATATTTGATCAATCTATCTTTGTGAAATCAGCTATCACCGGTGTATTACATGAAGCCATTATTGCGGCAAGTTTAACGGCATTATTAATACTTTTATTTTTAGGTAATTGGCGAAGCACTGCCATTATTGCAATTTCAATTCCGCTGTCAATTTTAATTTCAATATTTACACTGCACGCCTTAGGAGAAACAATCAATATTATGACGCTAGGTGGTTTGGCTTTGGCAGTAGGTATTCTGGTAGATGACGCCACAGTGACTATTGAAAATATCGAACGGCAAATTCATTCGCGTAAGAAATTTGATATGTATCAATCCATTATTGATGGCGCAGGTGAAATAGCAATTCCAGCTCTTGTTTCAACGCTGTGTATATGTATTGTATTTGCCCCTATGTTTTTCTTAACGGGGGTAGCGAAGTTTCTTTTTGCCCCTCTTGCCGAAGCAGTTATTTTTGCCATGCTAGCGTCATACTTGTTATCTAGAACACTTGTTCCAACGCTTGTTATGTTATTCATGAAGGAGACTGATAAAAAATCAAAACAAGATTTTTTTACATCAGTTTATAGAAGATTTAATGACGGCTTTGAAAAAATGCGAGAGGCTTATACAGAACTCTTAGGTTACATTTTAAAGAGGCGCTTTAAATTTGGCGCCGCATTTTTAAGTTTTTGTGTGGCGTCTTTAATCCTAATTGTTTTTTTAGGCCGTGATTTTTTTCCTGCTGTAGATTCAGGCAAAATTCGATTGCATGTAAGGGCGCCGACAGGAATGAGAATTGAGGAAACAGCAAGTATTGTTGATCAAGTTGAGCACGAAATTAGAGCGATCATTCCCCAGCAAAATCTTGAGACGATTGTAGACAATATTGGGCTTCCTTATAGTGGTATTAATACTTCTTATAATAATTCAGGCACAATTGGCACTATGGATGCTGAAGTTTTGATTGCATTAAAAGACCGACATCCACCCACAGTAGAATATATTAATCAAATGCGTATCAATCTACCTAAAAAATTTCCTGGAGTAGAATTCTTTTTTCAGCCAGCAGATATTGTGACGCAGATTTTAAACTTTGGACGACCTGCAGCGATTGATATTCAATTTAGCGGTAAAGATATTTTTCAGAATTACGCTAACGCCGCTGAACTCATGAAGGAAATTAAAAAGATTCCGGGTGCGGTTGATGTGCATATTCATCAATTAGTTGATCAGCCTGTTGTGAAAATGGAAATAGATAGAACACGAGCGCAGCAAGTAGGCGTTGATTCAAATGTGATTGCACAAAATATCCTATCGTCATTGTCGGGTAGTTTTCAAACTTCACCTTCTTTTTGGCTTAATCCAAAAAATGGTGTTGTTTATAATGTCGTCGCTCAGACACCCCAATATCAAGTAAGTAATTTAGATCATTTGCTTGAAACACCTATCAATACTTCTAATAATACTCATACCCAACTTCTAGGAAATCTTGTAAACATTCAACCTTTAAGACAGCAAGCTGTCGTCTCTCATTATGATATTAGCCCTGTGTTTGATTTGTATGTAAGTGTTGAGGGGAGAGATTTAGGTAGTGTTGCGGATCAAATTGAAGCCTTAACGAATCAGATGAAACCAAAACTTACCAGGGGCTCTGATATTACAATTCGAGGAGCTGTAAATACAATGAACACTTCTTTCTTTGGCCTGGAAATTGGTTTTATAGCAGCTATTGTTCTGGTGTATTTATTATTGGTGGTTAATTTTCAATCATGGATTGATCCATTTATTATTATTACTGCTCTTCCCGCAGCTATTGCAGGGATTGTTTGGATGCTTTTTCTGACACAAACAACTTTAAGTATTCCAGCGTTGACGGGCGCTATTATGACAATGGGTGTGGCTACAGCAAACTCAATACTTATGGTTTCTTTTGCAAGAGATAGACTAAACGAAGGACTCACAAGCTTTAATGCAGCACTTCAAGCAGCTAATACAAGAATTCGGCCAGTACTTATGACTGCCTTAGCCATGATTATTGGTATGATTCCAATGGCTTTAGGCTTGGGCGATGGGGGCGAACAAAATGCTCCATTAGGCCGCGCAGTTATTGGTGGCCTTTTATTTGCAACCATTTCAACATTATTTTTTGTCCCTATTGTATTTACATCTATTCATGAATATTTATCAAACAAAAAAAGAAAGTAAATAATGGTTCAGGAAGAAAATAAATTAAAAAAAATTTTGCAGCGTGCACTTTTTATATTAGTTCTTATTGTTTTAATTTTGACTTTAGGAAGTTTACGCACGATTTATTCTAAAAATTTATCAGCTAAAAATCTAGCAGTTTCAAATAAGGCACTTGATAAGACTTATGTTAAAACAATTAAAGCGGAATCAGTAGTTGGCATGCAAACATTAGAGTTACCCGGAACCCTCCAAGGGTATACAGAGTCGCCCATTTATGCGAGGACAAATGGTTACATTTTACATTGGTATAAAGATATAGGTGCAAAGGTAAAGAAAGGTGAGCTGCTCGCAAAAATTGATACACCCGAGATTGATAAGTCACTTTCGCTTGTAATGGCAACCCGTCAACAAAAAAAAGGAGCGCTTGAATTAGCAGAATCTTCGTATGCAAGATGGCAGTTAATGCGGAGTAAGGATGTTGTATCACAACAAGAACTGGAAGAGAAAAAAAGTAATCTTATTCAGGCTCAGGCGGATTTTTCATCAGCAGAAGCAGATGTTGAGCGTTTAAACTATTTGGTTAATTATAAAAAAGTCATTTCACCGTTTAATGGTATTGTGACTCAAAGAAATATAGACATAGGCGATTTAGTTTCAAACAGTGACTCGCTCTCTAAAAAACCCATGTTTTTAATTTCCCAAGTTAATCCCTTGAGAGTTTTCGTGGATGTGCCTCAATCTTATGCAAATAATATTCATATTAATCAGCCAGTCACCATTTCACAAAAAGAAATTCATGGGCAAATTTTTAATGCAAAGATCGCTAATACTGCGGGCGCTATTGATAAGACAACAAGAACACTCCAAATAGAAATTATTTTGCCTAACGATGATAATCAATTACTTCCAGGATCATTCGTAAAAGTATCTGTGCCCATTGAATCAAAGGATAGTCTCAAAGTGCCTTTAAATGCAATATTATTTAAAGCGCTTGGTCCAAGTGTTGCAACTGTTGTAAATAATAAGGTAAAGATTAAATATGTCACTATTGGACAAGATTTTGGTAATCGCTTAGAAATTATTCAAGGGCTCGATGCTAGCGATGAAATCATTCTTAATCCACCTGACTCCATTGCAGATGGAGATTCTGTAGAGATTTCAAACTAATGCTACGTATTTATCTGGTATTTTTAGTAGCACTAGTAACTTCTTCATGCACTTTAGTCGATGAATATATTAAACCTAAATTAGAAACACCCGCTAATTGGTCTATTGAGTATCCATGGCATTTGAGCGAACCCGCTGATCAGCTGAAAAAAGGTTCTTGGTGGGAGATTTTTAAAGACGATGATCTTAATCGTTTGGAATCATTAGCGCTTGATCAGAATCCAAATTTAAAAATAGCTATGAATCGGGTTGAGCAGGCCAAGTCAATTATTACCATTACTAAAGCAAGTCTATATCCTGAAGTAGATATTATGTCTGGAGCTAGTAGGGGCATTATTTCTCAGAATAAACCCACTTATGAGCAAAGTACAATGCCCATTACTACGTCACAAAATGATTTTAATTTAAGACTTGCAGTAAATTATGAACTAGATTTATTTAATCGTGTAAAAAACACTATCAAGGCTTCGAAAGCTTCCGAAGAAAGTGAAGAAGCGCAATACGAAAACATTAAACTTCTTTTAGCCAGTGAAATTGCTTCTGATTATTTTGCACTTTGTGAGCTTGATAACGAAATTGAAATCGTAGTTAAAAGTATTGAGCTCCAGAGAAAAGCATTGGAGTTTATTAAAGCTAGGTATGATTTAGGTATTGCCAATGGTATCGATCTATCGCAACAGCAAAATCAGCTTGATACATCACTTGCACAATTAGATATTCTTAATAGTCAGCGCTCCCAGATTGAACATGCTTTAGCTTTTCTTACGGGTTCATTTGCGAATGATTTTCATATTGAGAAAAAATCATTTTCAAATGTATTACCATCAATTCCTGCATCCTTACCTTCTGACGTGATACAACAAAGACCTGATGTTGCAGCAGCCGAGCGAATGATGGCAGAAGCAAACGCGCAAATTGGCGTTGCCCGAGCAGCCTTTTTTCCAACAATTAATTTATCACCATTAGCAGGGGTCGAAAGTTCTTCACTATCAACGATTACAAATTCATCAAGTTTTTTATGGGCCCTTGGTGTTTCTGCTACCCAACCTCTTTTTAATGCAGGAAAAATAAAAGCTAATGTAAAAATTTCAGAAATTAATTATCAGTCGAGTATTGAATACTATCGTCAAACTGTTTTAAGGGCGATGCAAGAAGTTGAGGATGGATTGAGTGGGAATATTTTATTGGCAAAAGCAGAAGAAAATATTAATAGGTCAGTTAGAAGTGCTAAACAATCTATTCATTTAACAAATGCACGTTATGAAGGAGGTCTTGGAATTTATCTTGATGTTATTAACTCAGAACAAATACTTCTCGCAAGTCAACGCCGCCTTATTCAAAACAAAGGTGAACAATTTCAAGTTGCTATTTATTTGATTAAAGCTTTGGGTGGAAAATGGAATGCTGATATCTAATCTTATTTAAATGTCATGCGTTTTAATGTACCATCTTTATTGATGAACGTGTGTTTTATGACCGCTAGTATATGAAGCGCTAAAAGAACGAGCAGCACGATACCAATCGTTTCATGTGTTTCTTTAAAGAAGCTTCGCATGGATTCATTACCTAGTCCTTCGGCCAAAGTAATACCAAACCATTTCACACCGTATTTACTATAGAGCGCCATGGTCACACCAGATACGGGCACTAAAACCATAATAAGATATAAAGCATGATGCGTTGCGTTCGCTAATTTTTTTTCCCAGGCCTTCATCGTTTTAATCAATGCCGGTGCAGGATGCGTTAACCTCCAAAAAACTCTAAATGCAATAAGTCCCAAGATGGTAATACCGAGCGATTTATGAAGATTGAAGTAAAAGGTACGCGGTGAAACCTCTTCGCCTAATTGCCAAGTATAAATACCTAAATCAAATAAATCATAACTCGAAGCTTTCGCAGCCTCTTTCGGTAAGTCACACATATACCAACCTAGTAAAAACATAAAGATAATGCCAAAACCAATGAGCCAGTGAAGCACAATCGCTGTCTTTGTATATTTTGTGGATGCAGTTGCCATGTTGAATTCCTTAAATTTAATAAATTTTAACTTCTATTCTAGCGCACTCTAAAATATTGAGTATGTTTAAAAAGTTATTTTCATGATAACCATGATTGATAGAAATATTTGATATGGGCAAATAAAAAAGCAGCCATTTAGGCTGCTTTTTAAATGCTAATAAATCTTATTTACTTTTTTTTGATTTAGTTGCATTATCAAGTGCAAATGTTGTCAATGGATTTTGCATTAAAACAATCAAGCCACCGGTAATCGCTAAGTATTGAAGCGCTTGTTGAAGCGGGATCAGATTCACAGGAGAAGGTAAAATCGTGAATGTATATAAATATGATAATGCATTGATGAGTGTATAAATGGTTAATATAAGTGCAGCAAATCTTGTTTTAAAACCTACTAAAAGCGCTAAGCCACCTAAGAGTTGCACAATCACTGAGATCGGTGCAAAAATACCTGGGAGACCGTGACTCATGAGTCCGTTTTGGTAAGCAATATAACCATCCGGTGTATTCATAATACCGTTAAGTGAAATGAGAATGGATACAAGAAAAATTTGTGCAATAAATACACGTGCAATAGCAGGTAAAAATTTATTCATACAGTCCTTAAAATAAGATATAAAGAAAGCACATCATGCCTCTAAGAGCATCAAGATGCAAGTATTTCGCTTATGGAAAATAATCTAAAAGTTGAGATCGTTAAGTGGATAGAAAGGAAAATACCACTCACAATGATTCGAGAAAAAGTATTCATTGAAGAGCAGAAGGTGATACCTCAATTAGAGTGGGATGGTTTGGATGAAGAGGCGATTCATTTTTTAGCTTATCAAAATGGAATAGCTATCGGATGTGCCAGAGCCATTATGAATAACAACACTATGCAATTAGGGCGTATGGCAGTTTTGAAAGAGTACCGTCGCCAAGGGATTGGCAGTGCATTAATAGAGAAAGCGATTGCTACTTCAAAACTCAATCAACTCTCTAGTATTTATATCAGTGCCCAGTGCCACGCCATCGATTTTTATAAAAAATTTGGATTTGAAGTGACAAGTGAAATTTATTTAGACGCAGAAATTCCACATCGCGATATGAAGTTAGAGTTTTAAAAGTATTTTCTTGGTAATGGCAGGGATCGCTGCCCCTTCAATGCTATTTAATGAGAGCCAAGTGTGTGGCATTTTTGCGCGCTGAGATTTAGTTTCAAGGATGGTATAAATAATATCAAGCTTGAAATGGGTGAATGTTGTAGAGGCTTTTAAATCTTTTTTTATCAAACTCGTTTCTAATCCAAATTGCTTTTTAACCCAGGCTTTGGGTGATAAAGATTCATTTTCATATTGAGGCAGTGACCAAAGCCCTCCCCATATGCCATTTTCAGGACGCTTCACAAGCAAGATCTCATCATGATGTTTAATGATGACCATATGTGTCGATTCTGTAGGAATCTTCTTTTGAGGACGAGGGGTGGGTACAAGATGGACTTTATTCTTTTGAAATGCAAGACATGTTTTTTTGAGAGGACATAAATCGCACTGTGGTTTCTTGTTACATAAAGTCGCTCCTAAATCCATAAGTGCTTGTGTATAAGTGTCGATATTTTTATTTGGAAGAAGTGACTCTGCATAATCCCATAATTTTTTTTCTGTTTTAGGTAAGCCAGTCCATTGGGTAATTAAAAAATAACGGCTTAAGACACGCTTCACATTCCCATCAAGAATCGCCTTCTTTTGATTAAAAGAGAATGCAGCTATAGCACCTGCGGTTGAGCGACCGATACCAGGTATCTTCATCATCAAATCAAATTGAGAAGGAAAGTCACCTCCCATCTCATCCATAATCATTTGCGCACCCTCATGTAAAAAACGTGCGCGTCGGTAATAACCTAATCCACTCCATAACTGCATGACCTCTTCTTCATCGGCATGGGCCAATGCTTTGATGGTCGGGAATTTTTTCATGAATCGATTGTAATAATCAATGACGGTAGTAACTTGTGTTTGTTGCAACATGATTTCAGACACCCACACTTTATAAGGGTCTTTAGATTGTTGCCAGGGTAAATGATGTCGACCTGACTTGGCATGCCAAGCAATTAATAGGTCAGAGAAAGATTTCATGAAACGAGCTGATGGATCCAATGGCTAAAATTATGGATACCTTCAAGACCTAAAAGATAGAGGCCTATAAAAAAAGCCGCAAAATAAAGAATAGTAAAAAGAATCCAAAAGAATGAGATCAAAATAAAAAGTCCATCTTTATGAAGTTGCCCTAGCGCACAAGAGACAATGGCAAGCCCCGGGAAAAAATTGTTTAAGGGGAGTATGCCAAATGGGATTGCCATGAGGAGGCCTGAGACAATAAGAACAAACGCTTCAATTTGGACACCTATTGAACCGCGAATTAATATAGGTAAACGTGGCTTAGTAAATTTTTCAGTCCACTGAATAATTTTAATAGCAGCATTTGTAATGCGTCGCCAATTGTCAGTACTTAAAACAATCTCGTTTATTTTCTGAGGTAAACGAGGGGCGGTATACCCTTTTAAAATTTGCCAACCAAATGCAGCGAAAGTTATGCCGCCCAATACGCTGATTGGACCTACCGGAAACGGCTGCATAAAAGGAAGTGCCAATAAAAAACTGATGAAAGAAAATCCGAAGTGATTAAGCGTTGATAAACCTTCTTCGATACTGACTGATTGACGCTCTGCTTTTTTAGCTATGCCATGGAGTTTTTGAATGAGCACCCGATGGTTGGACATGATCACGCACTAAAATAAATAAACACAAGGATGCCTAAAATAATGCGATACCAGGCAAAAGCAATGAAGGTGTGTGTGGCTACAAAACGAATAAAGAGTTTAATCACGGCATAGGCACTTAAAAACGCGGTAACAAAGCCAATTGCAAAAATAGGTAGGTCTTGCATCGTTAAATCGTGGAAATTTTTGAGTAAATCAAAGAGTGATGCTGCCGTAATCACAGGGATGGCCAAATAAAAAGAAAATTCAGTGGCTATTTTTCGATTGAGTCCTGTGAGCATGCCACCCATGATGGTTGCTGCTGCTCTGGATACACCAGGAATTAATGACAAACATTGCGCGCAACCAATTTTAAAGGCTTGCATCATGCTGATATCGTTTGTGGTTTTTGTATTGACTTTTAATGGACGTTTTTCAATTGCCATCATCACAACACCACCTAAAATTAAAGCGAGTGATACATAAAGTGGTGAAAATAAATAAGCCTTAATGGCTTTGTGAAATAAAAGACCTAGAATCGCTGCTGGTAAAAATGCAATGAATAGACGTAGGACAAAGTTTTGAGAAGATTTCTCATGAAGTGCACTCTTTGCGACTCTAAAAAGTGTTTTGCGATACTCGACCACAATCGCGAGAATTGATCCTAATTGAATAAATATCTCAAACACATTGGCAGAGGCTTGATTGAATTTTAAAAGTTCGCCTGCAATAATTAAATGGCCCGTGGAACTCACAGGCAAAAATTCGGTGGCTCCTTCAATCAGACCTAAGATGAAACTCGAAAAATAAAGTGAGAGATCCATTTATGTTTTTTGGTAAATCTCAACACCCTTCTTAATAAACTCAATCGATTTTTCTTCCATGCCTTTTTTCAATGCTTCATCTTCTTTCATACCTTTAGACGCTGCATAGTCTCTCACATCTTGTGTAATTTTCATGGAGCAGAAGTGTGGGCCACACATTGAACAGAAGTGAGCTTGTTTTGCACCTTCCTGAGGCAATGTTTCATCGTGGAATTCTTTTGCTTTTTCAGGATCCAAGCCTAAATTAAATTGATCTTCCCAACGGAATTCAAAACGAGCTTTGGATAAGGCATTGTCACGAATTTGCGCGCCCGGATGACCTTTTGCAAGATCGGCAGCATGGGCTGCAATCTTATAAGTGATGATACCGACTCTCACATCTTCTTTATCAGGCAAACCTAAATGTTCTTTAGGGGTGACATAACATAACATGGCACAACCATACCAACCAATCATCGCCGCACCAATGCCAGATGTGATGTGATCATAACCTGGTGCAATGTCTGTTGTAAGTGGCCCTAATGTGTAGAAAGGTGCTTCACCACAATGCTCAAGTTGAAGATCCATATTTTCTTTAATGAGATGCATCGGCACATGGCCTGGACCTTCGATCATGCATTGCACATCATGCTTCCATGCAATTTGTGTGAGTTCACCTAATGTTTTGAGTTCTGCAAATTGAGCTTCGTCATTCGCATCATAGATTGAGCCTGGTCTTAAGCCGTCACCTAAACTGAAACTGACGTCATAAGCTTTCATGATTTCGCAAATTTCTTCGAAGTGTGTGTAGAGGAAAGATTCTTTGTGATGTGCTAAACACCATTTCGCCATAATCGATCCACCGCGACTCACAATACCGGTCATACGTTTTGCAGTCATCGGGATATAACTTAATCTCACACCTGCATGAATCGTAAAATAATCGACACCTTGTTCTGCTTGTTCGATCAGTGTGTCTTTGAAAATCTCCCAAGTGAGATCTTCGGCTTTACCATCGACTTTTTCGAGCGCTTGATAAATAGGAACCGTACCAATCGGTACCGGACTATTACGAATAATCCATTCACGTGTTTCATGAATATTTTTACCAGTGGACAAATCCATGACTGTATCCGCACCCCAGCGCGTACCCCACACCATTTTTTCGACTTCTTCACTGATGCTAGAACCTAATGCTGAGTTGCCGATATTGGCATTAATTTTGACTAAGAAGTTACGACCAATAATCATGGGCTCTGTTTCAGGATGATTAATGTTGGCAGGAATAATCGCACGACCACGTGCCACTTCATCTCTTACAAATTCTGGTGTGATGAGTTTAGGAATTGCTGCATTAAAATCATGACCTGGATGTTGTGTTTGTAAAAACGCTGACATACCTTCACGTCTTTGATTTTCGCGAATAGCAATGTATTCCATTTCAGGCGTAATAATGCCTTGTTTTGCATAATGCATTTGCGAGACGTTCTTACCTGCCTTAGCGCGTCGTGGTTGTCTTAATAAATTGAAACGCATTTTAGTCAATTCAGGATTTGTTTTGCGCTCGTGTCCATAAAGGGATGTCGGACCATCTAAAAATTCGGTGTCATTTCTTTCTTCAATCCATTTAGCGCGCAATGAAGGAAGTCCATTACGAATATCAATTTGATAATCAGGGTCGGTATAAGGGCCTGAAGTGTCATAGACCATCACGGGTGGATTCTTTTCAGCACCAAAAGACGAAGGGGTATCAGATAAAGAAATTTCCCTAAAAGGTACTTTTAAATCAGGACGCGAACCTGTCACATAGATTTTTTTTGATTTTGCAAAAGGTTTGAGTGCTTCAGGATCAAGCGAAGCGGTTTCGTTTAAAAATTGATCGATATTTTTTTGTAATTGTTTATCGGTCGCGTTCATGAATTACTCCTTAAATTTTTTTGTCATACCGTAAGGAGTCTTTTTGAGGACTGCATTCCCTACGGCGGTATTACCCGCATCAGGTTCAAAGGGTTTTTCTCACCACCTTATAGATGGACCCCTAGCACTCCATAAAATTACGCGAAACCCCCGTTAAATGCAAGTTAGATTTATATTTAATCTGGATCAAAACGGTGAACTTTTCTTTGGTTATAATATGCACATGACAACGAATACCATCGAACAACATCGTTTTAATATGATTGAGCAGCAAATCCGCACCTGGGAAGTCTTAGACCCTGAAGTGCTGGATCTCCTTCATCAGGTGCCGCGCGAAAAATTTGTACCAACCCAATATCAAGGGATAGCTTTTGCGGATACTGAAATTCCTTTGCATGATGATGTGCATATGTTGGCACCTAAATTAGAAGCGAGACTTATTCAGTCTTTATCACTTCAAAAACAAGATCATGTCTTAGTCGTAGGTTCTGGCAGTGGCTATCTCACAGCACTCGCAGCAAGTTTAGTTAAAACTGTGGTGTCGGTCGATATCGATCCTTATTTCACAAAACTTGCAAAACAAAACTGTCAAAAATTAAATATTAACAATATTACATTTGTGACAGGTGATGGTTCATTAGGATGGGTAAAAAATCAACCTTATGATGCGATTCTATTTGCAGGCTCTTTGCCTCATTTACCTGAAACTATTCGAGATCAATTAAATTTAAATGGAAGACTTCTAGCTATATTGGGTGAAGCACCTTCGATGCGTGCGACGCTTATTACTAAAACAGGTCATCAAGATTTTGCAGAAGAAATTTTATTTGAAACGGTCGTACCTCCTTTGCACGTGAAGCATGAAAATACATTTGTATTTTAGTGACCATGATCAATGATCAGCTTTTGAGTCAGGTCGTCTTCATTGATATCCAAGACAAGCTTGTGGATGTCATGCCTAAAAGTGAAATTAAAAAAGTCATCGATGCATCAAGCATCCTCATTGAAGCCGCAAAAATTTTAGAAGTGCCTTGTCTTCATACCGAGCAATATCCTAAAGGCTTAGGCCCCACAGTCAAAAAATTAAAATCATTACTCCTTCATCCAGCGATTGAGAAAAAAGCATTCTCATGTCTTGATGAGCCCAACTTTAAAAGTCATTTAGTGAAATCAAGACCACAAATTATTTTGTGTGGATTAGAAACACATATTTGTATTTTACAAACAGCATTGGCTTTGAAAGCTTCAGGTAAGGAAGTGTTTGTAGTGGAAGACGCCACACTTTCAAGATCGAATTTAAATCATCAAAATGCGATTCATCGATTAAGATCAGAAGGTGTTGTGATTACAAATGTAGAGTCAGTGATTTTTGAGTGGTTACGAGTGGCTGCAGGCGATCACTTCAAAGCGATCGCTAAACTTATTAAATAGTCGATTTAATTTTATTCAAAATCTTTAATGTAGCACCTTGATGTGCTCGCATCATTTCATGACACGCTTTTTTCATTTTTGACTGAGAAGATGGTTGAAGCATCTGAGGTAATACTTTTTCTAATTGATCTAATGTTTGAATTCGAGTTGCCGCGCCCAATCGAATCGCTTCATTCGATACATCATGAAAGTTATAAGTATGGGGACCTAAAATCACAGGTACCTTCATCGCCATGGATTCAATGAGATTCTGTCCGCCATAAGGGAGTATAGTGCCACCCATCAGTGCGATATTCGCTAAGTTGTAATAGCTATACATTTCCCCCATCGAGTCACCTAAAATAAATTGATAAGGTTTGTGTTTAATTTTTTTATCACTACGTTTAATAAAAGAAACGCGATATTTTTTTAACATCAATTCAACTTCTTTAAAACGTTGCGGATGTCGTGGCACAAAAATCGTAATGAGATTTTTAATTGAAAGTTTTAATAAAGTTTGCAGAATCATTTCTTCTTCATCTTGCCTTGAACTTGCAATCAAAAGTACCGATTGATTTTTTAAGCGTAAACATTTTTTAAGTGCTGTACTTCGTGTGTTTATATCGCGAGGGGGTTCTACATCAAATTTTAAATTACCCATCACTTCAACAGCTTTTGCACCAAGCGATTCAAAGCGCTTGGCATCACTCTTTGTTTGCGCTAAGACACCCTTTAATTCTTGTAAGGATGGTTTGATAAGTGTTGATATCTTTTTATAAAGTTGAAATGATTTTTCAGATAAACGTGCATTCACTAAATAAAGTGGAATTGATTTTGTATAGGCTTGATGAATTAAATTGAACCAAAGTTCTGTTTCAAGTAAAAAACCTAACTCAGGTTTAAAAGTATTTAAAAATCTTTGTGTGGCGTCAACCGTATCAAAAGGAAGATAGATGCGAGTCACCCTAGCATGTTTAATATCAATAGAAGTTGCGCGTCCTGTTGGTGTGCCATGTGTGATGAGTAAATGATGATGCGGATATTTTTTCAAAAAAAGTTGGATGAATGGAATGGCGGCTTTAGTTTCACCTACAGAAACCGCATGAACCCAAAGTGTTTTTCGTTTCCCCCAGGTTTTTTTGGTAAGTGCGCTATAAAAACCATAACGCTCATCCCAATGCTTTAAGTAGTCAGGCTGCCTAAACCCTCGGTAAATCAGCTTAAATACAGTGAATGGGAGAAGAAAATAGACTAAAAGACTATAGAAAAAACGAATCATGAAGATATTTTCGCATAAACCATCTTGATGAACTTGTGTTTAATTT
>Ga0208105_1000106_pt1 | contig 36940 bp, 34 predicted proteins | sample CryBogCBE16Jul07_FD_184574 | JGI IMG/M metagenome (GOLD analysis project Ga0208105, IMG submission 184574) | Freshwater microbial communities from Crystal Bog, Wisconsin, USA - CBE16Jul07 (SPAdes) | ecosystem: Environmental > Aquatic > Freshwater > Lake | place: Crystal Bog, Wisconsin, USA... | reverse complement strand
GCAAACACGCTATCGTCCAAGTCGCAGGACGCCGAAACGACCCGAGCGGCGGTCGATATGAAGGTCCTGATCGAACAAATGCGCGAGCAGGTGCAGAACGTGGAGTGAGGATCTGACCGCGTAGCACGCCCGACGGAGAAACCCGCTGAAGATCGAGGCGAATCCGCTAAAAACCATTAAGAGTCAAATAGTTATAATTTCTTCCGCACGCCGTAGCGCGCTCACGCTCCTGCCTCGCGTCGTCGTGCCGGGCGCGACGTCAAGGGCCGCTCCCGACGTCAGCGGACGCGATTGTCGGCCGCTCAACGGGCGGCTCCGTTCGTCTCAGCCCCTGCATTATTGCCCTCTAAGGGCATAAATGCGGGGGTACTTTGGACCCTTGGTGCGGTTACCATTTGCACTCCTACACGCCCACCAGACCGAGCACCATGAGCACCGACCTGCATCGCCGCGGACGTCTTTTTGTCATTGCCGCCCCTTCAGGAACCGGCAAGACCAGCCTCGTCCGCGCACTGATGGAGCGCTCGCCGTCACTCGCTTTTTCAATTTCACACACCACGCGCAAGCCCCGACCGAATGAAATAGACGGCCGGGACTACCATTTCACCGACCGTGCGCGCTTCGAAGCCATGATTGGGAATGGCGAGTTTTTGGAATACGCCGAGGTGTTCGACAATCTGTACGGCACCGGAAAACACAGCGTCGAGGCCGCCTTAGACGCGGGGCGTGACTTGTTACTGGAGATTGACTGGCAGGGCGCCGCGCAGGTTCGGCAGCACTTGCCGGAAGCCATTGATGTCTTCATTTTGCCGCCGTCCCGGGCTGCCCTCGAGCAGCGCCTGCGCGGTCGCGGAACGGATTCGGAAGACGTCATTCAGCGGCGTCTCATGGAATCCGTGACCGAATTGTCACGCTGGCATGAGTTCCGGTACGTGGTGGTGAATGAGCACTTTGACCGGGCCTTGTCGGATCTCCAACACATCGTGGACGGGGATGCCGGTGCCTTTCGCAGCGATCGCCCGGAGGTCCAGCGTTTCGCCGAGAGCCTTGTCGCCTGAGCCCAAAACCAACGCAAGTGGTCGTCCCGGCTCGAATTGCGTATACTTCGCGACCCTCCTATGCATTTCGGAAGCCGCCCGTATGGCCCGTATCACGATCGAAGATTGCCTGAAGCAGGGCGTCGAGAATCAGTTCGAGCTCGTCCTCGTTGCCGCCAAGCGCGCGCGCCGCTTAGCCAATGGCGCCGATCCGCTCGTTGACTGGGAAAACGACAAACCGACCGTCGTCGCGTTGCGTGAAATTGCCGACGGCAAGGTCAACTCGGACTTGCTGCTCGAAGCCGATCCGGAGCCGGCACCGGCGATGATGCCGATTGAGAACCCGCTCGATCTGCCGGGCGACTTCCGCGCCCCGCAGTTCGGTCTCGGGGACTAACACCGACACCCCCCCGCCCAGCAGATGGCCAGTGCTTCGTCGCTTCTGAACTTTCTGCCGGGCGGACGCGGATCCATCGGGATCGGCCAACTGCTGTCGAAACTCGAGGCGTACCTGCCACCTGACCAGGTCGCTCGAGCACAGGACGCTTACGACCTCGCGCACGAGGCCCACAAAGGCCAGAAGCGCATGACGGGTGAGCCTTACATCACCCATCCCGTTGCAGTTGCGGGCATCCTTGCCGATCTACACCTCGACGGACAGACGATCTGTGCAGCCTTACTGCACGACGTGATCGAAGACACGCCCACCGCCAAAGAAGAGATTGTCGCTCGCTTCGGCCGCGAGGTGGGCGAGCTCGTTGACGGCGTCTCGAAACTGGACAAGGTTCAGTTTAAGAGCCGCAAAGAAGCTCAGGTCGAGTCCTTTCGCAAGATGATTCTTGCGATGACGCGGGACATCCGCGTCATCATGGTCAAGCTTGCCGATCGCACCCACAACATGCGCACACTCGGCGCGATGCCGGCCGTGAAGCGCCGCCGCATCGCGATCGAAACGCTCGAGATTTACGCTCCCATCGCCAATCGTCTGGGTATCCACTCGATCAAGCTCGAGCTTGAGGATCTCGGATTCCAGGCATTGCACCCGATGCGGCATCGGGTCATCGATAAAGAATTACGCAAAGCGCGCGGCAATCAAAAAGAGTTTTTGCCCAAGATTGTCTCGGGTCTGACGAACGCCTTAACACGCGGACAGATTCAAGGGCGCGTCGAGTCTCGAGAAAAACACCTCTACAGCATCTATAAGAAGATGCGACGCAAAGGTGTGCCGTTAGCGGCCATCATCGACGTTTACGGCATTCGTCTTGTCGTCCCTACCGTCGATGATTGTTACCGGGCACTCGGCGTTGTCCACAGCGTCTACAAACCCATGCCGGGTCGTTTTAAAGATTACATCGCGATTCCGCGCGTCAATGGCTACCAGTCGTTGCACACAACGCTGTTTGGTCCGAATGGCATTCCGCTCGATGTGCAGATTCGCACCGAGGACATGCACATCGTGGCCGAGAGCGGAATCGCGGCCCACTGGCAGTACAAGACCGGTGAAGATGTCGGCAGCAGTCATCACGATCGCGCGCGCGAGTGGCTCGCGAGTTTGATGCAGATTCAAGAAGGTGGAAGTCCGGAAGAGTTCTACGAGAGCGTCAAAGTGGATCTGTTTCCGGACAAGGTCTACGTATTCACGCCGAAGGGCGAAATTTTGCGGCTTCCAACCGGCTCGACCTGCGTGGATTTCGCCTACGCCGTGCACAGTGAAGTCGGCCGGCGTTGTGTCGCTGCGAAGATTGACCGTCGATTAGTGCCGTTACGAACCGAGCTGCGCAACGGTCAAACCGTTGAGATCATCACCGCGAAGGGCGCCACGCCCAATCCTGCGTGGACGAATTTTGTCGTCACCGCCAAAGCGCGCGCGTCGATCAAAGCCTACCTCAAGACCATGAAGCGCTCCGAGGCGATCGATCTGGGACGACGACTGGTTGATCAGGCGCTCAGCGAGTTCAATTTGCCGCTCAAATCGATCGAAGCCGAATTGATGGTAGCGGCGGCGCAAGAATTGGGCTGCCACACCGTTGACGAACTTTTCGAACAAGTCGGCCTCGGCGAGCGCCTCGCGCCGCTCGTCGCGCGGCACTTGTTGCCGCCGGAGTACGTCGAGGCCGCGCGGTCAACGAACGCACCGTCGACGCCGTTAGCGATTTCGGGCACAGAAGGCCTGCTGGTCACGTATGCGCGCTGCTGCTTCCCGATCCCCTATGAACCGATCATCGCGTACCTGTCGTCAGGACGCGGCGTGGTGGTGCATCGGGCCAACTGCTCCAATCTGGACGGCTGGCATAAGCAGCCGGAAAAGTGGTTGCCGGTCCAATGGCAGGAAAATATAGACCGGCACACGTTCACGACTGAATTGAAGGTGTTGGTGCAAAACCGCCCCGGCTCTCTGGCGGCGGTGGCCGCTGCGGTGGCCGGGACACAGACCAATCTCGGTCATGTTTCCGTCGTCGAGCTGGACGAAGACAATTCCGCCATCACGTTCGAGTTGCAGGTCGTCGATCGCGCACATCTCGCGCGGGTCATTCGAGCGGTCCGCAAGATGCCGGAAGTCGAGTCGATCGAGCGTTCCTAGCGTTTTCGGCGTACGCACCGTTGGTTGTGTCGTGCGAGAATACGCTCACCATCGCGTCCCGTTTCGGAGCTTCTATGTCCCGTACCATTATCTCGACCGACAAGGCGCCTGCCGCCATCGGCACGTACTCTCAGGCCGTTAAGGTCGATCGCACCGTCTACATTTCTGGCCAGATCCCGCTCGATCCGTCGACGAAAGCGTTGGTAGAAGGCGATATGGAGGCACAGATCCGTCGCGTGTTTGATAACTTGAAGGCCGTCGCGGAGGCTGCCGGCGGCAGTTTGGCGAATGCCGTGCGCGTTACGATTTACCTCACCGATTTGGCGCACTTCGCCTTGGTCAACCAAGTCATGGCCGAGTATTTCAGCGAGCCGTATCCGGCACGTGCCGCCGTGGGCGTCGCCTCCCTTCCGCGCGGCGCCGCCGTCGAAGCCGACTGCATCCTCTACGTGTGAGTCGAGTACCCCCCTTAAGTCGCGGTCGTAGTCCGGCACTGCCGGAACTACGGCCGGTCACAACGCTTAAGGGGGTGGGCGATTCGTTAGCCGAGCGTCTGGCCAAGCTCGGGGTCGAGACCGTTCAAGACCTGTTGTTCTTGCTGCCACTGCGCTACGAGGACCGTACCCGAGTGCTGCCCATCGGTGCGCTACGGTCCGGTGATCGGGCCGTGGTGGAGGGTGAAGTACAGCTCGCCGAGGTCGTCATCCGGCGACGCCGACAGATGCTCGTGCGGATCGCGGACGGATCGGGCTTCCTGACCCTGCGGTTTTTCTATTTTACGGCGCAGCAACAGGCGCAACTGCAGCGCGGCGTTCGCCTTCGTTGTTACGGTGAGGCTCGGCGCGGCACCCTTGGCCTTGAAATTGTGCACCCCGAATACCGCCGCGCAGAAAGTGCGGACACACAAAGGGTGGAGGATTCATTGACCCCGGTCTATCCGATGACCGAGGGAATCCAGCAAGGACGCATGCGTATCCTCACGGCGTTGGCGCTGGCGGAAGCGGAGTCCCAATCCGTACGGGACTGGCTGCCGGCGGAGGTCCTGGAGGATGAACGCTTACCGTCGCTCGCGGAAGCGCTCGTGTTCGTGCATCGCCCACCGCCCGGCGCGGATTTGGAGACGCTCTCCGGCGGTATGCATCCCGCGCAACGCCGCCTCGCCTTTGAGGAACTCCTGGCCCATCAGTTGAGTCTGCGCCTGCTGCGCGATGAGATTCGCTCGGACCCCGCCTGGCCGGTCGACGCCTCGACGCGGCTCGCACCCCAGCTGCGGACCGCCCTGCCGTTTTCGCCCACCGGCGCTCAAGAGCGTGCGCTGGCGGAGGTTCTCGCGGATCTCGCGAAGCCGTCGCCCATGCTGCGGCTCGTGCAAGGGGACGTGGGGTCGGGCAAGACCCTCGTGGCCGCACTGGCTGCGCTCGCCGCCGTCGAGGCCGGCTACCAAGTGGCCCTGATGGCCCCGACCGAATTGCTCGCCGAACAGCACCATCAGAATTTCGAGCGTTGGCTGCAGCCGCTCGGCATCCCCGTCGCCCTGTTATCAGGCCGGTTGACAGGCCGCGCACGCCAACTGACCCTCGACGCGATCGCCGCCAGCAGCGACGTTCCGGTCGTCATCGGCACGCACGCGCTCTTTCAGGAGGGCGTTCGTTTTGGCCGGTTGGCGCTCGTGATCATCGACGAGCAGCATCGCTTTGGCGTGGAGCAACGTCGCGCATTGCGCGACAAAGGACTGAGCGAAGGCAGGGTACCCCACCAACTGATCATGACTGCCACGCCTATTCCGCGAACCCTTGCGATGACCGCATACGCCGATCTCGATGTCTCGGTCATTGATGAGTTGCCCCCGGGTCGCACACCCGTCAAAACGGTCGTCCTCGCGGAGACGCGGCGCGATGAGGTCGTCGCGCGCATCGCAGCAGCCTGCCGCGACGGTCGTCAAGCGTATTGGGTATGCCCCCTCATTGAAGAGTCGGACGAACTCGACTACCAGGCCGCAGAAGCCACACACGCCGCGCTCGTGGGCGCCCTGCCCCAGTTGCGCATCGGCCTCGTACACGGACGTTTGGCCGGCGCCAAAAAGCAGGCCGTCATGGCAGCTTTTAAACGTCAGGAATTCGATCTCTTGGTGGCGACCACCGTGATCGAAGTGGGTGTCGACGTCCCCAATGCGAGCTTGATGGTTATTGAAAATGCCGAACGCATGGGGCTCGCGCAGCTGCATCAACTTCGCGGCCGTGTCGGCCGAGGCGCTGCGGAATCCACCTGTGTGTTGCTGTATCGATCGCCCCTATCGCAGCTGGCGCGTTCGCGTTTGGACGTGATGCGCTCAACGAACGATGGATTTGAAGTTTCTCGGCGCGATCTTGAACTGCGCGGTCCGGGCGAAGTTCTCGGCACGCGCCAGACGGGGTTGTTGCAACTCAAAGTGGCGGATCTGAGTCGTGACGTGGATCTTCTGCCCCGCGTACAAGCGGCTGCGGAGGTGATGATTTCGCGCCATCCGGATAACATACCGGCTCTGCTGCGTCGATGGATCGGGACGCGGGAACGGTACGGGCGCGTCTGAGGGGCGGTAATACGTTGAACAAATCGTCGACGGCGACTATGGGCTCGTTATTGCCACTGGATCTTTGGGCGCGACTCGATCGGATCACCGCTCGCCTGCCGCTGCGATGGGCAGGCTGGCTCGCGGCAGAGGAACTGCTGACGGAACGGATTGCGCGGGAGGCCGGTGGGCCGGCTCAACTCCGGCTGTTGGAGGAATGCATTGGGTTTCTCAATGCCGATCAGCGCGAACTGCTTGGCTCACCCACCGATAGCGCGTTGCTGCGACAGGTGGAGTTAACGGCCCAAGGTCGGGCGTGGGTGTACGCGGAGACGCTGATCCCCGATTGCGCGCTCGATGCGCATCCTTGGCTTGCGGATCTGGGCGTGCGCGCACTGCCGGAGGCCCTGTCGTGGCGCGATGACGTGCGGTACGGCGCATGGGAGGTCGCAACGCTGCCGGCCGCTCATCCGTTAGCGACGCGCGCGCTGCAGCGCGTCCCGGGTCGACACGAGGCGGTGTGGGCGCGGCGAGCGGTGATCACCATCGGTGAGGCCCGTGTGTTGCTTCACGAGGCATTTCTTCCGGACTCGAAGTCGCGATGAAGTCATCGCTGCGCACCGTCGTGTCCACGCTCGTCGACTACGGCTTGCTGATACGGTTACATCGCCCGGTGGGTACGTGGCTACTGTTGTGGCCGGCGCTCTGGGCGCTCTGGATGTCCTCGGCCGGCCACCCCCACGAGCACGTATTCATCGTTTTCGCGTTGGGGGTCTTTTTGACCCGCTCCGCCGGTTGCGCCATCAACGATTGGGCTGACCGCAAGGTCGATCCGGAAGTGAAACGGACGCGCGACCGGCCTTTAGCGGCCGGCCGCATACAGCCGAGCGAAGCGCTCATCGTGTACGCCATCCTCTGCCTGCTGGCCTTTGCGCTTGTACTGACACTGGACCGTCTGACGGTTGCGTACGCGGTGGTCGGCGCCGGACTCATGGCGGCCTATCCATTTATGAAGCGTTTTTTTCCACTTCCACAGGCTTGGCTCGGACTGGCCTTCAGTTGGTCCATTCCGATGGCGTGGGTGGCGCAGCACGGTAGCGTGACGCGCGTGGGCTGGCTCGTCTTCGCCGCTGGCGTCCTCTGGGTGATGGTCTATGACACGCAGTATGCGATGGTCGACCGCGACGACGATCTGCGTCTCGGGGTGCACTCGTCGGCGATCACGTTTGGGGATGCAGATCGGATCGTCTTAGGCGCCCTGCAAGCGTTGACACTGCTTGCGCTAGTACTGGCCGGCCAAGCATTGGGGATGGGCAGCTGGTATCACGCGGGCCTCGGTACGGGCGCGATCACCTTCGTGTACCAACAATGGTTGATACGGGACCGCAGCCGGGAAGGCTGCTTTGCCGCATTTATCAACAATCAGTGGTTTGGACTCGCCGTGTTTCTCGGGGTCGCGCTCGACTTTTTCTTCCGGTCACCCTGAACCGACGATCAGAGCGCATCCGCCGTGAGGTTCGCCCACGCGTCGGTCGCCATTCGGCAGCGCTGCCGGGCTTCCGCAATCCGAATCTGAGCGGCCAACCAGAGGGGATCGTCGTTCTCAACCAGTCCCTTCAGCTGGCGCGTCCAGGCGAGCGCGTCCCGTAAGCGGGCATGGGCGTCCTGCCATGCCTGCTCCAACAGCCGCAAATCCGCCGCTGCGGCGTAGTGTTCGGTCGTCGGTACTTCCAGTTCATAACCCATGGCGTCACGGTAGACCGTGCGAATGACGCAGCGGCGACGTCGCGATGACAACGCCGTGACGTCTACGGTAGCGTCAACGCAGCGCGTATTTTTTCGGCGTGCTCCGCAAGAACAGCACTGTCTGCGGCATGGCGCGCATGGTGACCGACCCCACCCGGTCCGTAGACTGGGATGATGTGAAAGTGCAGATGAAAAACCGTCTGCCCCGCGGTGGCACCGTTGAACTGGGTGACGATCAGGCCTGGGGCAGAAAACGCCTGCTGGACGGCCCGCGCGACGCGTTGGGTGGTTTGAATCGCCGCCTGCAGGGACGACGTTGGCGTGTCCATCAGGTTTTCGCCCGCCTGCTTCGGGATGACCAGCGTATGCCCCGGTGACTGGGGCATGACATCCATGAAGGCCAACGTGTCCGCATCCTCATAGACGCGGTGGCAGGGCAGCTCGCCACGCAGAATCCGGGCAAATACATTGGCGGGGTCGTAAGCCATATCAAAGACTCCAAGCAACGTTATGAGCGGCGATGCGACAGAATACGATTCATCAGCCAGAGCGGCTTCTTCATCCGCGGCACCTCATGCAACAGCGGGTTGGCGGCAGCGGACGCGGGCGTGGGGCACGCGGCCGCGCCGCTCGTCAGCCAACCGAGAGCCGCCGATAATTTACCCTCACTCGTGTCGCCGAGCGCGTGGGCATAGTCGTCCGCCACATCGCATCCATTCACGGGTACGCCCCCGTTCGCGTTGGTTGCATTCGACGGAATGAAGCCGTCGGTGTAATCACCAAAGCCCTGCGTGTTGACGCCTTTGAATTGAATGGAGAAATAGGTCGTTCCGCAGTTGTCCTGCGGATAGAAGCCATAGGGCTTGCCGCAAGTTTGGCCACCGATGAGCACCACGTTCACGCCGATCCCACGCAGGCTGTTGATCACGGCTTCGCTGGCCGAGCAGGTGTCGGGTCCCACGATCACGACGACGCGCGTCAGCCCCAACGTCGGCAAGGGGGTCCCGGAGGTCAGGCTGTAACCCTGCGCCGTCGCATAAAACGGTGTCGGTGTGATGGGCTGCCCGGTGATCGGGTCGTTGGTCGGGTACTTGTCGTTGAACGAGAGTTTCTCAAAGTAGCCCGTTTGCGTTTGCGTGGGCCCTGCGATCATGTAGGCCAGCTCGCTCGCAATATCGAGCAATCCACCGCCGTTGTAACGCATATCCAAGACAAGATCGGTGATCTGGGCGGCCGCAAACGTCTGGAACGCGCCGCTCAGCGCGGACTCGGCGCTGGCAATGTGATCGTTAAAGGTCAGATAGCCCACCGGACCGTGACCCGTCGACAGGACCGTCGCATTCTGGACCGGCACCGAAGTGACATCGGCCGCCGCCATCGTGACCGTACGGGTCGCGGACGCGCCCAGATCGAGTACCGTGAACGTGTGTGTCTCACCGACAGCGGTCGGATTCAGCGCCGCATTCAACTTATCGACACTCGCCTGATCACCGGCGTTGACGAGATCAATGCCGTCGATGGCCGTCACGGACGCACCGCGCGCCAAACTCGCGCTGCTCGCCGGGGTGTTGGGATCGACATAGCCGACAATCAACTGTCGAGGCGGTGTCGTGGCGACAAAGACCCAATGCGCACCGTAGTCGACGGTTGCGCTGCCGGAGACCAGCGCATTCCATTCGGTGGTCGGATAGGTGAAATGAAATTTGTCCTTCAGCGCGCCCGACGCGGTCGTCGCCGACGTCTTGTCGAGCGCAAAATAGGCCGCCGTTGTCGCGTAACTGGCCGGATTGAGATCCGGCAACTCGGTGTACCAGAGGTAATACGCGTGCACCCAAGAGCGGATCCACGCGTTCTCCCAGGTCACCGATCCCTGTACGTCGGGGTAACGCTGGCCGGTCGTCGGATCCGAGCCCACGCGGGGTACGGCGCAACGGGCCGCAAACTGACTTGGGTCAAGATAACTGCCGGCCGTGTAGGTGGGACCGGACGATCCGGTCGTCCCGCCACCGGAGGACCCCGAACTCCCGCCGCTGCTGCCACCGCCGCCTCCGCCGCCGCACCCCGCCAGCGCGCTCAGGATCAGAAAAGTCCCCAAAATCGACGAACGGTTGAAAACGGTCATTTCGGTTCCACCTCGCAACCTGTCAAACTAGTGTCATGTGCGGTTGGCCTTGAGCGGCCGCCGGCGCGGACGAATCGATGAAGGACGAGGACAGGATACGTGACACGGGGCGAAAACGTGCGTAGCTCGGGGCCCGAGCAGCAGAGCACCGGTTCGGTGCTGATGATTCGACCAGCGACCTTCTATTCGAATCCCGAGACGCTGGAGAGCAACCCATTCCAGCACGCCGTGGAGGCGCCCCGAGCGGGCACTCTTGCGGCGGCCCAAGCGGAATTCGATGCGGCTGCCGCTGCCTTAGCGGACGCCGGGATCGATGTCGTGATCGCGGAGGCTGACGCCGCGGCGGACACGCCCGATGCCCTGTTCCCCAACAACTGGTTTTCGACGCACGCGGACGGGCGCGTGGCGCTCTACCCCATGGCGGTCGCGAATCGTCGTCGTGAGCGACGCCCCGAATTGCTGCGCACGATTGCTGCACAACGGGGTTGGAAGATCCGCTCGGTAGTGGACCTTTCAACGCTCGAGGCGCAGAACCTGTTTGTGGAAGGCACCGGCAGCTTGATCCTGGATCGGACGCATCGGTTGGCCTATGCGTGCCGTTCGGCGCGCACGCATGACGCAGCCGTCGAGTCCTTCTGCGAGGCGTTTGGTTACCGCTCCGTCATCTTCGACGCCCACGATGAGGCGGGCCGGCCCATCTATCACACGAACGTGATGATGTCGGTCGGTCCGACATTGGCGGTGTTGGCGAGCGGACTGGTCGCCCCAGGCGCTGGCTTACGGCGGGTTTTTGATGCGCTCGAATCCAGCGGCAAGACCCTGCTCGATCTGTCCGCCGCTCAGGTGAGCGAGTTCGCCGGTAATATATTGTTTTTAAACGGATCGTTAGGCCCTGTCGTGGCCATCTCTCGCCGCGCGCTGCTGAGTCTGTCGCGGGCCCAGCGCCTCTTGTTGGAGCAACATGCCCGACCGGTCGTGTGTGCCGTAGAGACGATTGAACACCTCGGCGGCGGCGGCATACGCTGCATGCTCGCCGAACTGTTCCTACCCGAGGCCTGATTCAGCGCTCAAAGCGTCGCGACAGGATGACGGAGACCGTCGTCGCTTTGACCCCTGGGCAGGCTCGCAGCGCCGCCAGTGCGGCGTCGAGTGATTCCGTGGAGTCCGCACCGAGCAGTGCGATGATGTCGTGGGCGCCACTGACGGTGTAAAGCGCCGTCACCGCGGGCATCGCCCCGAGCATCCGCTCCACTTCGCCGTGCTGGGCGGGCTCTAACGCAATCATCGCGTGCGCTTGCACCGGACGGGCGCGAGCGGTGGGCCCCAAATCGACACGGTACCCTTGTATGACACCCGAATGCTCAAGCCGCTCCAGTCGACTTTGTACGGTCGACCGAGCTATTCCCAAGCGTCGAGCCAATTCAGCCGTCGACAGTCGCGCGTCTTCCCGCAAGAGCGTCAGCAGGGCTTCGTCGGTCGCCGATTTCGTCATAATGAATGCAACATTCGTTAAAGTGACTGCAGCAATCTCTATATTCGCCAAAATATTCGCGCACTTCAACGACGCTCTCGGCAGACGCGGGATGGGTCAGCGCTCTTCTGCTGGAATCCTGGATTGCCCGTCACCGGGGCGTCGAGAGGGAATCGCTGAGCGCGGGCGATCGGCCTACGGCGGCGGTGGCTCTCGACCTCAGCGCGGCGCCCTCAGTACGGCAATCCCCATGCGCAGGAATTTCTCGCCAACCGCTTCAGCCGCGCCTACGCTTTGCACATAGAAGCGTCGGCCGCAGAGGCCGCCACGGGAAGGACTGTTTCATGAATGCATTCGAGTGTTTGCAGAGCCTCGGCGTCGACGTCCGCGCGCTTGACGGTGGCGACCTAGTCAGCCGCTCGCCGATTGACGGCACCGAGCTCGGTCGAGTCCGTGTCGCGGACCCCGCGCAGCGCGAACAGACCGTGGCGGCGTCAGTGGCGGCATTTTTGCAGTGGCGCCGGGTGCCCGCGCCTCGGCGCGGCGAACTGGTTCGCCTGTTCGGCGAGTCCGTGCGACGCCACAAACAGGCGCTGGCCACGCTGATTACGCTGGAGGTGGGCAAAATCACCAGTGAGGCGGCCGGTGAGGTGCAGGAGGTCATCGACATCTGCGATTTCGCGGTCGGCCTTTCGCGCCAACTCTATGGCCTGACGATCGCGTCAGAGCGGCCCGGGCATCACATGCAAGAGCGCTGGCATCCGCTCGGGCCCGTGGCCATCATCACGGCATTCAATTTTCCGATGGCCGTCTGGTCCTGGAATGCGGCGTTGGCACTGATCTGTGGCAACAGCATCGTCTGGAAGCCCTCCGAGAAAACGCCGTTGACCGCTCTGGCGCTGGCATCGCTCCTCGATGCGGTGGCGCGGGACTTCCCCGAGGCTCCGACGCATCTCTCCACCGTCGTGCACGGCGGTCGTGACGTGGGCGAGTCTCTCGCCGCGGATAGGCGTATTCCGCTGGTGTCCGCCACCGGCAGCACCCGCATGGGACGCGACGTCGCGGTGACCGTGGCAGGTCGTTTTGGGCGCAGCCTGCTGGAGCTCGGCGGCAATAACGCCATCATCGTTGCGCCGACCGCCCACGAGGATCTGGCGGTACGCGCCATCACCTTCGCCGCCGCCGGCACGGCAGGGCAACGCTGCACGACCGCACGCCGCCTCTATGTCCACGCGTCCCGTTACGACAGCTTAGTCAGTCGCTTGCAGCGTGCGTATGCCAGCCTCGCGGTCGGCGATCCGCGGGTCGCGGGCACCTTGGTTGGTCCGCTGATCGACGCGACGGCGTTCGAGGCGATGCAAACGGCGCTCGCGGACGCGCGCGCGGCGGGCGGACGGGTCCATGGCGGCGAGCGGGTGGCGGTGCCCGGACTCGACGGGTACTACGTGCGCCCCGCCCTCGTCGAAATGCCGCACCCCTGTGCCGTCACGGCGCGCGAAACCTTCGCGCCCATCCTCTACGTGTTCCGCTACGAGACCCTCGCCGAGGCGGTCGCTGGCAACAACGGCGTGGCACAAGGACTCTCGTCGAGTCTGATGACTCGCGACCTGATGGAGTCGGAGTGGTTCTTATCGGCTGAGGGCAGCGACTGCGGTATCGCGAACATCAATATTGGGCCGAGTGGCGCGGAGATCGGCGGCGCATTTGGGGGAGAGAAAGAGACCGGCGGTGGCCGCGAGTCCGGATCGGATGCCTGGAAAGCCTACATGCGCCGCCAGACGCAAACGGTGAACTACTCTGGCGCGCTGCCCTTAGCGCAAGGCGTTCAGTTCGACGTCGAGTAGGCGCCCACCGTGGCCGGCTTCGGGCATCCCGCAGGCCCGAAGCCCTCGTTGGGCTTCTTTCACGCCACCGCATCTGGCATCGTCGCAGCATGAACGCTAATGCCCCTGCTCTTCGCGTCGCCGTCTTGCCGGTGACCCCGTTTCAGCAAAACTGCTCTCTCGTGTGGGAGGCCGCCACCGGCCGGGGGGCGGTCATTGATCCGGGCGGCGAGGTGGACCGCATCCTCGCGCTCGCCGAGCGAGAGGGCGTGACCATTGAACGGATCCTCATCACGCACGCCCATGTCGACCATGCCGCGGCAACGGCCGAGTTGCACCGTCGCCTCGGCGTTCCCATCGAGGGCCCCCACGAGGGGGACCAGTACTGGATCGACCGGCTGCAGCCGTCGGCGCAGCAGTACGGGTTTGCCTGCGAGGGACCGTTCGAGCCGGATCGTTGGCTACACGATGGAGACACGGTCCACATCGGCACACAGACGCTCGACGTCGTGCATTGCCCGGGGCATACCCCCGGACACGTGGTGTTCATCCACCAACCGAGTCGTTTCGCCGTGGTCGGTGACGTGTTGTTTCAAGGATCGATCGGCCGCACGGACTTCCCCGGGGGCAATCATTCCGACCTGATTCATTCAATCCGCGAGAAGTTATTCCCGTTTGGGGATGACGTGACCTTTCTGCCCGGTCACGGCCCAACGTCTACGTTCGGCGCGGAGCGACGCTCCAACCCCTACGTGTCCGATCGCGCCGTCGGACGCTGAAGCACGCGTGGCGTTTAGCCGAACGTTATCAATCGCTCGGTGTAGTGATCCACGAGCAAGGCGCCGAAGAGGTAGCCGAGGTAGGCAATCGACCACCAAAACGTTCGCATGGGGCGAGCCGCATCGGCATCGCCGTCCCGATACAAGCGCCACACGTGCCACAAGAATCGGGCATCGAGTCCCACCGCAGCGATTCCGTACACCCAACCGGACATGCCCGTTAAGACCGGCATGACGGTGATGAGCGTCAGAATGATCGTGTAGAGCAGGATGTGCAGACGCGTTAGTTGAATACCGTACACCACGGGCAACATCGGCATACCGATCTTCGCGTATTCCTCTCGCCGCGCGATCGCCAGCGCCCAAAAATGCGGCGGCGTCCATGCGAAAATAATCAGGAACAGCAGCAGCGCGTTGGCATGCACATCGCCGGTGACGGCGGTCCAACCGAGGACCGGCGGTGCCGCGCCCGCAGCGCCGCCAATGACGATATTCTGAGGCGTCGCGCGCTTCAGCCAGAGTGTGTAGACGATGGCGTAACCGATCAGCGACGCGAAGGTCAGCAGAGCGGTGAGCGCATTGACCCAAACGATCAACAGCACCATCGCAAGCGCGCCGAGGATGAGCGAGAACCACACCGCTCGCATCTCGTCCATCTTGCCTTCCGGCAGCGGTCGATGCCGCGTCCGGGCCATCTCGCCGTCAATGCGTTGGTCAATCACGTGATTGACCGCCGCAGCGGACGACGCTGCGAGCCAGATCCCCAGTGAGCCGAACACGAGTGCGCGCAACGGCGGCAGCCCCGGCACGGCCAAAAACATACCGACGAGCGCGGTAAACACGATGAGCAAGACCACTCGCGGCTTGGTCAGCTCCAGGTATTCGCGCCAACCCGGTCGGGCCCGCGGCAATGGCTCAGCGTCAGTCGTCATGGCAGATCGATCCCACGGTCAGCCTCTCCGACAGCGGAGCGGTGGGGCGCGAAGGGTATCACGGACCCTCGTTGCGAGCGGGCCAGAGGCGCCGGACGACCGTCAGCGTCGCCAACAACAGCACGACCGCGCCCGCGTTGTGCGCCGTTCCCAACCACAGCGGGAATCCTCGCCAGATCAAATTCATGCCGATCAGCCATTGCAACACCACCGCGCCCATCAGCGCCAATCCGGCTGAGCGGACGCGCGAGGTTCGCGCGCGCAACGCGGTCAATAAACCGGTGAGAAACAGCAAGCTGCCCGCGACAACGGCCCCAATCCGATGGGTGTAATGGATGGCGGTACGGGCGGCTTGCGAGAGCACTCCGCCTTCATAATCTTTACCCTGCTCATGGGCAAAGCGAAACGCCTCGGCGAAATTGGTCGATGGGTGGTAGGTGCCCTGACAGGTGGGAAAGTCAGGGCAGGCGACGGCGGCATAGTTGGTGCTCGTCCAGCCGCCGAGAAAGAGTTGCACGATCAGTGCTGCCATCGCGAACATCGCCAACGGACGCGTCGAACGCTCGGCGGCACTCGGGCTGCGCGTCTCCGGCGTCAGCGACAACCACCACAGTATCGACAGGGTGGTTAAGCCGCCCAACAGATGGGACGTCACAATCACCGGTGTCAGCAACAAGGTCACGGTAAAGGCCCCGAGCGCCCCTTGTGCCCCAATGATCAGTGGCAGCACCAAGGGAAGACGAACCGGCTGCCGCGGGTTGCGGCGGTGCCGAAACGCATAAATGGCGAGACCGAGCACGACCAGGCCCAGCGTTGAGGCGATGTAGCGATGCACCATCTCGTGCAACGCTTTCTGATAGTCGAACGGTCGAGCGGCGTACGCCGCCTGCGCGGTATCAACCTGCTCCACCACCTGAGCGGGATGCACATGACCGTAACAGCCAGGCCAATCGGGGCAGCCGAGGCCGGCATTCGTGAGCCGTACCCACGCACCGACAATGACAACGATCGCGGCCAGCAAGGCACCAAAACGCGCCCAGCGACGGAAGGGGACTAGAGAATAGGACGTCATCACGGCAGTTCATCCTCGCGCGGCCCGAGAACGGGCCGCGCGAGTTTCGCGGATTTCTCAGCTGACCGCTATCCCGCCACTCGGGACGGGGCGTCGGTCGCGACCAAAAGTTCGACCGCACGGCGGGCCACCGGGCCCAAACCCGGATCGGCCGGGCCAATCTCGACCATCTGGCGACGCATGCGATCCGCCCACATCCGCTTCACATGCATGAGCGTTTCTTGGGCAGCAACGTCCGCCTCGGAGCCGGACCCGTAAAAGTCAGCGATCTGATTGATCATGCGAACCAACAGTTCTGCTTGCATCGCCTTTCTCCCTACGCTCAGGCCGTTACGTGGGCAGTGTCGGAACGCAATGGCAGGCGAGACTCGCGGTTCTGACGGAACCGGAGCTGCCAGTCGAGCGGCTTCTCCACCTTCACCACCTGAACGGCCGTGACCTTGTACTCGGGGCAATTCGTTGCCCAGTCCGAATTGTCGGTCGTCACGACATTCGCACCCGATTCCGGGAAGTGGAAGGTCGTATAGATGACACCCGGTTGCACACGATCCGTCACCTCGGCACGCAAGACGGTTTCGCCGGCGCGGCTGGCGATACCGATCCAATCGCCGTCCACAATGCCGCGCACCTCGGCGTCATGCGGATGAATCTCGACCGTGTCCTCGGAGTGCCAGACGTTATTGGCCGTGCGACGCGTCTGTGCGCCGACGTTGTACTGGGTGAGCACTCGACCCGTGGTTAACAGCAACGGGAAGCGCGCGTTCACACGCTCCGGCGTCGGCACGTATTCGGTCACGAAGAATTTGCCCTTGCCGCGAACGAACGAGCCGATGTGCATCGTCGGCGTTCCTTCCGGCGCGTCGGCATTGCAGGGCCATTGGATGCTGCCCAGCCGATCCAGCTTTTCGTACGAGATACCGTGGAACGTCGGCATCAGGCGCGCGATCTCATCCATGATCTCCGACGGATGCCGATAGTTCATGGGATAGCCGAGCGCGTTGGACAGCAGCTGCGTCACTTCCCAATCCGCGTAACCCGCGAGCGGCTCGATCACTTTGCGCACGCGCGAGACACGGCGCTCGGCATTGGTGAACGTTCCGTCCTTCTCCAAGAAGGAAGAGCCCGGGAGCAAGACGTGCGCGAACTTCGCCGTCTCGCACATGAAGATATCCTGCACCACCAAGCACTCGAGCGCCGACAGTGCCGCGACCACGTGATGGGTGTTCGGGTCCGACTGCGCCAAATCTTCGCCCTGGATGTACATACCCTTGAAGCTGCCATCGAGGGCCGCTTCGAACATATTGGGAATGCGCAATCCCGGCTCATCGGACAGCTCAACGCCCCAGTCACCTTCAAAAAGGTGACGCGTGGCGTCATCGGATACGTGACGGTAGCCCGGCAACTCGTGCGGGAACGAACCCATGTCACACGAGCCCTGCACATTGTTCTGTCCGCGCAGCGGGTTCACGCCCACGCCTTCACGGCCCACGTTGCCCGTCGCCATCGCGAGATTCGCGATGCCCATCACGGTCGTGCTGCCTTGGCTGTGTTCGGTCACACCGAGACCGTAATAGATCGCGCCGTTGTTAGCCGTCGCATAAAGGCGCGCAGCGCCACGTACGGTCGCCGCGGGCACGCCGGTCACTGCTTCCGTGGCCTCGGGCGAGTGCCGCGGGTCGGCAACCCACTTAGACCACTTATCGAACGCCTCTTTCTCGCAGCGCTCAGCCACGTATTCGTGCTTGATCAAACCTTCGGTGACGATCACATGGGCCAAGGCCGTGATCATCGCCACGTTCGTACCCGGACGCAGCTGCAGGTGATACGCCGCTTCGATGTGCGGCGTGCGCACCAATTGAATTTCACGCGGATCAATCACGATCAATTTCGTGCCGGCACGCAACGCACGCTTCAGGTGCGAGGCAAAAACGGGGTGCCCGTCGGTGGGGTTCGCGCCCATCACGATGACCACATCCGACTTCATCACTGACAAGAACGTCTGCGTACCCGCGGACTCACCCAGCGTCTGCTTCAGACCAAATCCGGTCGGGGAATGGCACACGCGAGCGCAGGTATCCACGTTGTTGTTGCCAAACGCCGCGCGGATCATCTTTTGGACCAAGAAGACTTCTTCATTGGTGCAACGCGATGACGTGATGCCGCCGACCGATCCGCGGCCGTACTTCGCCTGAATACGACGGAACTCGCTGGCCGTGTAATTGATCGCCTCTTCCCAGCTGACTTCCCGCCAGGGATCGGTGATCTTGGCGCGAATCATCGGCGCCGTGATGCGGTCCGGGTGAGTCGCGTAACCGTACGCAAACCGTCCCTTCACACAGGCGTGGCCGTGATTGGCGTCACCGTCACGGTTGGGCACCATTCGCGACACTTGGCCGTCGATCACTTCCGCCTTGAGCGAGCAACCCACGCCACAGTATGCGCACGTCGTCGTGACCGACTTTTCAGCCGGCCGCGCGAACGCAGCAATCGATTTTTCGGACAAGGCCGCGGTCGGGCAGGCCTCCACACAAGCGCCGCACGAAACGCATTCAGAGTCGATGAACGACTCCCCTGCCGACGCGCTGACTTGCGACGCCAGTCCGCGGCCAGAAATCGTCAGTGCAATCGTGCCCTGCGTTTCATCGCACGCCCGCACACAACGCGAGCATGCAATGCAGAGCGAGGGATCGAAACTGAAGTACGGGTTCGAGTCGTCCGTCATCAGCGCCTGCACGCGCGCTTTGGACTCGTGGGTGATGCGTTGCGGACAACGACCGTCCTCAGCGTAGACGTTGTCCGTCACGCCGTGGAGTTTGGCCATATCCTGCAGTTCACAGTGGCCATCCGCCGGACAGCCATCGCAATCCAGCGGATGCTCGGACACGTAGAGCTCGACGACGCCGCGGCGTAGCTGCGAGAGCTTGTCGCTGTCCGTGCGAATCTTCATGCCGTCGGCAACGAGTGTGGTGCACGACGCGGGATAACCGCGGCGCCCTTCGATCTCAACGAGGCAAAGGCGGCACGAACCGAACGCCTTCAGGCTGTCCGTTGCGCAGAGTTTGGGGATGCTCGTGCCCGCAAGCGCGGCTGCTCGCATCACCGAGGTGCCTTCTGGCACCTGGATCGTCATTCCGTCGATTTCTACCGCGACAAGTGTCTCGGAAGTGGATGGCGGGGTACCGCAGTCATAATGATCTATGGCGTACATCGGGGTGTTCCTCGTTGTCGCATCAGTGCCGGCTACGCGGCGCGAATTCGTCTGGGAAATGCTTCATCGCGCTCTGCACAGGGAAAGGCGTCATGCCGCCGAGTCCGCACAAGGACCCGTGCAGCAGCGTCTCGCAGAGCTCGCCTAATAATTGCTTCTGGCGGTCCGGATCGCGGCCGGCCAACAAATTGTCGATGACGTTGGCGCCGCGGGTCGAACCAATCCGGCACGGCGTGCACTTGCCGCACGACTCGTACGCGCAGAACTCGAAGGCGTAGCGTGCCAAGGCAGCCATATCGGCCGTATCGTCAAACGCAACGATTCCACCGTGACCGACCAACGCCCCGACCGCTGCGAACGCTTCGTAATCGAAGGGCGTGTCGAATTGCGATTCCGGCAGGTACGCGCCCAACGGGCCACCGACCTGAACCGCTTTAATCGGGCGGCCGCTGGCAGAGCCACCGCCGTAGTCGTAAAGCACCTCGCGCAGCGTCACGCCGAACGCACGCTCGACGAGGCCGCCGCGCTTGAGGTTGCCCGCAAGCTGCAAGGCGATGGTCCCGCGAGAACGACCCATGCCGTAGTCACGGTAAAACGCAGCACCTTTCTCAAGGATGACGGGGACCGAGGCGAGCGACATCACGTTGTTCACGATTGTCGGCTTGCCAAAGAGGCCTTCAATCGCCGGCAGTGGCGGGCGTACGCGCACTTCACCGCGCTTGCCCTCAATGCTCTGCAGCATCGAGGTTTCCTCGCCGCAGACGTAGGCGCCGGCGGCCACACGGACATCGAGTTCAAAGCGGTGGCCGCTGTTGCAGATGTTTTCGCCCAAGTAGCCGGCGGCTTTGGCCGCCGCAATGGCCACCCGCAGTGCCGCAATGGATTCTGGGTACTCAACACGGCAATACACGTAGCCGTGGGTCGCACCCACCGCGATGCCCGCGATCGTCATGCCTTCGATCAAGGTGAACGGGTCACCTTCCATGATCAGCCGATCGGCGAACGTGCCCGAATCGCCTTCGTCGGCGTTGCAGGTCACGTATTTTTGCTCGACCGGCTGGTCCAGCACCGTCTTCCATTTGATGCCCGTCGGGAAGGCTGCGCCGCCGCGGCCGCGCAGCCCCGAATCGGTGACCGCCTGCACGATCTCGGCGCCGGACATCGCCAGCGCGTTACGTAGCCCTGCATAACCGCCGTTAGCCACGTAGTCGGTGACCGATGCGGGATCGACAATCCCGATACGACGGAACGTCAGGCGTTGCTGCGACTTCAGGAACGGATGTTCCTCCACCAAACCGATCGCTAGCGGATGAGCGTCCGTACGGCCGAGTCCGGCCGCAATCAAGCCACCGACGTCTGCGGCACCGACCGGACCGTAGCCGACACGCCCTTCCGGCGTATCCACTTCCACCAGCGGCTCCAGCCAGAACAGCCCGCGCGAGCCGGTTCGAACCACCTCACAGCCCTGTGCGAGAAAGGCGGCAGCAACCTCGTCGGCACCGAGCGAAACGGCCGTCGAGTCTTTGGGTACATAGACGCGGGTCACTGGGCGCCCTCCTGGTGTGCCAGTAACGCATCGAAGCGCTCAGGCGTCACGTGACTGTAGAGACGGCCATCGATCCGGACGGCCGGACCGGTGGCACAGTTGCCCATGCAGAACACCATTTCGAGGCTCGTTGCACCGTCGGCGGTGGTCTCGTGGTAGTCGATGCCGAGTTTCTCTCGGGCATGACGTTCCAACGCCTGACAACCGCGAGCCTGACAGGCTTCGGCGCGACAGATCTGCACCGTGCGGGCACCCGGCTTGTGCATCCGGAAGTAGTGATAGAACGTCACCACGCCATACACCTCGGAGCGCGCGAGATTGAGCCCCTGCGCGATACGTGGGAGCGCGCTTTCGGGGATATAGCCGAGCGCATCCTGAATGGCATGCAAGACCACGATCAAAGGACCGGGTTCGTGCCCGTGTCGGGCAATGGCGGCCTCGACAGCCTGCAATTCGGCGGTTTCGTCGCTGGTCACTCTACGACCCTCGTTCAGCGTGGCGGTTGGGATAGCAGCGCAAGGCTAACTCCCAGTAGGACCTCCTAGGATAGCCAAATCCACCCACAGACCATGACAGAACGCGACATCGACCCTACGCAAAAGGGTACGGAATCCGATTTTCGGGCGGATTCGTGAGGGCGCTCACCGCTCAGCCGATGTGGGACAGGCGCAACAATTTGTCGAGGTCTTTGATCAAACCCTTGCGATCTCCGCCCGGTGGGAATCGCATGACGAGATTTCCCAACGGATCAACCACATAAACCGTAGCGCGGGCAGTTTCCTGCCCCTCCGGTGGCGGCAGCGCCGCGAGCAATCGTTGACCGTCGGCGCCGTCGGCGTACACAACTGTCAAATCCGGGTCCGGGGGGCCGACTTCGGTCGACGTGCAACAGGGCGCCATGCCGAGGAGCACGCGGCGCACCCGGTCCCGCTCATGGTCCATCGCCAACCGCACTTTCTTCAGTTCGCCCAAATCGTGGCGGCAGAGCGCATCACACGAGGGTCCAGTGACGTAAATCAACGACCACTGATGCCGCAGGAAGGACTCCCCGACCGCCTCACCGGTCGGCGTGCGCAAAGTCGTCGCCGACGGCAGCGTCTGGACCGGTTCGATCAGTTCTCCGTGATTCACCTTGTGGCCCGGCACCAGGTGGCCGCCGTAGTACATCCAAAACGCCAATCCGAGGGGCCCGAGAAAAAGTGACGCAAGGGCCAAAAACTGAAGTCTGCCGCGACGACGCGCGGCCTCCGGTAGGGGAGCATTCATGGGTGTTTCTCGGTTCTGCGGGTGTTCACGACAAGATAAATCACGAAGAGTGCGAAGGCTAAGCCGTACCACTGGACGGCGTAGCCGAAATGGCGCTCCGGTGGCAGCCCACCGGGCCGCCAGTCCCGGATGTACCCGTCCGGTGCATTCCCGTCGAGCAGCAGAATTTGCGGGTCGACGTGTTGCCCGTAGACGCGGCGCACGGTCGCGAGATCGGGGTAGGACAATCGACGCGGCCATCCCGAGCCGTCCGATTCGGCCAATGCAATACCCGCCCGCGGTAGCTCATCGAGACGGCCAGCAACCGTTCGGACATCGTCCGTCACACTGATTTGTGGCCATTGATCCCGACGCGGGGGTGCCGGGATCCATCCGCGATCCACCAACAACGTGCCAAGCGTCGTGCGCAATGGCGTCAGTACCCGGTAGCCAACACGGCCGTCATGCGTCATGTTGTCCAGGAGGAGTTGATGCTCCGGGTCGTAGCGGCCTTCGAGACGGACGTGCGCATAGCGTGCCTGTCCCTGCGCGGACCCGTACGGCACGGCCGGCGCATCACCCCGCGCAAACGCGCGAAATTGCGCCTGTTTTTCCAGGCCGCGACGGACTTGCCACGTTCCGAGCGATCCGAGGGCGACGATGCCCGCCAGCGCGAATACGGTCGGCCATAGGCGTACGGTGAAACGGCTGCCACGCACTATACTGACCCCCTCATCGGAGGACATACCGTGGATTCGTTCAAGACTTTGGTCGTCATCGCGTTGCTCGCCATCCTGTTCAGCCTGGGCAAGGCGTTATTTCACCTGACCAGCGGTAAGGGGGACCCCTCGAAAACGGTACGCGCCCTCACGTGGCGAATTAGTTTATCCGTTGCGCTACTGCTGTTGATGTTGTTTGCGGCGCATCAGGGGTGGATCGCTCCGCACGGCGTGGGTCATTAACCCCCCAAACGAAAACGGCCGCTTCCGCGGCCGTTTTCGGTACTGGACGGAGGTGCCCGTTCAGAGCCAGTAGACAAAGAGGTAGAGCCCGAGCCACACCACGTCAACGAAATGCCAGTACCAGGCGACCGCTTCAAACGCGAAGTGCTTCTCCGGCGAGAAGTGGCCTTTCAGTACGCGGAACCAGATCACGAGCAGCATGATGGCGCCGAGCGTGACATGGAAGCCGTGGAACCCGGTCAGCATAAAGAACGTGGAGCCGTAGATACCCGTTCCGAGCGTCAGACCCAGTTCCGTGTACGCCTCATGGTATTCGCGAGCCTGCAAGAACACGAAGATGAAGCCCAGGATAAAGGTCGCCGCAAGCGCCATTTTCAGCGTGGCGCGATTTCCAGCCTTGAGAGCGTGGTGGGCGATCGTGCAGGTCACACCGGACGTCAGCAGCAATAGCGTGTTGAGAAGCGGCACGCCTAAGGCCGGAATGGTTTCGAAGGTCGAACCTTCGCCCTTCGGGCCCAATGCGCTGGGGCCGTTCGAGGGCCAGCCGCCTTCAAATCCGTGCCACAACATGGAGCTGGTCAAGTGCTTCGCGCCGTGACCGGAGAGCCAGGGTAGCGACAACTGACGCGCGTAGAACAAGGCGCCGAAGAAAGCGGCGAAGAACATCACCTCGGAGAAGATGAACCAGCTCATCCCCATACGGAACGACCGATCCACGGCGCTGTTGTACATGCCGGCTTGGTTTTCTGAGATGACCTTGCCGAACCAACCGTAGAACAACACGAATATCAGCAGGAAGCCGATACCGAGGATGGTCGATCCACCACTCGCCTGCTCAATCGTGCGGGATGCGCCAAACATGAGCACGAACAGGGAAAGCGAACCAAACACCGGCCAAGGGCTGGAGTGCGGTACGTAATATTTGTCTTCGGAGTGATCGTTCGCCATGGTCATTCCTGGTGGGTCAGGTGTTGAGTTTCAATTCAATCAGCGTGTCGACGCCGCGCTCTGCGGCAAATCGAAAAAGGAGTACGAGAGCGTAATCCGGTCTACGTCCGGCGGCAGTTCGCGCGCGACGATAAAACGGATCGGCAATTCGCGGGACTCAGCGGTCGCGAATTTTTGCGGTTCGAAGCAGAAGCACTGGGTCTTCTTGAAGTAGCGCGCTATGGTCTGCGGCGCAATACTCGGCACGGCCTGCGCAACCACCGGGTGGCCGGTGAGATTCTTCGCATGGAAAGTGGCCTCGTAGAGTTTGCCCGGATGCACCTTCATCGTATTGGTTGTCGGCGCAAACTCCCAGTCGGACTGTTGGGCCACATTGCCCACAAATTCGATGGTCACTACGCGATCGGCATCCGGCTGTTCGATCACAGAAGCTTGGGCCGTCTGGGTTCCGTACCAACGGTTGCCGGTATCCCAGACTTTACAGAGCACGCTGTACAAGGGCACCAAGGCAAAGCCGAAAGCAAAACTGCCCGCCGTAAACAGCAGCAGTCGCCCGACCAGCCCGCGGTGACCTCGTGGCGCGGTCATCTCAGTGCGGCGCTCGCGAAATCGTCAACGCGATAAAGCCGACGTAAACGGCAACGGCCAACAGACCCAAGATGAGCGCGAGCCGCCGGGCAGACCGGCGGCTCGCGGAGACAGTGCGGGGCTCGTGAGATTCCGTCACTTCAGTCTCAGTGGTGCGAATCGGGCGTCCCGGTCAAATCCGGCGCCTCAGTAAAGGAGTGATACGGCGCCGGGGACGGAATCGTCCACTCGAGACCGGTCATCAGACCATCCCAGACTTTGTCTGTTGCTTTCGCACCGCCGCGCGCGCACTGCCAAATCAGCACAACGAACAGCAACTGCGAGAAGCCGAAAACGAAGCCGCCGATCGACGACACCATGTTCCAGTCCGTGAACTGGGTGCTGTAGTCGGGAATGCGGCGCGGCATACCGGCCAGACCAAGGAAGTGCTGCGGGAAGAACAACACGTTCACCGAAATCGTCGACATCCAGAAATGCCACTTGGCCAACGTCATGTTGTACATGTGGCCGGTCCACTTCGGCAGCCAGTAGTACACGCCCGCCATGATCGCAAACACGGCGCCCGGAACGAGGACGTAGTGGAAGTGGGCGACCACGAAGTAGGTGTCTTGGTACTGGAAGTCCGCAGGTGCGATCGCGAGCATCAGGCCCGAGAAACCGCCGATGGTGAACAAGAAGAGGAAGGCGATGGCGAACAGCATGGGCGGTTCGAAGGTCATCGAACCCTTCCACATCGTGGCCGTCCAGTTGAAGACTTTCACGCCCGTCGGAATGGCGATCAGCATCGTGCTCATCATGAAGAACATCTGCCCGGCCAGGGGCATACCGACCGTGAACATGTGATGCGCCCAAACGATGAACGACAAGAAGGCGATCGAGGCGGTCGCGTACACCATGGCGTCATAGCCGAACAGCGGCTTGCGCGCGAAGGTCGGAATGATTTCCGAGACGATGCCGAAGGCCGGCAGAATCAGAATGTAGACCTCGGGGTGACCGAAGAACCAGAAGATGTGCTGGAACATCACCGGGTCGCCGCCACCGGCCGGGTTGAAGAAGCTCGTACCGAAGTAGTGATCGGTCAGGAGCATCGTGACCGCGCCGGCGAGCACCGGCATCACGGCGATCAACAAGTACGCAGTGATCAGCCAGGTCCAGCAGAACAACGGCAGCTTCAGCAGCGTCATGCCAGGAGCGCGCATGTTCATGATCGTGACGATCACGTTGATCGCGCCCATGATCGACGAGATACCCATCATGTGGATCGCGAAGATCGTCAGAGGGAAGCTGTCACCGGCCTGCAGGGAGAGTGGCGGATACAGCGTCCAACCGCCCGCCGGTGCACCACCCGCCGTGAAGAACGACGAGATCAGCAACGTGAAGGCGAAAGGCAGGATCCAGAAGCTGTAATTGTTCATGCGAGGCAGCGCCATATCCGGCGCGCCGACCTGCAGCGGAATCATCCAGTTCGCTAAGCCGACCCAAGCCGGCATCACCGCACCGAAAATCATGATCAGCGCATGATTGGTGACCAGTGAGTTGTAGAACCCCGGATCAAACCACTGCATGCCTGGCTTAAAGAGCTCAAGGCGGATCCCGAGGGCCATTGCGCCCCCGAGGAAGAACATCACGAGCGCGAACAGCATGTACATCGTGCCGATGTCTTTGTGGTTCGTCGCGAACAGCCAACGGCCGATGCCGGCCGGCTTGTGATCGTGATCGTGGTGATCGTGCGTATCAGCGTGTGCCATGGTCATGAAACTCCCAGCAATCCGATCAGAGCGACGCCGCAGCGGGCGCGTTCGTATTAGCAGCCGTCGTCGCAGTCGCCGACGCACCGGCGGTCGCGGCTTTCGTCGCTTCCTGCTGCGCAGCCAGCCACTTGGCGTAATCTTCCTTGGAGACAACGTCGACGACGATCGGCATGAAGCCGTGGTCGCGGCCGCACAGTTCCGTGCATTGTCCGGTGTAGTGGCCAATCTTGTCGGCTTTGAACCACGCTTCGTTGATGAAGCCCGGAATCGCATCCTTCTTCACCGCGAAGTCCGGCATCCACCATGAGTGGATAACGTCGTTGCCGGTCAGCAGCAGACGCACCTTGGTGTCCACCGGCACAACGACCGGACGATCCACTTCAAGGAGGTAATCCTTCACGCTGTTCGGGTCGATGCCCGACTTCAGTTGACGCGCTTCGTTTGAAGACGGCGCCAACGTCGAGAAGAAATTCACGCCGAGACCGAGGTACTCGTATCCCCACTTCCACTGGTAGCCGGTGACCTTGATGGAGATTTCAGCGTTGCGCGTATCCTCCATCCGAACCAGCGTCTTCGCGGCAGGGACGGCCAGCGAAATCAGGATGAGTACCGGGATGACGGTCCAGATGATCTCAACCTTGGTCGAGTGCAACATCGTCTGATCCGCCACCGCGCCTTTCGACTTACGGAAGGAGACGATCGAGTAAACCATCACGCCGAACACCGCAACGGCGATAGCGACGCACACCCAGAACACGGTCATGTGCAGTCCATGCACTTCGCGGGCTACGTCCGTAACACCGGCTGGCATGTTGTAGCTGCTGTCGTAGGCGAACGCGGGCAACGCGGCGAGGACTCCCCCGAGCGCGCTCAACACTTTTCGGTTCAACATCGAAGCCCCTTACGCTGTCGTCTGAATCTATAAAGTACATAGCGGCTGTCGCGAAATACGCTCGCGCGCAACCGGTCCCCTCACGCGGACAGTCGCCCATCGGCCTTGTCCAGTGGCCCCGCCCTCTCCCACGAGAAACGGCCGGACCGACGCATACGTCCAAACAGACTCACCATTTCGGCGTCTGCCGGATACCGCCACGTAGGGCGGCGCAGTGTAACCTCCACCCGGTGCCGGGAAAACACCATTTCCGCCCTATCGTGATTTTTCAGGGATAACCAATCCCTGAAGTCTCACGCAAGCTTCCCTCCAGCGGCCGGCCGGGCGCCTAGAAAGTCAGCGCCGACCGAGCCGTCCTCTTGACGGCCCGCGCGGGGTAATTGATGGCCTAACGCGTCTGTCGCCGCGCCGCTGCCCCACGTGACAGACGATTCGGGCACTCGCTCAACCCCGTGAGAGAGAGTCTATCGGGCGACGCAAAACCTTTCAATGACAACGGGTTGCGGCACTGAGGCTAGCGGCGCTTCAGACTGGCCAAAGGCACAACCACTTCGGAAGATCGGCGCGACGAACGGCTGTCCTCGAGGTCCGGCGCCCACGCTTGCCCGTAGACCAGTTCACAGGCGACCGGAATGCGGCCGTCCGAGTCCCGCTGGGCGGCAAACGCTTCTGCGGCAGCGGCCCAGCGTTTGGCCCCCGTCAACGTCTTGCGGTTATCGACCGGGAGGCTAGCGGCGGCGGCGCGGAGGTCCCGACAGGCATCGCGGAGCGTTGCGTACGTGACAGTGAGCCGGTCTGCATCCAATACCGGCGCCACAAATCCGGCCCGCGACAGACCGTCACCGACGTCATGAAAGTCAATAAAATCAACGAGATGAGGGACGTTATCGACTCGAGCGAAAGCGGTTTGTAGCGTTTCGAACGTGCCCGCACCGAGGGTACTGAACACAAAATAGCCGCGCGGGCGAAGGACGCGGCGAACCTCGCGAAACAGCGCCTCGGGGTCTGATAAGTACGGTAACAAGAGGTTGGCGAAAACCAAGTCGATGCTCGCGTCCGGCAGCGGCAACGCCGTCGCATCGGCCGCCAGGCAATCGAAGCGTCGCCACCACCCTCGCAGCCGAGCGGCCTGTTCCCGCATGTCGGCCGAAGTGTCCACCATCGTCACGGCGGCCTTCCGGTAGAGATCCGCCAACGCGCGAGCCCCTACACCCACTCCCCCGCCGAGATCCAAGATGCGCGAGGGCGTCAATCGAACCGGCTCGAGGCGGCGCAATAACTCCTCGCGCGCCCGCGCATGCAGAAATGCCTCTTGGGCGAACGCCGGGGCTGCGAGCCGTAGTCGACGCTCTTGGGCACGTGAGTGGACCCGCAGGATCGTCATCGGGCCAAAAACTCCCGAATCAGGCCTTCCACCAGCGGCCGATGCGACAGAAACGGGGCGTGCGCGGCCTTGGGTACCAGTGTGAATTGCGCACCGGGTATCCGCTCGGCGAGCATCCTTGCGCCTTCGGGTGGCGTCAGTCGATCGTGTTCACCGGCAATCACGAGCGTGGGCACCCGGATCGCGGAGGCGTTCGGCCGCAAATCCGTGGTGCGCAGTATCTCGAGGCACGTCGCGAGCGCGGTGGGATTTGGGGGTCCATGCGAATCCACCTGCTGGCGAAGAATTCTTAATACTTCCAGCTGGTTAGCATCTCCGCGCACTTCCAGATTTAAAAATTGGAGCACGGTCGCTCGCCAATTTTTGCTCAGATGCTCACCGATCGTGGTCAGGAGCACCGGGTCGGCGGCATGCGCAAAGTCGCGCCGCTTGGCGCCCACAGCGCCTGTTGCCATCAGGACGAGGTGGCTGACGCGCTCCGGGAACAGGAGCGCAAGGCGCTGCGCCACGAGCCCGCCGAGAGACCATCCCACCAGGGCACAGCGCTCCGGCAGGTGAGCGGCGACCACGCGACTCAATCCCTCCAAGTCATGAGCGCTCTTAGACCATGCCGAGAGGCCGTGGCCGGGCAAATCCACGACGTGAACGCGATGATCCGGCACCAGAGCACTCGCCAGAGACGCGAATACGCCCCCGTGGAGACCCCAACCGTGTAGGAGGGCGACGTCCGGCCCCTCGCCCGTCGATTCGCGATGCAGGGACATTCGTTACCCTCGAACCTGCACGGAGGCCCGATGCGCGACGGGCTCCAATAAACCGCCAGCCGGTCCGTGAAGGCCGGCCGCATTGGCTTCGTCCGTATCGATATGCATCTCGAGCGCAGCGCCCGCACTCACACGGATTCGTACATCGCCAAACGTCAGCGAACGTCCGGCTTCTGACGAAATATGCACGTCAACATCCTCACCGTCGGTCACGCCGTAGCGGTCGGCGTCTGCCGGCGTCATGTGTATGTGCCGAAGCGCACAGATGACGCCGCGCGGCAGGGTCACGGTGCCAGCAGGCCCCTCCAGTCGCAGCCCCGGCGTGCCGGTGAGATCTCCGGACTCGCGGACCGGCGCATCCACCCCGAGCCGAAACTCGTCGGTACGGGATAACTCCACTTGATCCGCCCCACGCTCCGGCCCGACCACCCGAACGTTGTCGATACGTCCCGTCGGCCCCACCAACGTCACGGTCTCAACGGCCGCGTACTGCCCGGGTTGCGAAATCGGGTGCGCTACCGTCAACACATGACCCGGCCCGAACAGCGCCTCAACGGAATCGCGCGTCAGGTGCACATGCCGGGCGGACACCGCCACCGGGATCGGCGCCGTTTCACGTGGCCGCTGCGCGGTCATTAAGGCCCGAACAGCACCCGCGATCGCCGCTTCTTCGTCGGTTGCGATGACCAATACGGGGCAGCGAGCGCCGTCACTCGAAATATTAACGACCGGTCGTTCGGCTGTCGCTCGGCCGTCACGATTGCGATCGTCATCGACAGAAACGCCTATAAAATCCAAGCGTTCCACGATCCGGCGGCGCATTGTCGCGCTGTTCTGACCCACGCCGCCTGTGAAGACAATGACGTCGAGCCCGCCCATCGCTGCCGCATACGCGCCGATGTATTTCCGAACCCGGTACGCGTAGATCTGTATCGCCATCTGGCAGGCGTCATCGCCAGCCTGAGCCCGCTCTTCCACGACGCGCAGATCCGCGCTCCCGGTCAGGCCGAGCAGGCCGGAGGCGCGGTTGAGCAGCTGATCCACTTGGTCAGCGGTGTAGCCCTCGCGTAACAGCGTCAGGATGAGCCCCGGGTCCACGTCACCCGACCGCGTGGCCATCACCAACCCTTCGAGCGGTGTCAGTCCCATACTCGTATCGACGCTGCGTCCGTATTCGACCGCCGTGATGCTAGCGCCGGCGCCGAGGTGAGCGCTGACCATGCGCAAGTCGCGACGATCGGCGCCGAGGCTCGTCGCGGCGAGCGACGTGACGTAGTCGTGGCTGGTGCCGTGGAAGCCAAAGCGGCGCAGGCCCAACTGCTGCCGTACGCCGGCATCGATGGCGTACTCCCGGGCACGTCGGGGTAGCGTGGCATGGAACGCAGTATCAAAGACGGCCACGTGGGGCACCGCCGGCAAGCGCTCGCGGGCGGCACGCAGGGCGGTCACCGCCGGCGGATTGTGCAGTGGCGCGTAGCGTGAGAGCGCCTCAATCGCCTGCAGCGCCTCGTCATCGATCCAAAGAGGGGCGCGGCAGCGGTCACCCCCGTGGACAATTCGGTGCCCGACGGCGACGACCTGACCGAGCACGGCCCCATGCCGCTCCAGCGCGTCCAAGGCCACGCGAACGGCCGCGCCGAGATCGGGCGCTTCAACCGGCCGGCGCTCCCCGTCCACGGTCAGGGTCGGCGCCGCACCTACACCGTCGACCGAAAGGCTATCGACTCGACCGCCATCCGGTCGAATCGTCGCGATTTTGACCGACGAACTGCCACAGTTCACAACGAGGATTACGGAATGCATACGCGATGCTAGCATCGCGGCCCCGCCGTCTCCATGACGCACCGCCCCGCCGAGCCGCTCCCCGTGCAGACCGACCCCATACTCGCGCATCTTAATGAAGCCCAGGCCGCCGCCGTCTCCGCACCCGCGAAGCCCGTCTTGGTGTTGGCCGGCGCCGGCAGCGGCAAGACCCGCGTACTGGTCCACCGGATCGCTTGGCTCATCTCCCGCGAGAACGTCTCCCCGCATTCCATTCTGGCGGTCACGTTTACGAACAAAGCGGCCGCCGAGATGCGGGGCCGCATCGAGAGTTTGCTGCACTTGGCCGGGGGGGCGCTCTGGATCGGCACCTTCCACGGACTGGCGCATCGACTGTTGCGCTTGCACTGGCGTGAGGCGGGATTGCCGCAGACGTTCCAGATCCTCGATTCGGACGACCAACTACGGTTGGTTAAGAAAGTCGTCAAAGCGCTTGAGCTCGACGACACGCGTTGGGTACCGAAGGATCTGCAGTACTTCATTAACGCGCAGAAAGACGAGGGGCGCCGTCCCAAAGCGCTCGGGGACGACGGTGACCCGACGCGCCGCACCATGATCAAGGTGTACAGCGCCTACGAAGAGGCCTGCAAAAAAAACGGCGTCATCGACTTCGCCGAGTTGCTCCTGCGCAGCTTCGAAATACTGCGCGACTTCCCTGCCTTGCTGGAGCATTACCAGAAGCGCTTCCGACACGTCCTCGTCGATGAGTTTCAGGACACCAATTCGATCCAATATCAATGGGTTCAGCTACTTGCGGGACGAGACAGCATGCCGTTCGTCGTCGGCGACGACGATCAGTCCATCTATGGGTGGCGCGGCGCACGCGTCGAGAACATTCAGCGTTATCAGCGCGACTACCCCGGCACGACCGTATTTCGCCTAGAGCAGAACTATCGCTCGACCGCGACCATCCTAAATGCGGCGAACGCATTGATTGCCAACAACAGCGGTCGCATGGGTAAAACCCTTTGGACCGACGGTGATCGCGGCGAACCGATCCGGGTGTACGCCGCCTTTAACGAGCGGGACGAAGCGGCCTTTGTGGTCGAGCGCATCCACGAATGGCGTCGACTCGGCGGTCGATTGCAAGACTGCGCCATTTTGTACCGCTCTAACGCGCAGTCCCGCGCGTTGGAAGAGGCTTTTATTCAGACCGTGCCGAAGATTCCTTACAAGATCTACGGTGGACAACGCTTTTTTGAGCGCGCCGAAATTAAGGACGCGCTGGCTTACCTTCGTCTGCTATCGAATCGGCACGACGATGGCTCTTTCGAGCGGGTCGTCAATCTGCCGACGCGCGGCATCGGCGCGAAGAGCCTCGACATGGTCCGTGAAATCGCTCGCGCCCACTCGGTGTCGATGTGGGACGCATCGACGGCCGCCATTAAAGGCGGTTCGCTCGGCCCACGCGGCGGCGCTTCCCTGCTGGAGTTCCTCTCACTCATCGACCGAATCGCGCGCGAGACGGCCGGTTTGCCGCTCCATGAAATCGTCGACAAGGTGATTTCCGCGTCCGGCCTGATTGATCACTTCCGCAAAGAGAAGGGCGAACGCGGCGAAGGTCGCATCGAGAACTTGGAAGAGTTGGTGTCCGCGGCGCGAGGCTACCAGCCCGAAGAAGTCGAGGAAGGCATGAGCGAGCTGGACGCGTTCCTCGCACATGCCGTGTTGGAAAGTGGCGAAGGCCAAGCCGGTGAGTGGGAAGACTGCGTCCAAATGATGACGCTGCACACCGCGAAGGGGCTTGAGTTCCCGCTGGTGTTTATGGCCGGACTGGAAGATGGGTTATTCCCCCATCAGCGATCCATCAATGACATCGGGGGCCTCGAAGAGGAGCGCCGACTCGCCTACGTCGGCGTCACCCGAGCCATGCGTCGCCTGTACCTGACTTACGCCGAGCAGCGGCGGCTGCACGGTGTCGACCAGTTCGGCACCCCGTCGCGGTTTATTGCCGAAATTCCGCCGGAATTAATGGAGGAAATTCGCCCCCGCGTTCAGGTCAGCCGGCCCGTCAGCTCGGCCGGTTCCAGCGGTGGTGGCTGGGGTGTGCGGGATACCTACGGCGGTGGCGGTGGTGGTGGCGGCCATTGGTCACAAAATGAACGCCGCGGCGGCAGCACCACGCACTCGACTTTTGGGCGCGCGTCCAGCGGATCCGCGCCGCCCCGTCAGTCGCCGGCGATGGTCGAGCCCGACAACGGCACGGGCTTGAAGCTAGGGCAACGGGTACGCCATGCGCGTTTTGGCGATGGCGTCGTTCTGCGCATCGAGGGCAGCGACCAACAAGCGCAAATCGAGGTGAATTTTGAGCGTGCCGGCCGAAAGGTGCTGATGGCGGCCTATGCCAAACTCTCGCCGATATGAGGCCTGACCGGCTGTTTGTGGAACCCTGCTAGAATGACGTCCTTCAGTCCACCCGCGTGATCACGTGAAAATCATCATCCTGGGCGCAGGTCAGGTTGGCCGAACGGCCGCTTACCACCTGTCGCGCGAAGAGGCGAATGAGGTCACCGTCGTCGACTCCGACGAAGGCGTGTTGCAACAACTGCAGGACCGACTCGACGTACGGACGGTGAGCGGGAACGCCGCGAGCCCGTCGGTGCTCGCCGCCGCAGGGTGCGCGGATGCGGACCTCCTCGTCGCGCTGACGTCGAGCGATGAAGTGAACATGGTGGCCTGCCAAGTCGCGTGGACACTCTTCAAGACACCGACAAAGATCGCGCGTATCCGAGCGGCATCCTATGCCTCTCACCCGCAATTGTTCGGCGAACTCACGGGATTTGCCGTCGACACGTGGCTCAGCCCCGAGCAACTGGTGACAGAGCACGTTGAGCGCCTCATCGAACACCCCGGCGCGCTACAGGTCGTTGATTTCGCTGATGGGCGCGTTCGCTTGGTCGGTGTCCGCGCGGTCGAAGGCGGATTGTTAGTCGGACAGCCGCTGTCGAATCTCCCCAAGCATATTCCCGGTGTCGAAACGCGCGTCGCCGCAATGTACCGGCGCGGTCGCAGTATCCGTCCCGACGGCGAAACATTGATCGAGTCCGGCGACGAAGTCTTCTTTCTCGCCGCACGCGAAGACATCCGTACCGTCATGAGCGAGTTGCGAAAGCTCGAGGCCCGCGTTCGACGGATTGTGATTGCCGGCGCCGGTCACATCGGTATTCGCCTGGCCCAGGCACTCGAAGGTCGCTTGCAGGTCAAACTGATCGAGCGGGACAAGCAGCGCGCTCGCCGCGCTGCGGAAACGTTGCGCGAAGCGATCGTCCTCAATGGGGATGCTGCGGACGAAGAGCTGCTGATCGAGGAAAACGTCGACAGCGCGGACGTCTTTGTGGCCGTGACCAATGCGGAAGAGGCCAACATTCTGTCGGCGATGCTGGCGAAGCGCCTCGGGTGCCGTAAGGTGATGGCTCTGATCAACCGTCCCGCCTACGCCGAGCTCATGGAGAGCGATCGTATTGATATCGCGATCTCGCCGCAGACGATTACGATTGGTTCGTTGTTAGCGCACGTGCGACGTGGCGACGTCGTTAAGGTCCATTCGTTGCGCCGAGGCGCTGCCGAAGCCATTGAGGCCATCGCCCATGGCGATAGCGAAACGTCTCAAGTGGTTGGCCGACCTGTCGAGGCCGTCAATCTGCCGGATGGCACGACCATCGGCGCCATTGTCCGTGGTGATGACGTGATCATGGCTCACCACGACACCGTCATTGAAGAAGGCGATCACGTGATCCTGTTCCTCACCGACCGACGTCACGTTGAGGCGGTCGAGAAACTGTTTCAGGTTGGCGTTTCGTTTCTCTGAGGTTCGCCGTGCACCTGAGTCTCGTGCAACGCATATTAGGGTTGGTGATCGTCGCCTTCGGTCTCACCATGCTCCCGCCCGTGGTCGTGGATGTGGTTTACGGTGGCACCACCGCAGGGCTGTTTCTGATGGTCGGCGCCGCCCTCGTGGCGATGGGTACGGCACTGTGGCTGCCCGTTCGGCGCGTCAATCGAGATTTGCGTCTGCGCGATGGCTTTCTCATCGTCGCGTTGTTTTGGGCGTTACTCGGATTAGGCGGTGCGCTGCCGTTCTTCTTCAGCGCATCGACCCCTTTGAGTTTCACGGATGCGGTGTTCGAATCCGTTGCCGGCGTCACGACGACCAATGCGAGTGTCATGCGCGGTCTGGAGAAACTGCCCCACGCAATCTTGTGGTACCGGCAGCAGCTGCAATGGTTAGGTGGGATCGGCGTCATCGTTCTCGCGGTCGCCCTGTTTCCGATACTGGGCATCGGCGGGATGCAACTCTACAAGGGGGATACGCCCGGGTCTGTGAAAGACGAGAAACTGACGCCGCGCATCACGGAAACGGCGAAGACGCTTTCGGGCATTTACTTGCTCATGACGGCGGTGTGCGCGATCGCCTACGCCTCTGCGGGTATGTCGGCGTTTGATGCGGTCTCGCATGCCTTTTCAACGGTGTCGACCGGTGGTTTTTCGACACACGACGGTGGCTTCGCCTATTTCCAGTCGACGGCCATCGATACAGTCGCCATTGTCTTCATGTTTTTGGGCGGCGTGAACTTCGCGCTGCACTTTCTGGCGTGGAAGCGTCGCGACTCGAGCGTCTATCTGTCGGACCCGCAGTTTCGAGGATATTTGCTGCTCAGCGCGGCGCTGGTCGCGATCGTCAGCATTACGCTCTACCAGAGCGGCGTGTACCCTAATCTTGGAGAAGCGCTGCGGCACGGCGCGTTTGCGGCAATCTCCATGCAGTCCACGACCGGGTTTGCGGGGGCGTCATTCGCGTATTGGCCCGGCATGCTGCCGGTGCTGCTCATGTTGGTCACGTTCGTCGGTGGTTCCGCCGGATCGACCGGCGGCGGCATGAAGGTCATTCGGTGGCAGTTGGTATTGAAGCAGGCTCAGCGCGAACTGATGCGCCTCGTGCACCCGAACGCAGCGGTGGCGGTCAAGTTTGGCGATAAAGCCGTTGCTGGCCGGGTACTCGCGGCCATCACTGGCTTCTTCGCGATGTACCTTGTGCTGTTCGGCGTCTTAATGCTGCTGATGATGGCCGCGGGTACCGATCAAGTGACCGCCTGGTCGGCCATCGCTTCGTGCATCAACAACGCCGGTCCCGCTCTGGGCTCTGTGGCATCCACCTACGGCCACTTACCCGATCCGGCAAAGTGGATCGCGATCTGCGCCATGTTAGTGGGACGGCTGGAGGTATTCACCGTCGCCGTCCTCTTTATGCCGGCGTTTTGGCGGCACTGACCGAACGTTAGGTCTCGACGATCACCGGAATGCCGGCGATGCGAGCCTTCCATTCGCGGGGCCCCGATTCATGCAGCGACTCGCCGGTTGCATCAACCGCCACAGTCACCGGCATGTCTTTGACATCAAATTCGTAGACCGCTTCCATGCCCAATTCCGGAAACGCGACCACCCGGCTGGAACGAATCGCCTTCGATACCAGATAGGCGGCGCCCCCCACCGCGATTAAATAAGCGCTTCGGTGCCGCTTAATGGCCTCGATGGCTTCAGGACCCCGATCCGCTTTGCCGACCATCGCCAAGAGGCCGCCCTTCTCCAGCATGGTTTCGGTGAAACGATCCATCCGGTTAGCGGTTGTCGGGCCCGCGGGGCCCACGACTTCGTCACGCACCGGATCGACCGGACCGACGTAGTAGATGACCCGGTCTTTGAACGACAGTCCGTCGGGCAAC
>Ga0208105_1000105_pt1 | contig 37002 bp, 35 predicted proteins | sample CryBogCBE16Jul07_FD_184574 | JGI IMG/M metagenome (GOLD analysis project Ga0208105, IMG submission 184574) | Freshwater microbial communities from Crystal Bog, Wisconsin, USA - CBE16Jul07 (SPAdes) | ecosystem: Environmental > Aquatic > Freshwater > Lake | place: Crystal Bog, Wisconsin, USA... | reverse complement strand
CCCCCGGGATCGCCACCAAGGACACCAATTCCCCCGGCGATGAACCCTCACCCGGAAGTCCCCCCCCCGAGGCCACCAATTCCCTGATGGAGCCGGACATGCCCCTGACAGGCACCAATGATCAACCACTCCAAGCAGGCCAGTGGGAGGATCCCTTGACAACGGATCTGAACAGCTCCAACCCAGCAACTTCCCCGGCAGTTGGAAACATCGTGTCAACGAATGCCGAGCAAACCAACGAGGAGCGTCCCGGCGGCGTCGATTCCCTCCGTGCCAATGCGGCGGCAGCTCCCCTAGTGGCACCCATGGCGGAACCTAACTTGGTCAACTCCTTCGCTCCCGCCGCACCTCAGAGCCCGGAATCAACGAACAACTCGACGACAGGAAAACTCTGGCGGATTTCCCCTCGGATTCTGACCGGATTCGCTTACGACGATAATATTTTCATCAGCCATTCCAATCCCCAGCAGAGTGCCATCTACACGCTCGGCGGCGGCTTTACCCTGAATATCGGTTCCACTCATGAAGGAACCGGAAATTTTCTGGAGGCCAGCTATGATGGGCAGGGAGCCTTCTATGGAAGCGTCCCCTCTCAGAATGCTTGGGATCAGAGAGCGGCCCTGCTCGGCCAGTACTCCTGGACAAGGCTTCGGGTGCAGATCGACAGTCGTTACGAATACATCAACGGCCCCAACAGGGACAGCGGGAACTTCACCCGATCGACGCTGACTTGGAACGCCCTGAAATTCTATTACGACTATTCCGCCAAGACCACCTTCAAGACCGAACTGCGTCAAAAGGGCAACCTCTTCCCCGGACTGCAGAGTTCAGAATATTACGAGGCGATGGCCGGTGCCTATTACCAGATCTTTCACAAGCTCAATGTCGGCCTGGAGGGAACAGACGGATACAACACCATCCAGAACAGCCCGAACCAAAATTACCAAATCCTCCAAGCTCATTTCCTTTACAATCTGGACCGCAAGCTGGATCTCAAGGGCGACTTGGGATTCCAATGGAACGAATACACCAGCGGCGGTCAGAGCACCTTCTCGACCCCTGTGTGCAAAATCCTCGCGGAGTATCTGCCCTACGGCCAGAAGAACAGTGGTGCATGGTCGTCGGATGACTATACGATGATGACCCTGGCAATCTACAGGGAACTCTTCAATTCAGCCGCCGTGGCGGGATACAACTACGTGGCCACGGGACTCGGTTATGATGTCACCCGCTTTTACCACCAATGGAGCCCGGGCATCAGTTTCGGCTATGAAAATGACACCTACGTCTCGAACCTGCAGGGCGTTTTCGGGGGACGAATCGATAACTTTGGATACGTCAGGCCTCACTTAGGATATAAGATCATGCAAAATCTGACAGCGAATCTTTATTACATGTACCGGGCCAATCAATCCAACGAGAACCAGTATGCCTGGAAGGACACCCAGTACGGCATCAACATTGCCCTGAAGTTCTAATCCCATGAAAAAGCCCGGCACGTTCAGGATCCTTGCCTCTCTCATCGCCATGCTCTGGGCGATCACCTCCTTGCTGCATGCCCAGACCCAGCTCCCAGCACAGGATGGCCGGCAGGTTTCGTCTAATTACAAGATCAGCCCAAAGGATGTGCTGGACGTGCGGGTGTTCCAGGAAACGGATCTGGATGGAGTGATTCGTGTCGCCGGTGACGGGACGGCGAATTTCCCGCTGATCGGCCCCGTGAAAATCGCCGGCCTGACCGTTGCCGAGGCCAATCAGGCGGTAGCTGCCCGGTTCCGGGACGGTTATCTGGTCAATCCCCAAGTCAGTATCGTGGTCAGGACCTACGCCAAGAAGTATTTCATGATCCTTGGCGAGGTCGCGAAATCAGGGGCCTATGATCTGGAAGGAGAGGATGAGATCCCGCTGCTCCAGGCCATCGCCATGGCCGGCGGTTACACCAAGGTGGCTAACCCAGGGAACATCACCGTCAAACGGGTTGAGAACGGGAAGGAAACGATCCTTCACTTCAATGCCAAGAAAATGGCTCATGGCAACGACCAGTCGGGTGCCATGATCCATTCCGGAGACATCATCACGATTCCCGAATCGATTTTTTAAGGGTTGTCATTTCATGCAAGAATCTCTTCACGAACAGATCCCGTCCCCGGCACCGGCCGAGGAGGGGTCATTGGACATCAAGCACCTTGGTTACCTGGTGATCCGGAGGCTCTGGATCATCGGCCTGATCGTGGCCATCGGCATGCTGATCGTGATTCCTCAGGTGGTGAACAAACCCCCGACCTACCGCTCCACGGGCGTCCTGAAGGTCGAGCAACGGGAGCAAAAGGTGCTGAACTCCGAAAATGTGGCGCAGGAGTTGCCCGGCTCCATCGAATACCTCAACACCGTGATCTCCGCAATCACCAGCCGTCCGGTCATGCTCTCGGTGGTGCGTCAGGAGGGCCTTGCCAAAAACAGGAACTTCAATCCGGATGGGAAGTTTTCCGCCGACCAAATTGCCTCCATTCTCGCCTCTCAAGTGGATGTCCGCCTGCGCAAGGGCACACGCCTCATCGAGGTCAGTGTGACTAACGGGGATCCCGCGATGGCCTGCACGCTCACCACCGCAGTCATCAGGGAGTTCTTGAAAGAGATTTACCGGCAGCGTTCCCAGATCTCGCGTTCTGCCAACGAATTCCTGAGCGACGAGGCTATGAAACTCAAGGAAAAGCTCAAAGATTCCGAGCATGCCCTCCAGAAATACAAGGAGGAGCACGATGCTATCTCCCTTCAGCAGAACCAGAACATCATTGTGGAGAAACTCCACCAACTCAGTGCCGCGGTCACCGCCGCGCAAGATCAGAAACTCAAGACGGAAGCAGACTTGGAACTCTTCCGGAGCACGGATCCCTCCCGCACCGAGGAGTTGCTCAAGATTCCAAGCGTTGCCTCTCTTCCCGAGGTTTCCACCCTGAACCAGCAGATCAACCAGGCACAAGCCGAACTGGCGTCCTACAAGGAACGCTATCTCTACAAGCATCCGAAATACATTGCGGCGACGAACAGGATCCACTCTCTTGAATTGGCACTCTCCAAGGCGGTGGCCAATGCCGGAAACGACATCGTCATCCAGCACGATATCGCCTCCAAAAACGTCGCCAAACTTGAGGGCTCCCTGAAAGAGCAGGAGGCGAAATCCCTCGATCTCGACAAACTCTCGGTGGAATACAACGTCCTTGTCAGAGAGGTCGAGTCCGACACCACCCTCTATTCCTCCGTGATACGCCGGATGAAGGAAACCGGCATCTCCATGGAGACGGAAAACACTCCCTTCACGGTTCTCGAGGAACCGCTTCCGGGTCGCCTAGTCCAGACAAATGTCCCCCTGCTGCTTGGCGGCGCATTCCTGCTGCTCACTTTTCTTGCGACTGCGGGGGTCATCGTTCTCGATCTGACCGGAAGCTCCATCCGCTCCGTGGATCAGGCCGAACTCCACTTCGGACTTCCGGTCCTCGGCTCCATCCCGGTCATGCAGCACCGAAAGGGCGAGTACTTTTTAGCCCTCAGCGAGGCTCCCGGATCCGCCGTGGCGGAGGCTTTCCGGACATTCCGGGCCTCGTTGGCCATGCACGATGCCGACAAGAACATCAAGGGCATCACGCTCATTACCAGCGCGATTCCGGAGGAGGGAAAGACAATCACATCGGTCAACACAGCTCTCTGTTTTGCACAACTCGGAGAGAAAACGCTGCTGATCGATACGGATCTGCGCCGCCCCTCGCTTCACCGCATTCTGCTCGATGGTGTGGAAGGCCCGGGACTCTCGGATCTTCTTGAAGGAACCGCTTCCCTCGAGAACGCAATCCATCCTACCTCCTTCCCCGGACTTTTCCTCATCCCCGCCGGCAAACGCACCTCCCAACCGGCGGAACTTCTGGCAAAGGGGGGGCTTCCAGCTTTGTTCGACGAGATCCGCGGGCACTATGCCCATATTCTTCTGGATACGGCTCCGGTGAATGCCGTCAGCGACACCCTGATCATCGCCCACCATGCCGATCGTGTCTGTCTCGTGATTCGCGCTGAAAAGACTCCCCGGAGGGTGATCCAGAGGGCACTTCAACTGATCCATCAGACAGGTGCGACAATCTCCGGCACCGTCCTCAACAGACTCAGCCGAGGCGGAGCGGGTTACTACTACTATCACTACGCCGGAAAATACGGAAAAGACAGCGTCTACGGTCAGTCGGCTCCTTCCTAAACAGCCCACCATTTTGGGAATTCATGGTTTGACGGGTTTTTATGCAAGAGGCCTCGGACTTTTCCGACCGGCCAAGGGCGGCAGCATGATTGGGATATCCCTGGCGCTCCTTCTTCTCGCGACCTTGCTCCCAGCAGCGGCTGGCTCCGAGGGATGGAAACTCGTCTGGTCCGACGAATTCGGGTATCAGGGCCGTCCGGATCCCTCCAAGTGGAGCTATGAAACGGGCGTCATACGCAACCATGAACCGGAATGCTACACGGAGAGCCTGAGGAACGTGCGGGTGGAAAACGGCCACCTTGTTCTGGAAGCGCACAGGGAAAAAGTGCTCCACCCAGTCTTTGCAAAGCCTTTGCGCGGCCGTGATCCCCTCAGGGATCAATTTCCGGTCGAGTTCACCTCGGGAAGCATCAACACAGGCAACAAAGCCAGCTGGCTCTACGGCCGGTTCGAAATCAGGGCAAAACTGACTCAGGAAACGTGTTCTTGGCCGGCATTCTGGACCCTCGGGGTAAACCGCCCCGAGGTTCATTGGCCCGCATGCGGTGAGATCGACATCATGGAATACACGGGGCGCAAGAACAACGGTTCGAGCTGCATTGTTTCCTCGGATGTGCATATCGCGCGATTCAAGAATGTCCACCCCTCGTACACCGCCACCACCCCGGTCGCCTTCGGCGACACTTCGTTTCACACCTATGCAATGGAATGGTATCCGGATCGCATCGAGTTTTTCATCGATGGAATCAAGTACCATACCGTCCAGATGTCGGATTTGGACCGCAACGGCATCAATCCCTTCCGGAATCGGCAGTATCTGCTTTTGAACCTCTCGATCAACAGAAGGAAGCTTACGGCCGATCCGCCCATGCATGATCAATTTGTGATCGATTATGTGCGCGTTTACCAAAAGCCGGGTGTCGGCCTCCGGGAGGTTTCCACCAATTCCCACGCCTTCAATCCGTGACGCACCCTGACCCTGTCATCATCCGCCGCTACTCGCCGGAGCCCTTGCTCAGCCATCCCTTGCGCATGCTGGGGGACATGCTCAGGGATCTGGGCAACAGCCGAGAATTGGCCTGGAGGCTTTTTATCCGGGATATGAGCGCCCAATACCGCCAAAGTTACCTTGGCTACGTGTGGGCGTTCCTACCGCCCCTGCTCAGTTCGCTCACCTTCGTGTTTCTGAACTCACAGGGGCTCTTTTCAACAGGAAAGACAGCCGTTCCCTATGCCGCGTTCGCCATGATCGGAACCATTCTGTGGCAGGTATTCGTGGATTCACTCAACGCACCTGTGAACGCCTTGCTTCAGGCCAAATCCATGCTGGCCAAAATCAATTTTCCCAGGGAATCGATCCTGCTCTCGGCCATCCTGATGGTGATTTTCAACTTTCTGATCCGTCTTCTTCTTCTTGCCGGCATCCTCATCCACTATCGCATCGGCCTCTCCTCTTCGGTGACATTTTTCCCCGTTACCGTCGCGGCCCTGATCGCCGCGGGGATGGCGCTGGGTTTGGCGGTGGCTCCTCTGGGAGCGCTTTACGGGGACGTCGCCAAATCATTACCCATCGTCACCTCATTCTGGATGCTCCTTACCCCGGTTGTTTATCCGGCGAAAAGCTCCGGCCTGGCAGGATGGCTGGCCACTTGGAATCCCGTCAGTCCCCTGATCATCACCGCCCGTGAAACCCTGACAGGACTCCCCTTGGCACATCTCGGGATTTTTTCAACCATCCTCTTGGGTTCCCTCGCGATGATCCTATTCGGCTGGATCTGTTTCCGGATTGCAATGCCCCATCTCATCGCCCGGATGGGATGAGGCAGATCACGACGAATCAACCCGGAAAAAATTCCAAGGCAGGATGATCCTTTTGTGAAACCTCTGCAAATGAGTGTAGGCCCCCTCCCCCAAGGGGCCGACGCCGGGAAACATCTCGATTTTCTCGATGCCTTGCGAGGGGTGGCGATTCTTCTTGTTTTCCTGCATCATGCACTGGGGGAAGCGTTTGGAATCAACAACCTGCGATGGAACGGATGGATCCGTGATGTTCAACTGCCCCCGTCATTCCTGTTTGTGTCCCCCCTTGTTCTCGGGTCTGTCGGAGTGGCGCTCTTTTTTGCGATCAGCGGGTTCTGCATCCACCTGAGTTGGTGCCGATCCGGGAATCAAGGCCTGGGGGGATTCTATCTCAGGCGTTTTTTCAGAATTTACCCTCCCTATCTGCTAGCCCTTCTGATTTTCAGTTTTCTTTGGCCGATCCATCGACTTCATCTCGGTGACGGCGCCGGAATGGCTCAGTTGCTCTCGCATCTTTTTTTAGTTCACAATCTGAACGAGGAAACATTCTGGGGTATCAACGGGTCGTTCTGGAGCATTGCTGTCGAATGGCAGCTCTACCTGATTTATCCGGTTCTTGTTCTCATGACGCGACGGATCGGTTGGAACAAAAGCCTGCTTTTGATTGCCGCTCTTGAGTTGGGATGCCGGATTGCGGTGGGCCTTCATGACACATGGATCCCGGATCAACCTGTTTCCCGTCTGCTCACAGGTTCACCCTTCTATTTCTGGTTCAGTTGGGCCGCCGGGGCCGCAGTCGCCGAGGATTATCTGGCTGGGCGGACTCCTTTCCTGATCGGAATCCCCACCTGGTTGTTCCCAACGCTCATTGTGGCAGCCTACCTTTTCAGACCCCTTTCAACCCTGGTTTTTCCTTTGGCCGCGCTTGCGGGTGCTAGATTCATCGCCGGATTCTGCGCGAAGGCACCTTCAATCATGTTACCCCATGCCCCCGTGTCTCGGTTTCTCGGTGCCTTGGGAGTGATCAGCTACAGTTTCTACCTGCTTCACCAGCCGATGCTTGAACTTATGGAGCGATTCCTCTTCGAGACTCATGTCTCCGCTCTCTTGAAATCATGGCCATTGCTTCATTTCGGGTTTCTTCTCACCTGCGTTGTTCCAACAGCACTTTGCTCGTTCCTTTTTTGGAAAATGGCTGAACAGCCGAGCATTGCTTTTGGGAAATACTTCAGACGCCGGATCACCATGCCACGGGTTCAAGGGAATTCAGGCGATAACCACGGTCTCACGTGAATACATCGGATCGTGCAAATCACGCGCCCATGATTGAGTCAGGGGAGGTTCTTGTCCGTGCGGAGAACGTCGGCAAAATTTTTTGCCGGGATCTTAAGAAATCATTGGCATACGGCGTCCTGGATGCTTTGAGGGAATTATTTCCGCAGGCGCACCCCAGGGCTCGGGATTACCCAAGGGAACGTCCCTTGCGATCCGGTGAATTCTGGGCCAACCACGGCATTTCCTTTGAACTGCGACGCGGTGAATGCCTGGGGCTGATCGGAAAAAACGGGGCGGGCAAAACCACCCTGCTGAAAATGCTCAATGGATTGATCAAACCTGACGCCGGGATGATTGAGATCCGTGGTCGGGTTGGGGCGATCATCGCCCTTGGCGCGGGATTTAACCCCATCCTGACGGGACGCGAAAACGTCTATGTCTACGGTGGTTTGCTCGGGCTTTCCAGTGAAGAGATCGACTGCAAGATCGACGAGATCATCGACTTCGCCGAAATCCGCGAATTCATCGATTCACCGGTCCAGTCTTACAGCTCGGGCATGCAGGTCAGGTTGGGATTCTCCGTGGCCACCGCAATCGAACCCGATGTGCTCCTCCTCGACGAGGTGCTGGCAGTTGGGGATATTGCCTTCAGGACGAAATGCCTCAGAAGAATCGGCGAGATTTCCAAAAACAGCGCCATCATCTTCGTCTCCCATGATCAAAGTCAGGTGGCACGGATCTGCGACCGCGTCCTCCTGATGGAACGCGGCTCCCCATGCTTCCTTGGTCCCGCATCACAGGGAATCGAACTCTACAACGGGTCGAACCTTCCATCCCCGAAAGGTGCCGCCAGGGTGGAATCGCATCCCTCGGTCAAGCTGTTCAGAATTCAGTCGATCGGGATGGAGGACTCTGTGGTATCCGGAAATTTTCTCCGCATCGTTTTTGAGATCACGGCTTCCGAATGCCTCGAGGTCGGCAGCGGGATGATCCATTTCATGGATGAACGCGGGATATGCGCCGCCAATTCGGATCTCTCGCACCATCTGACCCATCTTCCCATGGGCAATAGTCGACTGATCATCGATCTGCAGCGGATCGATCTCACGGGAGGATGTTACTCCCTGAATGTCTCGATGTTTTCCGCGAACAAACGCTCCTTGGTTCTTTACGCCATCGGATGCGGAACCTTCAGGGTGCAAGGCGAGCCCTTCATGTGGAGCAATTACAGGGTCCCCGTACAAACCGTGACGCTGCTGCAGAACAGCGTGTCCTCATGACAAAGGAAACACCAACGGTGCAGCAACCACGTTCCGCCGCCTTGATCGGATCGCCGGAATTCCGCGACGAGTATCTCGATTTTTTAGCCTCCAGGACAGGAAAGACGGTCTACCTCAAACCGTATCACGGAAATTCAGGCGATGGACTCATCTGGAAAGGGAATGAACTCCTCATTCAACGATTCGGCCTCATCAGGGTCGTTGACCCGGGGAAAGCCTCCATCATTCTATGGCCCGGAGGAAATCCCACGATGTGGAACTGGAATGTCGATGAATGGGAAGACTGCTGGAAACGCTGGCCGGATGCCGAATTTGTGGTGGGTCCCGCCACCTTTCACGGAAATCTTCATCGCTGGAAGGAGCGCCTGCGTTCCTCCGCTGGCAACGTTACGGCCCTTTTCGCACGTGACAGGGCCAGCTATGCCACCCTAACCGGTCTGGCACTTCCCCTCTCGACGCATCTGGGGATGGCCCATGATCCGGCCCTCCATCTGAGAGATTCGGCCTGGATCCGGGAAATCCGTGCGGCGGCTACCGAGGATTATATCCTCGCGGCCTTCAGGAATGACCACGAGGCATCACGCAGACTTCCCGAGCCGAAAGGACCCTTCAGGCGGTGGCCCATGTCGGCAGTGCATGAACGCAGGCTCGCCAAAATGGTGCGACGTCTCGATTTGGAACGCATCGACCGGGTGAGAGACCTGTCGCCCTCACCTCTTCCCCTGATCTACGAAGATGTGGCCCTGAGAAGTTTTGAGAGCTTTGTCGAGAAAGTCACACGCGCTGCCGTACTCCATACGGACAGACTCCATACAATGATTCTCGGGGTGCTGCTCGGAAAGAGAGTCATGGCCTATCAAACCGCCTACTCCAAGCTGGAAGAGGTTTATCTGCATAGCATGAGCGAGTGGGCAGACGTGACATTCCATCCATGATTCCAAGATGATCAACAAACTGCTCCAAAAGATTCACGGCGGCTTTTCGCCGAGAACGGACTCCGGACTCCCCGAGGTCATCAACCGCGTGATCGCGGATGAACTGACTTTCCTAGAGCGCAAGCCTCTTCTAGAATTGCACGAGGCAATACGGGAATGCGAGAACGCACACATCGAAGGTATTTTCATCGAAGCGGGATGCGCGGCAGGGGGATCAGCCATCGTCATGGCTTCGGCCAAATCGAAAGGGCGTTCCCTTCATGTCCACGATGTGTTCGGATTGATTCCGGAACCTTCGAAAAAAGACGGCCCGGATGTGCATGAACGCTATCAAGTGATACGAAGCGGACAGGCCGAAGGTACCGAGACCAAAGCCTATTACGGCTACCGTCCCGATCTGCTGAAGGAAGTGGAGGCGAGTTTCTGTCGCTATGGTTTGCATCCCAAAAAGCACAAGATCTCCCTTATTCCGGGATTGTTTGCCGACACCATCAACGGAACGGACAAGGTGGCCTTGGCTCATCTGGATGGCGACTGGTACGAGTCGGTGATGGTCTGCCTTGAGCGGATCGGTCCCAGAATTTCATCGGGGGGCCGCCTCATCATCGATGATTACGATGCTTGGTCAGGGTGCCGGCGTGCCGTCGACGACTATCTACGAGAAAGAGAAGGTCTTTTTTCCATTCAACGCCGTTCACGGCTGCATCTCATCAGGATCTGAGTCGATCCTTCCCGCTCAGAACCCCAAATCTCTCTGATTGGAGTACCAACCGGCACTCGCATCACATGATTTCACTGATCATCTGCACTCAAAACCCTTCGGAAACGTCTCTCCGGATGGTTTTTGAGTCCTTGAAAGAACAAACCCTCGATTTATTGTCTTGGGAACTTCTTGTCGTGGACAATGGTTCGGCCGTCCCCGTGACAGGACGTTTTGATCTCGCGTGGCATCCCAACCATCGCATCATTGTGGAGCACAAGCCCGGATTGCTTGCGGCACGTCTGGCAGCTATTAACCAGGCTTCCGGTGAGATTTTCGTGTTTGTCGATGACGACAACCTCCTTGATCCCGGATATCTTCAGGAGGCAGTTCGAATCGGGACGGAATTCCCGATGCTCGGCATCTGGGGGGGATCCTCGATCGGCGTCTATGAAGAAACTCCTCCGGATTGGATCCGCAGACGTGAATATCACCTCAGCGTCAGGTTGATCACAGCCACTCTGGTCACCGACAGCAGGGATCTCTCCCCTCCCTGGATCATCGGTGCGGGCATGGTCGCGCGAAAGGAAGTGGCCCTGCGATACGCCTCGATGATGAAGAGCGACTCAAGGAGGGCCTCGCTCGGGAGAAATGGCGGAAGATTGATCGGGGGAGAGGATCTCGACATGTCCCTGACAGCATGTGACCTGGGATATTACCGCGGGGTCTTCCCCTCCCTGAGTCTCAGGCATCTGATCCCAAAGAACCGAACCGAACCGCAGCGGTTTCTTTCGCTCGTGGAAGGGAATTCGTTCTCAACCACCTATCTGGAAATCATCCGTAACGGCCTGCCCTCATCCCGGCGGAGTCGTCTGCTGACGGCATTGCCTCGACTCCTCTCGGATCTGTTGCTTGACCATGACGAAAGGCTCTATCAATTCGCCCTGAGAAGGGGACGCAAGGCCGCCATGGCCCAAGCCTCCGGAGAGATGGCGGAGAGGCCATCCTCCCTCATTGGACATAAGCCTGATCAGAGGATGTGACTGTCTCGCTGATCATCTGCACGAGGAACAGGGCTTCCGAACTTGCCGGAACTTTGGAAAACATCCTGCCGCTGGTTCATGATGAGAGTGCACTGCTTGAAATCATCGTGGTTGACAACGGTTCCTCAGACGGAACACGGAATCTTGTGGAAAGAATCAGCATCCGGTGGAGCAAACTCCGCTATTCGGCATGTGCTGAAAAAGGCCTTTCCAAGGCGAGGAATCATGGTGCGGGAATTGCACGTGGCGAGATTCTGGTCTGGACGGACGACGATGTGCGCGTGGAGACCGATTGGTTACGGAACCTGATCAAACCAGTTCTTTCAGGTCGTTGCCAATGTACCGTGGGCCGCATCGAGATCGCAGGGCACCTTTCCAGAGCCTGGATGACTCCCAAACACAGGGTATGGCTGGCCGAGAATATCAGACCCTCCAAACCCCGTCTCGTAGGGGCAAACATGGCTTTCACACGCAACTGCCTCGAAATGTGCGGCGGATTCGATCCTCATCTGGGAGCGGGTGCCTTGGGGTTTCATGAGGAATCCTTGTTGGGCATGAAACTCGAAAAGAACGACATTGTTCCCTGCTACGTCGACGATGCAGTCATCATCCATCATTTTAACCCTGAAAGGCTCAGCAGGGACTCTTGGATTACATCCGCGGAAAATGCCGGCACTTCCACGGCCCATGTATGTCATTGCTGGGACCGGGTGAGGGAAGACTTTCTTGGGATACGGCTTGCATGGCATCACCTGATGCTCTGGAGCTGGAGGTTGCTGAATCCTATCTCCCTCGTTGCTAGGGAGGGGATCGATCTTCATGAATTCGGAAGGGTGAAGACCATCGCCTATCTCCAAGGGATGAGGCAGCTGCAAAAAAAACAGCCTCGGCTGCCCCGGCCATGAAGCCTTTCCTCTCCGTTGTCATCCCGACCTGCGGGAGGCCTTCCCTCCTTGACGAATGTCTCAACCGTCTTCATCCCCGGCACCAATCACTCAGCCAATCCCTTTATGAGGTGATCGTCACGGATGATTCCCCTGACGGTTCCACCAAGGAACTCATGAGAACACACCACCCCGATATCCGGTGGTGCAAAGGCCCCTCGAGGGGACCCGCCGCGAACCGCAACTGCGGCGCCGCTCTGGCGTCGGGGTCGTGGCTTGTCTTCCTCGACGATGACTGCATTCCTTCCTCGGATCTCTTGGAGAGCTATTATCGGGCCGTGTCATCCGACTCCGGAACTCTTGTCTTCGAGGGAAGGATCTCCCCTCATGGCAAAAAAACTAGAGTCGATCAGCAGGCCCCGATCAATGAGACGGGAGGCTGTCTCTGGTCGTGTAATTTCTGCATCAGCAGGGAGTTTTTTACGCAGTTGAGGGGATTCGATGAGAATTTTCCAATCGCGAGCATGGAAGACATCGATCTCAGGGAAAGAATCCTGGAGATCGGGGAACACATCGATTTTCTGCACAATGCGTCGGTGCTTCATCCGTGGCTACGCAAGAAAGGATGTGATTTCATCAGATCCCACGCCGCATCCTTGGTCTATTTCTGCAACAAACACGGCAGACAACACCAATTAGGAACCACAGCGAGATGCCGTGTCATGGCTCATCTGCTTTTCAACGCACTCGTCAAGGAGGGATGGAGATACGGATGGCGCGGCGGGATCCGATTCACCGCATTGTCTTTGTATTCCGTTTATTCTCTGAGAAAAGCGGTTAGGAAACATGCCATCGGCTGCTTCTGATGACCGTTTCGATCTGCATTCCCACAAGGAACAGGCCGGGGTACCTGCTGGACTGCCTCGCATCTTGCCTGCGGCAGACGCGTCTCCCGGATGAAATCCTCATCGGGGATGATTCCGACGATATCGCCACGTCGGATGCCCTTTCCGGGTACCTGAAAACCCGGCGGCCTGAGATCGACATCCGATACTTCCGAAATTCCCCGAGCCTCGGGCAGGCCCGAAACGTCGACCGCCTGTTCCACGAAGCTCACGGCGATTTCCTCTGCCTGATTCATGATGATGATCTCCTTCTCGAGACAGCTCTTGAAAATCTCCTTTCCTGTGTTACGAAACCCGAAGTGATTGTGGCCTTCGGTCTTCAGAAGGTCGCCGAGGACAGCGGCACCCTCGACGAGGAGAAGTCGCTGTTTTTGAACCGGTGCTATTTCCGCTCCGAGGAATACGAAGGGGTTCAGGAGAGCCTCCTTGAAAGCGCCCTCACATCCCAGCTTCCCAACAACGGCTTTCTGGTCACTGCCGCCTGTGCCCGAGCAACCGGCTATCATGACCCGGACGGGGCCTTCGGAACGGGAGCGGACTTCGGCTTCGGCGTACGACTTGCCCTGATGTATCCGGAAGGAAAGGCTTTTTTCCTTCATCAACCGACCGCGGTATACCGCGAGTCATCCGACTCGATCCAGCGTAGCGGACGCTCCACGGCGGCCTTTCATGCCTTTGCCCATCTGATTGCTTATCCCGAGGAGATTCAACAGCGCGAACGTGTGTCCATGACGTTGAGGAGAAAAGCACCCGTTGCCGTTTTACAGGCTGCCACCGCAGGGAGATGGCGGGAAGGATTCTCGTGGTACTTCGGGAAATGGCACCGGCATTTGATCACGACTCCGGGCGGAGTTCGCAGGTTCCTCCTGCTGCTGATGGCGATGGCCAGGTCGTGGAGACGACCTTTCGACGGGGAGTTCCCGAGATGAACCAGTTTCTCTCCTGCTATCTGGATGCAGTGCGCCTGACCGCAGCACTGATCGTACTCTATCTGCATGGGATCATTCTGGCCAACTTTCGGATTTCCGACGGTATGCTCTTTGAGAATTCACACCTTGAATACACGGGGCATCTTGCCGTGATCGTTTTCTTCGTGCTTTCCGGATTCTTGGTTTCGCTCCATGCGCACAGAGAGGGAAATGACTGGAAAAGGTATGCCCTGGACCGGTTGACCCGACTCTATGTCGTGATCATTCCCGCATTGATCGTGACCGCCGCCGTGAGTTTTTTCGTGATCCGTTTTCATCCTGAGGCCATGCAGGGAGCCCTTGCCAAGGGAGGGCAACCGGCACGATACCTTCTCAACCTACTCAATCTTCAGCAAATCTGGTGGTTGTGCGCCGATCCTGGAATCAACGGGCCCTTCTGGTCGCTTGGCTATGAATTCTGGTATTACGTCATCCTTGGAGTCTTCGTCTTCTCGGGGGGAATCATCCGCCCGCTTTTTCTTCTTTTGATTGCAGGATTCGTAGGCCCAAAGATCCTCGCCCTGCTCCCGGCCTGGTGGCTGGGGGTTGTAGCCCAAAGAGCCACCGTTGATGCCCACCCTGCGTGGTCTCGGTCAGGTCACTGCACTGGATTCCTCCTTTCCCTCGGAGCGATGTTTTCCCTGCTGCTGAACCCGCTCTGGATTCCGTTTTGGAACAGGCATCTGGGATACTACCCGTGGTTTTTTTCCAACAATGCCCCGGCGGACACCCTCTACGCCGTGATCGTGGCCTTGAACTTCTATTTCGCATTCCGCCTCGGAGATGACTGGAACGCCTTTGAGTCAAAGCTATCCCGTCCCATCACCTGGTTGTCCAAGAGAACTTTTTCCCTCTACCTCTTTCATGCACCTCTCATGTTCCTGATCGGGTGGCTCCTTCCCCATGACAGGCATTCGCTTGCGCAGGTTCTGCTTCTCTCCACTCTGGTGCTGATCCTTTGCTTGGGGATCGCGGAATTCACGGAACTTCAAACAGGACGGCTCAGGAATGCCCTAGGAGTCTTGATCATAAGAATCTCGAACAAGGGGGGCTGAGGAGCAATGCGCTTCCTTTTTCTGACACCCTCCCTGGAACCATCTCACGATGGGGTTGGCGACTACACGTGGCGCCTCGCAACACAACTTGCCAATTCGGGTCATCAATCGGCCTGCATTGCACTTCATGACAGGCATTCCGGGGGATTTATGGAACCTCATGAAGGAGAAGAAAGGATTCCGTTCTGGAGGTTTCCGGCAGAGACTCCGCCCCGGATCCTGGAGGCAAGGCTCCGTGAGATTGTCTCGGTTCTATCCCCCGATCTTGTCAGCCTGCAGTATGTCCCCCATGGCTTTTCAAAGCACGGCATGCCAACGCGTTTGCCAGGGCTTCTCTCATCGATCAGCGGGGATTTCACCTGGCATCTGATGTTCCATGAACTCTGGATCGGCTCCCTATCCGGTGAAAATTTCAAAAGAAAATCGATCGGCATGGTTCAGCGGATGATTGTCCGTTCGCTTTGCAGGCGACTCCGCCCGCCCCGGATCCACACGTCCAACCTCTTTTACCAACGGAAACTTTGGAAAGCGGGGATCGACTCCGAAATCCTGCCGCTTTTTTCAAACATCCCGGTCTCGACACCGGATCCTGCCGCAAGATCCAAGCTTCTGTCAGATGCCGGCATTTCACACGATTCAGCCAAGGTGCGCATCGTTGTTCTCTTCGGGGCCATTCATCCCGAATGGGATCCATCCCCCCTGTTGCAGGAGATCTCATCGGTGTCCCGACCTTGCCTGATTCTCAGTATCGGCAAAGTCCCGCTCCGGGGGCTTCCGATCTGGAACCGGATGATCGAATGGGCTTCGGAAAAACTCTTTTTCTCGATGCTGGGGGAGCTACCTGCGTTGACGATTTCCGAAATCCTGCATGCCGCCGACTTCGGGGCAACCACCGAGGCATCGGAACTTCTCGGAAAAAGCGGCACCGTCACCGCCATGCTGGAGCATGGGTTACCCGTCATCGTCAGCAGGAGTCTCGGCACGGGCGAGACTCTCCGGGATTCCCGCTTTGTTGTGATCGGAAACAAGGAAGGGGAATCCCTTTCCGGGATTTCAAAACGACCCGTGTCCGAGTCACTCCCGGCGATTACCTCCTTGTTTATCAAAAGCATCAATCCCTCACCGAATCGAGAGCGTGCAAGCGATGAATCCTAGCGGCGGATTGTCAGTCGGTATCGTCATCACGAACTGCAATACAGAGCAGAAGATGAGGCACTGCGTGAAGCAGTGCGATCTGCTCGAACCGATCTTGGACGATTTTGTCGTGATTGACGATGCCTCCGCCGAGATTCCGGATCCGGGTTCCAAGAGGGTACGACTTCTTCGGAATCCATCCAATCTCGGCCTCGTGGGAAGCCTGAACCGGGGAATCACCGAGTGTCGCTCGGACCTAGTGGTCGTGTTCGATTCGGACGCCTATCCTCTCGCCCCCTTTGTTCAAGAAATCAGACGGACATTCACGGAAGATGCCGCCTTGGCAATGGCGGCTTTTCCCACCTTCAATTCACGAGGCACACGGTCGGAATCAACTCTTCCCGAGCCCGGGGTGCTCAGCATTCTCTTGGGCCAGAAGATCTACGCTAAAATCGCCCGCATGAAGCCGCGGAAGCCGCTTTGTGTTTTCACCTGCGCCATGGTTGTCAGAAAAACCGACTTTCTTGCAGCAGGTGGATTTGACCCGCAGTTCGATTGGCTCGACCTCGATCTCGACCTCAGCATGGTTTTCACTCGCAGGGAAAAAAGGCTGATCCTGCTCCAGGGTCTTCAAGCATTCCATGAAGGGGGAGGCTCCCCTCAAACAACATCGACACGTGTTTTGCGCTTCTATCTCAACCGGTGGAAGCTGCTTAAAAAGCATGACCTTCTTCCGCTGGCCCCTCTTGTCAAAGCGGCAATCCTGGCAAGACTCTGCGCGGAGTGGTTGCTTCTCCTCATTGCGGGAAGGATGTTGTTTCCAAGAGAGATTTCCCGGGAGAAATGCCGCGGCAGAATGATGGTGATCCGGGAGTTTTCCAGAGCATGATCACCGGTCAGCACATGCGACCGTCGGTTCTCCTCTACGCGACGGCTTTTTCGGGAACGGGAGGCATCGAAAGCCACCTCCTCAATTTCTGCGAGAACATGTCCACGAGGATCTCGATCGACCTCATGATTCCACAATGCAACTTGTCCTCGGCGCAAAGACGGAGACTCTCCGAATGCTGCATGCAGACGGATTTTTTTTCCTCCCGCCTCCCTGTTGTCCGCTTCTCCTGGCTTCTGGGAAAATTGGCCGCACGGAGACTCAAACACTACGATGTCCTTTACACGAATGGCCAAGGTGAATCAATCGAGGCACTCGGAAGGTTGATCCGTCATGATCGCTGGATTCATCACCATCACACTTCGGGTGACATCGAGGATTCCTGCACATGGCCCCGGCGATACTTCGACGCCATGCGCGGGGCGGACGAGGTGGTTGCCTGCTCCCCGAGCAATGCCCTCTCCATGGGTGCGATTCTGGATCGTAAGGTGGAATCGGTCAGATACATCACCTCTCAACTCCGTGTGGAAAGAGATCCCTTGCAGGGCAGACCGCTGCGTTTCGGTTTTTTCGGACGACTGATCAGGGAAAAGGGCATCGACATGATGGCGCGTCTCAGCGAGGACCCCACGCTTCCTGACATTGAATGGCATGTTTGGGGGGAGGGTAAGCAGTACCCGGAATCTTTCTTCCGCGATCATCCCAAGATCGTCAAACACGACGCATTCAGGGATGCTGACGGACTAAGGATGGCTCTTGCCTCGCTCGATGCCTACACACTCTTTTCAACCAATTCCGAGGGGCTTCCTCTGGCCCTGCTAGAATGCCTCGGCGCGGGAGTTCCCTGGATCGCGACGGATCGCGGAGGAATCCGCGATGTGGTCTGCGATCCCGTGTCGACGGTGATGCTTCCGGCGGACTTTGATTTCCAATCAGCAAGGAATGCGGTGCGGGCATTGGCCGCGAATATCCGTAACGGCACGTCACGACCCGGTCGGTTGATTGACTATTACGAGGCGAATCTTTCCGCCGAAGCGCTCTGCGGGCAATGGATGAAACTGATGAGTTCATGAGCCGGTTTCTCCTTTCCCACCCCAAGATCAATCCTTACTGGCAGAACCTTGCACTGGCGGTCTCCCAGGAAGGGCTGCTGGAGGAATTCCACACGACTCTTGCCTGGAATCTTGATCATCCTCCTGCGACATGGCTGCCTGCGCCAATCATCAAGAAGCTTTCCTCCCGCTCCGTCGATCCGGCAGTGGCGCATAAACTCGTCCTGCATCCCTGGAGGGAAATCGCAAGACTCGCTGTGCCGCGGATGGGAATGGCCCGTTTTGCCGATCAACGCTCAGGGTTCTGTTCCGTCAACGCTGTTTACCGTGAACTTGACCGGGTTGTGGCGGATCGCCTCCCAAACCTCAAGTCTGTCTCCACCGTGATCTGCGGAGAGGATGGTTCCCGTGATATTTTTGTTGCGGCACGAGACCTTGGAATGAGGAGGATCTACGAACTGCCCATCGGATATCATCCGTCATGGAGGAGGATCCTTGAGGAAGAGAGGAATCTCTCCCCTCAATTCGCAGTGCTTCTTCCGGGCGTGACTGACTCCGAACAGAAACTTGCCAGAAAGCGTGAGGAAGTCGCCCTTGCAGACCTGATTCTCACCCCCAGTGATTTTGTGCGGGACAGCCTCCTAGAGGAGGGAACCTCCCGGGAAAAAATCCGCGTGATTCCTTACGGTGCCCCGATTCATCTTCCCCCGAAAAAATGGAAAACTGCTCAGGGATCTCCCCTTCGCCTGCTCTACGCGGGGGGAATCCACCAACGGAAAGGCATCTCTTATCTGCTGACCGCAGTGAAGAAGCTCCACAGAGCTGATATCTCCCTGACTTTGATTGGAGCGATGCCGGGTTTCCCGGAGGTTTTCGCCCCCTACAGGGATTTTTTCTCACATATCCCTCCCATTCCGCAGCAAACCGTCCAAGAACAGATTAGAAAACATGATGTGCTCGTTCTTCCCTCGCTTTTTGAAGGGATGGCCCTGGTGATCCTTGAAGCCATGGCGGCGGGAATCCCCGTGATCGTCACCCCCAATAGCGGCGCCTTGCCGATCGTCAGGGATGGCATCGAGGGATTTGTTGTCTCGATCCGCGACACGGAGGCACTCATGGAGAAGATTTGCTGGTTTGCCGATCACAGGGAATCCCTCGTCGTCATGGGCAGGAATGCCCGACTTAGGGCCGAAGAATATTCTTGGAAGCGCTATCGGGCTGGCATCCGAAGTGTGATTTCTGAGTTGGATCCAACGACCACCTCAGATAGCCGGGTCGGCTCATCTCCCTAGGGACTCCTTGGTGCGACTAATTGCCCCCCAACGATCTTGATACCTCCTTCACCACCATTCCAGTCAAGGCTCCAGGGTCATCCACGACGTGGAAAGATGTCTTCGGGGAAATCGAAAACGAACAGGCACCGGCGTTTTCTTCAGGCAGGGTTGACTCTCCTGCTGGCCCTTTTGATTCTGGAGGGCCTGCTCAGGAAGGTTGTTCCCCCGCTGAGCATTCCGCTTTATTTTGCCAAGTATCTCCTGACGCTTCTTCTGGGGCTGGCAGCTGTTTCCAAAAAACTCCCTCGGGCCGCAAGCGTTATCCTGATTTTTCAAACAGTCTGCGTGGTGATGGTGATCCCATGCTTTCTCAATACCCTGCTCAAGGACCCTGTTCTTGGCGTGTTTGGAATGATGCAGTATTGTCTCTTTCCCTTTGTCGGTCTGGTTGTCTGCGCGGCATTTTTGCAGGTCGGACGGAATCACCTTCTTTCATTCCTCAGATTTCTGGCATTTTCGCTGTTGGTGACGGTCGTGGTGGCATTGATCCAAAACCACCTCCCCAGCAGTCACTGGCTGAATCAATCGATTGACGGGACTGATCTCAATGCATTTTCGGCCGGCGGAAGGCTGCGGGTTTCCTCGACCTTTGCATTCGTCGCCCAGTACTGCATTTACCTGAACGCCATGGCCGCGATCCTGATCGCCCACATTGCGCTTAATTACCGGAAAAAGAGCCCGCTGTTCTGGTTATCAGCGACGGCGCTTGTGATTGCTTTTCTTGTGGGAACCTTCATCACAGGCTCCCGCTCCGCTGTCTTGGGATCTCTCGCCGTGATCGCCGGAGGGATCTCCGCCGCCTTGTTCACCAGGGGACGACGCATGGTGGGTCTTGTTTTCGCACTGATGCTGATCGCAACCGCCGGCTATCTCGTGACCCATACCTTGCTACCTGAGTCGTTCAGTGCTTACGAAGCACGCACTCAGGGTGGAGCAAGCGACCATAGCATGGGAGGAATGACGGATCGCCTTGGCAAAACATTTTTCGGGTGGACTAGTTGGTACAACGTGGTGCCTTTTCTCGGCAACGGAATTGGAATCGAATCGAACGGCTCGGAAAAATTCAGCGCTTATGCCAAAATGGAGAAAGAAGATTGGGGGTGGATGGAATCCGACCAATCCGCCGTGCTTTTCGAGGGAGGGATCTACCTGATGCTCTTGTGGTACGGCTTCAGGTTCTTCATCATCCTCTATTCGGGCACTTGCCTTCTAGGAATCAGGGATCCCAAGCTGGCTTTGGCCGCTTCCTTCTCCTGGGGCTTTGTTGCGGCAACCGGGATCATGGCCAATCTTTCGACCCAAGCCCCGGCGGCCATTTGGTGGTGGCTGAATATCGGGTTGATTCTCACTTACAGGGACTTCGATCGTTCTGCTTGGAAAACTCCCCCCTCCAAGCATCTGCCTTGGAAAAAATCCTGACCCGGGTCTTCGGGCCGTCCTTATCTGAAAAATCCCCGATGAAATTGTGTGAATCCCTTTCGGGTCCGGGAGCCTTGCGACTGATGTTGTCATTGCTGGTCTTTGCGGATCATCTCTCCAGGTACAACTTTGGAACGACGTCGGTTTATCTCTTCTTCATCCTGAGTGGTTTCTGGATTACTTCGATGTGGGAACGAAAATACTCCCGGGCGTTTCATCCCTACCGAACATTTGTCATCTCGAGGTTTTGGAGAATTTATCCTGTCTTTGCATTGTCTGCTTTGCTTGCCGTTTTTTCTTCCGTGATCAGCGGGAGATTCGACTCCCAGAAAGGATCGATAGCTCGTCTGCTCTTCGAGAATCTCCTTCTCTTGGGTGGGAAGAATGTCTTTTTTGCAGCCAACCCTCCAGCCTGGTCCCTGGACGTCGAGGCCCAATTCTATCTCATCGCTCCACTTATCATCGGGTTGCTTAGAAATTCGTTTTGGTGGATCGCGGCCATCTTTCTGCTCTGTCTCGTTTCGATTGAGCGCGGGGATGCATTATCCGTCATGCCTTACATCATGTTTTTCACGGCCGGTTCGATGGCCGCAATGACAAGGTGGATGCCCGGGAAATTGCTCTCATCCTCATTCCTCGTGATCACAATTCTCTTCTCTCTTGCATTTGCAGGCACGGGAATCCTGCAAGGAGGACAGCATCCGAACCCTCTTTACCTTCGTTTTGGAGGTGTTGCTTCCGTTCTCCTGGCCTTTCTCGCATTCCCGTTTGCGATTCACAGCACCCGTCAACGGGGAGGTGCGCATGACAGGATGCTCGGCGACCTTTCCTTCATCGTCTATATGATTCACAGACCGGTGATGGATCTGATTCACACGGGGGACGGCGGTTTCATCCACCGCTCTTTCACGGCATCTCTCTCACTTCTCGTTACCCTTGCCAGTTCCCTCCTGATCTGGAGGATTTTTGACCGTCCACTCAACCGATTGAGGGAAGGATGGGTGGCATCCAGGATCGTCAGCCAAACGGCGGTTCCCTGAAATCATTCACCGGCCGCTTCTTCCTGCGTGCCCCGACCGCTTTCCAAAGGACAATGAACCGGAAATCCAGGCAAAAAAAGAATGTCCTGATCTACCGCTTGGGAAGTCTTGGGGACACCATTGTCGCGCTGCCATGTTTTCATCGGATCAGGAGATCCTTTCCGGATGCCTTGATCACGCTCCTGACCAACATGCCGATGGACGGCAGGGCAGCCGCTGCCGAACAGATTCTGGGCTCCAGTGGATTAGTGGATGATGTTGTGTCCTATCCCGTGGGAACACGAATGCCCGGAGAACTCCTTCGCCTTGTGCGTACGATCAGAAATCATGAGATCCACACCATGGTCTATCTTGCGGCATCCCGCGGCAAAGCAGCCGTTTTAAGGGACCGACTGTTTTTCCATTTTTGCGGAATCAAAACCATCCATGGTCTTCCCGTATCCGACCGGGATTTCCGGGTCATGCTCGATCCGCACACCGGACTTTACGAGCATGAGTCCCTGCGTCTTTCACGTCGAATCACGTCCCTTGGACCCGTCGATCTTGAGGGAAAAGGGATGTGGGATCTGCTGCTTGATCCGGTCGAAATCACCTTCGGTGAAAGCTTCACGCGAGAATTCCGGGGCGGTCCGTTTGTTGCCGTAAGCCTGGGGACCAAGATGCAGTCCAAGGATTGGGGTCTGGATAACTGGAAATCCCTGCTTGAAGAACTCTCCCGGGAAATACCCGATCACGGGTTGCTCCTGCTGGGATCGGGAGAGGAGTTCGATGTCTCCTCCCGGGCCTCCTCCTGTTGGACGGGTAAGGTTGTCAACCTGTGTGGCAAAGCGAACCCTCGGGAAGTTTCCGCCGCCCTTAGGCATGCCGCGGTCTTCATCGGTCATGATAGTGGTCCCATGCATCTCGCGGCAGCCATCGGTATCCCGTGCGTGGCTGTGTTTTCATCTCGGGGCCTGCCAGGACATTGGTTCCCTCACGGCACGGGTCACCGCATTATCTACCATCGGACCGATTGCCAGGGATGCAATCTCACGGTCTGCGTTGCTCAAGGGAAAAAGTGCATCCTCTCGATCAGTGTTCGGGAGGTCCTGGATGCCATCCTTGCCGTCCTGAACCGAACCGCTACCCCCGTAACACCGTGAGGAGATTACTGCGTGTCATTCCCTCCATGAACCCGATCGCCGGAGGGCCGGTTCATGGGATCAGGAACACGACTCCGGAGCTTGCTCACCGGGGGTGGAGCAGTGAGGCCGTTACCTTGGATGCTCCCCATGAACCGTGGATTCATGATTCCGGCCTGATCATCCATGCGCTTGGTCCCTGTTCGTCCCCCCTCCGATTCGCTCCGACCATGCTCCCGTGGATGGAAAGGCATCTTCAGGAGTTCGACGCTGTCATCATCCACGGCCTCTGGCTTTGGCCAAGCATCGCCACATGGATCGCAACCCGGAGTCTTGGAACCAAAGCCAAGAGGCTTGCCATCTCATCTGATTCCTCTCTCGCCCTCTCTCCTGTTTCCCGGCTACCAGCCCCCACACCCCCATACTTCGTCATGCCACACGGGATGCTGGACCCTTGGTTTCAGCGAGACAAAAGTCGCAGATGGAAAGCCCTTCGGAATTCCCTCTATTGGCACCTGATCGAAAAAAAGGTCATCCGGGATGCCTCCGGGATTTTGTTCACCTGCGAGCAGGAACTGCAGTTGGCCCGGAGTTCCTTTGGGGATTACCGACCAAGGCGCGAAATCAATGTCGGCTATGGGGTTTCGCATCCACCGGCCCATTCGGATGCGATGGATCGCGCATTTCAGGAAACCTGCCCCCATCTCGCCAAGGGCCAGCCTTACCTGCTTTATCTGGGGCGAATCCATCCGAAGAAAGGTGTGGATCTCCTGATCCGAGCCTATGCAAAGGTCTTCGGAAACCGTCCAAAAGGGGAAGGCAATCGTGTTGAGGGTTCCGAGAAAGGGGCAGGTCCGACGTTTCGGTTCCCTGCTCCCAACTCTCACCCCCTGGCACTTGTCATTGCAGGCCCCGGATTGGATACATCCTATGGTGTCGAAATCAGACGTGTTGTGCACGAATCGCGCTGCGGGGATCTCATCCACTTCCCGGGAATGTTGACAGGAAATGCAAAATGGGGGGCGTTTTTCGGCTGTGACGCGTTTGTCCTCGGGAGTCATCAGGAAAATTTCGGCATGGCGGTAGCCGAGGCCTTGTCCTGCGGAAAACCGGTGCTCATTTCAAACCAAGTGAACATCTGCACCGAGGTGGAGACGTCGGGAGCTGGCTATGTGAAACCGGATACCTTGGACGGGATGGCAGAGTTGCTCCGGGAATGGAAAATGACACCGATCACGGCTCAGAGGAGGATGGAATCTTCCGCTCATCAGCTTTTCAAAACCAAACTGCATGTCGAGGCCGCCGCGGAGAATCTTGTTTCGGCTCTCGAGATGCCGGCTCCATGAGTTGACCCTGGTGCAGATCGAGAAGTGGAGTTTATTGGCGGGTTTCCGTTTCCTGTTGGCGCTGATTGTGGCGGTCGGGCACCTCGGAGGGTTTTCGGAACAAGGGGCCATTCTCATCATCGCAGGGCTGAACCCGTTCGCGGCCATTCTCGGTTTTCTCCTTGTGAGCGGCTTTTCCGTGGGAACCTCGTATCTCAAGGCCCCGGAAGGGTTCCTGATGCGGCGTATTCTGAGAATTTATCCCGTTTATTTTGCCAGTCTGATCCTGGCCTGTGCCGGATGGGTCCTGATCAATCAACAGTTGCTTCCTCCATGGGAGACGGTCGCACTGAATCTCGTGTTCCTGAATCAGGTTTTCACCGATTATTCGATCATCGGCCCGGCTTGGAGTCTCTCGCTTGAGTTCTGGCTTTATTGCCTTGTTCCTTTTCTCTTCAGGAGATCGCCTGGAGTTCTGAGGATCATGTGCTATGGATCCTTCCTGTTGCTGACAGTTTATACCTTGGGCCGCAGTATCGTCCACTGGCCCTATTTTTCGAATACGACCCTCGGACTCAATCTTCCCCTCCTTTCTTTTGTCTGGATCTGTGGTCTCCGTTTGACCGATCCAAGGAGTTCTCCTCGAGAGGTCTTTCTTGATCTCAGGGTTTTTTTCATCGGTCAGATCACCTTGGAGACAATGATCGAAACGATTAGCAGACTGCGCCACCACGACCCGCACGGGGTGATGACGATAGTACTTCCGCACGAGGCGCTGCATGCGCTGACCCTCACGGCGTGTTATCTCCTCTTCCGTCACTGCGTGGTCGGAGCGGCAGGGGTTGGATCCCGATCGATCACCCTCAGGCTTCTCGGAGACATCGCCTATCCTCTTTATCTGGTTCACATCCCGGTCTTTGGAATCCTCCATGCGCACGGGGTGAAGAACCCGTATCTCCTGCTGGCGGGAGCCCTGGCCGTGGCGTCACTTTTTTACTTGGTTCTGGATCGCTATTCCCAGAGGAGGCATCTCCGGCAATCATTGGCAAACTAACGATCCATCATTCCTTAAGCGTATCCGAACCGCGAAATCCATGCTGAAAAAAATCATCCGTGCAGTCGCAGGGAAGCCCGTTCTTCTCCTCTTCAGAATGTCCCGATGGCCGCTCCTGATTCCTTGGATCAAAAGACTTGAGAATTTCCAGATTTCTCCCGGACAGGCCCGCTGTCTCTGCCAAAGAATCTGGGAAAAAAAGAGCAACTGCCGCCTGCTTGTCTTTGGCGTGGGCAACGACAGCAGGTTTTGGATGGCTGCGAACGCCGGGGGCCAAACCCTCTTTCTCGAGAATGACGCCCGGTGGATCGAGAAGATTTCCAGAATCACTCCGGAGTTGGAAATCGTGCGCGTCGAATACTCAACCCGGTGTTCCGAATGGAAATCCGATCTCGGAAATCTGCATCGTCTATCCCTTCCCCTTCCGTCCGAAATGACAGAGCACCCCTGGGATCTCATCTTGGTCGATGCGCCCGCGGGGGACACTCCGGGAAGCCCCGGACGTCTCCAGAGCATCTTCACCGCCGGGCAACTTGTCGCTCCCGGGGGATGGATTTTTGTCCACGATACGGCACGGGATCTGGAACAACACGCCCCAAGCCTGATTTATGGCAGGGAGAAACTTGCCCTCAGCCTAGGGAACATGGATGGCTTCCGGTTTTGATTGATCCTTGATCCAACGATGCAGAGGACACCCGCTTCCATTGATGTCGTCATCAGGACCTTTAACCGTCCGCACAAGCTTCGGAGGGCCCTCCAAAGCCTCAGGCATCAGACATGCCCTCCCTCGTCCGTCTACGTCGTGGATAACGGGACGAACCCTGTGACACGGCAGGTGGTGGAGAGCGAGTCCGCCAAGGCGGAAGGGGTGACAGTCATCCATTATCTGAGAAGTCGCGTCGGGTCATCCAGGACCGCGGCCGGAGTGGGCATCGGGACCTCCACGGCGGATTGGATCATCCTGCTCTGCGACGATGATTTCCTGCATCCGGAAAGAATCAGGGAAGACAGGTGGATCATCGAAACCCTTCCTGCAAATACCGTCTTGATCCAGCACTCCTTCCTCAGGGCCGATTACCGTCATCGCAGGGTTTGGCTCCATCGGGTTTCAAGCGGGCCGGTCCCCTTGGCATCCGCACTTCTTTTCAGGGGAATGGGCCCGCCAGGCAGTTGCACCTTCAAGGGGGAACCCGCCAGAAATCATCATCCGTTCTTCAAGGAGGTCGGTGTCGGGGATTATGACCTCTACGCCGCCCTGCTCGAACATGGTCAGGGCATGGGATCACCCTTTCTGGGATTTGTGATGGATGACACCCGGATCCCTGGACGGGAAACCACGATGGGCACCCAGTTGGTTGGGATGGTGCTGGAACATGAACGGCGTTATGCCCATCTCGCCCCTCGCGCACTGCTGCCACCGGATGAGTTCCGCAGGATTCTTCGCCAAGAGGCCGCTTTCTACCTAGGCAAGGCATTGGGTCTCAAAGCCTTTTCATCATCTTATAGGGAAATCGCCCTGGAGCAGGTGCAAGCGTTGATCACGGGCATGCTCGCCTTCATGCGCCAGCGCTATTTTTACTGGCTTCCAATGAAGAGCAGGGGCTCCGTCTCCCTTTCTTTCTCGGGTTTGCGGCGCATGGATCCCGAAATGGCAGACCTCGTGGAGACAAATGAGTTGCCCGAATAAATGTTTTATGAGGGGCTACGACTCTCCCCACCACCCACTCCAGAAAATGCGCGAACAACACTGTCCTCTATATGCCTGAGACCGATCTGACCCAATCCGTCTCCAGATGGCCTTTCCATGTGCTGTGGAGAAGATTGTTGTGGCAGGGGCTTTTGAAGCCTTTTTTCATGATCCTTCCCGGACCGATGAACGGGCTCCGGATCTTTTTGCTCCGACTCATGGGTGCCAAAATCGGGAAACGCTGCCTCGTTTCCAGCAAAGTTGATATCCTGATGCCCTGGAATCTGGAACTCGATGCATGCGTTGCGCTCGGGAAAGGAGTGCGGGTCTACAATTATGCAAAAGTCCGCGTCGGAAGGATGAGCCTCGTCTCACAGGGCGCATACCTCTGCACGGGATCCCATGATCACACCCATCCTCATATGCCATTGATCTGGAAGCCGATCGAGATCGGGGAACAGTGCTGGATCGCCGCCGAGGCGTTTCTTGTCCCCGGTGTAGTCGTCGGAAACGGGTGCGTTGTCGGTGCGCGTTCTGTAGTGACAAAAAATTTGCCTGAATGGATGGTCTGTGCCGGCAACCCGTGCGTTCCCGTGAAACGCCGGATCCTCAAGTCATGAGAACCCTGAAGAAAATCCGTGGTCTCTGCGAATTGATTTCCGGCGGTGGTCCAGAATGTCATGTTTCCCCGAAATGGTTGCTACAGACAAGCAGCAGGATTGAGTCCCGATTCCTTGCGTCAACCCCGATCGAGCGACGGGAGGATGAAGAGTTCCAGTATTTCAAGGTCAGGGGCAGGGAGTTCGTGTGGCCACTGGCAGCCTCGCCTGCCAAACTTTTTTTTCTACTGAGCGAACTGCTCGAAGAGGAGCACCCGCACCATTACCAGTGGGGAAAAACCAGAATCCGTCCCGGGGACCATGTGCTGGACATCGGATGTTGCGAGGGGGGGTTCGCCGCAGAGGTGGTCTCTGCAGGAGGGAACGTGACGGCCATCGAACCATCGCGTGCAAACACGCGCCTCATCGAAAGACTTTTCCTGCTGAGGAATCTCCCGCCGCCACGGATTATCAATTGTCTCCTGGGTTCCGAACTCGGCGAACTGCACTTTGAGGATGATCCGTCCAATCCGGGAGGGAGTTCCGTCCGCCCCGGTCCCTCCCCGGGAACCTATCCCGTCCCGATGATGACCCTCGACTCGATGATGGACCACGGATTGCTGGACCGCATTGACTTCATCAAATGCGATGCTGAGGGAAACGACCCGGCCATCCTCAAGGGTGGTGAACGTTTCCTCCTGCGCCATCAACCCAAGATCGCGGTGACCACCTACCACCGACAGGAGGACTTCCGTGAAATCCACGATTTCCTACTCGGCCTTGGATACTCGGTGCAGGGGAAAGGATTCCTTTTCAGCGGTGATAAACTCAGGGTGCTCATGCTGCACGCTTGGCGGGAATAAGACGAAGGGATCCACGTCCGTCGCCTCTTCATCAAAAAATTTTCGTGGAAAAGATTCCTCCATTCCGCTTCCTCGATGCACTGCGTGGTCTTGCGGCTCTCTGGGTGGTCATGGCTCATGCCAGCACCCCTTTCATCGCCGGCGGCAATCAAACATTTCTGAACAACCCGATCTATTTCATCAGTTCCTACGGAGCACTGGGCGTTGTGATCTTCTTTGTGATTTCGGGTTATTGCATCACGGGAGCTCTCTACAATGCGATGCTCCGAGGGCACGGAACCTCCGTCTACCTTCACGATCGGGTGAGGCGAATCTACCCCCCGTATCTGGCAACCTGCCTGCTGGCCCTCTGCATCGCATGGCTTTTGGCCTTCGCTCAACACCATCATCTGGCACCCGCGGCGCATCACGAGGTCGCCGTGCACCGAGACCTGCTCTATTGGTTTTCAAACCTCACTCTCACTCAGTTGGAATTCAAGAGGGGATGCCTTGTTTTCGTCTTCTGGAGTCTTTGCTATGAAATAGTCTTCTATGTGTTGCTGGGGTTGTTTTACGCATTGTTTCTTCTGTTTGCTCGCCGGGGTTTTGTCAGGAATTCACAGTTCGCGTTTTTCCTCATGTCCGGTGTCTTTTTCATCAGCATGGTCTCGGAATGCTGGCTTGTTGCCGATCCCAGGGGATGCCCTTTCCCTTTGGATCTGTGGTACCAATTTGGACTCGGATCGCTCCTTTTCCTTGATGTCGCAGCTCGACATTCGGGAGATTCATCACAGGCCTCATGGACAGGCTGGGCACTTGGCCTGTGTGCCGTTCTGGCAGCGGCATTCGCCTGGTTGCACGATTTGTCCTCCCTGAACGGCGTGCTGGTGGAATCCCAGGTCCTGGGACATCCCTCCAGTCGGGTGAAATGTCTCCTTGCACTTCTTCTTGTGGGATTTCTGATCATTGTCCGCAGACACGATGACATGATCCATCGTTCTCCATGGATCCGACCCCTCAAAGCCCTGGGGATGATTTCCTACAGTCTCTACCTGACCCATGCGATCTTCCTTCCTTTTGTCGATGCGGGATTACGAAGGGCAGGCTTGGACCACGGTTGGTATTTCCTGAATTATTTGGCACAACTCACCGTGGCTGTCATGGTGGGGTTTGTCTTTTACCACGTCGTAGAACGACACTTCGTAACAAGGCGCATCGGTCCGGAAGCCTGACCAAGCAAAGGTTGCCGTTCACCGGGTCATCCCATCCATGACTGCAATGCGTGCGGGTTATCTCCCTTTCGCCATCTTGTATCCGGATCCCCAGAGCGCTCCCGCAAGACAGGCTGTGTAAAGCTCGAGACTCGCGATCTGGAGTGGAAAATCCAGCAGGGCATGGAATAGAACGCCTCCCAGGGAAAGGATTCCTGCAATAGTGAACGCCTTCATCGTCGTGGAGTTGTTATGCCTGATGCAACTCAACCCGTTCAGAATGCCTCCCCCAAGGAGAAACAGCCAGAAGACGAACCCCAGAAGGCCCCAATCGGCCAGAGTCTGGAGGTAATCGTTGTGGGCCATGTCCCAGCGCCCTGCCACTGGGGAACCGCAGTGGATATTCACGGCAGAGAAGGATTGTTCGAAAGTTCCCGGACCGCTTCCGAAAATACCGGTCCTGGGAAGCAGTGAATGGATGATCACCCCGAATGTCCGGACACGATCCCCCCCCCAAAAGGCCGAACCGTTGCCGGGGTGAGTCCACCGGAAAAGAGATTTTTCGATTCCAAAGCTCCAGGTAACAGCAATCAAAATCGTCAGCGTAAGCAACGGGGGCACCACGATTCCCCCCAAGGATTTCCCGGAATTCCTCCATGCACCCCGTGAGGCAAGAATGAGAGCGATCATCATGCACAGCACGAGAGTGATCGCGGACGCTGCACGTGAAACATTGACGAAGGAGCCAGCCACCGTTGCGACGGTGGCTGTGATCCAGAGCATCCTCTGCCCCTTGTGACGGCTATCGAGAAGACTCAGGCAGGCGAGTCCGGCAAGCAGTGGCAGCGAGAGATTGATCAATGCCCCGGCGTTTGCATGATAGCGGAAAACGCCAAAAAAATATTCGCCTGTATTCTCGTAGAGATTCCAGTAAATGGCGCGGGCATGAGTCCACCGTTGGGCCAATCCCAGAAAGACCATACCCGCACCGGCAAGCGCCATCGTCCGCCAAAGACGGAGTAACCAGACACGATTGGAGGCCATATCGCTGGACACGCACAGGGCGCCGAGCAGACCGCTGGCCAGCATCATCGAGTGCATGCTGACATCACGATCAATGCTCGCAGCAAGCAAAGGAATCTTTCCGGGAACGTGTTCGAGCAGGATGCGAATGCCTCCGGGTCCAGGAAATGCGTTCAGTGTCATGATCCATCCTTGGAGAAGAATGGCGGAGAGAGGCAGCCAAGCAGCCAGAGGCAGTCGGGGGTTTCTGCCGATCAAAACAAGGCCGACTGAGAAAATCAGGAGATCAAGCAGGAGGAACTTCGCAACCAGGTCCCTTGTCCATGGACGGGTGGATCCCCAGAGCGCAACCGAGGCAACAATGATCAACAGGAGAAGCCAGCGAGAACACTCGATGACTTCGTGTCCCCGAACCCATCGGACTTGATTTGGGTGTCCTTTCACGGAGTGACCCTCAGTGCGCCCTGAGGGCATTCACGCTCGAAAGGATGCCCGAGATCATGGAGTAGGCGACGATCCCGACAAAGAGGGCGACGATCAGGATAACGGCCGGCTGAATGAGGGTGGTGAGATACTGGATTCTCCCCGAAAGCTCCCGGTCGTAGCGTTTCGCGGCACGGGTCAGGGCCCCTGCGAGATCGCCGGTCTGCTCGCCGACCCCGAGGATATCAAGCAGGACAGGAGGAAAGAATCCGGTCTTCCGAAGCGCCCCGGAGAGCGAGCTTCCCTCGCGGATCATCTCGGTGACGCGCTCCAAGAGGCCCTTGAGGAAGACGTTCCCGGTAGCCCCTTTCATCAATTCCATCGAGGCCAGCATGGCGACGCCGTTGGAGACCAGGGTGGAGAGATTCTGCGTGAACTCGGCGAAAAACCGAGCCCGCAGCACTGCTCCGATCACGGGCACATCGAGTTGGGCACGATGCCACCCGGCTTTGCCGGAAGGGGTTTCCATCCAGGTTTTCAATCCTGCGGCAATCAGGCCGATCACAATGACGACCGCCCACCACCAATGCGCGAAAAACAGACTCACGCTGATCAGGGCCTGCGTGATGACGGGCAGCTTCTGACCCGATTTGCCGAGCAGGACCGAAAGTTGGGGGACAAGGAAAGTGAGGAAGATGAACATCAGCACGATGGCCGAACTGAAAACAATCGCCGGGTAGACAAGCGCCGAGGTGACCTTGCGACCGAGTTCCCCCACCATCTCGAGGTGCTCGCATTGTCGCTTGAGAATCTGTGGCAGAGCCCCGGCCGCCTCGCCCGCCGCAACCAGATTGCAGTAAAGGGGATCGAAGGAACGGCCGCAATTGCGGAGTGCGACCGAAAACCCCACACCCTCCCGCACCTGCCTCCGGAGATCCGCCGCGACCGGCTTCAGGGACGATTTCTCCTGACGCTGCTCGATGACGCGGAGCGCCCCCTCGAGCTGAAGCCCCGCTTCCAGAAGCTCCGCCAACTCCTCGGTGAAGAAGAGGAGTTGCTTGGTATTGAGCTTGGGCAGGGGGCCACCCTGCGTTCCTTCCCGAGCAGGTGAGGACTTGCGGGGAGCCGAGGTGCTTCCCCCGACCTCCGTCACCTTGGCGGGCTGCAGGCCACGTTCCCTAAGCCGACGATACGCCTCGGCAGCCGACAGGGCATCGATCTCACCGTTCTCGGATTTACCTGCGGCATCGAAGGCTCGATAGTGGAATCGTGGCATAAGTGGGTCGGACTTTCCCGAAGTGAAGATCCTTTCGGGCGAGGCAGGGAAAAGCCAAGCACCAAAGAACGTTTCTCCCCGCCGCGAATACTGCAATCCCGATTCAGTCCCATAGGGCACGGTATTTCAGGAACATCTGATTCCAAATTGTCACTTTTTCCTCCTTCTCTCAGCACCCGCCGCAGGGTAAAGGGAAACATCGTGTTCACCAGATCGGCAACCCTTCTGAGCCTCGGCTTCCTGCTGGCCGTCTCATCCGTGATGGCTTCCGCAACGCCGGACGCGTGGACCATCCGGCTGCAGCCTGCATTTTCAATCGGGCCCATCCCGGCCTGGGCCTCTTCCCTCACCAACGCCCCCACGCTGGAAAAGGGTGCCGATGCCGTCGATATCCCGCTCCCTCCGCTCGCCTCGCAGGATGCCATCGGTTGCTATGCGGCGACGGTCGTGTTCGACGACAACGGAGACGGTGGTCCCGTCGTCGAGTGGATGTCTCCTGACGGCCCCCGCATTCTCCTGAGCGCGGGACTGGGTGAACAGGCCATCACCCTCGGGGCAAACGCTCGCACGCTGCTTCTTTCGGAGTCACTGGCACTGGACGGAGGCACCCTGAGGGTCTCCTTTGCCGGTCGGATGAACCGCCTCCGATCCGTTACGCTGAGGCCTGCACGGGAACTCAGCGTCGCATCACTCGGAACGGCGCTCAACCCCGCCCTGATCACGGAGCAGGGGAAAGTCCTCTCGGATCAGGAGGTCTCCGGATCCGCTCCGGCGCCCCGATCCGGTGACACGACGGAGGGTCGGGTCGTCAGCGCCGAACTTGCCGCCCTGCCTTTGCGTCTTGATGCACCCGGAAGCGGGGATTCCATGGAGTTTGCCATTCCCGTTGCGGGAAACCCTGCCGGCGGAGTGCTGGGCGCTCAGATCGCCGGACTTGATCCCGAGTCCTGGATCGAGGTCACCCTCAATGGCGAATCACGCGGTGTCCTGGCCACGGCACCCCTGGCCTTGAACGATCCCTCTACCCTGCTTGGCCCCGGCGGCCGCGTGATGGTTGCCGGATGGCAACAGGCCTCCCTCTACCTTCCCGGACGAATCTGGAAAGAGGGTGATAATTCCCTGATCCTCACGCTTCACCGGACCCGAGGGGATGCGGGGCAGCCTCTCTACCTCCAGAATGTCCGTTGCGACCTGCTGTTTCCTGAGTCACGCTCCCCAATACCTGCCGCCCCGTCAGTATCCTCCTCCTCGCCATCACCCTCGACGCTCCATCAGCCTGCCGGGGCACTTTCCAACGGATCTCTCTACGGAAATCCCTCCCCCACTCTCTTTCGTGCCGGGCTTCCCTCCTCCGGAGGGTCTTGACCAGACCCCTAGCTTCGGCGAGATCTTGCTGACACACCGATCCCATCCATGAATCACCCATCCATCCGCCCTCAATGCCGAGCCCTCTCCCGTTCCGATGCGGGTTACACGCTTTTCGAAATCATGCTCGTGCTCGGCATCATCGCCGTTCTGGTGGGATCGGCGATCTACATGCTCTCGGGCAACATTGACGTGGCCAAAGAACAGCGCGTCACCAGCGACGTCCAGGCCATCTCGATGCAGCTCCGCACCTACGAGATGCTCAACTACCGCAAGCCGACAACCGAGCAGGGGCTCAAGGCGCTGGTTCAAATGCCCTCCTCTGATCCGAAGCCACAGCATTGGAAGAAACTCATGGAGAGCGTGCCCCTCGATCCGTGGGGCAACGAATATGTCTACCGTAATCCGGGCAAGATCAAGCCGGACGGATTCGACCTCTACTCGCTCGGCCCGAAGGGAGTGGAGGGTGACGGCAACATCGGCAAATAGGCTCCGTCAAGGCGGCGGGGGATTCACCCTGCTCGAGATCATCATCGCGCTTTCCTTGGTCGCGATCCTGGTCACGGCCTCTCTGCCCTACCTGCTCGACAGCTTTGCCTACGCCGCGGGTGACCGCGCTTCCGACGCCTTGGCGACCAAAGCCCAGGAAACGCGCACCCTCGCCATGCAGAGCGGTCAGAGACAACGACTCTTCCTCACTTCCTCGGGAATCAAGGGGCTGGAATTACCGACAGGTTGGAGCCTGCAAATCCGTGGCCTCAATGACGCGAAGTTCCATGCCCCCGAAAAGGGACGCACTTGGGAGTTCACCTCGTCGGGTGTCTGTGAACCGCTGATACTCAGGCTCACGGAGGAAGGTCACGACGGCAGGAGCATCGAGACAACCTTTGACGCGCTGACAGCGCAACCGGTCCATGAGGAGAATTGAACACACATCCCGTCGTGGGTTCACCCTCTTCGAGGTCCTGATCGCCCTCGCCGTCTTCATGCTGGCGGTCGTCGGGATCGCCAAGGCCCTCGACACGGCTCTGCAGGCCGCCCTGGAAGCACGCCAACGCACCCAATGCCGCCAGCAACTCGAATCCCGCCTGGCCTACAGCCTTGCCACCCCCCCTCGGGAAGGAACTCCCAGGATTCTCTCGGCAGAGAAAAACAACGGCGTGCGCGTGGAGGAGAGCCTTACCCCCTACACCGCGAAAAATGCCAAGGGAGAGGACCTGCAGGGGCTCAAAAAACTGAGGATCGTGACCAAATCCGGCACCCAGACCGACAACGCCGAGATCCTGATCAATCATCCATGAGACCCACCCGACAGCGCCATCCGGATGGCTTCACCCTGCTCGAGGTCATCCTCTCGATGGGAATCCTCGCCCTGCTGTCAGCCTCAGTCTACGCGATTGTGAGCGCCTCGATCAGTTCCTCCCGAACCGCGATGGAGGAGCAACTCGCCGTCCGGCGACTCGACGCCTTCCTCAGGGTCACCCGCGACACCTTCCTCAATCTTCCTCCCCAGAGCACCGTCGCCTATGAGGTCGGCAAGGCCGTCGGAGGACAGCCCGAACCGCGCCTCCTGCTCACCCAGGTTCAGGGAATCCTGGGCATGCCCAGCCTGGCCGGAGGCACGGCGGTTCTGGCTGCAAAACCCCGCGCCGACGGCACCCGGACCATCACCCTGCTCAGGATCCCGCCCCATGCCACCGAGAGGGAACAGCAATCCGCCCTTTCCTCCATAGGGATCCCACTCCTCCCCAAAATCCGCAATCCGCGGTGGTCTTTCATGGCAGGAATAGCCGCGAACGGGACACCCGAATGGAAAGAGGAATGGCCCACCGGCAGTCCGCGCCCCCAATTGATACGATTTGAGGGGGACCTCGAAGGGATACCCGATCCGGTCGAAGCCATTTTCTATCTGCCGCCGCTGACCTCCTCTTCCCAAGCCCCGCAGGCCGCCTCAACGCCATGATCCGGACACCACGACATCACCGCCTTCATGGCGAGCGGGCCATGGCTCTTCCCATGGTTCTCTGGGCCATTGCCCTGCTCACCGCCGTGACGCTCCTGCTGGCGGGCGTGATCAACGGATGGATCGAGGAGGAAACCCATGCCGGCAAGGCATTCTTGGCGCGACAGCAGGCGCTTTCCGGCATTGCCGTCGCGATGAATCCCGGGATCCATCCCGGTGACCCGCTCCTGAAACAGGGGACGGACGAGGAAGGTTGGAGTGTCGTGATCGGCGACGAATCGGGACTCATCAATCCGAACTACTTTCTTGGCCAGAATCCAGACCACCGCTCCGTTCTCCAGAAACTCTTCACCACCTGGAAGCTCTCCCCGCCGGACGCCGAGACGGCTGCGGATGGACTCTTCGACTGGCAGAGTCCCAGCCCCTTCAAATCCCTGAGGGGAGCAAAACAACAGGACTACGAAGCGGCCGGATACACGGGACTTCCCCCCGGCACTGCGTTTGTCTCTCCGGACGAAATGGCGCTCGTGATCGGCTTCAGCCCCGTGATGCAGGCCAAGCCCGACTGGCGGAGCTACTTCTCGACCTACAATCCCGGCCCCGTGAACCTGATGCACGCTCCAAAGCGTGTGCTGATCGACTTTCTGGACTTCACCCCGGCCCAAGCCGATGCCTGGATCGCTCTCCGTAACGGCAAGGACGGGATCGAGGGGACCGATGACGATCTCCCGCCGCCCCCAACCGTTGCCGCCGCCCTGCAGTATGTGGGTGTGCCATCCAAAGAAATGATCCAACAGGAGGCGACGACCCAGGGATCGCTCCGCAGAATCGAAAGCACCGGCCGCTGGCACGGGGTGACCCACCGGATCGTGGTGGTCTGCAATGTTAATAATCCCCCATCCTCCACCTCCATGCTAGGGTGGTCCGAAGAATGACGCCCACCGCCGACCCGGCATCCGAACCCGGCAAATCCGTCCCTCAGGAAAAGGGACGGTCCGGAGGTTTCGTGCTGGAGTGGAACGGATCGGATCAAGGCTCTTGGGAGCGATGGCATCTCATGGAGGGGGCCCCCCCCCACCGCCTGTCTCCCGAGGAGTTATTACCAAAAAACAGCTGTCGGATCCTCACCCTGCCGACCGGTTCCTTTTTCGCCTGGCCTC
>Ga0208105_1000104_pt1 | contig 37171 bp, 26 predicted proteins | sample CryBogCBE16Jul07_FD_184574 | JGI IMG/M metagenome (GOLD analysis project Ga0208105, IMG submission 184574) | Freshwater microbial communities from Crystal Bog, Wisconsin, USA - CBE16Jul07 (SPAdes) | ecosystem: Environmental > Aquatic > Freshwater > Lake | place: Crystal Bog, Wisconsin, USA... | reverse complement strand
GGCGGTGAGGGAGAGAACCGAGGAAGGATTGCCCTTGGAGGCGTCGGTGATCGCCTTCGCGAGTTCGGGCGGCTCGGCATAGGAGACCTTGGCGATTTGGGAGATGGGGAGCGCCATTTCGACGGAGCTGGTGGTTCCCTCCATGGTCACCTTGATCATGATCTTGTCGCCGACACGGCGGACGGTCGAGTTGGTATAGGTCAGTCCGCCCGTGGTGGTGATATCCTCGGCGCGCAGACATGAGGCGGCAAGGAATGACACGGGAAGGATCAGGGCCTGGATGACGAACCGTGTGTTCATGGCTTGGCTGAGGGGGAGGAACCGGGCGATACCGAGGGGGAAGGTTCGGGTGGCAGGGACTCGAGTTTCTTTCTGGCCTGTTCGGCCTGGGGCAAGGCGGCGAGGCGAGGCTTGGAGAGCATGTCCCTGAGGTTCTTGGCGGCGTCGTCGGGCTTGCCAAGTTTCACGAAGGCGTCGGCGGCCTTGAGGTAGGCGGGAATGACCACGGCGGGGTAGCGCTGGTAGGCAACGTAGACGCGCTGGTAGTATTGGAGGGCGGCGTCGGGTTTTCCTCGCTTGTCTTCAAGTTCCCCCAAGGAGAGGAGTGCCCTGGCGGTGATCTCCCCACGCCACTCCTTGGTGGCGGCGACCTGCTCGAAGATCTTCTTCGCCTCGTCGATTTTTCCCAGAGCCAGCAGGGCGGTGCCTTTGCCGAAGGTAATGTCGGCGAGCTTTGCGTCGGCATTGGCCTTCTGGACTGCATCGTCGAACCACTTGATGGCCTCGGCAGGCTGCTTCTTGGCCAGTTCGGCCTCACCCATGCCGCAGTAGGCGTATTCCAGAAGGTCGCTCTTGGGGAAGGACTCCAGCAGTTCCTTGAAAAAGGCCTCGGCCTTGTCGTTTTCGCCGCGCTCAAGGGCGATCTGCCCGCACTCCGCAAGCAGCATGGCGCTGAGCTGATCGGCGGTAAAATCCTTGTAGATCGAGGCCTTGAGCTCCTTTTGGCGTTCCGGCCTCTTCGTGTAACCGGCAAGCTGGGCAAGCGCGAAGCGCATCCGCGCCAGGGCAAGCGGGGAACCGCCGGCATTCGATTCACTCAGGTATTTGGCGAAATCCGCGTCGGCATCGTAGGGAGGGAGAGGGGTCGGCGTGGGCAGCGGAACCGGCGTGGCGGCGGGGTTCGTCGTGTTCTCCGGGGAGGCTGGGGAAACGGAAGGCTTGGGAGCGGGAGCGGAATCCTTCCTGACCAGCGGCGGGCGCGGACGCTTGGAGCAGAGTTGGGCCAACTGGGTGAGAAGCTGCTCGACCACATCTTTCCTGCGGTCATTGATGTTTTTGATGATGTTGGCGGCCAGGTATTGCTTCGCCTCCTCGGGCTTACCCTCCTTGATCTTGGCCTTGGAAACCCAGTAAATCGCGGCCGATGCGGCGGGATGCTCGGGGTGACGCTGCATGAAATCGCTGAACATCTCGTCGATTTCCTTCCACCGGTTCAGCTTCTGATACTCGGTATTGGCCTGGAAGAGGGAGTATTTCAGGATTTCCTCGCTGTCGCCCAGACTCACGGAGCGCCGGTAGGCATCGGCGGCCTTATCCGGCATTTCCTTGGCGGCATAGGCATCACCCTCCAGGGCGAGCACCTCGGCCTCCATGGCCTCCCCCTTGCGCTTGGCCAGCCAGCTTTCGCACTGGGAGATCACCTCGTCGTGCTTGTTGGCCGCCTGATAGCAGAGGGCGACGCGGTATCCGCAGTCCCCGGCGAAGGTGCCCGACGGATACTTCTTGGTGTAATTGAGAAAGCCCTCGAGCGCGTTGGCATAGTCGCCGAGTTGAAAGGAACTGAGCGGGATCCGGTACTGGCACTCCTCCGCATATTTTCCGTTGGGGTATTTGTCGATGTATTTCCGGTAGTTGACGATGGCGTCCTTGTATTTGGAAGGATTCGGGGCCTTCGGATCGGAAGCCTGGGCAAACTGCGAGTTGGCCAGAAGGAACTGGATGTCCGAACCAATTTCGGGATTGTCCGTCTTGCCGACGAGTTCCCCGAAGACGCTCTCGGACTTCACGTAATCCCCTCCCTCCAAGGCCACGACACCCTTGAGATAGCCGGCTTGGGAGGCGTATTTTCCGGCAGGAAATTCCGTGAGGTATTTGTCCAGCGAGGGAATGGCGTCGTTGATCCGACCCAGAGAAGCATAGGCCGCGCCGATGCCGAAAAGGGCATCCTCGCGCAGCTTGGGGTCCTTGGTGACGTCGAGGAGGCTTTCCCAGATCAGGATGGTCTCCCATTTCTGATCCAGTTCGTCGTAGGCCTTGGCCTCCCGCAGGAGAACCGGCACCTCGGTGTCGGGCATTTTTTCAAAATTATCGAGGACGGCGTTGAGCTGCTTCACCTCCTCCCTGAGGCGGGCGTTGGTGGCGCTCACCTCCAGGAACGATTTCGGATTCTTCTGAAGGCTGGCGGTGTTGTCCGCGATCGTCTTTTCCAGCGTCTCGATACGCTTTTTCTGAAGATCCTCGACGACCTGCTTGGGACGGATGATCGCGTACATCCGGAGCGCCTTCTGGCGTTCCCCCTTCTCCAGGAGGGCGTCGCCCATCTTGAGGGAGAGAACATCAAGCTGGAGGGGATTCTGCACAAGGTCGCTCGATGCCTGGAGTTGCTCCAGGAGGGAGAGCGCCTCGTCGAGGTTTCCGCTCTTGGACTCGATCTCCACGAGCGCCATGGCCGCCTTGACGCTCATATCATCCTTGATTCCCTTGGCGATCATCGGGCGGAGGGAGGCCGCCGCCTCTTCCGACTTGCCCTCCTCGGCCAAAATCTCGGCCTCGGCGAGGCGTGCCATGCCAGCCAGATCACCCGATCCCTCGGCAGCCTTTTTCAAGGTGGCCTCGGACTCCGCCTTGCGGCCGGACTGTTTTTGGATCTGGGAGAGGACGATGAGGACCTTGGTCTTGTTTTTCCCCGCCGGGAACTCCTTGAGATACCTGTTGTAGTATTCCTCGGCCTTGGGGAGGTTCTTCTGGTTGAAGTAGGTGGAGGCGAGCGTGAAGAGGATCGTTTCGAGCGCCTCGCCGGTCGGTTGCTCCTCGAGGATGGCCTCGAAATTCTTGGCCGCCGCATCGTAATCGCCCGACTGGAATGCCGCGGCTCCGGCCTTGTACATTTCCTCCGGGGAGGAGGGCGGGGTATCGGCCGCCAGGGCAACCGGCATCATCCCGGCAAGGCTTGCAATCAACAGAAGGAGCGTGATCTCTCGGGGGCGACACATGGGGGGATCACGTTGGTTAGCATATGCCCACCTCAATGCACCAGAAAAAGATTGCCGCGGCGAATGCATCGCGGCAGACGCCGGATTCCCCATCCCGGCTTTCTCCCGCCCCTCATGGCCTCAACAACGATCCCAAGGTGCGTTACCCACACCAACCTTGTCGGATTTCTTTTGACGAATACCCTTTTTTGTTCACAGCATTTTCGTTTTTTGAAATTTGCCCTCCCGTTTTTCCGAATGAACCTTTTCCTGCGCGGCCTGCTTGCCCTCTCTCTCTCGTCGGCCCTCGTGGCGGCCGATTTCCACGTTTCCCCGGACGGCAACGACGCAGAGGATGGCTCGAGTCATCACCCGTTTGCCACCATCCAGCGCGCCCAGAAGGCTGTCCGCGACTTCCATATCGAGAAGAAGGATCATCTGGAGGAAATTCATGTCATCCTGCACGAGGGAACCTACCGGCTGACCACCCCCCTCACCTTTACCCCGGAGGATTCCGGAAGCGAGGGGGCACCGGTGATCTATGAGGCCGCCCCCAAGGAGCGGGTTGTCCTCAGCGGAGGAAAGGTCATCGGAGGGGAGTGGACCCGTCCCATGGGCAAACCGTATTTGCAAATTTCCCTCCCCAAAGTGAGGGAAGGCAAATGGAACTTCAGCTCCCTCACCGTCAACGGGGAATCCAGGGGGCGCTCCCGCTACCCCAAGGAAGGTGACAAGGAGTTGCGCGCCGAAGGACCCGAACCGGGAGGCGATGCCAAGCAGTCGCTTGTCTACCGTGCGGGGGACTTCGACCCGTCCTGGACCAATCCGCAAGACATCGACCTCGTGCTAATGGGATTCTGGACGCCCGTGATCCACCGGGTCAGGGAGATCGATCCCGCAAAGCGGGTGCTCCGTTTCAAAAGCAGCAATTCGAGGACGGTGGATCAGTTCGAGAGGCTCCCGCGGTACTATCTGAGCAATGTCTTCGAAAAGATGGGGCCGGGGGAGTGGTACCTCAACAAAAAATCCGGGGTCCTCTATTACTACCCGCTTCCCGGTGAGAATCTCTCCAGGGCCGAGGTGGTGGCCCCGCTGATCAACTCACCGCTGGTCCAACTGACAGGCAATCTTTCCTCCGACGTGCCGGTGCAATATCTCCGGTTCCGGGGAATTCATTTCCAGGATGTCGGCACCGACTTTGATCGTTATGACGGCATGTATCGCCAGGGGCACATGTTTCTCGGGGGCGCCGTCTCGGCGAAGGGGTTCCGCCACGGTCAATTCCAAGAATGTACCTTCACGCAGCTGGGTGACTACGCCCTGGAGCTGGCGGACGGATGCCGCGATGTCACCGTCGAGAAGTGTCTCTTCCGGGATCTCGGTGCGGGTGCCATCCAGATCGGTGTCACCGACCTCAATACCATGCTCAAACCGGCGGGATCGGGCACTCTGCCCAAAGATGAAGCGGAGCCCCTGAGAGAAGTCTCGGACATCGTGGTCGACAATAACATCGTTCACAAAATCGGAACCATTTGGAACGGGTGCTACGGGATCGTGATCCGCTTCGCCTCCAACACGAAAGTCACCCACAACGAGGTGTTCGACACCCATTGGAACGCCATCGGACTGGATGCACGATGGAATCCCGCCAAGGGGAAGGTCTATGCCCGCGGCAACGAGGTGGCGTACAACCACCTGCATCATCTGGGACTCAGGACCCAGACGGATACGGGAGCGATTTATCAGTTCGCCCCGCTCAATACCCATATCCATCATAATCTCATCCACGACACCTTCGCCTACCCTTACAACACGGGATTCTGCGCGATCTACCTGGACGAAACATCCAGGGGTGCCCTGGTGGAGAACAACATCGCCTACAATCTGGACGGCTTTTCCTACCTGCAGAATTACGGGGACGGGAATGTGTTCCGCAACAACATCGGTGCCTTTGCCCGCGACGGGTTTTTCCACCTGGGGGCCCTCCACGACGATCTCAACTATGTCGAGGTCACTCGGAACATCTACGTGACCACCAACAACGTTGCCCTGAGCGAAAATTTCCCCAAGGGCAAGAAGCCATCTCTTGTATCGAGCAATTTTTACCAGACGCTGGAAGTTGGCAAACCACTCCTCTTCTGCGGCAAAACGCTGACCAACTGGCAATCCCAAGGCTGGGACATCGGTTCCAAGGAGGGAAACGCCGGATTCCGCAACCCTCTGAAAGATGACTTCACCCTCCGGAAAGACGCGCCGGCCATCACGGAGATAGGCTTTGTGCCCTTTGATCAGGAGATTGCCAAGGCCGGCCTCTACGGGGATGCCGCCTGGTGCAACTATCCCAAGTCCCAGTCTTTGAGAAAACCCTACGCTTTCTGCACCCCGCAGGATCTCTCGGGAATGAACAACTGTTCCGTCGACCCCAACCTCTACGCGCCGGGCACGAAATTCCCCATCTTCTCCACCTCCGAGCAGGCCTCGATGAAGGATAGCATGCTCGTGACGGACAAAGTCGCCGGAGTCAACGGACCCCATTGCATCAAAGTCACCGACAGTCCGTCCTACGCCGCCGCGTTTTACCCCTATGCCCAGATACAGCTGTATGGAGTGGACAAAGGAAGAGTGGAGATTGGGTTCGCCGTCATGCAGCCGACAAATTCACCGGTCGGCTGCAGCATCGAACTGCGCAGCGGGATCACAAGCTACAAGGCGGGGCCGTCCCTCAAAATCACCAAGGAGGGAGCGATCCTTGCGGCAGGCCGGGAGATCAAGCGGATGATCCCGGGCCAGTGGACCCGATTCAGGATTTCATTCAGCCTTGGCAACCAGGGAGACGGCTCCTACGATCTCACGGTGAGCAACTCCGCGGGGGAAACCAAGCAGACGCTCCCCTTGGTGAATAAGGATTTCAAGGAGCTGACAAAGATCATCTTCTCGTCGCCGGACACCACGGACGGGAACTATTATCTGGATGCCATCACCATCAAGACGGATGACAAGAAGTGAACCACGATCCCGCGGAAGCCATGCAGGCCGGATTGAGGATCTCACGGCGGCGGGTTTCCGTATTCCGGCTTTCGGCCGAAAAACCCTCCCTGTCATCGCCGCGCTCCTCTCCCTGATGCATTCCCGGGTTGATGCGCAGGATTTTTTCATGACCCACCACGCCCCGATGGGGGCTTGGTCCAGCCTGACTCTCGGGCTTCCCGGAGAGGGAGTGGGCATCGATGCGGAGGGGCTCTCAGTCCAGCCTATCGGCCATCTGGTGGCGGGGTTCAGTCTCGGACCGGGCCGCACCACGCTCCTTCCGTTCCTCTCCACGCCGAAAAAGGCGGACAGCGAGGCCATGGCGGCCGGGGCGGCGGCCGACGGGGAGTTCCTGACCTGCCGGATCGTCCCCGTGGACAAACTCTCCAGAAAGCTGACCCCCGCCACAGACGAATTCTCGACCCAGGGGATGAAACTCAGGATCACCTGCCCGAGGGGAGACCTGAAGCCCTCCTTGAAAGCCCCCGGCATGCCGCTTGCGGTGCTGCCAGCCGTCCTTGTGGATCTGGAGATCGATAACTCCACCAACGACCGAGCGGCGACCTGTTTCCTCGGCTTTGTCTCCAAGGGATACGGGAGACTCAGACCCCTGGACTGGGGTGACTCCGGCCTGGCCGGAATCGCCTACCAGGACCGGTGGGCCCTTGCCTCGACCACCAACGCTGGCGCCTATACGATCCGTTCCTGGAATATCCTGGAGTCCTTTGAGAAGGGGGAACGCCTTGTCCACGGCGGGGGCAACGAGGGTGGGATCGCATTATCCATCCCCCCACGGACCAAGCGTACCCTGACGGCCACGCTCGCCTTTTACCGTTCCGGCGATGCCGTCACGCATGGCTGGGAACCCCAAGCCTACGCCTACACACAGCTCTACCCGAACCTTGAGTCGGTGGCCCGGACGGCACTTGAGAAGGCTTCGGAAGTCAGGGCATCGGCCGCCGAATTCGACCGCAAGGTCATTCCACACGGAGCCGACCCCCTCTTCTCGGAACTGCTTGCCCAGGCATCCCAAGCCTACTACGCCAACACCTCCCTGCTGGTCAACCGGGACGGCACGCTGCACTGGAACGTGTGCGAGGGACAGTATGGATGGCGCAACACGCTCGACCTCGCCGCAGACCACCTCCCCTTCGAGTTGACAGCCCATCCGTGGGCGGCGGGCAATGTGATCGATGGGTTCATCGACCGCTACTCGTACCACGACAAGGTCCGCTTCGACGGGAAATCATCTCCCCTCCACGAGGGAGGACTCTCCTTCACCCACGATCAGGGCAACTACACGGCCTACTCCCCGGCCGGGGTCAGCGCCTACGAGACTGCGGGGCGCGATGGGGTCTACTCCTACATGACCACGGAGCAGCTCCTTAACGGGTCCTACTGCGCCTCGGCCTACGCCCTCAAGGGGGGCGACCCAGCCTGGTCCAGGCGCCGCCTTCCCGTTGCCAGGGAATTGCTTGCGAGCCTCGAAAACCGCGAGCATTGGGATCCGACCAAGAGGGACGGGATCTTGAGGGGCGAATCGGAAAAGGTCGGTTCGGGTTCCGAGATCACCACCTATGATGCCCTCGACCACGCCCTCAAGAACTCCCGTGGCAACCTCTACATCGTCGTCAAGACTTGGTGCGCGGCGCTGATGCTCGAGCGATGGTTCCTCCAGGAAGGGGATAACGCCTCCGCAAAGCGGGCGGCGGCTCTTGCGGATCGCTCGGCCAAGGCCCTCTCGGCGACCTATGACGAAAAACGGAAAGCCTTCCCCTCCAACCTCCTTGAATCCGGTGGATCACTCCTCACCGCCGCGCTGGATCCTCTCGTGGTGCCGATTTACTGCGGTTTGGACAAGGAACTGAAGCGGTATCCGCTCCTGCTTGCGCAGTTGGGCAGTCACGCCGCAACCTGCATGCGTCCTGGAAACTGCACCGATTCTAAAACAGGGGGGCTGAGGCTTTCGAGTTCGTCCGCCAACACATGGCCATCCAAGGTCGCGATGGTCCTGGCTTCCGCTGGCTGGCTCATGAATCAGCCCCCCAGAAGCGTGGCGCCGGAAGCATGCAATCAACTGGCCTCGTGGATGCGCTCATCTGCTGGCAAAGTCACTGTCTCCGACCAGATCGATTCGGCCTCGGGAAGGGTGATCGGAGGATCGTATTACCCGAGGTTGGTGACGGTCATATCGCTGCTCCAACCGGCCACCGACAAGCACCCCGCCCCGGAAAAGCAATAGGGCCGGACACGGGCTCCCGCCGGGGCCCTAATAATGGAGCAAAACCTCAAGGATGATGTTGAGAAAGCCCCCCTGTGCTGTGGACGGCAGCCACTTTTTCCCCATTGCGTCTCGACAGAGGGACGAGGGGAGCTAGCATATGGGCTTTCCGATTTTCGCCGACCGCATGGACACCGCCCTGATCCTTCACTTCCTGAACACCCCGTGGGTGTTCCTCCTTTGGACGACGTTCCTGAAGTCCTTCATCTTCCTCAACCTCACCATCATCGTGGTGTCGGTGACCGTCTTTGCCGAACGCAAGGTCAGCGCCTTCATCCAGGACCGCACCGGCCCCAACCGCGTCGGCCTCCCCCTCACGATCCTAGGCGCCAAGAGGGATCCCTTCCTCTGGGGACTCGGCCAGATGGTCGCCGATCCGATCAAGCTCCTGACCAAGGAGAATTTCGTCCCGGCCGGGGTGAACAAGCTCTACTTCTGGCTCGCGCCGAAGCTCGTCATGATCCCTCCGATCCTCGTACTGGCGGTCCTGCCCTTCGGCAGCACGCTCTTCGGCGTGGAGATGACGATCGCCAACCTGAATATCGGCGTCCTCTACATCTTCGCGATCGCCTCGCTGAGTGTCTACGGCATCACGCTGGCCGGATGGGCCTCGAACTCCAAGTTTCCCTTCCTCGGCGGCATCCGCTCCTCTTCCCAGATGATCTCCTACGAGCTCTCGCTCGGCCTCTCGATCATCCCGGTCTTCATGATCTGCGGATCACTGAACCTCAACGACATCATCGACTGGCAGGTGAAGAACGGCTGGCTCATCTCTCCTTGGTGGCCGAAGGGCTTCTTGATCCATGATTTGGCACACCCGGCCGCCCTGCTCCACAGCTTTGCCGCCGGGGTCAGCCTTCAGCGCCTCCTGCTCTGGATCCCTCTGCTGATCTCCTTCCTGATTTTCCTGGTCTCCATCTTTGCCGAGACGAACCGCCTCCCCTTCGATCTTCCCGAGGCCGAGCAGGAACTCGTCGGCGGCTACCACACCGAGTATGCCTCGATGAATTTCGCCCTCTTCTTCCTCGGGGAATACGCGGCGATGTTCGCCGGGTCAGGCACGATCGTTTCCCTCTTCCTTGGCGGCTGGAGCTGTCCGCTCATCCCGGACGGCTCGCACGGTTGGTTCTGGGGTCTGGTGAACATCGGCGTTTTCTTCGTAAAGGTCTCCCTGCTGCTGCTCTTTATGATCTGGGTCCGCTGGACCCTCCCCCGTTTCCGCTATGACCAGCTCATGAAACTCGGTTGGCTAGGCTTCTTCCCGGTCGCCCTGTTCAACATCTTCCTGACCGCCCTCATCCTCGCCTTCGTGCGCAACTGATCCACCCATGGCCATCGTCGTCGAACGCCCAAAGCTCACCCTCGCGGAGAAACTCTATCTTCCCTCGATCCTTGCGGGTCTTGCCATTACCTGGAAGCACCTGAAGCGGGCGATCTTCAACAAGGGGATCGTCACGATGCAGTATCCCGAGGAGAAGTGGGATGCCAACATGCCCGATTGGTACCGCGGTGCCCCGACACTCGTCACCGATGAGCATGGCAAGGACCGCTGCGTGGCCTGCCAACTCTGCGAGTTCATCTGTCCGCCCCGCGCCATCACCATCAAGCCGACGGAGATCCCCGCCGACGACAAGTGGGGTAAGGTGGAAAAGCGCCCGGAGGAATTCGACATCGACATGACCCGCTGCATCTACTGCGGCCTCTGCGAGGAGGTCTGTCCCGAACAGGCGATCTTTCTCCGCAAGGATTACTCCATCACCGGTCTCAACCGCGCCGAGATGATCCACGACAAGGAGACCCTCTACAAACTCGGCGGCGTCCGCACGGGCCTCGTCAACAAATGGAACGAACTGAAGTGACCTTGACCGAGGTTGAAATGTTGAACCGTTAAAAAGTTACAAAGACAGAGGCCAACTTTTCCCTCCCGCTCCTTCATACTTCATCATTCATCCCTCATCCTTTCCGCCCTCCATGCTCCTCACCGCCTTCTGGTTCTTCGCTTCGTTGATGATCCTTTTCGGATTGAGCGTCGTGCTCCTCCGCAATCCCGTTTCCTGTGCGATGTCGCTCGTCCTCTGTTTCATCAGCCTCGCGGCGCTGTTCGTGACGCTCGACGCGACCTTCATCGGCATCATCCAGGTGCTCGTCTATGCCGGTGCGGTCATGGTGCTCTTCCTCTTCATCATCATGCTTCTCGACCTCAAGGCCGAGAAGAGCCGCCGCCTCAATGTCGGTGCGACCCTCGGCGGCACCCTTGTGGTCGCGGGTTTCCTCGCCCTGCTGGTGCGCGTGATCCACTCCCTGCCATCCTTATCCGAACCGCTCCCGGAACTCCCCGCCTCGCAGGCCTCCGACGTGAAGATGATCGGGTTCACCCTCTTCCACTCCTTTGGCCTTCCCTTCGAGGTGGTCGGCGTCCTCCTGCTCTCGGCCACCGTGGGGGTCGTCGTCCTGAGTCGCAAATCCCTGCGCTGAACTTTCTTCCGCCATGCCGACCCTAGCCAACTACCTGATCGCCAGCGGCCTCCTTTTCTCGGTCGGTCTGGCCGGTGTGCTGCTCCGCCGCAGCATCATCATCATCTTCATGAGCCTCGAGATGATGCTCAGCGCCGCAAACCTCTCGCTCGTCGCCTTCTCCCGCTACGGGCTGGTCTCCGGACATCAGAACTTCAACGCGCAGGTCCTCGTGTTCTTCATCATCACCGTGGCCGCCGCCGAGGTGGCCGTGGGTCTCGCGATCATCGTTTCGCTCTTCCGGGCCCGCCAGACCACCCATGTCGAGGATCTCGATACCCTGAAATTCTAAGAAGTCACCGCCGATGCACCTCTCCACCGTTGCCTGGATCACGCTGCTTGCGCCGCTCGTCGCTGCGGCCCTGATTCTCCTGGTCACCCGCACCAACCGCGTCGCCGCCTCCGGCCTCGCCATCCTTTCGGCGCTGATCGCCCTCGTCGGCGGTTGGACGCTCTTCCTCAACCACGCCGAGGGGATCTTCCAGGGCTTCAACTGGATCGATTTCGGGAAGGACTTCTCCATCCCCTTCGCCCTCGCGCTTGATCCGCTCAGCCGCACGATGCTGGTGGTGGTGACGACCATCTCGCCCCTCGTCTTCATCTACTCCCTCGGATACATGAAGGAGGAGGAGGGCTTCTGGCGCTTCTTTGCGGGCCTCGCGATCTTCCTCTTTTCGATGCTCGGCATCGTGCTGGCCGACAACCTGGTGATGATGTTCATCTTCTGGGAACTCGTCGGCGTCAGCTCCTACATCCTCATCGGTCACTACTATGGCAAGCCCTCGGCTGCCGACGCGGCCAAGCAGGCTTTCCTGGTCAACAGGATCGGCGACTTCGGCTTCATGCTCGGCATCCTGCTCTTCTGGGTGGCCACCGGTTCCTTCGAATTCTCCGGAGTGAACGGCTCGACTGAACTCTTCAAGGCTCACCCGACGCTCCTCGCCATCTCCTGCGTGCTCATTTTCTGCGGCACGGTCGGCAAGTCGGCTCAGTTCCCGCTCCACGTCTGGCTGCCGAATTCGATGGAGGGCCCTACCCCCGTTTCCTCGCTGCTGCACGCCGCCACGATGGTGGCCGCCGGAGTTTACCTGCTGGCCCGCATCTTCCCCATCCTCTCGGTTTCCCCCGACGCTTCCGAGATCGTCGCCTGGACCGGTGCCATCACCGCGCTCGGCGCCGGCATCCTTGCCACCCAGCAGGATGACATCAAGGGGATCCTCGCCTACTCCACGATCTCCCAGCTCGGTTATATGGTGACCGGCGCGGGTCTCGCCATCTCGGCCGCCCTGCCGATGTTCCATCTCTTCACGCACGCCTTCTTCAAGTGCCTCCTCTTCCTCACAGCCGGCTCGGTCATCGTCGCGATGCACCACGAGCAGAATATCTGGGAGATGGGTGGCCTCCGGAAAAAGATGCCCGTGACCTTCCTCACCTACCTCTGCGGCATGCTGGCGCTCTCGGGATGCTTTTTCTTCAGCGGCCACTACTCCAAGGATCTGATCATGGCCTGCGCTTGGGAGCATCACCGCGGCGTCTTCTGGATCGTCGTGATCGCCGCCGCGCTCACCCCGTTCTACATGACCCGTCAGGCTCTGGTGGTCTTCTTCGGCAAGCCCCGCTCGGAGCACGCCGAGCACGCCCATGAGTCCCCCCTCGTCATGATTGTCCCGCTCATCCTGCTGGCCATCCCCGCTGTCTGCGCCGGATACGCCCCGGTGGAGCACTATTTCTTCCACGCGGTCGGAAGCCTCGCCGAACCCGAGGTGCCGCACTTCGTCGATCTCGTGTTCGGAGCAGCCTTCTTTGTCGGAATCCTCGCCGCCTTCGTGATCTATCGTGGCGCGCCCGCCAAGGATCCGATCCGCATCCCGGCTTTCCACAACCGCTTCTACATCGATGATTTCTACTTCTGGATTGTCCGCGTCATCCAGGGAGGCTTTGCAAAGCTCTGCTCCTTCATCGATCGCTGGTTCATCGACGGCATCCTCGTCCGCGGAAGCGCGACGGTTGTCTGGGGAATCGGCTTTGCGCTCCGCTTCCTTCAGGTCGGCAACATCCAGGCCTATGCCCTCTTTTTCGCCGCCGGCGTGGTGGGGCTCCTCTACCTGCTGCTGACCATCCACTAAGAACACCGAGACGACGCCTTTCCCGACATGAGCCTCCTGCTGATTCTCACGATCGTCCTGCCGCTTGCGGCCTCCCTCCTCATCATGACGGGTGCCGACCCGCGCCGCACCTCCCTGGGTGCAGCGCTCGTCAACCTCGCCCTCTCGCTGCTCCTCTTCTTCGGTTATGATCGCACGGCCGGAGGGTGGCAGTTCCTCTCGGAGTGGAAGATCCTGCCCAAGCTCGGGATCAACATGACCCTCGGCGCCGACGGCCTCACGCTTGTCATGATCCTGCTGGCGACCCTCGTCACGGTCTCCGCGCTCTGGGTGGCCCCCAAAGTCGAGAAATACAACGGTCTCTACCATGTCTCGCTGCTTTTCATCTCGGCCGGTGTGATCGGTGCTTTTGCCTCGCTCGACGTCCTCTTTCTCTACTCCTTCCACGAACTGGCGCTGATCCCGACCTTCCTGATGATCGGCATCTGGGGAACGGGCGACCGTCAGGCCGCCGCCTGGAAAGCGACGATCTACCTTGGCCTCGGCAGCTTCATCCTGCTCATCGGCCTGATCGCCCTCTACATCAGCATCCCCTCGGGTCACCGCACCCTTGATCTCCGCGAACTCGACCAACTCGCCGCCTCCGGCGTGCTACATCCCTCGGCCCTGATCTACCTCCTTCTGCTGGTCGGATTCGGATCGCTGGTCTCGCTCTTCCCCTTCCACTCTTGGGCCCCCGGAGCCTATGCCTGCGCCCCGGCTCCCGCCGCGATGCTCCACGCCGGCGTGCTCAAGAAGTTCGGCCTCTACGGGCTGATCCGTATCGCCCTGCCGCTCTTTCCCGAGGCAATGCATGAGCTCAACGGCCTGCTACTCCTGCTGGTCATCGGCAACATCCTCTATATCGGTTATGTCACCGTCTCGCAGAAGCGTCTCGATTGGACCATCGGTTACTCGAGCGTGATGCACATGGGGTACATCTTCCTCGGTCTCGCCTCGCTGAACCTGATCGGCGTGAGCGGCGCGGCCCTCCTGATGTTCGCCCACGGTCTCTCGGTGGCCGCCGCCTTCGCCCTCTGCGGCGAAATCCGTCGCCGGACGGGAACGCTCGAGTATTCCGAACTCGGCGGCATCGCCCGCACCGCGCCGGTCCTCGGTCTCCTCTTCGGGTTCGCCACCATGGCCTCGCTCGGCCTCCCGGGGTTCGCCAACTTCGCGGGCGAAGTCCTCGTGTTCTTCGGGGCCACCGCCGCCGGTCCCGTCATGGTGATCCCCGTGATCGTTGCCGTCTGGGGCGTGGTGATCTCCGCAATCTACATGCTGCGCGCCTACCGCAATGTCTTCTGGGGTCCGGTCGTCCAGCGCTGGGAGTCGGTCACCGACATTGCCTGCGGGGCCAAGTGGGCCGTCATCCTTCTCCTCCTGCCCCTCATGATCGCCGGATTCTATCCGCAGCTCATCCTCAAGATGGCCGGAACCGCCCTTCCCCACTAATCGCCCGACACCCGTGAACACGCTTTATCTGGAAATTGCAGTCGTTGTCCTCGGCATCCTCCTGCTGATGGTGGAGGCCTACTCCTCCTCTGCCAACAAGGCCCGCCTCGCCTGGGTCGGCGCCATCGGACTTTTCGGGGTGCTGATTCTGAGCTTCCTTCCCCAGCACGCCCCGGCTCCCGGCACGGCCTCGGCAGCCTTCGTCACCTCCGATCTGCTCTCCGTCTTCTTCGTACGGTTGATCCTCGCTGCCACGATCGTGTTCCTGCTGACGGTTCCTTCCTTCTTCCCGGTCCTGCGCCGCTCCCTTCCCGCCGAGCGTGAGGGAGGCGGACTCGGTGAGTTTGCGATCCTCCCCATCTTCGTCTGTGCCGGGTTGATGTGGATGGTCTCGGCTGTCGATTTCATCATGATCTTCGTCTCGCTGGAGCTTGCGACGATCACCCTCTACATCCTGGCCACCTACCTTCGCCAGAACACCGCCTCGCTTGAGTCGGGCACGAAGTTCCTGATCCTCGGGGCGCTCTCCACGGGATTCATCGTCTACGGCATCTCCTGGCTCTTCGGCACCACGGGAACGACCAATCTCCTCGCACTCCCCTCGGCCATTGCCGCCCTGCCCGAGGCCGCGGTGACTCCGCTTCTCTTTGGCATCGGCATGATCCTCGTTGCGCTGAGCTTCAAGATCTCCGCCTTCCCCTTCCAGTTCTGGGTTCCCGACGTCTATCAGGGTGCCCCGACCCCGGTGACCTCCTATCTCTCGGTCGCTTCCAAGGCCGCCGGTTTCGTGGTGCTGATCCGCCTGCTGGGCGCCCTCTGGGCGATTCCCGCGGTCTCCCATCAACTCCATGCGGTGATCACCCTGCTGGCCGCGCTCACGCTGATCTTCGGAAACTTCGCCGCCATTCCCCAGACCAACATGAAGCGTCTGCTCGGATATTCGAGCGTCGCCCATGCCGGATACCTGCTGATGGCGGTTGCAAGCCTTGCTTCCAAGATGGCGGTTCCCGCGATCGGTTTCTACTTCGCCGGTTATCTCGCCATGACGATGCTCTCTTTCGTCGTGTTGCAGGTCGTTTCCGAGGCGACGGGCGGAGACGAGATCTCCCGCTTCAACGGCCTTGGCCGCCGCTCCCCGCTGCTCGCCGGGGCAATGCTTCTGGCTGCCGCGTCCCTCGCCGGTATCCCCTTCACCGCGGGCTTCATCGGCAAGTTGCTCGTCTTTGAAGTGGCCCTGAAGCAGGGTCACTATGGCTTGGTCATGCTTGGCTGCGTCACGGTCGCCGCCGGCTTCTATTACTACTTCAAGGTCATCCGCGCGATGTACTGGCAGCAACCCGCCGAGGAGACCCCGATCGCCGTTCCCGGCGCCCTGAAATTCCTGATCGCCGTGCTCGGAGCCGCCATCATTGCCTTCGGCGTCTATCCGGCCCCGATCCTCGCGGCCCTCAGGTAGCAGAGGCGCGGGATCATACCATTGACACGAATAGAATGGGATGGTGCGCGTAGGTTTTTTGGCTTTGGGTTAGTCGGAAGACCGAGGGCTATCCGATGATAACCCGAGGGATGACAACGACACCCTAGGGCAAAAGTACAAGCGCAGTGTGCCAAGATATGAGTGGAGATGGTATCAAGCCCGTGAACCGGAATCAGCGGCTTTCCCGGATCTCGCTCAGGGAATTCCGCTGTTTTGAGACACTGGAGTACGGGCCGGGACCCCGCCTGAGCTTCCTGACCGGCCCCAACGCCCGCGGGAAAACCTCCCTTCTGGAAGCCGCCTGCGTCCTGCTGCGGCTCCGCTCCCCGAGGACTTCCGAAACCCGGGAGATGGTCCGCTTCGGAGGGGAGGCTTTTGCCCTGGAGGGAATGCTTGGGGAAACACGCCTCTCGCTTGCTTACACACCCCCCTCGCGGGTGCTGAAGATCGACGGGGTGGTGCAGTCCAAGCCTTCCGACTACCTCGACCAAGGGAGAATCGTCTGGTTCGGGAGCGACGACCTGCTCCTGGTCAACGGCCCGGCCGAGCGCCGGAGGAAGCTCCTCGACAGCGCCGGCCTCCAGCTTGCCGGCGACGGAATGCAGGACGCGCTTTCCTATGCCCGGGATCTCAAGAACTACGAACGGGCGATCCGCTCGCGCAATATGCTTCTGCGTGAAGGAAAACCGCGTTCCCAAATCGAGGCCTACGACATCCCCCTCTCCGAGGCCGGTGACCAGCTCCTCTCAGCCCGCAAGGCTCTGGTGGCGGCCTTGGCCCCCCTGGCCGCCGACGCCTGCCGGGGGATTTCCGGGGAGGCGTTGGAGCTTTCGTATCAGCCGGGATCCTCCTGGCCGATGAGGGAGGCACTGATGGCGAGCCGTTCGGAGGAAATCCGCCTGCGCCAGACCAGGGTGGGCCCGCAGCGTGATGATGTGGGTCTCCTCCTCAACGGCATCCCGGCCGGATCCTTCGCCTCGGAAGGGCAGCGTCGCACGGTTGCCCTGGCCTTGAAACTCGGGATGGCAGCCCTGCTGGCGGAGGTGAACAAAACGCCTCCCCTTCTGTTGATGGACGACATTTTCGGGGAACTCGACCCCGGGCGCCGCAACGCCCTGCTCGCGGGAATGCCCGCCGAGTCCCAGGCCATTCTCACCACCGCCGACCTCGGCGGGATCACCCTGCCGTCCGATTCGGTGGTTCACCGGTTCACCGACCGGGGGCTGGAGCATGTTTGACCCGATGAGCGGACTTTCCCCGGTTCCCGTTTTGCCGTAGCCAAGAGGGAGGCATGTCGATCTATCTCCGCACCCTCCGGTATTTCCGCGCCTTTTCCCGCCAGACGCTGCTCGCCATCCTGCTGATGTCGGCCGGCATCGGTCTGAATCTTCTCAAGCCGTGGCCGTTCAAATACATCGTCGATGGCGTTCTTCCCGGGGATGCAGCGCACGGTTCGGCCGAGGCCCGTGCCTTTATCGCCCAGTGGTTCGGATGGACCAATGCTTCCGGTGCGGTGCTGTTCCTCTGCGGGGTTCTCGTGGTCATCAGCCTGCTGGCGGGGCTGGTGAACCTGATCTCCAATGCCCTGCTGATCCGGGTCGGCCTCAAGGCGCTGCTTCATCTTAGGACACAGCTCTACTCCTGCCTGCAGGCGCTGCCGCTGCAGTTCCATGATGCGCGGCGCAGCAGCGACTCCTCCTTCCGGGTGGCCTATGACTCGCAGTCGATCCAGACGATCTACAACAAGGGATTCGCGGGAACGTTCGGCGCCGTCGTCACGCTGGTCGGCGCCCTGGTGATCATGCTCCGGATGGATTGGCTGCTCACGGTTGTCTCGATGGCCGTCCTGCCGCCGGTGGTCTGGGCCATTCGTTTTTACGGCGACAGGATCCGCCAGGAGTCGACGACGATCCAGGAGAGGGAGAGCGATGTCCTGGCAACGGCCCAGGAGGGGCTCGGATCCATCAAAATGGTGCAGGCCTTCGGCAGGGAATCCTTCGAGGTCAGCCAGTTCGTGCGCCATGCCACGCGGAGCCTCGAGGCGAACTTCCGCCTCAACATGACCTCAATGAAGAGCGCCTTGGTGGTGAGCACGCTGATGGCGTTGGGCTCTGCCGTCATGTATGGGGCTGGGTCGCTCCAGGTGCTCCACGGCAAGCTGAGCCTTGGCGACCTGCTGGTATTCGTCGCCTACCTTACCACCCTCTACCAACCGATCGAGCAGCTCACCTACACGGCCTGGGCTCTGGAGGGGGCGGCAGCCGGGGCCCAGCGTTGTTTCGAGATCCTCGACCGGGAGGAGGAAACCCTCGATGCGACCGGAGCTGTGGCCCTGGGCAAGGCGCACGGTGAGGTCACCTTCGTGGGCGTCACCTTCGCCTACGATCCCAAGGCGCCGGTACTCAAGGGTGTCGATCTGGCCATCGCTCCGGGTGAAACCGTTGCCTTCGTGGGGGGAACCGGTGCCGGAAAGAGCACGCTGATGAGCCTGGTACCTCGTTTCTACGATCCGACGTCCGGAGTGGTGCGGATCGACGGCCATGACCTGAAGTCACTCACGAAGGCTTCCCTTCGTGCCCAGATCGGAATGGTGTTGCAGGACACGCTGCTCTTCTCCACAAGCATCCGTGAGAACATCGCCTACGGACGCGAAGGGGCTACCGAGGAGGAGATCATCGAGGCGGCCAAGAAGGCGCAGGCATACGATTTCATCATGGCGCAACCGCAGGGCTTCGACACCCCCGTCGGGGAGCGGGGTGGACACCTCAGCGTGGGACAGCGCCAGCGCATAGGAATCGCGAGGGCTTTCCTCAAGGATGCCCCGATCCTACTGCTCGACGAGCCAACCTCCGCACTCGACCCGACCACGGAGGCGGCGGTGATGGCGACGATCAAGGAGCTGATGCGCGGACGAACCACCCTGATCATCACGCATCGGATCGCGACGGTGCATGACGTGGAAAAAATCGTTGTCCTCAGGCACGGCAGGGTCGAGGAACAGGGGAATGGAACACGACTCCTCGAGTTTGGCGGTGCCTACGCGGAGCTTTATCGTTCGGCCAATCTCGGTTAGTCAACCAGATCGACACACCCCATGAGCAACATCCTCCCCAACCGCCGCATCGACCAGGACTGGTGGGCGCATCCTGTCCCCGAGTGCGTCACCTGGGGCGAAGGGGTCTATCTTGAGACGGCCCAAATCTTCCGTTTCTGCCGTTCCGAGTTCCGCCCCGCCATCACCCTGGGGAACCATGTCTCCTGCTATGCGGGCTGTTCCTTTTCTATCGGGAAGAAAGGCCGCTGCACGGTGGGGGATTACACGCTCCTCAACGGCGCGCTCATCATGGCCGAGGAACTGGTGCAGATCGGCTCCCATTGCTTGATCTCCTGGAATGTCGGCATCGCCGACAGCGACTTTCATCCGGTGGATCCGGCATTGCGCCGGATCGATGCGGAGGCCCTCGCTCCCTATGCGGAGGGCAGGCCCGAGCGCCCGCCCATCGGGACGGCTCCCGTCATCATCGGGGACAATGTCTGGATCGGCATGGGGGCGGTCATCCTCAAGGGGGTCACGATCGGTGACAATTCGGTGGTCGCCGCCGGCGCCATCGTGACGAAGAGCGTTCCCCCGAACGTGGTCGTGGCGGGCAATCCTGCCCGCATCGTCAGCCAGCTATGAAACGCAAGAAGATCGTCGTCATGGGCTTCACGGCCGGATGCCCGATTGCCGGGGTGATTTGGCAACACATCCATTATATCGTCGGGTTCCAGCGACTGGGGCACGAGGTCTACTACATCGAGGATTCCGCCCGGCTCCCCTACAATCCGGTGACCTGGCAGGTCTCCGAGGATTACTCCTACGCTGCGGAGGTGCTGGCAAAGCTTGCCTCGCAATTCGGCTTCGAGGGGCGCTGGGGATACTGCGCCCGCTTTCTTCCCGATCATCCCTGCGCCGGCCTCAGCAAGAAGGAGATTGTTCAACTCTACCGCGATGCCGACGCGATCGTGAACGTTTGTGGCACGCAGGAATTCAACGAGGACCTGGCCCTCAGCGACCGCATCCTTTACGTGGAAAGCGATCCTGGCGTGGAACAGATCAAGGTCGACAAGGGTTCGGAGGAAACGGTCGGCTATCTCTCCAAGCACCGGACCCTTTTCACCTTCGGAGAGAATGTCGGTAACGCCGGCTTTCCCGTCCCGCTCCACGGCCAGCAGTGGATGGCAACAAGACAGCCGGTGGTGACCGATCTTTGGAAAACTGAATCCGCACCCCCTTCCGGGGCCGTCTTCACCAGCATCGCCAACTGGAACACCAGCGGAAAAAAGGACATCGAGTGGAGAAAGGAGACCTACCTCTGGAGCAAATCGCTCGAGTTTTTGAAATTCTCCGATGCCCCCCGCTGCGCGGGGGAAACCTTCGAGCTCGCCACCGATATCAAGGACAAGACAACCCGGGAACTCTTCGTGAGGAATGGTTGGCGCTTTGTCAGCCCCCATGAGCTGAGCATCGATTGGAACGGCTATCTCCGTTACATCCAGGACTCCAAGGGGGAGTTCACCGTGGCTAAGGATCAGTATGTCCGCCTGAAGACAGGCTGGTTCAGCGATCGCACCGCCTGCTATCTTGCCGCCGGCCGTCCCGTGATCACGCAGGAGACCGGATTCACTGATTTCTACGGAGGCAAGGAAGGCCTTTTCGCGTTCTCCTCGATGGAGGAGATCACCGAAGCCGTCGCCGCCATCCGCACGGATTACGGCAAACACAGCCGCGCCGCGCTCGCGATCGCAAGAGAAGTCTTCGAGGCGGAGAAAGTGCTGAAGAGCCTCCTCAACCGAGCCGGAGTATAGAGCAGTTCTCTGATCTTGTCGCATTCCTTGCAGCGGCCTGGGGCGTTGTGCGTTGTCGCGGCGCTCGAGCAGTAGTGCAGCGACGACAACCGCTTCGCTTGCTTCTCGCAGACCACCCCATGGCGCCCCCAAATTAATGGCCACATCTTTATTTAAAACGCTCTAACGATCAGGGAATTCACCATCCGGGTGACCACTCCGAATCTATTGCCACCGCTCCATGGCAAAATTTGGATTTAAAAATGCCCTAATCTGACTCACCGGGATGAAGGGGCTGAAAGAGATAACTCAAATGGAATAGAACAGAGGCTTCTCAACTTGGCCTACACTCTCAAGAGCCGCACGCTCCACGGTGGTGGAGTGTTTCGATTCCGTCAGGAATCTGAAACTTCTCCTTGGTGGGCGAACTGATTCAGGGATTTCCGAAAGAGTCCCGGTAGGATCGTTCCTTCGGGTCGGTAAGCGTCCATTCCTGTTCCAATACCGGGGCGTTCGTCCCATCGATGTGGTAGACCCAGAGATGGTGAAACGGGACATGCACCATGGGTTGACGCTTGGGGCTGAAGGTGCCCGTGACCGTGCACCAGAGGCGCCCCTCCTTCCATTCCAAGGCACGCAGAGCAGCCTGATCAACGTTGCTCAGGAAATTACCGTGTCGCTTCTCGACTTCCGCCTTCAGTTTTTTGCCGTCGGGATCCCGCAGCGAAAGGACTTTTGAACCCGAGGGATCCAGGCAGAAGATCCGGAGTTGGTCCCCCGTCTCCCCCGGCATGTCATTGAGAGCCAGAAATTTCGAATCCCCGCTCCAGAGAGCTGTTGTCGCCCCGAGGGGGGAAAGCCATTCGTAAAGCACCTTTCCCCCGGCAGAGCAAATCATCAAGCTCTTCCTGGCCTCTCCTCGGTCACCTGCCTCGGCTTGTTGCCTGCACAGCAGGAATCTTCCGTCGGGAGATTGCGAGATTACGGTGGTTTTCTGCGGGAACGCTGTGGATACCACCATCAACAAAGAGAGAAGTAGGAACGGGCCAACCTTGGACATGCGGTGAATCTAGTCAGGAGATCCCCTTTTCATCAAAAGAACTTCCGGGCAAGGGAACCGCCCCCGCACAGGCATCGCGGTTTCATCCGGCAAGGAATGGGGAATGGTGTTCCCGGGGCTTGCATTGGAGGGGGAATTTCTTCAAGAAATCAGCTTCCCCCCTCATGAAAACACCCCCCCTTGCGTTCGCAGGGTTCCTGCTTCTATCAACCATGCTCCACGCGACCGACCCCTCGATCTCCTCCGGCCCCTTCGGAACCACGGTCTCCGGTCAAAAGGTCACGCGCTACACCCTCACCAACTCCAAGGGAGCCTCCGCCACGATCATCAATTACGGCGGCACCGTCACCTCGTTGAAGATGCCCGATCGCAACGGCAAGTTCACCGACGTGGTGCTCGGATTCAAATCCCTGTCCGATTACGAGAAAAAGAGTCCCTACTTCGGTTGCCTGGTGGGCCGTTACGGGAACCGCATTGCCAAGGGAAAGTTCACGCTCGGCGGGAAAGAATACCACCTCGCGACCAACAATAACGGCCAGTCCCTGCACGGAGGTCTCAAGGGATTTGACAAGGTGGTCTGGAACTCCACCCCCATGATGACCAGCCAGGGCCCCTCCCTCAAGCTGACTTATGTCAGCAAGGATGGCGAGGAGGGCTACCCGGGCAATCTTTCGGTCATCGCCACCTACACGCTGACGAACAAAAACGAGTTGAAACTCGTCTTCCGAGCCAAGACCGACAAGGCGACCATCGTGAACCTCACTCATCACAGTTATTTCAATCTGGCCGGGCAGGGGAACGGGGACATCCTCGGTCATGTCGTCACGATCCATGCCGGCAAATACACCCCGGTCGACCAGGTGCTCATTCCCACCGGCAAGCTGGCTTCCGTGAAGGGAACCCCTTTTGACTTCCGGAAGCCGACAGCCATCGGTGCACGCATCAACGCGGAGGATCCCCAACTCAAGAACGGCAAGGGATATGACCATAACTGGGTGGCCGACAAACTGCCGGGCCATCTTGGGATGATCGCAAGGATCGAGGAACCGAAGAGCGGCAGGATCATGGAGGTGATCACGACCGAACCCGGGGTGCAGTTCTACTCGGGCAACTTCTTGGACGGTACCCTCATCGGCAAAGGAGGCAAGGTCTATGGCTTCCGGAACGGCTTCTGCTTTGAGCCCCAGCACTTTCCCGATTCCCCCAATCACAGGAATTTCCCCTCCACCGTCCTGAAGCCCGGAGAGACCTACAAGAACACCATCATCTACCGCTTCCTGACCGGGGCCTGAGCTGCCTCCTGCCCTCCCCCGACTCCCACGTATGAGGTCCCCCCAGCTTTTACCGATCGAAATCATGATGCTTCTTCTCGCCCGCAGGCGGGCCAAGTGAGCGTTCCTCGGACCCGATCTCTCAACTCTTCCCATCACAAAGACAACCATGAATATGCCACACATTCCCCTCGCCGCCGTCGGCGCCTCCGGACCTATCTTCAACGGATTGGACTGGTTCGTGATCATCCTCTTCGTCGTGGGCATGATCGGAGTCATCCTGTTCTCGATGCGCAGGAAGAACGAGTCCGGCAAGGACTACTTCCTCTCCGGACGTGATGCCAACTGGCTGCAGATCGGTTCCTCGATCTTCTCCTCGAACATCGGCTCCGAGCATCTCGTCGGCCTCGCGGGCGCGGGTTTCGTCACGGGCATGGCCATGGCGCATTGGGAGATGCAGCCCTGGATGATCCTGATCCTGGGCTGGGTCTTCGTCCCCCTCTACGACCGGATGAAGATCTTCACCATGCCGGAGTTCCTGGAACTCCGCTTCAGCCGGGGATCCCGCAATATCCTCAGCCTGCTCACCATCGCGAGCCTCGTGCTCACGAAGATCGCCGCCACCATCTACGCGGGCGATGTCGTGATCCGCACCCTGCTGGGGATCGATTCCGTCAGCATCCTCGGCCACACCGTCGACATCTTCTGGGTCATCGCCCTGGGACTGGCCTTCACGACGGGTCTCTACACCATCTTCGGCGGGATGCGCGTCATCATGTACACCGCGGTGCTGCAGTCGCCTGTGCTGATCTTCGGATCCCTCTGCATCCTCTACTTCGGCCTGAGGGAACTCGGCCACGGCAGCCTGATCTCGGGATGGGAGGCGACCAAGACGGCCGTCGGGGCGAATCTTCACCTGATCCGTTCCAATGCCGATCCCGAGTGGCCCTGGCTGGCGATCCTGCCCGGCTCGGCGATCATCGGTTTCTGGTATTGGTGCACCGACCAGTACATCGTCCAGCGCGTCCTGGCCGGAAAGAACCAGCAGGAATCCCGACGCGGATCCATTCTGGCAGGCTACTTCAAGCTCACCCCCGTTTTTATCTTCCTCGTCCCCGGCATGGTCGCCTTCGCACTGACCAAGATGCCCGGCGCGGAATTCAGCACCAACGGCGACGCCGCCTACACCTCCATGGTGGCCCACATCCTTCCCCATGGCATCAAGGGCATCGTCGCCTGCGGCATGATCGTCGCCCTGATGGCGTCGCTCGCTTCCAAGTTCAATGCCTCGGCAACCCTCTTCACCATGGACTTCTACCGCGAATGGCACCCCAACGCCTCGGGCAGGACCGAGGTGCTGGTCGGCCGCATCGCCACCACGGTGATCGTCTTCGCCGGCATCTGCTGGGTGCTGGTGATCAAGGCTCTCCACTCCAACCTCTACGAGTATCTCCAGAGCGTGCAGGGGTATCTTTCCCCCTCCATCGCGGTCCTCTTCCTCGTCGGCGTCTTCTGGAAACGCGCCACGGCCCCGGCAGCCCTCTGGGCGTTCATCGTGGGTGTGGTCGGCGGCTTTGCCCGCCTGGCCGCGGACCTTGTCTTCAAGGACGTGACAGCATCCAACGGAGTCTCCCTCAAGGACCTCAAGGTACAGCTCTATCAGGGAGCCATCTCCCGGGAGCAATACCACGGTCTAATCGCCCCGATCCAAGCCAAATACGGACTTCTCTTCACCCTGGAAGACATCCATTGGCTCTATTGGTGCCAGATCCTCTTCGCAACGACGCTGGTGCTGATGATCGTGATCAGCCTGATGACCAAGGCCCCCGATGCCGGAACGGTGAAATTCACCTGGTACGGAGCCTCCGCCGAGGAAAGAGCCGCGACCCGGGCCAGCTGGAACTCCCTCGACGTGGTGCTCTCCCTCATCGTCGTGGCGATCGTCATCTGGTTCTACCTCAGCTTCTGGTAGGCCGGAGGCCGGCAGCAGGAGAATCGGAAATCACCCGGGCGGGGCGGTGTCCAGCGGTAACGCGACCCGCCCTCCCCCTCGCCTCTCTGTCGAGACGCAATGGGGAAACTTTGGAGGACATCCCTCTTAAGAAGACGCCGCGTTGCCGGGATGGTGAATCAGGAACCAAGCGACTGGGACGAAGTATCGGCCCTCAGGGCGGCACCGCTTACCGGGAGACAAGTGCGGTCAACTCAGGAAATCAGCAAAGCGTCCTTACGGGGAAACGCTTGGCACAGGACTGGGCGATGGAGCCACCATCCCGTTTGTAGCTTTCGTACGGACATTCATGGCCTGTATTGATTTCATGATGGCATCATCTCCATCGTCTTGGTCATGATCATGGCCGTAGCTTGAGGTTGCTTTTCCAGCCACTTTTGCCCGACCGGCAAATGATAAAAATCAATCGCCCCGCGCAATTCCTCGGCACTGTAAACCGAAGCGTAAACCGAAACGTACATCTCCCTGATTTTTTCGGGTGTCATTGTCGCGGAAACTACAGCCATCGAGTTTTGCATGCTTTTCTGCATGATTTCCTGCGTCTGAGGAGATGCATTCGTCATCATCGTGCCCAAGGCACGGTTTTGAATGGATTGCATCTTTGTCAACATCCCCTGATCGAGATGCATCGTTTCAACCAACTCCCGGGCGAGTTTTAAATTCTCCTCAGAAGGCGCTTGATCCGATGCGGTCAGGGAAGGAATCAGTCCAAAAATGACGACAGCAAGTGCCGTTAGGGTGTTTTTCATGATGTTCTGGAGGGAGATTTGCCTATTTCCAAAGGTTTGGAAGTCGGGATGCCGCGCTAGGCGTGTGAGCGAAACCGTAGTTGTCCTACGGCGAGCGAGCAACAACGACGCGCGGCGCCCGAATCCCAAACCTTACCGGTTATTGCCGTTGAGATTGGCGAGAAGCCGCAGAATCGAGATGTAGAGCCAGACCACCGTTACGAGCAGTCCGAAGGCACCGTACCATTCCATATATTTGGGAGCGGAACCGGAATCGGAAGCCTGCTTGATGAACTCGAAATCGATGATGAGGTTCAGGGCGGCAATGATCACGACCGCGACACTGAAAATGAGCCCGAACTGACCTGCGCCGAAGATCGCGTTGTTGAGACCGTTGATATGGAAGAGGGAGAGGATCATGCCGAGCAGGTAGGTCACGAAGATCCCGAGGGTGGCCCCGATAACAACCTTCATAAACATCGGCGTGGCACGGAAGATGTTCCCCTGGAAGAGGAAGAGCATTCCGGCGAAGGTGCCGAACGTGAGCATGACGGCCTGGGTGGTGATACCTCCTGTCTTGGCCTCGTACATGGCGGAGACGCCGCCGACAAAGAGTCCCTCACAGAGGGCGTAGGCCGGAGCGGTGACGGGTGCCCAGGACTGCTTGAAGGTGGTGACAAGCGCCAGGATGAAGCCGAGGATCGCACCGACCATGGTGTAGCCCATGCCGGCGGTTGCATAGCCTCCGCGGGTGGCCGTCCAGGTGTAGGCGGCCGCCACGATGGTCAGGATGAGAAGGATGGCGGATTTGTTGACGGTGCCGCGGAGTGTCATGACCCCGGAGGCTCCGGGGACGACGTCGAAGTCTGCGCGCTCAAGAACGGGATTGGAGGCCATATTCTTTCCAAGGTAGCGGAAAGGACGACTTTGTCATCCGGAATCATCCTTTTTTCTCTTTTTCTTTCCTTTCGGAAATTGGGTCTCGGAACCCCTCCGTAAAATGACTACCATCCCTGAAATGAGCACTTCACGAATCCTAACCCATCCCCGGGATCTACTGACCTCCGCGATGGAACGCATCTATTCCTACCGCATGACCACCACCTCGGGTGGCAATCTCTCGATCCTCGACGACGAGGGGTCGATCTGGATCACCCCGGCCCGCATCGACAAGGGGGGGCTGCGCCGCGAAGACATTATGGAGATCCGCTCCGACGGGGAGATCGTCGGCCCTCACAAGCCCTCCTCGGAATTCCCCTTCCACCGGATGATCTACGAGGCACGGCCCGACCTCCGCGCCATCATCCACGCCCATCCCGTGGCGCTGGTGGCGTTCAGCATCTGCGGGCGCACGCCCGAAACGCGGATCTTCCCCAAGGCACGCGTGGTCTGCGGCGAGGTCGGCTTCGCTCCCTACGCCCTGCCCGGCAGCGAGGCCCTCGGACTGAGTATCGCCTCCGAATTCGCCAAGGGGTTCAACTGCGTGATGCTCGAGAACCATGGCGTGGTGGTCGGAGGAGCAACCTTCAGGGAAGCCTTCATGAGGTTCGAAACGCTGGAATTTGCCGCCAAGACGATCGTGAAGGCCTCGGCCCTTGGCAAGGTGCGCCATGCCGGGGAGTCTGACTTCGCCGCGGAAAAACGCCTCGGCAACCCGCTGCAGCCGTTTTCACCGGGAAAGGCCTGCTCCGCGGAACAGGAACTGCGGCGCGAACTCGCCGGCTTCGTCAGACGCGGCTACCGTCAGCGTCTCCTCATCAGCACCGAGGGGAGCTTCTCAGCCCGCGTTTCCGGGGATGCCTTCCTGATCACCCCGCGCGGCTGTGACCGCGCCCTCCTGACCCCGGAGGAACTGGTTCTCGTCGGGGGAGGAAAGGCAGAGGCCGGGAAGACTCCCAGCTTCGCCACGCGCCTCCATGCGGCCATCTACGCCCGTCATCCCCAGGTGAAGGCGATCGTGAACGCGACCCCGGTGAACGCCACCGCCTACGCCGTGGCCGAGGAAGCTCTCGACACGCGTACGATCCCCGAAAGCTATGTCTTCCTGCGCGAGGTAGCCCGCCTCCCCCTCTCGATCCTTTCGGAGGATCCCGCAGCCGTTGCGTCCCGACTCCGTCCCGATTTCCCCGTTACCCTCATCGAGAACGACGGGGCCATGGTACTCGGCACGTCGCTTCTGGATGCCTTCGATCGCCTCGAGGTTCTTGAGACGACCGCCGAGGCGCTCATCAACAGCCGCAACCTCGGCCCCGTGAAGGTGATGGGAGAGGAAGTGATCAAGGAACTCTGCGAGGCGTTCCACCTGCCTCCGGCTTAGGAAACCCATCGACCGGCCCGGAGAAGACCCGTCGTCCGACCTCAGGGCGGCGGGTCGGAAGAGGGACCCCGGACCTATTCCTCGATGTCGGGAGTCGGGTAGACCAGGGTCGGGATGATCAAGCCGACGCCGATGGCGACCAGCGTGAAGGTCACCACGATCAGGTTCTCGACCGTCACGACGAGAGGAGCGAGCGCCGTGGTGTCGGGATGAGCCCAGATCAACCCGAAAAGACCCATGAGGCCTTTGGCAGCAAGACTGCCGGGCACCATCGGGATGCAACCCACCACCGCAAGGATGGAACCCTGCGGGGTCTGTGCCTTCTGCCAGGTACGGTCGACGGTCGCCAACGCGAGCGCGGCGACAAAGGTGGAGAGCGGAAGGCCCCACTCCTGGGATTGACCGTAAGTTCGCACGGCGAGGGCAAAGGCTCCCGAGGCGAAGCACAGCCCGAGCAGGCGCGGCGGGGTGTTGAAAAGCACTCCGAAGCCGACGGCGGCGAGGCCGCCGAAAACCATCTGGTGCGCGATACGGAACCAAAAAGGGTCATCGGGCGGGGTCGCCGCCATCTGGTAGCCCTTTCCGAGCAGGAGCACCTGCGCCGCGGCAAGACTCAGGGCCATGAAGAGGAGCATGAAGGTGATGCGGAGACCGCGGGCGGAGGCCAGCGAAGGCCTCCCCTCGATCGCGTCGATCTGCGCGTTGAGGATCGGGATTCCCGGCACCAGCAGAAGGACCGCGGCCGTCATGGCGAGAGGAATGTGATCGCAGTGAAGCCAGAGCGCCCCGACACCGGCGATCATCGCGGAAACAAAGCTGACCACTCCCCAGATCAAGAAGATATTCCGGCGGGCATGGAACATCACGTGCCGCACATACTGCCCGGCCGCCGTGCCGACGAGGGTTGGCAGGAAGGCCAGCCAGTCGGACTTGAAGAGCCTGCCAAAGGCGCTGCAGGCCAATCCCGTGGCCAGACAGACAAACCAGAGCGGGTAATGACGCGTGTTTGACGGGATCTTCGAGATCATCCGCTGGGCCTCTTCGCACGAAAATTCCCCGAGCCCGATCCGCCGGACGGCCTCCTGGATGTTCTCGCATCGACGGAGATTCACCCCATGCTCGCCGACCTTGCCCATGCGGGTGTGGGATTCACCGCGCCGCGTCAGCACGACGATGATCGCCGCGTGCTGGCAGAAAGCCTCGGTGCCGTCGCACCCGAGACCGGTCGCCACGGTCGCGATCGCCTCGTGGACCACGCGCCCATTGGCACCCGACTCAAGGAGCAGGCGGCCGACGGTCAGGCAGAGCAGGGCGACATCCCTGAGGGAAGGTTCGCCGGGACGGCGCCCGCCGCTTCCAGGCAGGGGATCCACCGCGGGATAAAAACCCGGCAACGAAGGCTCCACCCCACCATTGGAAGGAACTTCGGAACTATGCTGTTGATTCATCATACCCACATGGTGCGCCTGCCGGAACGGCCCGCAAAGAAACAAAAATCCCGTGAACAAAAGATCCGGGATGATCCTTGAGATCGCGCGGGAAGAGCCCACAATGGACAAACACCCTCCTCCGGAGCCCTTTTTCATGGACCTCCTCCAACGACTGACCGGAACCAATGAGGTCGCCCTCGCGGTCCTTGTTCTGTCGATCATCACGGTCACGGGCCTGGCCCTCTCGGCCGTGAAGATCCGCGGCATCGGCATCGGCGTGACCGGGGTGCTCTTTGCCGGACTTTTCTACGGTCACCTCGGCTGGCATCTCGACGAGGGCGTGTTGCAGTTCCTGAAGGAATTCGGACTCATCCTCTTTGTCTTCACCATCGGTCTGGAAATCGGGCCGGGCTTCTTCGCCTCGCTCCGCCGCGAGGGACTCCCCGTGAACCTCTGCGCGGCGGCTATCGTGACCGGAGGTGCCCTCCTCACCGTCATGGTGTCAAAAATTCTCGGCATCGCACCCCTCGCCGCGGCAGGACTTTTTTCCGGAGCCACCACCAACACCCCTTCGCTCGGCGCCGTCCAACAGGCCATCACAATGCTTCCCCATGTGGAGACCGGTTCCAAGGGACTTCCCGCGCTCGCCTATGCAGCCGCCTATCCGGGAGGCGTGATCGGGATCATTCTCTGCATCGTTTTGCTTCCCCGCCTCCTACGTATTGACACGCGGCGGGAAACCGAGGAATTCGAGGCGGAGCGACGGGGCCTTTCGATTCCCCTGCGCAGCCGGCATCTCCGGATCACCAATTCCAACCTCGCAGGACTCACCGTCTCCAAAATCCCCGGCCTGCATGGATCCGGAATCGTCATCTCACGCATCCGCAATGAAACCACGGGGGAAATCCATGTGGCCACGGGGAACGAATCTCTCCACACGGGCGACACGCTCCTTGCGATCGGAACCCCCGAGGCCTTGGAAGCCCTCCGGGTCGTCGTGGGAGAAGAATCGGCCGACGACCTCCTCGGGGGAGCCCCGGGAATCGTCCACCGGCGCATCATCGTGACGCGGAAGGAACCGCTCGGAAAATCACTCAGGGAACTCGCCCTGCACACCGCCTACGGGGTGCTCGTCACCCGCATCCAGCGCGGCGGACTTGAGCTTCCCGGCGATCCCTCGACACATCTGCAGTACGGCGATGCCCTGATGGTGGTTGGCGACGGGCGCAGTCTCGATCAGGTCTCGGCGATCCTCGGAAATTCACCGAAGGAGCTCGGCATCACCAACTACCTCCCCGTTTTCCTAGGGATCGCGCTGGGTGTGGTAGCGGGGTTGGTCCCGATTGCCATCCCGGGACTCCCCGTCTCGGTCAGACTGGGGCTTGCGGGTGGTCCGCTGCTGGTGGCCATTCTGTTGAGCCGCATCGGCCAGATCGGACGGGTCGTCTGGTACATGCCGGCGGAAGCGAACCTGGCCCTGAGGGAAATGGGCATCGTCCTCTTCCTTGCCTGCGTGGGACTCAAGGCCGGGGCGAAATTTCTCCCTACCCTGATGAGCCCGGAGGGCCTCTCATGGCTTGCGGGGGGATTCTGCATCACGGCACTTCCACTTCTGGCCGTCGGGACCGCGGCGCGACTGATTCTGAAGATGAACTACGTCACCCTGAGCGGTCTCCTCGCCGGAAGCATGACCGACCCGCCCGCCCTGGCCTTCGCCAACGCGATGATCGGGGGAAACTCCGCCTCGATCTCCTACGCCGCGGTCTATCCCCTGACGATGATCCTGCGTATCCTCTGCGCGCAGTTGCTGGTTCTTCTCGTGGCGTGAGCGGTGCGACCGCTAAAAAAATATTTCCGCGCAGCGGAGTGGCGTGCGTTTGATCTTACCCACTTCTAACAGAGTCCGTTTACCTTGCTCTGAGGGCGATATGTTTGTCCAAGGTAGCAAACAGGGAATGGCTGGAAAAGCTCTATTAAGACGCCCGTTTTGACATCACGGATGCGGCTTGCGACAGGGTGTTTTTTGCCCCACAACGGAACCATGAGCACGACAAACAACTCCCACAGCGCCGATCTCGGAAACCGAGCACCGGCCATTCCCCAAGTCACCGAATGGGTCCAATCCATCGCCGAACTCACCCAACCCGCCCGGATCTTCTGGTGCGACGGTTCCGAGGCCGAGGATCAGCTGATGCGCGAACTTCTGGTCGAGTCGGGGGCGGCCGTCCGTCTCAATCCCGAGAAGCGCCCGAACTCGATCCTCGTCCGGAGCAATCCAAAGGATGTCGCCCGCGTCGAGGAACGCACCTTCATCTGTTCCAAGGCAAAGAAGGATGCCGGACCCACCAACAACTGGCGCGAACCCTTCGTCATGAAGGCCAAGCTGAACAGCCTGTTTCAGGACTGTATGAAGGGCCGCACGCTGTATGTGGTTCCTTTCTGCATGGGACCGGTCGGCTCGCCGATCGCCCAGTACGGCATCGAGATTTCCGATAGCCCCTACGTCGTGGCCAACATGCGGGTCATGACCCGCATGGGGGCTGCCGTGTATGAGCAGATCGCCAAGACCGGCGAGTTTGTGAAGTGCATCCACTCCGTCGGGGCCCCCCTCAAAGACGGAGCGAAGGATGTCGCCTGGCCCTGCGACCCCGAGAATACCTACATTACCCACTTCCCCGAGGAGCGGCTCATCATGAGCTTCGGATCGGGCTACGGCGGCAATGCCCTGCTCGGCAAGAAATGCTTTGCCCTGCGCATCGCCTCGGTGATGGGCCGCGACGAGGGGTGGATGGCGGAGCACATGCTCATCCTCGGCGTGAAGGATCCCAAGGGGGAAAAGACCTACGTCTCGGCGGCCTTCCCGAGCGCCTGCGGCAAGACCAACTTTGCCATGATCATTCCGCCCAAGCACCTGAAGGATCAGGGCTGGGAGGTCTCCTGCGTCGGCGACGATATCGCCTGGATCAAGCCGGGACCCGACGGCCACTTGCGCGCGATCAACCCCGAGGCGGGATTTTTCGGCGTGGCACCCGGCACCTCCTACGACAGCAATCCGATGGCGATGGATTCCATCAAGAAGGACACCATCTTCACCAACGTGGGCCTCACCGACGACGGCGATGTCTGGTGGGAGGGAATGACCAAGGAGGCCCCCGCCCACCTCATCGACTGGAAAGGGAACGATTGGAAGCCCGGCCAGACCGACGCCGAGGGCAAGCCCGTCCTCTCCAGCCATCCGAACAGCCGCTTCACCGCACCGGCTCGCAACTGTCCGATCATCGATCCCGACTGGGAGAATCCCGCCGGAGTCCCCATCAGCGCGATGGTCTTCGGAGGCCGGCGCGCCACGACGATGCCTCTGATCTTCCAGGCCTTCAATTGGGTCCACGGCGTCTACCTCGGTGCCACGGTCGGCTCCGAGATGACCGCAGCTGCGGCCGGCACGATCGGCCAGGTGCGCCGCGACCCGATGGCGATGCTTCCGTTCTGCGGCTATGACATGGGCGACTACTTCGCTCACTGGCTCGAGATGAAGAAGTACGTGAAGTACGTGCCCCGCATCTTCCACGTGAACTGGTTCCGCAAGAGCGCCGAGGGCAAGTTCCTCTGGCCCGGCTTCGGGGACAACATGCGCGTGCTCAAGTGGATCGTGCAGCGCTGCCAGCAGGGGGCTCATGCACTCGAGACCTCGATCGGCTGGGTTCCGGAGTACAAGGACCTGGACATGGCCGGTCTCGAGTCGAAGATCACCCCGGAAGCCTTTGAGGAACTCCAGAAGATCGATCCGACCGAGTGGCACCGCGAATTGGTGCTCCAGGACGAGCTCTTCATGAAGCTCTACAGCCACCTTCCGAAGGAGCTCATCTTCCAGCGCGAGCTCCTCATCTCAAGGCTGTAGATCAGAGAGGAAAAAAGCCTGCTCCGAAGGATCCGGGAAGCGGACGGGAACGTCACCCCGTCCGCGATTCCAGTTCCGGATTGCAAAATGGGCGCTTCAGCCTTATCGCCATTAGGTTCATGCAGCGTCTGTTCCGATACCTCTGTTGCGCGGCGGTCTTCGCCGCGGTTCCCCTTCGCGCCGAGAGCTATGTCATTGCCGACAACCAGACCGGACGCATCTTGGAAGACGGGGCCGCCAACCGGAAGGCTCAGATCGCCAGCCTCACCAAACTGGCGCTCGCGATGGTCACACTCGACTGGTCGGAGATCAAGGGGGGGAATCTCGACCAGATGGCCGTCGTTCCGGAAACGGCCCTCAGCACCACGGGGGGAATCAATCCTCTCGGCCTGCAGGCCGGCGACGCCCTGACGCTCCGCGACCTGCTCTTCGCCTGCCTGCTTGCCTCCGACAATGTGGCCGCGGTGACGCTGGCCGATCATCTGGGACGGTCCCTGCCCAACCCGACGGGACTCGATCCTGTCGGCAACACCGTCTCCCACATGAATGCGCTGGCCCGTCAACTCGGGATGCGACGCACCCTCTTCCTCAATCCCCACGGTCTCGACGTCCCCGAGGGACAGACCCGACCTTATTCGACAGCTGCCGACATGGCACGGCTCCTCCGCTACGGCTATTCCAAGCCCGGCCTGACCTTCTATGTCTCCCAGCCCTCGCGTGAGATCCATATCCAGCGCGGCGTTTCATCGCTCACCCTCCAGCTCTCCAATACCAACAAACTTCTCGGCAACGAAGGGATCGACGGCGGCAAGACCGGACGCACCACCCAGGCCGGAGAGTGCATCATCCTGACCTCCCAGAAAACGCCCGAGGTGCGCCGCGAGGGCGACACGGTCTTCACCACGCCCCGCCGCATCATCGTCGTCCTTCTAGGCTCCAATAACCGCGAGGGTGAGGGATTGTCGCTGGTCCGGCGCGGCTGGGCCCTCTATCAGGACTGGGCCGCACGCGGCCGTCCCGCCAAGCAGTCCAACTCGCTCTGACCGATGGGCAACTCTCCCCGGAAGCGGATCGCCGTGCTCACAAGCGGCGGGGATTGCCCCGGACTCAACGCCGTCCTGCGCGGGATTTTCTGCGCCTCCGAGGAGCTCGGTTGGGAAGTGCTGGGATTCCGGGATGGATTCGAGGGCATGCTTCCCGACGGCGGGGATTACTTGCGGCTGACACGCGAAAACACGCAGGGCATCATGCAGATCGGCGGGACGATCCTGGGCACCACGAACAAGGGTCACTTCACCGCGAAGGTCGCAGGCGGGGAAAAGGCCTCTATCTCGGAAGAGGTGATCGCCAAGGCCTCCCGGACCTGCCGGGACCTCGATCTCTCCGCCATCATCGCCATCGGCGGCGACGGCTCCCTGAGCACGGCACTCCAGCTCTACCGCGCGGGATTCCCGATGATCGGCGTTCCCAAAACCATCGACAACGATCTTGAGGCCACGGCCATGACGTTCGGCTTCGACTCGGCGGTGGCGTGCGTGACCGATGCGCTCGACCGTCTTCATACCACGGCGGCCAGCCACAAGCGGGTGATCATCGTCCAGGTAATGGGCCGGCACGCCGGCTGGATCGCGCTCTGGGGTGGCCTTGCCGGCGCAGCCGACATGATCCTCATTCCGGAGATCCCGTTCTCGCTCGAGCATGTCGCCGAGACCATCCAGAACAGGGATGTCGCGGGATTCAAAAGCACCATGATCGTGGTCGCCGAAGGGGCGCGGACGCGCCACGGCCAGCAGTTCCGCAAACAGTCTGCAAGCGGCGAGTGGCGATTAGGCGGAATCGGAGAGATGCTTTGCCAGGAAATCGAGTCCCGCACGGGCAAGGATACCCGTGTCTGCGTGCTCGGCCATCTGCAGCGCGGGGGTGATCCTACGACGCTCGACCGTATTCTCGGAATCGGCTTCGGAGTGAAGGCTGTGCAGCTCGCGCAGCAGGAAAAATTCGGCACCATGGTCAGCTACCAGAATTACCAGGTGCTCGACGTCCCCATCGCCGAGGCGGTCCACCGTCTCAAAAAAGTCTCGCCCGCCGACCAACTGGTGGAGACGGCGCGCGCGATCGGAGTCAGCTTTGGTGACATGGCCGTCCATGGATGACACGGAACGGCTGAAGGGCGCGATCCGCTCCGTGCGCGATTTTCCCAAGCCGGGAATCCTTTTCCGGGACATCTCGCCGGTCCTCGAGAACGCAGGCCTCTTCCGCTCCTCGATCGATCTTCTCGCGAGGGCCTGCGAGGGAATCGAATGTTCGAAAATCGCCGGCCTCGACGCTCGGGGCTTCATCTTCGGAGCGGCCCTTGCCTACCGGCTCGGTGTCGGCTTCGTGCCCATCCGAAAGAAAGGGAAACTCCCCTTCCACACGATCACCCATGCGTATGATCTGGAATACGGGAGCGCCGAACTGGAGATCCATGCCGACAGCATCGCCGTGGGGGAAAAGGTCCTGCTGGTCGACGATCTGCTGGCCACGGGCGGAACAGCGCGGGCGGCAGTCATGTTGCTTGCCGAACTAGGGGCCAGCCTTGAGGCGGCGCTCTTTCTGATCGAGCTGCAGGGGCTGGGAGGACGCGAGGCACTCGGGCCTCTCCCCGTTCTCTCGCTCATCCGCTTTCCGGCGTGAAACGCAGGAGCGTTAAAAGAGTTAGAACAGTTACAAGGTTACAAAGTGAATCCCAAATAATCATGCGGTGGGATACGGATCACCAAGCTACTGAGGGCGGTCCTCTATCGGGTTTCTGGAGGGGTGATATCTGCTTACTCTGTTCATTCCCTTTTAACCCCTTTTAACGCTTTAACTTTTTAACTTGGGTCCAAAATCCACTCGGCCGCGTTTGCCGAGGAATTCCCAGACCGCCCACGCCACGGCGAGGGCAATGACAGTGGCCGCGATCACGTCCGAGGGGTGGTGTGCACCGAGAAGGAGCCGGGAGTAGGCGATCAGTCCCGCGAGGGCGATCGCGATGCTTCCCCAAGCGGGTGCCCCGAAAAGCAAAACCCCCGCGAAACCGACGGCCGTTGCGGTGTGGCCCGAAGGGAAGCTGTTGAAATCAGCCTTACCGATCAGCCAGCGGCCATCGTGATACGGTCCATACCATCCCTGCGGAACCTCGGCACGCGGCCTCGTCCGACCCGTCGTGAGCCGTGAGGCGTTCACCGCCATGCCGGCCAGTGTCGAGGCGATCATCGCCGAGAGAAGGAGGCGTTGCCATCGGACGCTCCGTGCGCGTCTTGCCATCAGATAGCCCGCTCCGCCGAGGAGCATCAGCTCAGGCCAATCGCCGTAACAGCTGACAGCGGCCGCCATCCGGGAGCGGCACCAATGGCCGTCATTGGCCGCCAGCACGCTCTGTTCCACCGGCTTGTCGAGGAGGAAGGAACCGCCGATGAGGATCGCGGCCATCATCACCAAGGCCGCGATCAGGAA